>Ga0179593_1650881_pt1 | contig 15014 bp, 19 predicted proteins | sample CZODoug2_1_08_16_FD_185931 | JGI IMG/M metagenome (GOLD analysis project Ga0179593, IMG submission 185931) | Vadose zone soil fungal communities from Angelo Coast Range Reserve, California, USA - CZODoug2_1_08_16fungal (PacBio error correction) | ecosystem: Environmental > Terrestrial > Soil >... | reverse complement strand
GATCATGGCGCAGCGTCCCCTTTATCCCCAGGGGATATGGATATTCTGAACCGGGATTTGGAGATATGTATCTTCTTCCTCCGAATCCCTTTTGTGTTTCAGAGATCTCGTACATCCATCTCAATTTACTAACTATCCAGACTCGCCTTGGTGATAGTCATGTCCGTTCTCGCTCAGAGTGCATCAGTCCCCACTCCCTCCCCCCAGCTTTCTTTCCCTGAGGATAGAGGGATGGTTATTTTTTAGCAGGTCTTTTTTCTGAAGCGCCCCTCTGCCCCTCCTTTCCCCCCCAGTTCCATTTGTGGCGTCTGCTTCCAGGGCCCGGAACCATTCTGAAAATATTCCCCGTTGCGTGGTAAGCTATGATCAGGTTCTTTTTCACTTTCGAAATACCGACCCCCCGGTTGCGCCTCCCGTGTGTTTCTTTTAGATTATGCTTGGCCAGGTAACCCCCGTCTAACCTCCCCAGTCCCTTACCACAGCTATTTTGCATGGAGTTTTCTCATTGCTTTTTTTGACATCTCTCCCCCCGAACTTGATCGCGGCGGCTGTCCGGAACTAGGTCCGTCCGCCAGTGCGGATACTGGTCTCGCGCTTGATTTTTTGAGTTCCTCCCCTCGTCTTAACGTGACCCAGTCTTTCACGACCTGGGCATTCTCGCCCCCTCCCCCCCGGTCGAGATTTCCAGGTCAACCAAGCCCCTAAATATGCTCACTCTTCGCCCCCTTTCCTCACCATTCCTGATCCCGTCATGACCCGTGAGTCCGCTGAGACGTAGGACCCTTCGTTTTTGGATCTTCCCTTCCTGGTGCACCTTTTTTCCCCCCCTACTGAGTCCCAGCCTCTTTCCAATCCAATTTTTCCCACCGAGGCCTGTGATCAGACATTTTCCAACCCACCCTACGCTACGTCCCCTTTTCCGTCCTAACTCTTCCCTCTGCCCCCGGCGTGATCGTTTCGGAAAACATCATCGGTCCTCTCGGTAAATTGAGATCAGAACCCAGGTCAACCCGCACCTTTCGGCCCCCTTGAATGACTCCCTCTGCGGAAAATCTTCACGCGATGTTTTCGTTTTTCTCGGCCCGGCTTCATGGACAGGATTCTCTTCCACGATGCTTCTTCTCAGCCCTATAATCCCTTTATTCAACGTCCCCACAATACCAACACAGTCCTTGCCGCCCAAGCCAATCTTTCCTTGTTTCAACTATCGGGAAGGTCTGGCCCCCATTTTTCCTAATAACTTCTCCCCCCCCTCTCATTCTTCAAAACCTCAGCGGAACCGCAGCATCGTTTGCTCCTTCCCTCCTCATAGCGCTTGGCCTAACCGCCAGCGGACCATTTCCCGCGCTTTTCCTCAACGCCCCCCGTCAGTGCATTTTAAAACCCGTTCTCTTCAGGATGTTATTCTGAACGATTGCTCCGTCCCGAATTTTTTGTTTCGCACCCCAACCTGTACAAGTGACAAGTGAATCCCCCTCAGACAGACATCTGGCAAAACCCCTCCCTAAAACACTTTCGCCCCCCCCTCCGCTGGCTTGTTTCGGGGCCGACGACTCCGATTGGTCACCCTTTTTTTCTCCCAGACTGCATAATCATTCTCCCCGTTGATCACCGGATCGTCGTCCTTGTCCCCGCACATCTGATTTTGCTGCTTAATCGTTCCCCAACTCCCCCAAGATCCCGAAATTCATCCCTTAAGACCCGATTCTTTTTTCTTGCAGCGGCAACTCTGCCTGTCTTTATTCCGCCCTTTCTCCAGCACGCGCATCGCGAGATGGATGTCCTTTTCCCACCACTATACTCTATACCCTTCCTTTCTTTTTTCCCCCCCTTCTCTTCACAGTCCTTTCCTTTGTCTGTGACTTGTTGCCACTCTCATTTGGCGCTTTCAGCCGCCTTCTTATTCAAACTGTGAAACATAGTTTGCCCAACCGTTCACCGTCCCCTCCCTGCGAAGCGGACCGGCAGCTGCCAGAGCCCGAAAACTCGGCCCCCTTTTTTCCCATTTTTTTCATTCCTTTTCGCCGCCTTCATACTCTTCATTCGACGAAGTGCATCGACACTTTTGCCTTTGCCACCGTGATCCTGCCAAACGGATCGGCGCTTGTTTATCGCGATCCCCCCCCCTGTCCATCGCTCTTTGGCCCCCCCCAACACGATTAATGCCTCCCGAGCCCATCCACCCCGATCCCCTTCCCCGCCCCTCCCCGTGTTTCCCCCCAGACGTTTGTCCCCCATTTAATCGTCGGATAGCCGCTCTCCCCCGTTCATCAATGTCTCCACCCTTGGCAATCCGCCGGAAATAATCAGACCTTCACATCCTTGCGGCATAGCCATTTCCTTTTCGATTCATTCTTCCCGAATTGCTTTCCGCTTCTTCCTACGCTCCCTTTAACAAAGCCACCCCCGCCGACCTTCTTGTGTGGCCGGATAGGAGCCCTCCCCCCTTCCTTCAATTATGGGCGCGTCTTTCAGGTGCTCCTCTCGAGCAGCGTTTTTTCTCCGTTTCTTGCGTGCATAACCCCTTTTCCACAATCCCCCCCCCCCCTCGCGCCCCCCCCACCCACGTCGGCGGCAGCGGATTTCCGCTCGATCCTTGTAGAATAAAGCAGAAGCCCCTCCCCCTCTCCTGCCTTCCCTTTTCTATTGCAATCGTTCTCCTTATCGAGGCGAGAGCCCCCTTTTCACCGTGTTTGTTTTTTTTAGTGAGATGGTCTTCCCCGCAGATCTGTTCAGCCGATTCTTGCTCCTCTACTTTTTCTTTAGTTTTTCTGTTCTTTTTTTGCCTCTGTCAAGGATGAGCGTTCAAATCCGCTGTTTTTTTTTCGTTTTTTTTTGGATCGAGTTGGGTATTGTTACAAACCGTGCTGTGAGCCCGCTACCTTTACGCTTCTCTTCTTCCGCGAGCCTTTTCTTTTCTTGGATCTGTCGCGCCAGAATTTCCGGGATTTTGCGCTGGCCGATCCTTCACCCCGCTTGGGGGGCGTTGTTGATGGTTGCAGAGGCGCATTGTTCTTTTCCGGATTCGAGGTTCTTCCGGCGATTTCGAGCGGATTGTGAAGCATGCGGCTTCTTTTTCTGATCCCCCAGGGTGGAAAGCAGGGGAAGGAACCGCTTATCCGCTTTCCTCGCTTTTTCTTTTGTTCCTCTTTCGCCAACGGGGAGTCTTCGCGGGTGTTCGACTTCTGGTGCGTTTACGGGTCATTGTTGTGCACAAAATCGATTTCTCATCTCGACGATCCGCCACCGCATCACGCCGCCCTTTGGCATTGTCACCCCCTACTTTCAACTTTTTTCTCTGCCCTGGCGGAATTTCGGCTGATTCAAGCTTGGCATTTTTTTTCTGCGCCTTTATCCGGATGGGACGCGTTTTGAGGAGTTCCCGGAGGCTTTGACGGGATGTTAGGTGCTCTTTTGGTTTTTTTGAGACTTTCCTGCCCTCAGCGCTTTTAAATGGATGCGCACTTTAACGCGGATCTCGGCGTTTTGGACCCCCTGAGATCTTTTCTTAAGAAGGTCGTATCTGCTCTGTTATCACCCTACCCCGGCTCTGTGCGGCCTTTTTCCTCCTCTATCAGGACTTCCGTTCGGAGTTCAGCCTGGATTGTCTCGCCCTCGCCCTCTGTTGGGAACGTGGATGTCATTTTGTTTCGGGTGCTTTTGTGCGAATCGGTTTCTCATCCCCTTATAATTCAGCACGAGACGTTCACATCGACCCCCCTCGCTGGCCAAAATTTCAAGTAATGCGTCTTTCCCCCTGTAGGTTACCCTCTATAGCGGCCTAGCTCTAAGATGTTTGCTTTTTTTCGTTTTTTTTGCCTTTTTGCTCTTAGTCAGATTGTCGCGGTTTTTTCGAAACAAGTCCTTGCGGTATTCCCCTCTTTTTTCCAAGCTTAAATCATTTGCTGCGTCGTTTTTTGATGAGGACACTTGCTGGTTTCCGGTTTTTCTGGTGCTCTTTACGATTCTTTCTCTTATTCCATTCGTGTTCTCTCTTCGCACCGTGCTTTCTTCCGTTTTGTCCAATCGTCGTCTAGCCACTGGGGATGCTTTCTGTTCATCTTGTTGCCGTGGCTCCATGATTCTCATTTTTTTTGGGGTTTGGCCCTCTTGTTGTATGGTTCTTTCCTGTGGTTGGTATGTTTCGTTGAAGCGCTTTCCTTATCTGTCCCCTTCCCTGCCTGCTGGCGAATCTCTCTGCCATGGAGCAGGCCGCCGCCCCCCCACGCGGTGGAGGATTTCCCTCCTTTTGCGGGTTTTTTGTTGATCTCCAGCCCTTTCCCTCATCTGGGGCCGGCGATTCTTTTCCTATGACACGATCACTCTTTTTCTTTCTTCCGTGTGGCGGCCCACAAGCCTTGCCGTAAGCGCTGGTTGTTTGATGCTGATCAGCAGCTCGGTGCTATATGTGATTTGGATTCGGTTTCCCCCTCCGAAGCTTCTTGGTCTCTCGGCCTTCTGGGACTCAAGGGTTCTTTGAGACTATGCACTTCCTGTTTTTTTTGTTGGCGTCCTTTTTTGCCGCATATTAGGTTTTCTTTGGACGCTTCTTTCTCACTTTTTCTGCGGTTACCTTCCTGTAAATTGTGTTTTGTTCCTGCCCCTGGTCGTTACGCTCTTTATTCTCGTGGGTCTATTCCTTTATGGAATCGATACGGCTCTACCCCCTCATGTTTGCAGGGTCCCCCCCTGATCTGTCGGCCTGGCCTCCCTTCCTCCCCAGTTCTCCGTCGGGCGACTAATTGATGCGCTCTCCATTCTTCACTCCTGGTGCTTTGTTACTGGTTTTTCTTCAAGCAAACCCGTCTTTAGCTCACGCCTTGTGGCGATTTGCTTGTTTCCCCGTTTTCCTCCTGATAATCGCTTAAGCGATCTTGTTGCCTTTTCCTTCTGTCAGTGTCCGGCTTCACTGAATCCCAAGGACCTTTTTACCCGTCCTGGGCGATGTCGGGCTTTTGTCCTTTTTTCCTTCAAGGATCCCATATCTTATATTGACCCGCTCATTACGGGTGTTTTTTCCGTTTCTTTTTGCATGCTTTCTTTTGCCTCGGCTGATCCCTGGCGCGCGGCTGGACTATTTCCTCTCCTTCTTTATATTTCGCAACGGGCTGGATGATGGGATTGTACGTCTCTTTTCTTCCTTTCCTCCTCCCTTTTGTCGTCCTCGCCCATATCAGTACCTTGTGTCTCGGATAATAGTCGTGGCGCTGCTCCAGTTTTGATTCTTAACACAGCATCTCACACGCAAAAGGCCCCACCTCTCTGAGATTCTTGATAAGAGGTTTTCTTTCCCCCCTGTCCTCGTGAATTTTTCTCCCCAGATCCCTTGCCAGTTCCAGTTCTTGGGAAGTCTGCTGCTTTCCCGCTGTTTTTCCACATTGCAACCGTTTTCGCCCCTTCGTAAGAGATGATCCTGATTCAACGTCCGGACTCAAATCCTCCCTTTTGCTTTCTCCAGTGTGTTGCTGAAGTTTCGATGGCCAGGTAACCACTTAGCTCCCTGCCCCCCTATCGTGGCCGAATGGTCGATTTTATCAATGAGATTCCGCACACCATCACTGCTCACCTCTTTATCGTTCCCCCCGGACTCCCTGGCCCCCCGGGCACAAGTCCCCCCCTTTGGCTTAAGGTTCGAGCGCAGGATTCGATACAAGCGTCTTTCTCTTTTGCGTCCTTGATTTGAACGACCGGGCATGTCGACTTGGTACCCCTTCACCCGTTTCGAGCCCCCCTAGTCAAAACCATAACCAGCAATACCCTTCCGCGCAGCCTCCATAATCCCCCAGGAAGGCAGAGCTCCCCATCCCCCTTTCGCCGCCCCCCCCTCAGATCCCCCGAGGCGATCGAGGCTTCGGTGGCCACTTCATCCCTTTTTTCCCTCTTTCCCATCCCCCTCTTAGCACCGAGTGCTGATCAGACCACACCAGCGCGTACCCTGGCTTATTGTCCGCCACGCTCTGACGTGTCTCCCTTTCCCCCAAAATCGCGGGCGTCCCAGATCTGTTAAAGCTGGAGACCGCCCCTCCGTCCCAAAAACATAGGCGGATCAGCGGCCTTCCTTCTTGCGGAAAATCCTCCACGCTTCCGATTTGGCGGTCTTCCCGGCTTTCCTTCTGGTCTGAAGAGCCATGAGGATAAAAGGGCATGCTTTCTCCACCATTACATTCTGCCCCAGGCAACCTTCTGGCACAGTGCCCCATTCCTAATCAGGTGAGTCGTTCCCAATGAAAAACGCTTTCCGACCAGGAGGTCCCCCAAACCAGCCGGAACAAGCAGCACGGTTAGAATCTACGTCAGCCTTTTTCCCAAGACTAGCCAGGCGGAATCGAATGTCAGAGCAACATCTATTTCTCCCACAAGCAGTTGACTTTCTTCCCCAACCTCTCCTTCTTGCTCTTGATTCTCCTCTTGAATCCCCGGACTTGTTTCGAAACCCCCTCCCGACAATTGAATAATCGCCCGACCCCAGTATTTAACCCCACAACGGTTTACAACAGCACCGCCCTCCAAAATGCAGTTGCTTTTCTCGGCCGAGCTCGCTTCCCATGCATTTTCCCCTTGGCCATTCGTTTTTCGATTTCCGGCTCTTCTGCCATCTTATGCTGCGAAACGAGTACCCCACCAACCCCTCCACCGCTCCCCTCTCCTTCCACGTTCCTTCTCTGCTCTGCGTCGTCAACTCCTCCCCTCCCTTTGTCGTAATCGGTCCTCCCGCCAATTCCGCCAGTTTCGTTTTTACCCTTGATCACCAGAATCCGCAGAGATACGCTTTGAAGCCACATCGCGTCTTCCACACTCCATGCTCCCAGTGCTCCGCGTTGATTTCCAGCCGTTTCAAAACGATTTCATCGCCCCCCACCCGTGAGATCACCTCCCGGCGAATCGTTCCCCCGCTTTTGACTTTTTTTTCAACCCCTGCCCATCTTTTCCCCCCCCCTGGCTTCAGTCCCAACATCCTCTTCCCCCTGCTGATTCCCCGCAGAAAATTAGACGACGCCCAAATGTATTGCTTCCTTTCCGGAATAATGCCAACCTTTGTTTTCTTTTTGTCCTTGCTTTTCCGATTGGGCCTCTGCCAAACGCGTCCAATAAAACCCCCTTCGATCGCCGCCGCCGCCTTCACCGTTTTCCCTCCCGCAACGTCGAGTTCGTAAAAATCCCCCTTTCATTAGCCGCGCTTGTCCCAGATCGTTCCATTTTTCCCACCACGCGATCTCCTTCCCCACCCTTCCGGCATCGCTCCTTTTCCCCTTCCGATTCAGAGCCTCTTCCGCCTAAGACCTGCGCCTCTTGCACCACCATCCCCCCCCCCCCCCTGCCCTTTTTTTTTCACCCCCCCCGGCCACTTCTGGGCCCGTCAAGCCTGCCAGTTTTTGCGCCTGACGATTTTTTTTCCGAAGAGGCCGAGAATGTCTCGTTTTGAATAAACATCCGGGTTGTTAAACCCAAATCCGATTTTTCCCACTCCCCCACCACGTCCAGGGATTCCTTGAAAGTCCCTTCCTCCTTCCTCACTCCCGCCAGCTATCCTTCTTTTTCCAACGCAAAACCGTCCGAGTCTTTTTGCGTTTATCCCGCTAATCGGATAAGCCCCCTTTTAGGAGGAGAGCCCCACCTCTTCTATTTTCCTTCCTTTGTTTTTCGACGATTTTTTCTGCGATACTTTTCCCTCCCCTCTGCTGCGTTTCCCGCCTAGGCTGGCGGGTGTCTGCGATCTTCTAGCCTCAGAAGCTGCCGCCGACGTGTGAGTTGCGTCGAGTTTTGGGATGTTTGATTTTCTAGCGTTTCTTGCTGTTCAAACCTTTTTGTGGCGTTGCGACCCCTTTTGGATTCCTTTGTTTTTTTTTTTTTTTTTTGAAAGGGCCGTTGGCTGTTGTCGGGGTGGGGGGATGCATCTTTCCCCTTTTTCGTCTTGTTTGTTTTCCGCGGCGCCCATGCTTTTGATCGGAAGAGGCTGCTCAAGTCTAGCTTTTTCTCCTGGCTGATGCTTTTGTGCCGCATGCGTATTATGCGCTTTTGATTGCCAAAGGGGTGGAAGCCCTTTGAATTCTCTCGCCGCCTACTGCGATGGGATTTTTCCTGATTCTTCTGGTGCCCCCTCTCGCTTTCTTCGTCGGCGTTTTTTGGTGCGCGTTTCTTGTCCAATCCTATTTCCATTTCTCGCCGATTTTCCACCGCCATCACTTGACCCTTCTTTCTTGTCACCTGGGCAGCAAACGATTTACGCTGAACTTCGTCGTTCTTTCCTTCACTTTTGCTTTTTTTTAGGGTTATCTTTCTTTCTTCTTTCTGCGCACGCTTCCTTCCCTCCTATTCGCCGGGATTTGGTTTCTTTTTCGCAGGGTTTTTTCTTTTGTCACGAAGCCGCTGCGGCTTCAATCCAGCCTCGGGAATTTACTTAGCCGTTTTTCCCTTCTTTTGTGGACAGTGCTCCAGAGTCTCTTTTGCGTATTCTGGTGCCCCAGGACATCAAGCGGCGCTGTCTGGCGGAATTGGAGGATTTTCCGTTCACGACTTCGGACGATGCCTTTTCCCCCTTTTTTTTCTTGGTTCTCGGTCTCCGACTGGCGTTCGCGGGTGCTAGGGGCGTTTCACTGCCCTGCACTATAAGCAGATGTTCTCCACTCGAAGAGACGTTCCTCGGTCCAAAAGAGCCATCTTGCTGCCCTTTTTCCTTTTTTGCCAATTCCCCCCCCCTCTTTCTCGTTCCTCGCGCCAAGCCGCTGCATGTTGGTTTCTGTTACTTTTTTTTTGACATAGTTCTGGTCTGGCCGCTTATTCAGCTTTGTCGCGTTTTTCCTCCACCCCCCCTTTTTCCGTTTCCCTCTTCATTTCACCTTTTCCCCCTCCGCTGCGCGGTTAATGCAACTGTCTTTCATATGTGGCTCTGTCTTTCATATTCGCTGGCTTTTTTTCCCCCTATATGTTTTTTTTTCTTAGAGTTCTCCCAGTTGATTGATGGTCGCTGTTTCTTTGATTCCTTGGTATGCGGTTCCTGCTGGACCTTTTGTCTGACTTTTCCTTTTTTTTTATCGATTTGTGGGGCGGCTACGGCTTTGTTTATTGTGGTCGTGAAGCCCCCGCGTGGGGGTTGGTTGGGGTGCCACTTGTATCCTCGCTGGTTTATGAAACTTCCGGCCTCTTGCGAATCTCGATCCTTTCTTCTTTGGCCTCCTGGGGGTTTTTTTTCTCTCTCTTCCTGATCCGCCCTGGGATGTTGGGGTTGACGCTGGTGCGATCCCCCTTAATTACGTTTTTTTTCCTATTCCAAGAAACGTTTTTTCAGATGTTTCCTCCTCGGAATTTTTTCCACCCTCCCCCGTACGCTTTTGGATGATGCTGCCTTTTTTTGATCTCTGGGCTTTTCCCGTGATCCTGGGAAGCCACTTATGACGTTGTTGACCCCACTAACGACTCGATATCCTTTTTAGCGGACCTTCCTACTCGTCCATCCCAGGTCTCTTTTTTCCTTTTTCCCTTCCTTTTTTCCTTGAGTTGTCTTTTTTTGCCGCATATTTCGCCGTTGAAGAGTCTTAGCGGTGGGGGGGGGGGTGACCGGTGCGTTCCCCCGTCTCCTTTCGTTCAAGCTTTTTTTGGTCCACCTTTAAGGATCGTGGGTCTCTGCACTTTTAGGGATACCCCCGATCAGGTGCGCTCGATCTCCGCCCCCTTTGCAATTCTTGGCCATGTCTTTCGTAGGACTCGACGCGATTCCTTTCTTCCGTGTTGGCAAGGCTCCATTCCTTTCTAGTCCCTCCCTTATTGTGTTTCACTGGTTCTGGTTTCCTGGCCATCCGAATAGATTTCATTGCACACAGTAAGCGCCCCTTGGTTCCTTTGAATAATCCCTGAGTTCTCGCGTTCCCTCACGCGACGGTTTACGTATGTTGTCCTATGTGCCGTTTCTCCTTTTTCATTTCCTTCCAATTGCCAGGGTGCGAAATCTTTTTGGCATCCGTACGATCTTTTACGCTCCCCTTCAATCTTTTTGGGTCCTATGGCATTCTTCGCTCAGTTGAAGCGACTAGCTTATCCTGGGACGCGCTTCCCCTCATTATATTTATATTAGCCCTTTGATTGAGAGGGGCTGGGCTTTCCGATTCTATATTTTTTATCATAAGTTGTTGGTGTGACGAGAGATCTTCCCCCCCTTCCTGACACCTTTTTTTATCCATTTTCCTAGGTGATCGGATTTAGTCAGTTGATCCTTGTTCGGATTTTCGCACTTCCAGATCCGCAACGGACTTCCCCTAATTCTTTTACCCTCTTTGGCGCTCTCGTCTAATGCTCCGGTTTTTTGTTGAGCGCCGAGGCCCCCAGATCCCTCCCCGGCAGTTCCAGGTCTTGTCGTTCCCGAACTGCGGCCCACATCCAGGCCAATCCCCTTTTGCGTGAAGCGATGAGTGATTCCCTGTTCTCCCCTAATCCACCCCCTTTTTTTCAGTCGCCCAGTGGTGCTTGAAAAGCACTGATGATTTCTGCCCCATGAATCCAGTCCCTTCGGCCCTTATTGGAAGCCTTTCTTCTTTTAGAATACCTGAGATTCCTTTTCCTGCCCCCCCTAATTGATCTCCCCTTGGACATTTCCCGATACCCCCGGCCCCGTCGCAGTCCGTCTTAGTGATCTTGTCCATCACTGAGAGTTTTCATCGACCAGGATCCTTAACAATGACCTCTTCCTCCTGTTTCCCCCCCCCCCCTTTTACCACGCACCGGGTTCCTCTATAAGCCTCGTTCCCCCTTGATACCCGTTTTTTGAGCACTTCACACCTTCAAGGGCAGGACGCCTTCAATCCCTTGAGTCCGATGAACGCCCTCCCGCGATGGCCCTCTCGGCTTTAGTGTGGCCACTTAATAATTCGGTCCCCCGATCAGCTTTCCCCAATCACGAGCTTCTTTTTTCCCACCATTCTGCAACGGTCTTTTCCGCCACGTCCCTTTTTTGATGAAACAGCTTGCTTTGTCCGTTCTAGGGTTCAAAAATCATCTTCACCCAGCTCCCCGTAACTTTGGTTTAGATCTCCCCATCGTCAAACATTTTTTTCTTTTTAATTCGAACTCCTCCCCTCCTCTCGATGCTCCGTTTTGCGGCCGCCTGATCCCTGGCTTCTTAGACAGCGTCTTTGCCACTTTTCCTGCCTCCATCGAGGATAAAATTCCTTTTTGCACCTCCACCCACCAACCCTCCCTTATTTCAGGCCCTGAAAAGAATCAGGGGATCTCCCCAATTTAGACCATACCCAGCCCCCCCCTTTTCCTGAACCAGAACTTTTTTGGAGCAAACCCAGCTCAACTTTCGTTTGTCTCCCTCCCATTCATCTTTTTTTTTTTTGCAGGAATCTGAAATGGCCAGGCAACCATAAGTACAGCACCGCCCCCGGTCTTTTAACCCTCACTCCTTAGGTGATCCTTTTTTCCCCATCAGATGTGCAAGTAGCCATTTTTCCCCCTTTCTCCCTGCCTTGTTCCCGCGTCTTTTTCCCCCTTCCCAGACCAGACATATGGCACCCCAAAAAAAGTTACAACTGCCCTCAGCCATGCAATCCTGCTTTTTTTTTCTCCGAGGCGCGGAGCGCTGCACCTCCATCGGCAGCAGATGCTTATTTTGTCCCCCCCTCGTTTCGTTTTCTCTTCTTACTGTGCCCCTTCTGGCGACCCCGATCGACCACCCAACCGCCCCCCCGTTCACATCCCCACTTTACCGCCTCTTATGCTTTTTTAATCGCAGCGGACCCCCTCCCTGTCTTAGCTGATTTCCCCCGAACTGCATCGCATCCTGTTACTGATAACTAATAAGCAGATTCTCCCCTTCTGGAAGCGCATCTCTCTCCCCACCCTTTCCGGTGTAGGTCCTTTTTTCAACTCGCGCTGATGAAGCCGCCCCTTATTATTGATCGAAAACCCCGTGCTATAACAATCCAAATAAAGGCAATCTGCGAAGATTCCTACCCTCCTCCGCCCTCCCCCTTGTCTTTCCTCAGACTGTTTTCAAACTGATGACCCAGCTCTTCGAACAGGCAGTCTCCCCCACTCCGTAGTGATTCCTCCCCTTTTAAGAACAACCCTTCCGTCTTGATGGCTGTGGCCTCGTTTTTGATCGGCGAGATGAATGGCCCGTTTGGGCCCAAAAGCTAATGATACTTTTCGCCCATAAAAATCGTTTTTCCCATCCCCGCCGTCGTTTGCTCCTCCTTTTTTTGAATTTTCCAATAAGCATAGCCGCGTAGGAGTACCCCTTTCATCCCCTGCTCCCCCCACTTTCGCGATAATCCTCATGTACCCTCCCCGACGCTTCGCCGGCCATCGCCGACATTTTGACTTTTCTCCCCTCCCGCATTTTTTATGCACCATCAACACGCCCCAGCTTCCCCGCTTGTGTGCCGGATTTCTGTCCCCGCCGTTCCCTTCTTTTCGTAATCTCAATGCACTTGCGGCTCGACCGCCGCGTTTTTTTCGCCGACAGGTCCCGCCCTTTCCCTTCATTTTTTTCAAAACACTCCCGATAGCGCCCCTCCCACCACGGCTTCCCGGCCCAGCGTCTTTCAGATCTGATCACTTGTAATAAAGCCGAAACTCCCGCTCTCCCCTTTAGTCCACAGATTTTTTTCCCTGATCGTTTTTTCCCCTTCTGGCTATGCCCCCAATCTATCTTTTCCAAGAATACGTGTTGTTGGTGAGCTATGCCCTGGCTCGCCGGCATATGAATGTTAGATCTTTTTCCTTCTTATCCGGCCCCTTCGTTTTTTTTTTTCGTTCCTATGATATCGGAAATCCGCTGACGCCGTTTGGGTGGGAGTGGAGCTCCGAGAGTTTCACCTTATTTCTTCCCACATCAATGTCCTGAAGGCGGCGAAAAAAACCCGCTGCGTCCTCTCCGATCCCGGATTTTTCCCAGTTTTTGGTTGGTTCTGGCCGATCCGGGACCACAGCGGTCGGCTTTGGGGGATTTATGGGGTGCAGTTAGCATGCGTCTCCGACTTCCTTTTTCCGTGCGATTGCCCGCGTTAGGTTGGCCGCATGCTTTCCTGCCACAGTGTGGACCTCTTTGATTAACGATCTTGTTCACTTCCTCCTTCTGCTCTTTTACTCGGACCCCTCTTTAGACAAACTTCTTTCGGCTTGATGGCGTCTCTTTTTAATGGCGCGTTTATTTCAGTCCCCCCCATCCCGTAAGATATTCTCGACTCTCCTCTTTTTTTTCCACCGCCATCACGCACTATCAGGTTTTTTCCCATCTTGTGTCCCCTCCACGAGTGGCTTTTCTTCTCTCTCAGCAGGGCCAGCGGCTTTGGCTTTCCTTCAAGCCGGTTATCCTGGATTTTCCGCTTTTTTGCTGAGGAGGCAGCCGATGAGACGGTTAGTTGTACGTGATCGACTTTTGTGAGGACGTGCCCCTTTTTTTCCCGAAGCCGGTTTCTTGAATGGTTTCCCCGACCCTGCAATTGCTCTTGTCGCGGAGTGGGTGTCACAGGCGCGATGCGTTCCTCCTTTTGCGTCTTGTTCATCCCACTGAATCAAGAGGCCGTGCTAGGCGCTTTGGCGAATTGGCGGATCTGCTTACGCTCTCTGGACTTTGCCTTTTTGCCCTGTGATTAATGGATGCCTTTTTTGGTGCGGTTGTCTTGCGAATCGGTTTCGCAAGCCTCCGCCCCCTTCGGAGAGCTTTTCAATCGCCGAGCTGGCCAACGGGAGAAAGTCCTCTTGCTGTCCTCGTTCCCTTCCCCGCGCCTGTGGGTGTCGGTGCTTTGTTTCCATATTTCTGTTCTTCCGCGATGAGATTTTCGGTTGGTTTCGCCACTCCCGTCGGATTCACCTCTTTTCGTGCATTTTCCCCTTTCCCTTCCCCCCTTTTTTTTTTTGCTGTACTGCACCTGGTGGCCCGGTTGCTGATTTGTTGCTGTGGCCATTCGATTCCGCTGTCTATTTCCCCGTTTTTGCCATTTTTTGAAAGATCCCTACACGGGCTGCTGCGGGTTCGCTTTTTTGCCTCCGTTTTTGTCCTTTCGAGGTTTCTTGGAAGCTTTGGGCCGCTGACCATGACTTTCTTTCCCTTTATCGAGTGGATTTTTTTTTAAGGCTGGTGTATTGTTCGTCGGATGCGTTGCACTCTTCTTGTCATTTTTCCTTTCTAATTATCTCGCCGCCAACCAGCGCGATGGAGGAGTTTACGACTCTATTCCCTGCTGACCTCCCTCCCCCTGTTTCGGGGTTTGTCTGTGCGTCTCCTCCTCCCTTTAAAGAGCTTTTTGACGCCGTGATGTTTTCTAAACGATCAAGCCCCCCTTTCAGCCCTTTCCCCCCCAATACGTCCGTACGCGCTGGTTTTGGTGATGATGATGATCAGCCCCTTATGATGAAAGTCGGCCCCTTTGAAGAAGTTCTTGAAGGGGCCCAAGCATCGATCCGCGCGGCTCTCCAGGATAAGCGTCCTTTCCTGCTTTTTTTTCTTATTTTCGCTTCTTTTCTTGTTGCAAGATTCTCGCTAGAACGGTGCGTGGTACAATCATCCTCTCCTGCTGGTCATTTAAGGAGAGCTGGTCGCTTACCTCCTTTGGATCGTATCAGTTAGATCCCCCCCCCCCCTCGCATTTTCCTTTTTTCGCGATAGCCGGAATTGCCGCCGAGCTTATTGTTCGCAGTGATGTCTCCCGTTCCGCATTATTTCTTAATGATGAAATAGCTGGGTTCCTGGACTGGTTCTGGTGTAACTGGACCTCCCTTTCCTTTCGATCCGGGGCTTGGATTGAAGATATTCCGGCGGTCCCCTCCTCCGCGCATCGTCCTTTTGACTGTTGTCCGCAGTGTTGGTCCCTTCCCCGTTTCTTTTCCTCCCCCCTTTCCCCTGGCTTGTTTCATGCGCTTCCGATCCCTTTTCGCCAGGCATTATTGCAATATTTCCCCCTTTCAGGGGGGGAATCTTCCATTGCGTTTGCTTTCGGTGAGATCTCTTTTGGCGCGCTCAATTTCTCGATCACCAAGGCGCTTTACTTCTCAAAGGCCTTTTTCCCCTCTTG
>Ga0179593_1422730_pt1 | contig 15014 bp, 6 predicted proteins | sample CZODoug2_1_08_16_FD_185931 | JGI IMG/M metagenome (GOLD analysis project Ga0179593, IMG submission 185931) | Vadose zone soil fungal communities from Angelo Coast Range Reserve, California, USA - CZODoug2_1_08_16fungal (PacBio error correction) | ecosystem: Environmental > Terrestrial > Soil >... | reverse complement strand
GCGCTTAACCTTCTGTGACTCCGTCCTTTTGTTTGTCTCTTACCCCCCTGTCTGATTCCAATTTCTCAGCCCCCTTATCCCACGAGCCCCTGCAATCGTGTCCTGCCTACGCTTCTTTCCAGGAAGAGACTGCTCCCACCCCTTATTTGATTAGCCTGTCACTGACTTCCTTATCCGGTGATCGCTGGGGCTTGTTTAGTAAAATGTCGTCCCAATCTCTGAACTTCTTCACATCCTCCTCCCTTGTCAGTATGTTTTCGAGTTGCCTGCTTCTGCCGTAACACACTGTCCTCTCTCCGGGCATCAGGATCGATAGAGACAATTTCCAAAGCGACCTTTGAGATCCCTTTTTCCTTTTACATTCCGTCCTCATATGTTGGTGTATGTAATGTTACCTCCCTGCATAAGGCACCATCCTGTGCGCCCTACACTCCACCCCCTTTCCTCTCGATCTCTCCCCTTTTTTTTAAGAACGCCCCGAACTCCACTCTATCTGAAGGAGATCTGTGCCAGATCACACTGACATCGTCACAACCAACCCTCTCCACTCTCCCCCCGTGCCCATTCCGTTTAATCCTTGTTTACCACCCTCTTATGGCCCGTCGTCCCAGGATCAAACGGCCGAAAATACAACATCTTTTTGCTGATTGATGCAACGACAATCCCGCCTTTCCCACTGTCCCAACAGTGTCTTCCAGAAACTTTCAAGAACCCGTATCCCCGTTCATTATCTTGACGCCGTCGTGCTAGCAAGAAGGACCGTGGCCGCTTTTGCACGTGATTCCCCCTTGCGACTAGACTGTCCCTCTGGTGTCACCCCTCTATCTTGTTCCAGCATTTCTCATATACAATGGCGTTTTGTTGAGCCACACCGATAAGGTCTTCTACCCATCCTTTAGTGCTGGGGCATGATTCTTCCCTTTTTAATCCCATACTAAGTGTTGTTTCTCTTCTGAGATACTAAGGAAACAGACTGCTCTCGATTCTCCTTACCTGTCCCACTTTCTCCTGGTTTGAATTTCTTGAGACAAAACTGTATTTGGACTTTGTGCAATCTTACTCTAGGTTTCCCCCCGATGAGACGTATCACCCTGATACGTGCAACCTTTCCCTTACATGCAGTTATAAAATTCTAGTCAGATAATTGATCCTTGCTGGGTCTTTCATTTTCTCCGATTAGGTGCATTGTTGAACAGGTTCATCTTCTTCTTGTGTGTCCCACTCGTTTACGTCTTGGCTTTATTTTTTTTTGCCCCTTTCGTTCCGCAGTATGGTGTTTTCCCACGGCCGAAGAGGGGAAGGCCTTTTGTTTCATCTTTTTCTGGCCTTTTGCCTCTTGTTGGTTGTCGTTGATAGACTCCGCGCGTTGGATCTGGTCAAATGCTTAGATTCGTAGTTCTACGATAGGCTCTTTCTAACTTCTTTTTGCCTAGACGACTTGCCTTTCTTTTGAGTACGTGAGCCACTCTCGGTGAATGATCGCACCGGGCCTATCCTCAAGAACGCTCTTAGTTAATTGTTCATAGCCCAAACTTGTCTGTAAGCATCCGTGGTACGCGTTAATCTAATGGGATATAGATTTTCTTGACAAATTATAGTTACTAGTTTCCGGGGTGGAAGCCATAATATGGATTAATAGTAGTGCACCCGATTACAAGTGATATGATGTTTTGTTTTTTCCCCCGCTCTCAGTCGTCGAATGTCTTTGTCGACAGGACCACCAAGGCCTTTCCCCTTTAGACCGTTAAGTCCGGTCCCGTTGGCCCTTTTTTTTGCCTTAGTATTTTCCCTTGTACCCATCATCAGGATGGCTTCCGACCTGATTGAATGCTTGGCTCTTACCAGGTCGTCTGAATTCTCTTCTTAGTCATAACCCCTAGCCTCCGACACAACCTCTCTTCCATCCACCTTTTTTTCCTCTTACTCGAGAAAACTCATTTTTTCCCCTTACTTTTGCCTCTTCACCGCGCCGTTTTTACTATAGGATCCGTATGATCGGTCTTCCTTTTCCACCCCCCTCCTTTCCCTATAGGGAGGGGCTCTTAGTGCTGTTGCCCGCCCGCCTGAAAGTTAACCCGAGGTTCCAATGTCATCTGGGCCTTTTGGTTACGATGTGGCCAGGGTTAGTGAGACGGCAGTTTACGTGCTTTACAGTCCTCTTTTATGATCCTTTTTCGGAACCTTGGTATCTCCTTTAAGACGCTTCCTGATCATTTCTTTTTATCAGCCTCCTTTCCCTTGATTTTCTGCAAAGACCCCTTTCAGTGCCCTGAGAATACGGGAAGGTCAACTCTTTTCCTCCTCCTTGACATTAGTTGCAGTTGTTTCTCTCCCCAGGCCCGACGCTTGCCCTGGCTCGGGAAATCCCTAACCTTTCCTCATTACCTCTTCGCTCCCCAAGTGTCACAGCTCCCCCTTAAATGGGACCCGAATTCCGTCCATCCACTTCCGCTGTTTATATATCCTCCTACTTGCTTTTTGTGAGTAGCCCTCTTGAGTTCCACCAAGAAAATGGCGTGTGATTGGCTTTTTCAGCAGTTCTTTTTTATTTCTTTTCTTTCCCTCTCTGTTCCTAAAGTGTTCCTATTTCGCCCAACACCCCTCCCCAAGACCTCCCTTTTTTATAACCTTGAGACTAACACATTTCACGGACGGCAGGCCCCCCCCCCAAAAGTAGGCCCAAACCGCGCCTTTTGGGTCAGTGGCACACTGTGTCCATTAGGCCAGATGTTCATGACTAGTGTTACAGAGTGCTACGGTAACTTTCCAATCCACGGAATGAGGACAAAGCCCAAACCATTTCTAGATTCCGTTGGCCTCTCTTTCGCACGGAGAAATAGTTATCTGTCTATCCCGTCCGTGCATAGCCACGACTTTCCCTCCCCCATCGCCCATTTTCACGAAATATCTGTTTGTTTAAGTTTTCAGCACTCATCCCCCTTCGTCTGAGCTCACGTAAGTGGAGCCGCAATTACGCTTTTTCAGACGGTGAACTTGTGACGTAGCCTTCATGCTTTTTCGCCCCCTCACCCCTCTCCATACCTTTGATGTTATTCCATCTCGAGGGGGTACTGAATGCATTTTGCTGGATGAAGATTCGTGCATGCCATGGTTTTCCCTCCCCCCTCTTCACGAGACCACCTTTTCGGTCGAGAGAAGTGGCAAGGTCACGCCCGCTTACAAATTCACCCCCTTACGACGCCTACTGTTACGTGCCGGCATCGCCACTCGAGTTGACTTCAAAGGGTTTTGTTTTTGCTTTCTCCCCCCTGCCCTCCTTTCTCTGTTGTCTTACTCTTGCGAAGTCTTCAACGGACCAAGTCTTAGTTCCCCGCGACCGTTCTTGTGCCCCGTCCTTCTCTAGCCGGGCTTGGCGTGGAGCAGATATGTTCCTTTCCTTTATAAACAGGTATTTCTTCACATATTTACGGGGGCAACACTTATTTGGTATACCTTTGGAGGGGGTTTACACGGCATTCTCAGCTTCTTCTATATGAAACCAGAACTTCTTTAGTTTCCCCACCTGCATATCCCCCGGACCTGGCCAAGGAGCCGACCATAAATGGTCTTCAAATGGACCCCCGTTTTAGACTGTTTGTTGATTTTTTTCTCTTACCTGATCTAACCTGGTCCGCAACCATTTTTCACCCCCCTTTTGTATTTCATTAGACTCCTACCTCGTTTTTGATTCATCCTATCTCGTCGGCATCAATACCCCATGCTATTTTGTCAATGAACGACCCCCCTTATGGTCTTTTCCCAGGTCATTTTTTAGGAAAGTAGCGCTTTTTTCAATAAAACGTTGATTTGTTACACTATAAGAGCTTTGCAGTTCTTCTTCTATTGACTGTCCTTGACCTTGAATTCTAACACTTCTTCCATCAGAGAGTCTGTTTGCTCCATTTGACCCATGTCCCCTCCTCTGTCGCCGATCTCGGAGGATTTTCAAACGCTTCACCAGAGGAAGAGAAAACGAAGTTGTGATTCTCCCCAGGACTTTCCTTATTAGATCAACTATGATCCCCTTTGCATCTCGGTTGAATAGTACTGTTTCAAACTGCCTTTTCAAGATTTAGAGACTTTGCGCTGGACCCTTCACGATTTCAAGTTCACGTTCTTCTGACGTCTCCCCCCGTGTGAATTTGTCTTACCATAAGGCACCGTGAATCGCCTTATGTTTGATCTCTTACTTTTTTTGAGAGACTGCAAGGAAAGCTCTTCATCTCACCCGGTACAGAGGGAGAGGACCTTCGCTTTAGCCCCTTTTTTAGTTTTCTATGCTTAATTTCCTTGGCCCCCTTTCTCCCCCGACCCTCCACTTCAATGGGTATTCGATAGGTGTTGTGCAACTCTTACTCCCTAAAAGAAATTTCAATTGTTATGCTTTTTGTGGTTAATGCCTTGGCGTCAAGCTTGTTCCAGAAATTGATGGCACTTCCATTACTTCCCCGTTCCGCTGTTCCCCCCTTAAGAGCTGTGTTCAGTGAGCGGTCTGGTGGTTTTAAATATATCTCTTCTCCCCCGTTTTTTGGTGATCTTATTCGAACCCCCACCTCCCTTTTGCTCGTCCACTCGCTTACCCCACTGACACAGCCTGCAAGGTACTCACTGCAATCGCCGTTGTTTCCCTTTTCTCGAAGCCCCCTTTCCTCTCCAAAACAGATGACCACCCATTTTTTTTACTTTAGTTCCTTAACGTCCAGTTCACCCCCCGGAAAAACTCCCAAATCTTCCCTTCTGGCTCCTCTCTCCCTGGTCTCACGGGCCACCTTGCACTATCTCCATTGCCAAAAACCTTCTCCTTCAAGGTACTCTTCCCCAGCTGATACCTTATAGAGGAACGGTTTCCCCTCTAGTATCTTCAACCACTACCCGAGAAACTCCACAGCAAAGTGATTTGCGATGTTTCTTTTTTCTTCATCCTTCCCCCTTCTCCCGAGAGAAGTTATGCTTTTCCCTTTCAAAGTTTTTGATTGTCCATCGTCAATGCTCGCATTCGGAGCCGTAACTTTTCCCTCGTGCACAGACCCTATACGTTGATCATTTCGACTCGTGATACTATCAAGTTCCTTTAAATGTGCAGCCTTAATCCATTTCTAGAGTGCTATAGTGCGTCTCGGAAGGGTAATACTTTTTTAACAACCTCCCCTAGCCCTGCGTTTTGTGGTCCCATGGTCCCCCGCTTCATGAAGTTTGGAGAGGCCTGCTTCCCCCTTCGCCTCATTTCTCCCCCCTTTAATACTTTAACAGAAGATGCTGGCTCTTCTATTCTCTTTTCTTCTAGAAGCCATCCTTTGTTAGTGTTCCCCTCCCCCCCCCAGGAGAAAAGCTTTTTGTAATCAAGGACACAGCCAGCGTGATTGTTTCGGTGCTGACCCCCTCGCTACTTCTTGAGTTCTATTGATATGGACTTGAATCCCTGCTTGCGGGATCTCGAGAGACGAGGTGATCTTTTGATCTCCAGTAGATAAGAGTACTTTATCCATCACGCAACCTTCGAACAGGTTAGCATTTTCCCTCCCCTTTATTTTGTTACTTAGATGGATTTTTCCCTCAGGGGCTCATCTTCGTTGCCCTCAAAATTTCTTGTCGATAGCTGACTGCTGCTCGATGACTCCGTTTCCCAAAGGGCCCAGAAATTTCACCTCTCTACTTTCAAGTGCATGGTGACCTTTGGCATACTTCTCTTCCGCAATGCCCGTCTCTCCACGATACTTTTTGAATTTCCCACGGCTCTTTTCTTTTCAAGCCAGAATTGTTTTTGAATCCTTCCCGACTTTATAAATAATCAAATCTCTTGTAACGTGGGGCGTCCCCTGGATGTCTCGAGTTGTGATGCCTGCAAATGTCTTTTCCCTCTCCGTCTTCTTTTCTATAGGAAGGTACCTACCGTTCTCCATGAATCGGTCAATAGATATGTACACCATGGCACTAAAGGACTTGAAACCCACTTAAGGCCCCAACCCCTCTCCCCTAGTTTTCCTTTCCTTTTCGTTCTCAGGATTAGAATGACTGCTCGGCAACCAGTCGGTTAGAGCCCTACCTTCCGGCTTTCCCTTATGTCAGCCCGTATGTCTGAGCTTACCTGGAACGAGCCCGGACTGGCTTTCTGTTGACTTTGGGACCTTCGTTTCTTTTAATCTTAGATGTTGTATTTCTGCCGGTACGGGCGAAAGCTTTCAACCTCCAGAGTAGTTGGTTTTTTCGTTTTGTGGCCTCTTTTCCGGTATTTCCCCATATATCACTCTCTTTTGTGAAAACCCTTGATTCAGCTGCTCTCAATCTGTGCAATATTCTTCCCCACCTTCTGCCACAATGCCCTTTCTTTGTTCTGGACTTTCTTTTTTTGGATGATCAGTTTGTGAAAACGTCCGTCATCATTGCCTTTATACCAGAGCGTCTTAGGCCTTTCTTACTTTCCTGCTAACGTCCCATGGGAAAGCGATGTTTGCCAGTACAATCCGCCGCCCAAATAAAGTACGTTCAGTTTTTTTCATAACCATCCGGCGGGCGTCCGAGAAATCGTATTAGATTACCATGTAAGATCTTATTTCTTCGAATGAAGTCCCGTGAGAATTCTCAAGAATTTAGCTGTTCCTTTTTTCTTTTATGCGGGGTATTACCTTTGAGTCTATTCTGTTCCTCGATCCGGAAAGCGTATCTTTATGAGTTGCCGCGAAGTGCCCTCTCGGCCCCTCGATGGTTTGAGGTTACGACACTTCGACTTGTTGCGTTCCCTCTAAGCACTTTTCTGATAGTTCACTGGTTACCTTTTTTCTGCTCAACACCGAAGAGCGGCTGGGTGGAGTACGCGTCCTGATATACCCTTTTATCCCAAGAAAAGGATGCTCCTCGTTGTTAGAAGTCAATTATCTGCCTCGTTCGACTACCACGGGAGTTGATACCTCGCCGATTCAATTTACCGTTTTTGGTATGACTTTAAGAGTTTTGAAACTGTGGCCTTTGAAGACCCCAAGAAATAGAGCCAAGTTGGTGTGGACTGAATTCTGAGTGTCGTCCGCGTCCCGTCGTGGAACGGGTTGGCAGAGCGGAGCTATTCTCCTCTTGAAGTCCCTGACGGCAAGCTTTTCAGAAGTATTGTTCCTGAATGCCTTCCTTTTACGGCTTTAAATTTGTCCTCCCTGTATAACGACCCCGGCCCTTTCTAGTGCCTTTCCTTTGAGTTCCACTTCCCATACTTCCGGCTCCCCACCGTGCATATGGCTCAAGAACTACAAGGTGTCTCGGCTGGGGCCGGTTTCTATTTTAGACCCATATAGAACCCCGCGTTACCCTCATCGCCTGGACCTTGTTTAGATCTTTTCCATGAAGCTTAGAAGTCTGAAACATTTGACCCTTCGCTCTAAGTGCATCCTCTTCGATGTTAATTCGCAAGCGACAACGTCTCTCTGTCGCTCCCCCAGGTTAATGAGTACCATCGCCGGCGTCTGGCTTGAATTCTTCTGGGCCCTCTTCCCCCCATAATGTCAAATTTAGCCACCCCATCCCCCGAAAAACAGTAGTCCGAATGTGCCCCTCGGTGCCGGACCTCCTCGATCTCCTCATTCTATTCGTTTTTCTATGATTTCCCCTCTTTACAATCCCCTTATAGAACCAACAAACCCCCCACAAAAACAAGGGACCCTCGTCAATGACCCATGCCTTGTGCCCTTAGGACGTGTACACCCACGTTTTGCTTTGAAGAGACCAACGATCACAACAAATCCCCCACCCTGCAGCGCTGACTTCAACAAACTGAACTCCGCTTAAACCCACCCCCAAAAAACCCCACACTGTTTGTTTCCCCCCCTCTGCCCAGATCATCTTCTCCCCTTTCCCTAGACCTCTCTATTCCCAATTTCTGCAGTCACGGTCACAGTGTTTATAGCAGCCTTGCCCGTGGCCGATTTTCTCACGGGATCAGATTTATCCGATTACCTGGTCAACCTTCTCCCGGCCGTGAGTTTGATAAGCACTATCCCCTCCTCTGTTTTTTCTCTCTGCCAACTATTTTTAAGGTCGAACAGATGGCGTTCTTGAATGCTGTCTCTAGATCCTTACCATAATCCCTTTTTTTGAGTCGAGGATACCGCCGGATACCCAGTCAAGCAATCTTCTCCCCTGCCCCCCCCCCTTCCTTTGGTCTAGGGAAAAACCCTTTTCCGGCTAGGCTTCGCCTCTGCTTAACTTGTTGTAACTATTCCCCCTTCGGTATCCCCCCATGACCCGTGCCCCCAAATCTAATGGCGTTATCTTTTTTTATCCACCACACTGTCCGTAGATAAATTGTATTACGGCGGTTATTTAGAATTTAGATGCCTCTTTCCTAAGTTTTTTCCCGTTAAGATTTACTTTTGGTGGTTTCCTAAAGTCTTCTGCTTTGTATTGGTCTGTCGTTTCTTATAGCCTCAGAGTGTTTTTGTCCACGGAGACAGTAGGACCTCGGTATTGTCAGATTGCCAGATGTCCCTCCGGTTTAAGCAGTTGTCGTGATCTGACGAAGGAGGTGTTTTGATTGGGTTTCCCTTCCCCGATAGACCTTCACTATATAGTTATATTTGATGGCTCGGTTCTTCCCCGGTTATGTCAAAGATAGATACTACCCTGGTCTGTGGTGAGGGATCGCCAGGTATGGAATGATGCCTCGGTCCTGAGCAAATTGCAAGACAGCTTCGATTTGCCTTGGCGCGGCGATTTAATTCCCCCCGTATTGTCCTCTCAAGCAGCCTTTCTTTGTGCTGACCTTGGTATATCTCAGGCTGATCCTGAGACTTCCCTTTTTCCGTTTCAAATACACGGTCCTTTCGTCGTTGCCCCCGCTTCAGGCGTGATTTCACCGGCATAATTCTTCGCTTATGGCGATCCACTGTCGCCCAGCAAGAACTCTTTCCCCCATTCTCTAAGTGAAGTAGGTGCCCATAAGCTGATTGCGCCTTCCTCGTTGTCCTTACATCGGTCGACTTCCGGAGCGATTTAAGGCATGATATGATTAACCGTTCGTGAGCCTTTGCTTTCTCCGCTCCCCAGAACATTGAGGTGCCAGTCCCTCACCCATTATGTCACATCGGTGGATGTATATCAGTCCCGCGGCGACATCGAGTATCCTTCCTCAATTTTCCCACTGATTCCCTGATCTAACTAGATAAGGTTAACACACCGCCCTTGCCTTCTTGCGGTCATGGTATTCCATTGTCCCTTTTCCCCCGACCGACTACAATGCGTTCATACCAGCGGTTACTTTCACCGGCCCCATGAACCAGTTCCTTTAACTGGTTCGTATACTGATCTGTGAGCGTGTCTTCTCCCAGGCCGTATGTCCTCTCCAGTTCTCCCAGGTATTCTAATTAAGCGTTTTCAACCCCATCCATCTATATGGCTTTTTTTTTTTAGCAGACGCATTCTTAATGCCTTCCCGGCACCGCACCCATATGCCCCGAGTTCACTTTCCGTTAAGTACCCTCGAAGCTCTTGGCCCGAGTGTAATTGTCGAAGACACGCCGACGCTTTATTCTAGAGCTACCTTCCCTTAGTTGACCCCTTGACATACCCCACCCTCCGTCGAACCCTCCCAGGCAATATCGTCCATGATGGATTCTCCCCTCAGGATGTCCAGTTAAAAGTAATGCCCTCTCGTAACGCTGCCTGCGCTTCGAAAAGCCGTTCCTGTTCTAACCAATTACTCTCTTCCGGTAGTTGGGGTAGAGGATTTCTGTCTTATAGCATTCCCTCCCGGTGACTACGAATGACATCCTCCATTCATCCATCCCCTAAAATTATAAGAGTCCCACCTGATTCTTATGACGAGACCAAGTTCTTTCTAGACACCCCTAACGCCTTCTCCCCCCGTTCCCTCTGAGTTGTCAGAAACTTTTCAATCGATTTCACGATTACACAGCGACCTCTTGTTTTCAGAGTGTCCCTGGTGCCATAGGAATCCCTCCTTCGGCCCAAAGCCCAACGCTTCTCGTTCCGTTGGCATCGCTCATCGAGCTGATATCCGAGCTGCTAGCCCTTTTCAGACCGAAGGCCCCCAATCGCTTTTGAACTATTTGACCCGGTTAGCACTAATCCCGTGTTCCCCGTTAACCCCTTACTTTTGATTTTACATTTTTATAGACCGTCTGACTTTTGCACCTAGACTCTTACGAATCCATCCGAAGAGATTAGTCATGGCTATGGTTTCCTTCCTGACTGGTGAAGGATTTACTGAAATGGTTTACTCCTACTTTGCGACGGGAATGAGCTTGGTCAGAGTTGGACCCCTTTTCCCTAGAGCCACGAAACCACGGCGAGTCCAAATACCCGTATGGTATACCTCGCCGAGGAGTCATGAAAGTTGTATCCCGTGCAGAGCTGTTGGCTAGGGTCATCCTGTTTCAGGTAACTTTTTTTCGTTTATAATGAGCCTTTTCCCCCGTTCATTCTACCGTTCTTTCTAGGCTATCCCTTTATGTTGATCCCACTTCCCCCCCCTTCCTGAAATTCTCTGGCCGCGTGCAAGGTAATGTTCCCGTTTCCTCCGTGACTTAAGTCTGTGACTTCTATCTATAGACCCATTTCAATTATTCTACTCCCCGATTCTGTGCGATGTTTCCACATCCTTCGACCCCCATCAATTCCCCCCGTGCCACCTTACCTGGTCTCCGTGCGGGTACTTTGTTTCAAATTCGACATTTGTAAGCAGAAAGATGACCCCCAATCCAGTTATCCAGATCCTGCACCAGCTGATTCACTCCTAGCCGACTACAGCCCTCTCCGTTTGGGCAGAACTAAGAACCCTTTGGGAGATGGCCCCTTTTTTCTTTATTACCATCTGTTTCGCCTCGGTGAACCTAACAGGTTCTTTAGTACTAAAGATACCGAGATGCTGCGCCCCAAGCTTATGTTTTTTTGGCGTCATTGAGATTGCGTAAAGGCGGCAGCAGGCCCCTCTTCAGAAATGAGTTCAGGCTTGCCTTACCGGGCAATATCCTCGGCTGATGGAACCTCTCCTTTTTCCCCCGGAAGCACAGCCAAATCTGCCCCGGGCATGAGACTCCCTTACAATACTTTTTATTAAAAGTGGTACCTGATCCGGTATCCTCTCTTTCATACGGAAAATTCCAATGTGACTTGATAACTTGGCTTTCCCAGTGCCCACCTTTTCACTTTTTCAAGGACACATGGAGAGGTGCCTGTAGGGATCTTTTTCCTCACGGAAAACCAGTCGTAACGTCCTGATGTTTAGTTCTCCCTTCTGGTTGAGCTCCTTCCGGTTTACGTCGGCACCATAGCAGAGTCGGCCTCTGGGAAGTTCCCAATGAGATGTGGTTTTTTTAGTGGCTTGTCTTCCCGTTCTTGGCCCTTTCCCTGACTACACGCAGGGCTGGATGTGTGCTCCCCTTTGTTTGAAAATTACTTTTCCTTTTTGCAACGAAAGTGCCACGGCTTGGCGATTTTTGTAATCCGCCGTGTTCTCACAGCGTGCCGCCCGGCCTCTTGAATGACTGTCCGTCCAGTCACGGCTTTGTGTCAGTGTCCCGCTCTGTTTTTAGATCCGGTTTTCACTCTCTTCCTTCCTCCTCCCTTTGTGTGTTTGAGTCACTTTTTTCACCCCCCCCCCCCCCCCTCCCCTCTCAGAACATCGCGGAAATGACAAGCGCCCCTAATGTTCAGGCCAGCCGTCTTGCCCGGATTAGCCCCCCCCGTTCTTCAAAACCCCCCCCCCTCTTTTCTCTCAGACCCCTTTTCACGGCCCTGGAAAGCAAGTTCACACACCGCTCCCCCTCCACCATGCCTTTTCTGAGCCAGTTTCAGCACTTTCCAGAAGACCTTTCAGCCCAACTATTTTGTTATAATGATAAGGTCCTCATGCCCTACCTGTCTGAATCTCTTGTCCCAATTTTAATCTCCTTTCCGAAACCAGCCCTTACGATTTTCTTTCCCCCCTCAAACAGACTTTCGCCCGTGGTTTAGTGATGGGAGCATCCCCCCTGCCATGTCCTGTTGCGTCTGATTGAGTGCCCCCTTACACTTGGCCTTCCGTCAACTGGCGAATTCCGTGGCACCGCCTGGTTCACGAGGCATCCCACCCTGATTCGGTCCAGGTACGCGTTTTTGATCCGAAAGTCCCGGTCCTTGAGGTTTCCTTCCCTCTGAGACGGGGGGCTTACTGGGTGTTACTGATTTTTTAACTCCACAGGCCGGCTCCTTCTGTTTAAAGTTACCTTCCAGACTGTTCCCCGCGCTGCTTCTGGGCAGATTTATGCGCAAGGATCATCCCTCCATTGCCCTCCCGGAACCTGGGAGCCGCGTGGATTGATCGTTTGCTTCCTCCTAAGGGTTACTTTTAAAATCTCGGAAATTCCGGGTATGCTCCAAGGACCCCTTTCAAGCAGTCTGCTTTGGAGTTCTTGCTGCCTCATTGGGTTTCTTGATTCACCTATATAGGCCCTTTCCCGGTGTTATCCTGATTCGCCACAGACGTTGTTGAGTTCTTCGACCGTGTATAAGGGAGTGCCAAACCCCTCCCAAGCAACGGATACCTCTTTCTTAAGCTTGGGTAAACCATTTATTGAAGTGATCCCCCGATTTTTGTCAGCCAACCCCCCCCTCTTGCTTTCATAGGTGGTGAGTAAAACTACTTGATTTTTCTCTAGAACTCTACTCTGATCCCGATTCTTGAAGCCTCTAGTACCACCGCAGTACCAATGCTGTTGAAAATACAAGATGCCTTTTCCATGGTATTGTTTAGGCCGGACTGATCTTTTCCGCAAAGCACTCTTAAGATACTGATGTGAAACCGCCCTTTAGAAACGCCACATTTTTTTTTCCGTTGAGAGATCCCCCACTATCACCCTAGCCCTCGATGGACGGGGTCTCTCTTCACCGACACCAGCCCTCAGAGTGTCCCCCCATTTTTCAATTACTACTGGCATCTGACGCTGTGTTTTTGAGTTGGCCTTTCCCCACCTTTTCCCCCTCCGGGCCAAATAGAGAGTTCCAACTGTAATTCAAGCTCTTAGCAAAAGCTCAGGAGCAAAGCCCATCTCCCTGAATAACTCATGGGCGGATCCTTTTTAGCCTCGGGACTCAAACCATTCTCCGGCCGTTCTTCTATCGTTCCACGTAAGGGATCAGTGCTCGGCATCAGACTGGAGAGTGATTCTTCTTAATTTCCCCCCGATAGTCTCTGACAATGGCGGTGGTCATGACAGTCTTCGACAATGCTTCGAAGCCCGGAAGCTATATGAGTACCTGGCCCGTAAAGTATTCGTATATTTTGCTGTGTGAATCTTCCGGGGAAGTCTTCCCATCCCATATGTTACCCCTGAGTAAGGGCGATAATTTCACTCGATTACCAGATTTACCCCGCCATTATCTTGCGCCCTTCCTTTCGTTGGTCCCTTCCGTCGCACAAACTTTCTTCCCCCCCCCGGCATCATGGTCCCCCCTTGACCTTGATTTCTGAGGAATTGGGCTTGTCGGCTCCTCGTCACCTGAGGGCAGATGAGACAGAAATCTCTCCTCCCCACCCTCCACCCTTCCGCTCTGTGAATCAACATAAGGTTTCGAGAGGCAAGCATATCGTCTTTAATCTAATCTAATTCCTGTTACGGAGTAGGCTCACATCCTTGACGATGTGTCGGGAGGGTTTCTCGCGAGTTTTATTTACCATTGTCCGACTTATTTCGAAGACGGTCAATTGCCGGTGGCGGGACGCCGGCACGGCTCCCACTAGGGCGTTTTTTTGTGCCCTGACCTTCCTCCGTTCTGAGTACATGAATGAGGGTTCGTTGCCGAGACTTCCCTTTCCTGGTCGACCCAAAGCATGTCTCCCTGATGTTTCTACCGGCCTGAGATACGTAAGTTTTCAACGGTATATTTCCCGGCCGAAGTCTCGACCTCTACCCCCTTTCTACCGCCCCTCCTCTCCGTTTCGCCTATGACAATTTACCCTCTTTGTTCTCTGCCGAGGCGGGTATGGCCCGAGGCACTTAAGACCCAGCACGGCAATTCTTTGTGTGACCTTCATACCTTATATTCACGGTCGCAGATCGTTCGAATGTTTGGCTGTTACAGTTTGCTGTTCGCGCGTCAGTGTCAGATGCCCCTTTTTTGAAGTCCTTTTTTAGTAGCTTTTAATCGGTTATCGCTGCCCCCTTCTCTTTTTTACGAAATTGCAAATAGCCACCGTACTTTTTTTTGTCAGTCTCTGATTTCAAGGGACCATCCTAGGAAGACCCCTGAGATTGTTCCCCCGACCCTACTTCCAATCCTTTTATCGAGGCTTGTTCACCGTAGACCCTCATCGAATCTATTTTCGGCTCTTTGCTCTTTGCACTTCTCTTAAAGCCGAGGATTGGAAGGAACAAATGGATAGCTCGTCTCCTGCTGTCTGAGCTCCAAGTCAACCATTCCGGGTGATACACGACAACTCTTTTTCCCTCTCTTCGCTGGAGGCCTTTGTCGTTACCGCAGGCATATTTCCCCAATTGGTCCTCTACCCCTGGGAAAAACGGTTTCCCATTTGACGTATTCTGCCATTGTCCCCAAGACGTTGACACCGCATTCCGTGAGACGCATATCTAGCTTGACGTCTGGCTTCAAAGATCCCCAACATCACGTTCCTTTAGCATCAATTAAAACCAACATGGTAAGAGGTCCATCTGCCAATCCGTCCACCTCTTCCTTATTCCCCTTTTGGCCCCCCCCCATTCTGGTCACCGAGAAAGCTTCCCACTACAGAATCCTGTACGCTTGATGAACCCCCATAAAGCTCTTACCCCTGTCACCCCTTTTATGCCAGATCTTCTCCCTTTAGACCATCCTCTCCCATTCTTGACGAAGTGTGTCGTCTAGCTCAATCCCATTTTTCCGTTTATTCAGGCTCATGATGATACGTACTTCCATATTTGGTCCCAAATCCGTTTAAGCCAGTTTTTTTCCTCCCGCCCTCCCAGACGAGTTTGTCCGATTGACAAGTAGTGGTCTTTTCTGGTGTGAACCTCCATGCGCGTGAGGGCGACTCTATG
>Ga0179593_1300947_pt1 | contig 15014 bp, 15 predicted proteins | sample CZODoug2_1_08_16_FD_185931 | JGI IMG/M metagenome (GOLD analysis project Ga0179593, IMG submission 185931) | Vadose zone soil fungal communities from Angelo Coast Range Reserve, California, USA - CZODoug2_1_08_16fungal (PacBio error correction) | ecosystem: Environmental > Terrestrial > Soil >... | reverse complement strand
CTGCCTTTTTTGGTGCGAACAGTAGTCAACGGCCCCTCCCCCCTTTGCGTTTCTTCCGCGGTCTTCAAGGACAAGTTGCCCCAATGAGCGTCTTGTTCCGCATGGGGTTTCCTCGAGCTTTAGGGGAACCTTCGAAAGCCTCCTTTTTTGGTCACCCATTTGCCTTTCCAGTTGAGCCTTGTGCAGAGATCCTCCCGCGTGCGATGAGGGTAACTAAACTTTGCAGTAGTGGAACTGTAGCATCGGCTATTCAAAACTTCAGGCTAAGCTAACGCCCAGCCCCCCCCGACCAAATACATCCCGCCTTCGAGTAGTATATTTTCTCTCTTTCCGCAGATTCTCTCTTTTTCAATCTTTTTGTGTCTTCCCTCTTATGATTTTTATGAGTCATATGGTCCACGGCTTTTCCTTTTGTGTCGATTTGAAGTCATCTTCAGCTCTTCAAAAGGAAGAAATTTTAGATTTTTCCCATTTTTCTGTGTCCCCAGTTTTGATTCTCCCCTTAGGTACACTTTTTTTTTCGTTTTTCTCTAAACCTTTCTTCCCAACGTTTTTATTTTTTCACCTTGAAGTTACCAGTATCTTCCTGCTGATGATTCGTTCTTTTCTTACGGCGCTTCGTCTTTGCAATGCGCGTATCCCCAGGTGGGTAGTCTTTTTGTGACGTTTGTTGGGCCCTTTCTTTTCCAGCTTCACAGGCTTGCCCCCAAACTAGGAAACTCTTTGCAATCTTTTCCCTCATTTTGCAGCGTCTTTTCTTTCATATCAAATTTCCTTTTCCTTCCCATCGTCCAGTGGAGATTTTCCTTGATGGGAGAGTTGTCCTTTTTTCTCAGTTTCCCTTTCACTGGATCAACAGCTTTTTCAAAACACTGATAACGCGAAATTGTTTGTGCACCAGTTCCTTTTTTTCCATCATTGGCGATTTCGACCTGTAGTCGCTTGTTCTCAGTAACCACAATACCCTTTAAGTAAGTTCGTACCGGATCTGCTTTTTCCCAGTCCGTTCCTTTCTTGCTTTCCTGTTCCTTCCAGTCGGGCTCTCGTTTTATTCAGGCTCGTGCTGAATTTAGCGCTTGGCCCTTCTCCAGAGTTGATCCAATTTTAGACTCCTCTCGTAATTTCTTCAGTTCTGCGAACCCCAGAATTCCCCAGCTCTTGTTTCCTTTTTTTTCGCACGCCATTTACTTCCCTTCTTCCAACTCGGCCTTTTTTTCCCTCACGACTGAGTCGATGTGGTAGTTTTTTCCTGATCCTTTTTTCTTTTACACGCTTCACGCCCCACTGCCGATGGCTCTTGCACTCACTACAACCTCAATGGTCCTCCCTCCCCTCCCCATGTGATTTTCACTTTTGATGAACACCCCAAAAAGGTTGTCGCCGTGGCTGACTTTTGAATCCCCTCTTTTCCTCATCTCCGTTTGAGAGCCTCCCCCGCTGCAATCCGTCATCCATTTTTCCTCTGTCACAGGCGAGCTGGAGTTTTTCGTTCAGTGACAGCTGGTATACCTAAATTAGTCAATTTAAGTTCTTTACGTGGAGCCCCTTTCAGGACCCTAAACCTCCCCCCCCCCCCCACCCTTCTCCCAACTTCCCGTTACAGCCCGTACTTGATCCCCTTGATGAAAGTACCTTCGTGATCGCGCCTTTTTACATTAACCCTTGCCCTGCTTGAACTACTATTTTCTAAAGTCCCCAACCGACTTTTCCCTCCCGACCTTTACGCATATTCCTTTCCGCCAAACAACCTCTGTCGAACTTACGGAAAGCGTACTTTTTCCGCACGAAGGATCCTCCCTCGCCTCCCCTCCCGACCTGCCGGCACTTCTAAACCAGAGATGTTACCGAATTCCTTCGCGCCCTTGAGTTGTTTCCTTTTCTCACGCTCGACCAGTGAAGTCTCCTCGACCCTCTTTTTCCGAATTTGGTGCTTCCCAACAATTTCGCGTTATCCGTCTGTTTGGCTCTGCTCCCTCCCTTTTTTTCCTTTAAACCAACGGCAATCTCCCTCATCCCACTTCGGACTGATGGTGCTTCCTGCACAATTGAGAGTACGCCGTCCTGGACCGCGGATGATTTCGCTTGCCAGATTACGATTTTTTCCTCCGGCCTTCTTGAAGCTGGCACACTACCTTAAAACAACGAGCAGATGGCAGCGACCCCCACTCAAACCGGCTACGCTATGCCCCCTTTTTTTATATGGTAGTACTAAGTTTCCTCAAACCATCCTGTCAAAAACCCCTCCTCCTCCCCCTTGGTGACCGTTTATCGACCATTTTGAAATGATTTTGCTCCCGTGCACTTGGCGCACTTACCCCCCCCTCACGCCCTCTAAATTGCATTTCCGCCTCCCTCCAAAAGTTTCTCCTGTGCCGCAAGCTCGTGACATTGAAAGTCACCTATATGCCCACCCCCCCTGACTCCGATCCGGCACCCCTTCTTATTCGGATCCCTCCTCCCCGTATACCCCTTTCCAAAAACGAATTGAAGTGCTGCTTCACTCAGTTCCCCTCCCATCGCCCTCCTCCATTCCTCCGGGCTGCATCCTTACAGTTCGGGGTAACATGCTTTTGAGACTTCCCCATTTTGAATGGCCGGATTTGTTAAAAACAAGACGCGAAACTTTTTATTCGCTTTCTCACATCGACCGCCCGACCCGACCCGGACTAAATTCTTCCCTTAATAGAGCATCAACAACGTGGCTACATCTCAATGTTCCATTCCCTTTCCGGTCCCTCGAAGGATACCCCGCAAAGAGTATGACGTTCCCCTTTGGACATCTTAACCAAACACCGCTATCCCTTTCCTCATCCCTGGTTGGCGGAGATCTCCTTTCGCTTTTTTGGTTTCACTTTTAAAGTGAGATTTTCCCGATAGTTATTTCCTCCCCCCGGATTTTTCCACCGTCCCAGTCTGCCACAACTTGCTTCAGATGTTGTTGATGTTCTCTCTTATGTAACCCCCTCCCGCCATGTTTTTGAGGGCCCTGCTCGCGAGGTTTTTTATGTCCCTGACTCCACCATTACTTCTGTTTTTCATTAGCCTTCTCCTGAAAATGGCTACGAATAAAGAAAATCCCTTTTTTCATACCACTCCAGGATGGGTCCAAGACTTCTCTATTTCTTGGCGATTTCAATGAGCCTTAGATCTTTTTCCCAATGTCATTGTTACCAAAACTGGGGCCAGGTTTTTTTTTCTTGCTTTGATCGTCCTTCTGAGCTACTGGTTGGTTTCCTCTCTTGACTTCCTCTTCCCCCAACTTTCCCAGGCTATCCCCCGGCCAGAATCAATTTTTTTTGAGCGATCGTCGGCATTTGATGTACGTATGGCTCGTCGTTACCATTGGGCCCCCTATGATACAGACCTTTTCCCCCCGTTCCCCGAAGCCAATGTGAGGCGCTGATTCTGCGTTCCCCTTTTAGCCCCTTCTCTTTCAGATTAAATGTTCCTTCACAGTTGAGCTTGGCTCTTTTGGAGATTTTGACCCTCTTATTTTACTTTTTGCTTCCCCTCTGCTTAATTTGCAAAATAGCAATCTTTGTCGATAATTCTTCCCCTCAACTTTTTTTTCCTGGTTATTAATAGCCCCCCCTCCGGTCATGCTTATTTTGTTTCCTCGTTTGCCGTTTCGTCCGCCCCAGAGATCACACGCTTAAACTGAGAACGCCCTCCCGGCTCCCTTCACTACTCATACGTTTGTCTCTTTTCCCTCCACGTTCCTCTTTGTAGAGTGTCACATACTGAGAGTACTTCACCTCCCGTACGCATCCTTGGCCGTTCCTCAGGTGGCCTCTTCTCCGGTTCGGATGTGCGGAATTGCACTTCCGGTTTGACAGCAGTTTGTTTAGCGTTTGCGGACGTACTCCTCGCCCTTGCTGTCTTCCAGGCTGCGAAAGCCATACCCTCCTTCGGTGGAAGTTCATTCGACGCGCATTCTCCGTGAGAAAAACTCTTTTCATCCTTTTCCCTTTTTCAGGTTGAGTATCGTACTTTCCATAGCCACGAATTTTTTCCCGTGCCACTGCCGAAATAATTCTTTAGTGCACAATCTGACTCTGAAGTTACTAGCGGACGCGGAACTATTGTCAGACCGTGTGGCTTCTTCTATAGTTTACCTCCCCTCCCCCGTTGTTTTTTTCTTTTCGATGTCTTCCCGCTAATGTTCATAATTTTCATTCTCCGTCTCTCAGTTTTTACCTTCCCGTGTGACATCTTCTTCATGTTCCTTTCCTGGTTTCGTTTGACTCAAAACTTTTGTGAATCAGGTCCAAAAAAAGACCCCCCCTGTCAACATTTCAACTGGTACTTTCTCACTGGATGATTCCTTTTCTTGAAGTGCTCCATCGGTTAAGAACCTTTTTTCCCCCCGAAGAGCGGGATTCGCCCTGCCTGGAAACCAGACCCCATCGCCCTTCGCGTAAAAAGTGCTCACAAAAACCAAAAAACAAAAAGAAAAAAAAAACAAAAAACACGAAAAAACAATCTAACAACAAAAAACACCTTAACACAAAAAAAAACCAAAAAAAACACAAAAACAAAAACCAATAACACCAAACAAAAACAATAAAAAAAAATAAAAACAAAAACAAACAAAAAAAAAAAAAAAAACAAAAAAAAAAACACAAACAAAAAAAACCACAAAAAACACAACACCAATCACCCAAAATTTTTTTGGTGGGCGGGGGGGGTTGGGGTGTTGGGGGGGGGGGGTGGGGGGGGGGGGGGGTGGGGGGGGGAACCCCCCCGGGGGGGGTGGGGGGGGGGGGTGGGGGGGGGGGGGGGGTGTGGGGGGGGGGGGGGTTTGGGGGGGGGGGGGCGGAACCCCCTTGACCCAGCCTTCCTCAGAAAGCTCGGGCTCCCGCTCCTCACAGCCCGACTTTCAACTGTACCACATGGCTAAAACTCAGCCCAACCAATTCCTTTCCTACCTTTCTTTTTTCCTCAAGAGCGCGTGGAAGCCATTTTATACCGCGCACTTACGTTACATCATTGTTCTCCAGCTTTTTTCTTTGTCTTCTCATTGCTAACTGAGAAACCATAGTCCCTCAAGGTATATCACATTCGATAGACTACCGCCACCTTCGACCGGCATAGATGTTTTCCCCGATCCCATTGTCATGTAATTTTAAGATTTTCCCCTTGATAAGCTTTTCCAAACCAGAGGTTCTCAACAAACGTCCCCTCCGCCCACCCGCGCACCTTTTTTAGTTCTTCGCATGCCAAGCAGTTGTCCCTCTCCTTCCCCCCTTACCCCCTCCCGGACCCGCACCTCGACCTTCCCTTCGGGTGCTCTCCCTGTTCACGCCTTGTTTCAGCTAGTGTTTCCCCTCATCTCCCGCCCCCGACTTGCGAAGCGGCTACGACCAGCGCGCAAAAAATTCTTTTTCTGCAGATTTCCAATTGACGATGACCCTCTCTTCCCCCCAACCTGCACTTTTCACCCCTTTTCTTCGCCTTTCCCTCCTCTGCCCTGGAAACCCCTCCAAAAAGATACCTAGCTCCGACTAGTCGTTTACATACAGGTATCATAATATTTTACCTCTGATTTATTAAGGTCACCTGTCTTTCTGTCTTCTCCGACACGACTTCTTGCGCCTAGTTGTCCCAAATTCACGAAACCATACTATTTTTTCTTACACCTCACTCTCTGCCATCTGAAGCCCCCTTGGCCAGTCCACACTGACTGGATGATAGATCCCCCCTTCCCCCCCCACAATGCGCCACCCGGTTCGGTCCGTCGTGAACCTATCGGCGAAATCGCCAAGCTTATTGTTTTCCCTTTCTTTTTAGCCCCAAAACAACCAATTGGACGATCCTCCTTTTTTTCCCCCACCTCTGTGCTCGGATAATTTGATCTTTTCGAACAGAGTAACCTTTTTGAGTCTTCCAGCAATTTTGCGATTCTCCTCCCTTTTCGTTCCAATCCAAGGTCCTGCACCAATAGCTTTTCCGCACTTTTTTTATTTGCTGGTCCTCTGTGTCCCCCTTCAAATGTTGGCCTGGTCGGCCTGAGTGTATTGCCTGACGACATCAACCCAGTTTTTTTTATTTGTAGCCTACGGCCCCATTCCCCTGTAGTCTCCGAGCCCAACCTTTTACTGAATCCCACACTTCACTCCCTCTGATTAGTTTCTATGTGTCAACACGAATAGGAGCAGAATTGCCCCTTCTTTGGCTTGTTCAGCGTCATTCTTCTCGACGAATACTGGCCCCCTGAGAAGTGGTTCTCTGCTTTTCCTTTTTTAAATTTCTCGAAGCGGCACCGAAGCTCTCCTAGACTTCGCGCGTGAAGCGTTGGCTTTAGTTCCTTCACACTTATCTCCAATTTTTGCACCCGTTTACTGCTTGACGTACTCGTGGAGGACGCTGGAACGTCCGTGAATGGTACCAGATGCGACTCAAGCTTCTCCCCCCAAGGTGGCTGCCCCCCTACGGCTTTTTGGACTGACCCTCCTTTTTATCCAGCTTGCTGCCCAAGTCGCAAAATCTGGCAATATGATCGGCGTCTGCCGACCTTTTCTCACAGGTTACGATACTACGTCTGAAGTTTGCGTTCTTGATGGGACGCTTTGACCCTTTGCGAGTCGTCGGAAATGATTTCCAACCAATCCTTCTGCACCGCGAATTGTGAGCACCCCCTTGTATTTGGCTATGGTGCCCTACGGTTTGTTTTTCACCCCCCAACTCCCAGTTGCGTAATTTTAGTTTCTTTTTATCCAGGAGGTTTTAGTCATTTTCGGGAGCAGGCCCCCTTGCTTCATTTCGTATTTTTCCAGTCACGTTCGGTGTTTTCTCAAGGGCGGCCCTTTCGCTAACGCGATGCCGCGTTCTTGGCGTTCAAAGATATTCCAGCTCCTTCGTTCTTCGACGCTCAGCCTTCATCACGTGAGTATCGGTTACCTTACCGTGACGATCTCTTGTGTGTTTTTTTTACTAGGTATTTTTTTGACACGAACTCGTAACTACAGCCTACCCCTCTTCTTCTCTGCACAGCGCAAACGAATTCACGTCCCCGCCGCATGGAATGGCAAGATTGAAAGCTTTCGGCAAGCATATTTCCCTTCCCCTCCCGTTGTTGGGTTTTCTAGATGCTTTCCCCTCCCCCGGTCTTTATAATGTTCCGGAATCGTCGTGCGAGTAAAGTAGTTTTCCTTCCCTTCTTAATATTAGTCCAGTTTCGCCCTTTTCTTGAAGGGTCTAACCCCTTTAGTTTTGATCTTGTCATCAGGACCCCCACGAAAACCCGCACACATCACGTCAGGACCGATGCTCTTTTTTTTCTTGGCTGGATGACATTTAGGTCCCTCTGGCGCCCTTTTCAACTCTTGACAGAGAGTGTCTTTATGCTCCCTTTCCCCCTACTTATCGACAAATTTAGCTGCGTCCGCCATCCCCAATTCACACCTGTCGACACTTAAAACAATTTTTTTTTTGAAGTCGGACCGATTGGCTCCCGGCTCGATTCTGTCTCTCCCAGCCCGGCCTCCGGATAAAACAACGCCCTGTACGAAATTACTTCGCCTCGGGAGTCTCCTCCCGTCCAGCACCCTTCCCCTTTCACAAAAGTGTGCCCCGCGGAATTTTGCTTCAAAACACTTCGCCTCCCTCTTTTCCAAAAAAAAAAGTGCTTTTTTCTTTTTCTCGGTTGATAGACTCTCCACCCCATCAAGGAAAAAGGACCTCGATGTGATATATATCACCCCTTCAAAATTGATCGTAAGAACGGCAGACGCTTGCACCCTCAAACGACAGATTTTACCGACCCTGTGAAGCAGGCTGTGAAAAATACCGAGGTCTACAACAACCCCGTCCGTCGCCCAAGGCGTCTGGGTCGTCCTTGCCAGTTGTTCATCCTTGGTCCGCTCCGTTGACTCAAGCCCGACCGAAGCTCTTCGATGTTAGTTCTCCCCTTTGCAAGTCTGGCTCGCGAAGTGGCTGGACCGACTCGACCACCTCTAACGCGGTCTCAGATCAGAAAGTTTTTTGCCGCCTTCGCGCAAACTTGCGTTCTGGCAGGCCCCGAAATTGAAAGAAAAGCTCCCACCCAACCTTTTCCCTCCACTTTTCTTCGCGGCCCCGACTTTTTTTTGACCCCCCGCCAAAAAAAGCCTTAACGAAAGCGAATCTGCGCCTATTCCAGAGTCAAGATATACTAATCGGTGCAATTCACTTCCTGGCTGGTCTTTCTTAATTGATGATTGATGCGCTAGCCGACACAAATTGTCCTTGGCGGAGGGCTACAAACATCGACGACCTGGTTATTCCATGCCCCCCCACTCTTCCCATCGCCAGACCAGGTCCCACCATTCCTTGCCGTTCAATGACGACCCTCAACCAAAAAAGTGCGCACCATGGCTTGCAAGGACGCCGTGAACCGAAGCGTAAGCCCCCTCACGAGTAAGTATCCGTTTACCCTTCTTTTTCCGCCCCCAAACCATTGTCCTGCAGCTTTTTCTAATCCTCCGTTGTTTTTGCTCTGTTTCCTGACGCCTTTTTCGAACAGATGAGTTTCTCCCTACTCCTTTACTTTTTCGCGGCGGTAGTTCAGTTTTCCCCCTGCCCCAACAAGTGCTCCTTTGGTGCTTTGTTCTTTTTCCAGACCTGGTTGAACCGGCACGCCGTGCGTGGTCGGCGATGGCGCTTTTCTGGCCTGTTGTAATCACCATTCGCGCTTTGTCCCCCCCCTTGAATCTTCATTGTAGGTCGAGAATCAAGCAACCTTACTCCTCACCTCAAGTTTTTAAGTTCAGCCCTCGAGTAATGGATTTTTTTTGTTGAACCGAATAGTGCGCATATTCCGCCGGTTCCATCATTGTTCCCCGTTGCTGCCGACGAATAATTTTTCAAGGCCCCGGTGCAGAGGCCCGTCCACTTTCACCGTCTGCACCTGACGTTCCCTTTTTCGGCACTTCGCCTTGCTCGTTGGTCCGCAGTACGTTACTGCTGATCGCTCAGCCCTTGCAAAAACAGAGGCACTCCCAGGTCGTGCGAGTGCGTTCTTTGTCATTACCTTTTTGGCAATGTCTTTTAACGACGGTGGCGATCGGACATTGTGCGTTTTAAAGCGGGTTACTTCACATCTGCCCCAAAGCTCAATCTTGCAATCTTGTCTGATCCGCGTTCCGGGTCCTAATCAAGTTTTTTACGGTTAGTCTGACGAAAGTGGTGATTTTGATTTGGTTGCTGTGCCGTTGTCCTTTTTTTCTCCCGAAACCTCCGATCCCCCCAATCGGAGAAAGTTTTTTTTTGAATCACAAGTAATTGGCCGCCCCCTTCGTCTGGAGATTCTCAGTTTCTTTCGTAGAGGCCAACATACCCGTGACGTCACATTTTCGTCCTTCTCTCAGGGACTTTTGCATCTGCTTCTTCCCCTTAAGCCGTTGCCTTCGACTTCGCTGGTGGTTCCTTTCAGCATTGATGGGTTTGCAGCATTTTCTCCCTTTGTTTTTTCAGGTTGCGAAACCTCTGATCCTGAAGTTTCTTCGTGCTTCCCATCTTTTCCATGTCCTTTTTTGCAATATCCGCTCAGTTGATCGGTTGGTTTTTTTAGTTTTGTTTACTTCTTCCCTGTTTTCTCGTCAACGACTAATAATCTTTCAGTTCCCAGCGGCCACTGTCCACTTCTTCCCGCGTCCATGGACTTTCGAAATTCTCCCTTAGTGAAGACTTGAGGCTTCGCATACCTAAGTTGTGATTTTTTCGTAGAGATTCCGCCAGCTTGCCCCCCAATCCTTCCTTTTCCCGCCTCTCCCAGGTTCGCAGCAAAGTGTTTTCCAGTGGATTGACAATGGAATAACAGTTTCGGCATTTTAGTTGGATAAAAATTGATTGGATCCTGTTTAAAAAAAGAAACAATACGCAATTACCAGTCCTTTCTGATATTTTCCGTTCATTTTCCTACCCTGTTTGCTTTCTCCTCCCTCCTAATTCCCCCTTACAACGTCGAGATGGATAATACGTCCATATGGAAACAGGAACTTCATCACTCTGTCTCCGCGCCAAACTTGCTCAAACCTGTCTCCCCTTCCCAGCTAAGTCGTCCTCCCTAGCTTTGATACCGGCTGAATACCCGACTTCCCTTTGCAGCCCGGCAATAAGTTTTTATAAAAACACCCCACCATCCCCTCCGTACCGAACTCTCTCGCACTTTGGTGTTGTTCCTTTCCCTTCCCGCCGATCCTGAATGAATTTCCCCCCCCTCGAGGAACCGCTCCAATTCTGTTTTCCCACAATTCCCCTCGTTCTCTAGTTGCCCTCTTTTTGTTCTGCGCACCGTCACTCTTCCCATCAAGTCTAATCCCTTCTCCTCAGCTCGAACGGACCATAGCGTAAGAACCGGCATTTCCTTCTCGCCCGTGCATTTCGGAACTGAATCAGGCTGTGAAGCTGGGCACTTTTTCCCCCAACAAAAGCAGGATTCAGCTCCACAGCGTCCCACCGGGTCGCCGCGCCTTCTGTCAGTTTTCCGCTCGTTCACTCCACGTGCTCCCTCGACGGGGTTACGTCACCGTTGTTCACCTGTTGCATGTAGTTCACATGTCTTTCGCTGGAACCGGACTCCCCTCCCCCTCTACGCGTCCCCGACGCCGAAGTTTGCGGGTAGGTGGGCAAAAACATGCGTTCTTTTGGCCGCCCTTTAAATTTTTCAAGAGTCCGAGCCCTCTCCTGAAGCGCCTTTACATTATTTCTCGCCCTCGACTGACGCTTCCACAATACCCAAAGACTTCCCTGAAGACTTAATCTGCGACCAAGAAATTATACTAAATTCGTGCTGTGTTTCCGGCTTTGATTCAGTGCAGGTAACCCTTTTTGTTCTGCTCGGTCGCCCGACATTTCAGAGACTTTCATACAAATTCCCACTTTCCTCCCTCCCTTGGGATTCACATGCCTCACCGGTCCCCCCCTGCCGACCATGCACTTTCACCATCCCCCTCCCCCAACAACAATTTTTAAGAAAAAGAGTGCGTTGCATGTCAGGAAAGGTCTGACCCCTGAAGAAATAGCAGGCTGGACGTCAGGTTTTGGAATCTGTGCACCAACACACACCCCAAAAAATTGCGAAGTCCTTTTCTCTATTTTCAATTTACTCCTGGTTGTTACTCTGCTTTTCGCAATTTTTTTTTGTTTGCTTCCCCCTGTGCCCCTAATTTCTTGCTATTCCTTCCGCAGGTTCTTCCCGTCCAGTTCATGAAAATTTTTTCTTGTGAATCTGTTTTTTGCTGGTTCTTCAGTGAACCCGGCACGCTAAGGGCGAGCTATGGCGCGAGTGATGGCTCCGCCGTCTTCTTTGGGAATTGTTTCCTCGGCCGCTCCATTCAAGCCACAATGAACCCATCAAATAGACTTGCCCCCCTTCTTATATTTTTCTGATTCACTTTGCCATAGACCCCTTCGGAAATTACTTGTGTGTTTTTTGCCCGGCCAAGCGAAGAATTTGCACCTGGTCATTTGTGGTGGCGACTCTCTTCAATTTCACGCACCCCGCGTCACAGAAGCCCCCTAGTGGATTAGGCTTTTCCGCTTAGAAGTTTTTTCCTCTTCTTCGTTAATGCGACAATTTCGCTAGAATTGCCAGTCGCGCGTGACGTACAAGGTCTCTGCTGGCGTGCAGGTTTTTCGCGGGATGTTCCGGTTTTGACAAGCGCGACATGCAATAGCGTACGCCCCATTTGTCTTCTCGGTGCCAATAGGCCGTGGATACGCGGTCCTCTCCTTGCAGGTTTCCAAATCGTACCTCTGGCCAATCTTTAGATAAGTTATCTCTGTCTGGTGTCCTCTCCTTCAGGGGTTAGATCCGTCGCCATTTTTCATATGATTATGGACCGATTGCCCCGTTTCTGCAAACTCCGTACAACTCCTTTCCCCCCCCCAATTGTTGAACTCTTGAGCCCCAGTAATTGTACCTTCCGTTCCATACGTTTGGCTATGCCTTTTCAATTCGCGCGTTGAGGCTAGGTTTTCCTTCGCGTAAGTACCCCAAAGTTAGTAAATTTTCTCCTGATTTTTTTATCCAGTCTGCTCTTTAGTCTGCTCTTCGCTGGGAGCAAGTCGTTTGCTGAATTCGATCTCGTCGTTGTTTTCCAAGCCGTTTTAGCAATTTTTGCTTGCCTATCTTCGTAAATCTATGCCTCCCTGTTCGGATGTCTCAATTCTATCGGGATGTTGGCCCTCTCCCCTTTATTGTAGTACTAAGGGCTGCCACCTCGTTACACTTAAATTGTGTAAGGTTTTATTGTTTTTTTTTTTTTTTCTGCCGAGCATCAGTTACCCAAGCCCCTTTGGACTTCTCTTCTTTAGATTCAGCTGAACATGCCCCTCCCTGACGATCGATGCGGAAATGATACTGATTGACCTTTCCGTTTTAAGAATCTTTCCTCTCTGTTGTTTGTTTCTGATATGCTTCCTTCATATATGAACCCCCGGTCCCCTTTTACGTATTAATTCGCGATCGTCTGTTTAAGTGCAGCTGTCTCCCAAGTCTTAGTTCCTTCGGTACCTTGGTGACGGGGACCAATTTCTGCTCCGGAAAAAAAAAACTGCCCCCATCCGCTAGAAAGTCCCCCCGGTAAGGGTCCCAGTCTCCAGGCTGTAACGGTCGTTTCTCGCGTCGAACTAGAGCGGTATTAATATTTTAGACAGCCCACCCCGCCGACATTTCACTCATCCTCCGCCCCCCCCCCAACTGATCACACTTTGTCCTCCCGTAAGGCCAAGTCCGACATCCTCACGAAACCCCCGCCGGCTCCCGGCGCAAAGCCCCCCGCCTTCGAACCGCAGACCTTCCGACTCCATATATCGGTACGAAATTCTTACCTGTGCGAACGGATTTTTTCCCCTCTCATCAGCTCCTTTCAACAAAAACTTATGGTTGGACCCCCCCTATGTGATAACCCCCCCCCGATTGTTTTTTTGAAAAGCTTTTATCTCCGTTTTGTCCAAGCAAACGCACCAGTCCCCATCAATTGAACCTTCCCCATAGACTAACGGAAAAAATTTGATTCCTGACCGGCGCAGCTTCCCCTTCCTTTCCAGATTTTACAGATTTACGATTGGGCCCTTTTCCTGAAGATTGGTCACTCCCTCGCGTCTCCCACCCGTCAGCGCCCCTCGCCGTCGTCCGCGCATTTCAATGTCCCCCCTCATTGTTCCTTCAAATCACGCTGAACGCACATTCCGAACTGGGTCGACGTTGCAAGGCTTTGTTCTCTCGATTTTTTTCCACTACGAGCCCCCCCCGCTTCTAAGCGTCCCCCCGCTCTCAAAATTCATGTGGCCGCGTCCCTGATTTTTTTTTTAATTGAACTCCCACCCTCTGCACCAACACCTTGTAGGCGTGACCCATTTCTTCCTGGCGACAGACTCCGCGCTTCCCCCACAAGAATTGACCAAGCCTCTGCCTTACAATCTACTAATCGCGGGCTTTGCAATCCTTCTTTTCCCCTGGAACCATTGGTGAGGGAGCGGAGTCCCTGACCCATCTGGCTCCCGAGGATACAAATTCTCTACGTCTGTTTTCGTCAGTCCGCCCCCAATCAGCCCATTCCCCGGCTGTTTCACATGATAGAGACCCCCCCAACCAAGTGAGAACCTCCCGCTCTGGTGAAGAAATAAGGACCCGTTCCGAAACTCAAGTTTGGATATACTTTTGTGATGTTTTTTTTTTTTTTTCTACCAAAAACCAATGCGAATTCTCTAATCTTTTTAATCCCTCCTTTTGTTGTTTGAGTTTTTTGCTTTCCTTCGACCCAATGGTTACCCAGTTCTAAAGGAGACGTACAATACCTTGGATTTCTTCAGCGTCGTTATGCACAAGTTCGCACCCCCCCTTTCTTTGTGAGCACTTGTTGTTGATGGTATACTTCTGGACCCGGCACGCCGCCCCTGGTGCGGGACCGCCTCGCGATGATGGCTGACGACCCGGTTTTTCTCTTATTTGTTTTCAATTGTACCTCTTATTCCCCTTTTGTCGGGCTCCCTCGATCCTTCCTTTTCCTAAATCTGACTTGCAGACCAGCCCCTTATTTGGCTCTTTCAACGACTAGGCGCATATTCGTTTTTTTTTGGCTGTCTTGCTGCCGGAAGAATCCTTCAATCGTATGCTTAACGTTTCTAGTCCTTGTGAAGGACATTTCACGCAATCCGACCCAGACGCAATCCCCCCCTAGGACGGACAGCATAGAAGAGTTTTTTCAAGCGGCTAGTTCAACCTTTGACCTGCTCAAGCCTCCACACCTGTTCCTGCGGGCGTTACTTTCCCCCCGTTCTCCGCTGCGTGAGTTTTGAACTGACCCCCCAAAGAAGACCTGTGCAAATGAAGTCATGAAATTAGATAGGAACCTCTTTTGTGAGAAAGAGCCTTTACATTCTTCCCAATGCTTAAGGGCCAAATTTTTTTCTCAATCCCCTTTATCATTTGCAGAGGCGCACTCCCCTTTTTTTTTCCGGGTCCATGTCGAGGCTGATTTCGCTTGATGGTACCTCGTGTTTCTTTTCACCCATCCAAGATTTTTTTCCCAAACACCTGAGCCCCGAAAGTGTTTTTCCCAGTACTTTGCCGTCGTTAGTTTGCTCTGGTTCGACTTCACGTTCGCGTCGGCTGTGAAACCCCCCCCGCTTATTCAGTTAGTACCTATCCCACCCCTTAGGCGGATCGGGTTTCTCTGTAGAAGCCCCTGTTGGATGAATTTCGTACTTTGTTTTTTCTTTAAAGTTGCCTTCCCTTTTTGCGGGTAAGAATCTTCGTATCATTCCCCGCGTTTTTCCCCTGGCTGAACGAATCGCTCTTTTGTGGCCTGGCCGCTAGAACGCCCCCCATTTAATTAAATACGTGCTGCCTTTCCCTGCCGTTTCCCCTACCCCGACGGTGATAAGTTGCGTTAGTTTTTTTTCTTAGTTCACGAGCCCACGAAAGTGTCCTCCCGAACAAACGACCTAATCTTCTTTTCGAAACAGGCTTCACTCCCCACTTAATACCGCCTGCCGACACAAATAAATGTCTTTCCGCCTGTGCTGGA
>Ga0179593_1346642_pt1 | contig 15015 bp, 15 predicted proteins | sample CZODoug2_1_08_16_FD_185931 | JGI IMG/M metagenome (GOLD analysis project Ga0179593, IMG submission 185931) | Vadose zone soil fungal communities from Angelo Coast Range Reserve, California, USA - CZODoug2_1_08_16fungal (PacBio error correction) | ecosystem: Environmental > Terrestrial > Soil >... | reverse complement strand
CTGTTGCCTTTTTTTCTAACTCCGAGCCCTTAAATGAAGCTATTTCCCCTTACAATAAGAAGTGACGCTGGAGAGCAACGTTAGGCCAGTTCTTTCACCTAGTTGACCGAAGGCTCTCTCCTCCCACCGTTCGTTTACTGTTTTCTTTTGGGCACAAACGTGCCGCACTCTTTGCCCCTCAGCCATGGCACCCAGGAGATACCTGGACTTCATTGCGTTCCATCCTTTCGCTGAACCGATGTCCTTTTTCTCATCCTTAACAATCTGCTGGCGACTGTTTCGCCCACTTGCCCCCCCGATCTCCTTCTTTATTCTCGGTATAAGTACGGCTTCATCGTTTTCTGAACTCCTACGTCATGTCTCGCTGCCGCACCGCGTTCTCTCTTCCAATGCCTTCGAACAACGGATCGAGCTGCTCCTACTCCGCCGGAGGCGCTTGGAAAGTGGTTTCCCCCTCCTGCACCTCAAGTCTTCCCGTGGCGTCATCTGGGTCATCTCTTCCTTTTTCGATAACTGGTGCGCTAGAGCTGTTTTTTTGACGTGCTGGCGCTCCTCCTCACGCATTCCATTGTCTCTTTGACGGGCAGACCCCGAGAGCCAAAGCGTCGAGTCCCTGATTAGCGCGACGGAACACCTTTCCTTTACCGCAATACCAGGGGATCCTCTTCCCATGAACATGCAGTTTGGCTCTTTGTCTCTCCTGGATCGATGTGCCCTGCAAATTTTCATGATCGGACTTTTTGGATTATTGGGATCCAAGATGGTGTATGATTCTCTAGGGGATGGCACGATTTGTTTTCCTGAAATGTCGCCGAAACTCAGTTTGATGAGCTTGTGAAGTTAGGATCGGCCGGCTCCGCTCTTTTTTTCTTTGAAGAAGCGTCACGGATGAACCCTTGCTTTCCTCGGCGGGCTATGTGCGTGGTGGTGGACACCCCAATCTTCCCTTCCTCGCGTTTCCCCCTCGAGAGCGTCCCCCCTTATCGAGTTTTTGCTGTGAAAGTTCTTATTCCGTCTTGATATCGGCTCTCCAAGGAACCTAAGCGGCATTCAAGTTATTTGGGCACAAGCTGCTTAGTGTGGGTTTTTTTACTCGGCTACTTCATGCCCGGCGTTCTTTTTTCCTTTTTTTGTAAACAGGATCGATACGACTCCAGCGGTGTCGAACGGAATGGCGTCATTTTGCGCGGTGACTGGCCCCCCGTCCGTCCTGGCAAGGATGCTCATGTACACGCGGGGGCCCAACCCATTTTCGCGATTAAGATTTTTCCCCCGGTGATAGATGACGACTTCTTTCGGTCTTCGGTTCCCCATCTTTGAGTGAGGCTAACATCTTTTTCCACCTAGTGATGCGTCGCGAGGTCTCCCCCCTCCTCTGCGGGATACAGAGAACTACCAGTTCGATTGAACTTTGTTGATGACGGAGGTTTGTCGCCTTCTTTCCCAGCGTCGAAGCTGGTGCCTGTGATTTGACGGCGTCCACTCGGGTTTCGAAGGATCCGGCCTCCTTCTTTTCTTTTGAGTTTGTGGTTTAGGGATTCACGGGCGCGGCTTTGTGTTTAAGCTTCCCAGGACCAGACGCGATTGAGTCCCTTCCCGAGTCTGGCGCCTGCCTCCAATAGAGCTTCCCCCTCCTCGAGGCTCTGGCCCTTATTCGTCCCCAGAGTGCGGCTCTGGAAGTATCAGTTCGGCGGGACAGGCCACGTCATCTAAGTCTTTTTTTCAGCAGGCGGGATTATCTCTTAGCCCCCGATTCCCCTTTCTTTCCCTGGTTCTTTTTTCTGTGTCAACACGGCGCTCTTGGCCATATTCGAAAATCTTCCCCTTTTGTTTTTGGTCCATTGCATGGAGGCATTGATTCCTCGGTTCGGTCGTCGCCACTTTTTTTCCCCCCCCTCCCCTTCGCGACCTGGAGAGCGCCCCTTTCTGAGAAGACACCCTCTGAGTCGTCGAGCTTCCACCACAAAGCTCGAATTGCATGGCGTTATGTCGACCGGCGAACTTATAAAGATCCGGCCACGTCCTGCGCCCTCCGTACCGGCTCTTGACTTTCGAGCTGTCCACCCTCGTCTCCCCGCTATTCGCCAGTTCTTTTACGGTTTTTTTGTTGGTTTGAAACTTCCGATTTTTGGCTATGCCAGCGACTGGATAGTATTTCTCCCAGCCGGTTTCGTTTCTGATCTAGAATCGGTGCGTTTCGGCCTCCCCCCTCCGATCCCATGATGGCTATTTAGACCGTACCCACGAAAAAAACCATATTTTTTTTTCCCCTCCTCGCAATACTCTTTTCAGAGGCCGTACACAACAGTTTTTCCTCCCTCTTGCGTATTCCCTTCTTTGAGACGTTATGGAATCCTAACTTCCCTGGAGAGTTTTTCCCTTCCCTCCTCAGGCATCAAGGGCACTTTGCGGCCTCTCTCCTAATGGGAGCGATTCGGTTTGCGTACATATCAATTTTTCCCGGTTACGACCTGGCCAATGTCCTTGTCAGAAAGGAAAGAATCGTCGGGATAGAAACGTACACTTCTTGAAAAGATTTCCTTCCTCTCGATGAGAACAGGCCTCCTTTCTTTGCAACTTTCCGTGTATTTCTCCCTCGGTAGCGCTTCTTTCGGGTGGAGCAGTCGCGGCCTTTTCCCCTTTCGAGGTCAATTCCTGCGTTTTTGCCAACTCGTCAATTTCTTTCTTCCCCTCGCCGGCACATGATTGCTTTCCCTTCAACCCACGGAACTGCTGTTTCCTTTTCTTTTCCCTGCCACCCCCCATGAGGTTTCTTGAGCCCCTATTTCCTCTTCTAATCCCCCCTTCGTGAAGGTCGCGTTTTGGCATCTCTTTCCCTCTTGAGATGAGAATTCATCTCCCCCTGTCCTCCTCACTGCCTTCTTCAAGCCCCGGTTTTTTTTTCCCCTATTTGTTTTTTTTTTTCTTTCTAGGCCCTCAATCGGAGGGAATATCAGTGCCTCCTCCTCCGGATTCATCCGTTACGTTATGTCACGGGCCCAATCACCCCTTTGCGCCTTCTCTAAAGGGCCTACTAAACAGCCAGGTCATTCCGATCCGCAAAGCCTCTACCGTCTCCACTTTTCCTTCCGATTTTTCTTTACGTTCGCCCGAAATGCGAAGCTTCAAGAGTTTTCTCTCGATGCTGCCATCTCGCTTTCAAGACTTCCCCCTTTTTTTTTTTACTCCTATTCGCTGTTCCAGTCTCCTGGAAAGGCCCTTCACGCCGGTTAGTCCGGCTTCCCCAAGATTTCTTTACGTGTGTTGGTGTTTTTTTTTTTTATGTGTAGGGTTTTCGTTGCGTTCTTTTGTGTTGTGCTTTTTTTGGTTATGCCCCGGTTTCCAAATCGTAGGACCTGTTTCTTTTTGAACGCTCTCCTTCCATTTTCGCTTCCTCTCCCTTTCACAAGAATGAGCTAAAGGTGAGTAAACCACTTTTTTTTCCTGGCCGCTTGACGCTTCCTTTTCCCCCTTCTTACATTTAGTTCTCTCGAAAGTACCTCCACATCGAGTTTAGCGCACCTCTCCTCAAGCTAGCCGCCCCTCCAATTGCTTTTCGTTCCCATGGGGAACGGGAGCCGTTTCGATAAGCCTCCAGCCCCCTTGGTTCACCCCCCATCCCGCACCCTACCCCTGTTACTCTCTGGATAGGGCGCTTTCCCTTGGCGGTCTCCCCAAGTTCGTTCGGAGGTTCCTCCTTACGTGGCAGGATCTTCTGTCGCCGTCTTACCACTCCCGCAGCAAGTCACAATCTGTTTATTTTTCTATCTCCTCCGCCCGTGTTTCTCGCTCTTGCCTTTTCTTCCCCGTGAGAGAACCTTTTTCTATGTTCCACTTTTGTTCTCTTCTGCCGACCCCGGCGCATATGGGACTCTTAAATGCCTGAAGGTTGGAACTCTTTTCTGTCCTGCAAGATCGCCGTTTTGCTCCGAAAAAGACAATGTCTGCACGTCCCTCTGAATCAGTATCATTTCCTTTCGTCCTCTGCCTGCGTGACCACAGGCTTATCGATTTCCCCTCGAACTGATAATTTTTCTGCCCTAATTTTTTTCCATCCGCGAGGTGAAGCGTCTGCTTTGCGGGCCGCGGCCCCGCCCCGGCAAGGAAATGCCCATCTTTTTGCCTTTCCCCTGTGTGCCTTTCTTTCCCTAAATACGAGAACCTCCGCTAACCCTCGAACCTCGCTTATTTCCTGACCAATTGGGTAGAAGTCAAATTCGAGAAAGAGTTCCTACTCTGCCGTCCTCCGCAAACCTATTCCTCTTGATTTTCCACTTAGTTAGTTTTTCGATTTCTTTGCGGGTCTCAGTCTCCTACGGAGTTCCTCCTTTTTCCCTCTTGTTAGACCTCGTTCCTTTCTGGTCCCTTTTTGATACATCGGCGTAGGACGCCTTCGTATCGCATCCCGTTGTTTTCGTTACCATCTTGACGAAGCCCCTTTCCAGTTTTCCGCAAGTTGTGTAGCAATGATAAGCCTTCGCCCTTCTTTTCAGGCGTGCTCGGACTTTCTCCCCATTCCGTGGAGCCATTCCTTCCTATACTCGAGCCTCTGACAACTGTCTTATAGCGGGAAGATCTATTTTAGATTCTCACAGACCCCCCTCCTCTGTGCAAAATCACTAGTTGATCTACTTGATCTGCGTTTCCTCGCAAGATATAATAGATTCATTACGCATTGCCCCCTTCTCTCGTGTGTGTCCCCGCTCTCGATGTTCTTCCCGGAGAGTCGGCGATTTTTTTCCCACGCCCGCCTTTCCATCGCCAGAAACTTTTCTCCTCCGGCACTTTCCCCCAGCCCCTCTTAAGAAAGAAAAACTTCGTTTTTTGGGCTCCGGCTCTCCTTCTTCACAATTCCATCACCTTTTTTTACCTGTCGAAACCACCACCGTAGTGTTCCTAATCTCCCTCCGCACAATTTCTTGTTCGCCCATTCTCCCCAAGTCGACTTTTTCCCTTCCAGTTTCATGTGAATGACTGCCCAGTTGCATTTTCCTCGCTCCCTCGAATGTTCATCTTTGACTCCCTACTTGTAATGGCGGCTGAGGATCCAGTTTCCGAGCTATAATTCTCTCTCCTGGCTCCCTCTTTCAGCAAGATAGCTTTCTATGCGTTGATCCCCCGCACCCACCAGTAGACGACACCTTGCTCGAACTAATCGATCCCATGACGCCCTGGTTCCCTCCCGTCCTTTTAATACAGTTGGAGACCTTTCCCCCTTCGACTCCGGTCTTTCGTCGCTCTGATCATTCTTTGTTCTCGGGCCGATGCCACCCCTACAAGCTTGTCTGGAATCTCAATCACTTGGAGTGAATTCAATGTCCCCCCTCTTCTTCCTTTCACGAACGCCCTTCTAAGCCTGCGAGTCCACCACATTCGCCTTTTTTTTGTTGGCGGGGGGGGGGATGAGGTCCTGATGATGGCCCCCCTTTGGTTCGCGGATTCCCGAATCCCCCTTGCTTTGAAATGGATCATCCTGGTGACCCCCCCCCCCTTTGGAATCTTTTTTCTTCAAAGGAGTGCTGTTTCTTTTGCCGGCAACCCAAGCCACAGGGCAGGATGGGATAGTTTCTCCACTTGTGCTGCATGAAGCTTGAAGTTTTCCTTCAAATGCTGGACGTCAGCGAGGGTCCTCTTCAGTTCTTGCATTGTAGGGTAGCCCCTCCAACCATCATAGATTTTACTCTCCCCGTTGTTGTGTCGGCTTTCTCTCTTTGGTCTTTGGCTATTACGATCCCTCCTCAGCCCTCTCCCACCCCCCCCCCCCAGCTTGACGATGCGAGAGCAATAAGCACGTCCGCTCCCTGGAACCGAAGTAGAATCCCCATTCCCTTTTGTCTGGTGGGCTTTTCACCAAAGGCACCGTGCATTCTCTTTTTCCCAAACTCATCCCCCAGTGCAACAGGGAAGATAATTGACGACTTTTTCTTTCAGTCATCCGTTCTGGAACCGAGTGTTCCCTTTTTCCTCCCCTCCTTTTCTGTTTTCCTCGTCTTAAGTGATTCTTCCTCCGTAACCGGTCCCGACTTATAACTGATAACCCTTTTCGTATGAAAGGCCTACTTAAGGATTAGTGACCTCCCGCGTTCTTCCCCCCCCGCCTGACCCCTTATCTCCCACAAGCCCTCTCTTTCTCGGGGGGGTTTTTTTTCCCCCATTGTTTCCAATTGCAATTTTGTCTTCGCTTTTTCCAAAGCTGTGTCTCTTTTCTACCTCCGTCTTCCCGCCTTTTTTCAGGGCCTCCGTTAGTCCCAATGGGTCCTTTCTCCTTTTGAAGGTGTGGTTCCCCCTCCCTTATCCGGATCGGGCAGGGCGAGTGAGCCACCTACTCGAGCCTCCCTCCTCTCCTCCCACATGATCTCTGAAGTACACGGATTCCTATGCCACCTGCAGCCTTGGTTCTATGAACATGCACTTTCGCTTGACTTAAAGGTTTGAAATGATAGGACTTTTGGGTGAAATGGGTAACCTTTTTTCTTCGTCTTATATGTGAGGCCCGTCTTTGGTCTTCGACATGTGACTTTAACGCCTTTTTTATTTGGAAGGACTTCGCCGGCCGTGCTCCTCCGCCCCTTGTGTCTTCTTTTTACGTGGAACAAGGTCCTTTTCTGGTCTGATGCTGGTCTTTTTGTTTTTGTCCAAACTTTTTTCCCGCCCCCCCCCTTAATCTTTTCCCCTCATGGTTTCAATTTCTACAAGTCGCTTCATATATTGGGCGATCCAGACCTTCCCCTCCCCGTGCTTTCAGGCCCGTTGATGTGGGACCCATTCTGTTCTTGTGGGGTCTTTCCCCTAGGCATCACTTGCATGATTATCCTTCGGCCGAACTCAGCCTTTGTCCACCCTTGCTCTCTTCCGATCTTTCAATCGGCTGTCTTCCTGTATGGGGACCTTCCGCCGCCCAAGCCGGGACGGGAAACTGGAGGCGGCAGGCTGTCGCCCTGGCTCCCTTCAATGAGTACACCCCCGCCCTTCAATTCCTGGTCCCCCCCTTTCTTCGTACGTCCCCTTTCTCGCCCTACTCCAGGGACCTCGCCCATCTTGTCGCTATTTTTCCCCCGGCAAACCACTTGTTTGGGTTCGGAAGCCCCTTCTCCACCCTCCCTCTTTTGTATCCCTCAGTTTTACTATGTCACATGCCGAGATCCCCTTAGGCTTTTTTCTTCGCGCCGCGTCGCGAACTGCTGCTCTCTTGACGTCTTAAGCCTCCTTTTTGTCCCCCTATCTGCTCCTTTTTTTAGAATCCTCCGGGGGGTCTCGGAGGTCTCCTTCTTTCTTTTGAAGGCCGTTGGCTCTCCCCGCCGTGTAGATTGTCGGCTTGATTGCCTTTTTGGGACGCTTCCCTCACCCCCCCCTCCATCTTCCCGCTCTGAGATGACGCATATTGTCCAACTTTTTTCCCTTGCGTTTTTTTGGTATCCCCGTCGCGTGTCGAGAAGCCTTTTTTCTGATTCCCTATGGACATTCTCCACGATGAGCGATTCCCCGGATCCTTTTTCTTTTCTTGCGCAACCCGGCGTGCATCCAAATTTCCCGCCCCTCCGTCCGGTTTCCTCCCCCTGTTTTCCTCGTCTTTCCTTTTCTCGTGCGTCGAAAAATAAGTCTTGGAACAGAACAGTGTTTCGGACCGGTTTCTCGACATTCCTGTCACGCTTGATTTCTACTCTGCCTTCTTTACAGCTCTTCCTTTTTCTTATGTAGCCGGCCCTGTCCTATTCCCCTATAAAGATAAGTCCACCGTACCTTCACAACGCTTTTGCTCCCGCCAGCTTCAGTCGCAATCTTTTCCGGCCGGTATGTTTCTTTCCTTGCTTTTTTGCTTTCCCCCCTTTCTCCTAGGGATGCGAGCCTGCGCTTTTCTTGTCGGTACTCTCTTTCTTTCTTGATCCCCTTAGGCGCTTTCTGCTAAACCGATTCTCTTGGTCTCTCACTCTGAAAGACCCATTATCCTCCTATACCCCATTACTTTCCTGTCCAGTCCAACATGCTTTTCCTTTTTTCCTCTCTTTTTTTCTCTCGCCTTCTTCTTTTCTCCCGTTAGGAATAGAAAATAATTGTCTAGTCCAGTTCCTCCCCCCAATGAGGTCTATATCCAAGGGCGGTTCTTTCACCTTCTAAGACGGAGCCACAGCTTTTCCCTTAATCTTTTTTTTCTTTCCCCTTCTCCGACCTGTGCAATTTCTCCTTTTTCCCACTCCTTCCCGAGCTGTATTACACCTCCCCCTTTTGATGCCCTGTATTGAAAGCACCCCCTGGTCTTGCCTTTTTGGGCCTTTCTATGATAACACTCTCGCGTTCCTTCTCGCTTTCAACTTTCCGGGCTGCCGGCTTTAGGAGCCGATTCCCGGGTCGAAGTTATCATGTCTTTTTTCCCCCTTCCCTTGGATTGCAAGGCGTCCTTCCAGATAAGGGAACCTTTCTTGCGTTTCCCCTCCCTCCCCTTTGATCCGGCTGCCCCCCCCTTCTTTCCCCCTCTTCTTCCTAAGAGGGTTCTTGAAAAAATATTTCCAGATTACGATAGGCGTCGTTGAAGGTAGAGCTTTTCCATTCTCTCCTTTTATCATACGTTTTTTTTTCTCCTTAAGATTCTGTGACCGTAACGACTGTTCTGTGAGGAAGCCTTCCTTTTTTTCGCCGAACCACCTCGGAGGGTCCGATCCCTTTTTCCGCCTTGGCCTTTCCCGTTTGTGTAAGGTAAAGGGAAATTCCCTTTGCAGGCGTCGTCTCCTGACTTTCTTTTGCCCCCGCCAGTCGTGACGTACGCGCGTTTTTCTTTCTTTTTCCACTCCCGTTGTAGGAGATACGCCCTTGTCCGACGGTAGTTCCCCCTTTTCCCCAGGGGGAGACTTGTAGCGGTCCCTTCTCGATCCCTCCTTTTCCCGATCACATTTTCGGATTCTATGCCTTGTTTTTTAGGACATTCAGGCCCACCTTCCTGTTTGTCTTCCCTTTGCCAAAGCTGATAAGGACGTCTCCTGTCCATCGTTTTTCTTCTGTTCTGGCCCCTGAAAGGTCTGCAAATCTTCTGCCTTGGTGCTCGATCTCGCTTATGACCCCCAGACCGGCTTCTCCTTCCTCGCGCTTTCTGGAGTCCAACGTGTTGACTTTTTTCTGTTTCCATTTTCGGTGGAAGATTGGACGTTCCTTCGAAAGCTCACTCCAGGCGTTTAGCGCCGCTTTCCCAGATCTCTCTCGTCCCCCTCACTGCTTTTCCCCTAAAATTCCCCTGTCCTCAGTTCCTCTTGCGCACTCTCTCTTTTTTACACACAGACCCCACCCGGCGGGAATAGAGAGAGTGTCTCCCCCCTTGGTCGCTTTTGTCCAAAGATCGTTTAGGACTTTCTCGAAATTGCCTTATCTTTTCCCCTCTACATAAAGCAGTAGTCCCCCTATTTTCTTATCAGTTTCCTTACGCGATCCCTGTCCTCGTCCCCAGTGTTTCCGATCCTGTCTTCTAGAGAAAGTCCTTGAAAACTGGTCGGTTTCCCCCCTTTTGGGTCGATACAGTGATCATCTTTTCTCCATGCTCACCCTTGCCTGAATTCTTGGAAGCTTTTTTACTCCAGTCCTTGTCTACTAAACCATACCAGTTGCGACCCCTAATCATTGTCTCTGCCATCTTCTTACCCCATTTTTCCGCCTTTCCCGCTACTATAAAGCATTTCCCTCGACCCGCTTGTCCGCATAAGCTTCCCTCCGTAGAGGTTCAGATTATGGAGGTTCGCGTGCTTTTTTCCCGGCACAGGCACTCCTCCTCGCGTGCGGCTTTCTCTTACCACTTTCCTTTCGCCCTATCGATACCTCACGCTAACTTTCGATCCAGCCTGGATCTTATGCCAGTAGGACGTCCCCCCAAGTAACTAGCACGCCAGCGTTCGGAAGCGCTGCCGACCACCCCCCCGGTATCTCTTCAGTTTCCCCCTCGTTCCTTTTTTTTCTTTCGGGCTCCCTCCTCTGCTTCTTTCTTTAAGAGGCCCGGACGCTCATTTTCTCCTGATTCTCAGCGACAGATGGCGAGTCCTTGTCCTTTCTGCCACCTCCCGATCTTTACCAACAATTAATTCCTTTTGACCTCCAGTTAAGGTTCGCCCTTTGAAAAACTCCCCGTGCAGCCGGCTTTCCGTTCTGTTTCTGCTTCCCCTTGCCTTTGCCCATTCAGGGCTTCAGTTCGTTGAAAGCCTCTGAAGTATTTCCCCGTTGCTTCTCCGCCGATCATCATTCCAGTAGAATTGTCTTCTGGACCACCACGGCCTCCCTTGTGCAACCTATTTTGAAGCCTTTAGCCGTCTGAGTTCCTTCGTCCGGATATCGAATTATCGTCATTGTTCCCGTCGATGCGTTTGTCCCCCCAGATCTAGAGGTGTCGCGATGCTGAGGCAGGAGATGTTGTCCCCTTCTCCTTGTCCTCAGCCAGACCGAGCGTTCCCCAGTCGGCGGATCCGGATACTCCACCCCCCAGTCCTCATCACCTGCTTTCGTGCACCTGAAGTACACCCTGGCGTTTCTCCCCTGAGGCACGCACATATTGGCGGCCTTCTCCCCGTCCGACATTCCCTGAGTTTTTTTAATTTAAATTTTTTTTTTTTATCCTCCCTCTACCGTTATTCATCGGACCCACTTGCATGTCCCTCGAGCCCTTTGTTTTTTACACACTGGTTGGGCCATGGTATCTCCTGATCAAGGTGTTCTCGATCTATCATGGTTTTTCACGCCCTGCATCCGGTCTTGGTGCGCACCTTTTCCCCTCTCGACTCCCCCATTGATAGACCCTAATAGATGTCCCAGTTGCTCCAAACGGGGGTCCTGAATGAATCACCCTTCCGATGTTCATACCTTGACCAGCTTGAAACTTTTTCGCTCCTGCTGGCGCTTCTGATAAGGATTTTGTGTCTCTTTCCTTTGCCACTGACACCCTTGATTGTGCGGAGCTCCTTCTTTCGTTTCTCTCCAACTTGATCGGCCGTACTCCAGCGCTCCCCGTGACTGCCCAGCACAAATTCCCCGAACAGATGATGTCCATTTTTATGATTTCAGTTGGTGCCTGAACTCAAATGAATTCTCCGGTATCATGTTGCGTTTGAGTTGTCAAGATGCTTGCCGTTGGTTTAGGCTTTTCCACCAGAAACAGGTAGTTTGCCGCCGCTTCGGCCCTGTTGCGTTACTGCTGCCCCGTGCTCAGCCAACTCCGTCTGTCCCAGCGGGGAATCCAGTCCTGTGATCGCGGGTAGCACAGCAAAATCCTATCCTTTTCCTCTCCCTTTGTTTTTTTCTTGCGTTTTAGTGTTGCGGTGCTACGAGTCCCTGACTGTTCCCAGCACCCTCATTTTCCCGTCTGTTAGCAGAGAGCCAAGCCCGTCACTCTTCTCAAGAGTGACCTCCCCAGTTCCCACACCCCAACGGAGTTATGGGTGAGCGGAACACGGCATCCCTTTTTTTACCAATCCATTAAAAAGGGCCACAGTCTATACTTCGAATCTTGAGTTGTAATCCGTTCACGTGCTGCCTTTTCATCTTCCCGCTTTCCGATTTTTGCGCAGGGCCCTGGCACCGGCTCTGATTCCGACGGCGATTAAAGGTTGCTTTGTTTCTTCAATCCGGTTTGACTGGTTCGTGCGACAAGCGTTCGCCTGGCCATCGCCGTCGAACCACAATCTGAGCTCGACGGACGTTGGCGATGTCTCGCCCTTTGTCCTCACACCCGTCTGAACAGCAGGGCGTGATGGTTCTCGATTCTTCCGATTCAATGGTGCGTTATCTTGGGGCTTTCTTGCAACCGAATGCCCCTGATTTGCGTTTCCTCATTCTCCTTCTCTTACTCACGAACACCTTATCGTCCCCCGTACGTTCCCCAGTACAGGTTGCTCGATGAAAAGGAATTTTCTTGCCTCGCCCCTGCAACACAAAACAACTTTGGGCTCGTTACACTTCCCCCTTTTGATGATCCTTAATGGGACCGGGAGTCCACCTTGGTCGCGGCCCCTTGGAGGTTCCAGAAGTCTCAATTTTCGCCGTCCACTTAGTTGATGAGTTTTACTTACGTCGGCCGGACCCGATTGTGTGTTGGGCTTTTTTTTTTTTTTCGTGCCGACGCTTGTGCCAAAGGCACGTTGCGTTCTGTTGCTGTTAACGGCGGGAGTGTTTGCCCAAAAAACCATACCCTGCATCTCCCCTCTCCCTCGATCTCTGGTCCCCCATAGAATTTGTTTGAATTTTTTTGTCTACGTCCGATGAATCCTGCTAGCGACAGGACCTCGCCTCCCTGGCTTCCCATAAGTGGGGATTTTGTTCTTCTTAACCTCCGGCGTTTGTGTTGTCTGGGGAACGAGGCTATTCCCTATGAGGTAGGCACAGCCTCTTTCCCCCCCCCTCTCTCTACCCCACGACCTATGGAACCGTCATGGTCGAAATCCCCCCGCACGCCGGTTACGGTCCCCTTCAGGCGGCCAGGATGGCAGTGCTACCTTCCAATCCCGTTTCCCCCACCTTCCTCCGGCCTTTTTTCTTCCCCAGATCGAGTAAACAAGGGAGATTACTGGACCATTTCTCGGCCTTGCCCAGAGTCGGGCACTCGCTTTCTTATTCGCGCTGCTAACATCGGCCCAAATCTGCTGAAGTCGACGATTAGACCCCCCTCCTTGCTGTATTCCCCGAGCCTTCTTTTAACCCTGCCTTTGAGATTAAGTCGGTGGATTCGCCGTGATCTTCGTCGCCTCCTGTTTCTAGATTGGCAGGCTGCCTCTTTGTAGCAGACAAGGTCCTTTTCTCAGTTAGTTCTTTTCTCGGATTAGGGCCCTTTTCTCCTGACTTCTTCCGATCAATCCTCTGTCTCTTCAGGCTGCCTTAACTGTGTTATTTCCTCCTTACACCCCCTTTCCCTCTCTTCACCTCGCTCTTCTCCTCTCTTTATGTAAAAGATGTGTATTCTCCGGGTGAATATTCTTCTGTAAATTATACTCCTTTTGTTCGCACGTGCCTTCTCTTTCCCTGAAAGATGCTCCGCTTTCCACTTCTCCCTTGTTCTCTTTCTCAACCCTTTTCAGATGACCTTATAAGAAACCCCACAGAAGGTGTTTTCCTCTTGAGCCCCCCCTCTCTCTTCCTTGGAGCTATCCCCCCCGTCCACTAAGTTTCCCGCGCCCTTCTCTCGACCCTTTCTCCCCCCTGCTGGACTTCCCTAGTCTGACCCCTAAAGATATGGGCTTTTGATTTTTTCTTCTCTCCGGCGTTCCATGATTCCGGCCACGTTCCGCTCCCCCTCCCCTCACTAGGTTTGAGCTCTCGGCCCTTATAAATATATCGCACTCAGGATTTTAGGTTTTTTTTGGTACAGCTGTTTCCTCTCTTTGGCTTCCCCTAGCATGGCGCTGTTCATTTCTGAAAACTCCCCGTCGGGAAGGCTTTATAGTCATTTAGCTTTCTCTTACAGCCTACTGATTGTCTCCCTTTTCCCGCTCAACCTCCCCTTTTTTCTCCTCGTCGACACCTCCATATTCCTGGGCACGTTCAGTTTACCTCCTCTCCTTAATTCCTTCTTTGTGACTTTCTTAATTCTGGTTAGAGTTGTTCACTTAACGTCGCCTCTTCTGCCATCCCAGGGGCCGGGGGACTCTTATACTTGACTCGGAGCGATTCTCTCCTTTCGTTCCACTTTGAATATATTTTCACTTCGTTCCCTCCCTGGCATTTTATTTCTCAGTAGTCCTTACTTTCGGGACGAAAAGCCAGTCTTGACATCGCCTCGCTTTCTTTGACAAGCCGATTTTTTTTTCCCTTCGCGGTCTTTTTAGCCAGGCGTCGCGAAGGACTATGAGGGTTCGTTAATTTCCTTTTGTTCCCCATTTTTTCTGGCGTTTCCCTTCGTCTTTCTTCATCCGCGCCGTGCCATTCTTGACCGGTTGATGCAAGGACCGGCTCTTCCTTTGGCCACCCATGATCTTCCCTCCTCGGTTCGGCTCCAAACTATTTTCCCTCCCTCCTCCTTCTTCGTGAGTTGATTATTTTTCTCTCCGTTTTGAGAGAGATTCCCCTTTTTTCCTTTTCTTGGATGATGCGGACTTGCGACTTTTTGTTCCTCGGGGGTGAAAGTTCCGCCAGCAGCCGGCCGCATTTCGTGCAGGTCCGGGCCAATCACTTTGCCCTGGCGCGGATGAAGACTTGCTGCCTAATTTTTTTTTCCCCTAGCCGCACTCGCCCTTCCTCTCCGAGGTTCGGTGCTTACGCCTTGCTCAGAACGTAGTAACTCCCGCGACCTCGTGTTCTCATCGTATGCGGCTCTCTCGCTTCAGACCTTTCCTTTTTTTTTCGTCCCGAATCGATTCCCGCTGTCGCTCTAAATTTTTGGGTCTTGTTCTAGGTAAAAGATGACGGACGACGTCGCACTCGCTCCCTTCTTCCCTCAGGCGCCCCGGACCTTATGACGAATTTCTTTCTGGCCGCTCGACATGTAGTGCGATCCAGACCGGCTACCTCTTGAGTCTTTGAGTTTACAATGTGGCCGGGCCGGATTTACTTAGGTAATTTGTCTTTTGCCTATGGAGTTATAGTCGTTTAAATCCGATTTTCGCGCCCCGCTCCCCTGATTCCGTCCCTGAACTCTTTTTTCTCCATGGACCCGGTACCTTTCGCGCCGCGACCCAGTTGTCAACACCCCTCCCTAATCCGAACTCTGATCTTTTTTCTTGCCGATGGTCAAGCTCGTTCGGCTTTCGCCCCTTTTTCTTCTCTATCTTTTCTCGTCTAACTCCTAATGGTACTCGCGGTCGCCGACGTTTTTCCTCTACTGTTTTAGCCCGTGCGCTGAAACTGCTCTCCTGATTTTGCGCTTACGATACGGCGTCAGAGGTCTCCTCTCCCCCTGTGACGTCGGTTCAGAATTTTTAATATAGTAGTTTCGCCGAAACCTCAGGGCGCTTAATGGGATCGCTCATTTGGTATCCGTCCCCCTCCTTCTTGCGTTTTGACCCGGCCCCCTTTTTCTCACTCCAAGCTAACGGATAAACTGAACCTCTCCCCCTCTTT
>Ga0179593_1641049_pt1 | contig 15016 bp, 25 predicted proteins | sample CZODoug2_1_08_16_FD_185931 | JGI IMG/M metagenome (GOLD analysis project Ga0179593, IMG submission 185931) | Vadose zone soil fungal communities from Angelo Coast Range Reserve, California, USA - CZODoug2_1_08_16fungal (PacBio error correction) | ecosystem: Environmental > Terrestrial > Soil >... | reverse complement strand
AGCCAGCCCGCAGAGCTACCCCCTTCTTCCCCCCCTTTCCTTGCGACATCGGCCCGCTGCTGTTACTAGTCTCGCTTTACAATATCGTCGGGTTTGTGGATCCGCGGTTGAAGGTGTCCTTTTCTTTCCTATAGAGTAGAGCCTGGCGTGCCCCGCTAAGGTAATGATGATGACCCCTGCCTCCCCAAGGCGCAATAGAGTAAAGAGGGGGGGCGTGTGAGATTTCCCACCCACACCCCCCCCCCCCCCCCCCCCCCCCCCCATCTGGGCTGGTGTGGCTTTTATTTTCTCTCTCTTCGGATCCTCAGATCGGAACCCCCCCTGTCGCAAGTGTGCCACCCCCTTTTCCCTTCGGAGAAGGTCTATTCTTCTTCCTTTTTTCTTTCGTGACAAAGGCCGCGTTCTGTGCCCCTTTCTGGGTAGAGTTCCCTCACTATTGCACGTAAAAAGATTCTTTCTTTTTTTCTTTTACCGGGTAGAAGGCGCCCCCCTTTCTTCGTAGCGGACACTGGGGCTTTTTTTTCGAGCGTTGATATGGTTCTTTCTTTCCCGGCATTTCCTTTTCCAGTCGCTAACCTTCTGCGGGAACAAAGTATGCCTCTAAATTTGGCCAGTTTCTTGGTGGTTATTTTTCCCTCCCCGAGACATGGTTTTCCCCTTCCACGGCCCCTTTCCCTCCAGTATGCCCAGTTAATTTCGCCTTTCCCTCTGGCGAGTAGCGGCAAACCCCCCCTCCTTTTTTTCTTTCGCCGCAGCACGACACCCTTCCCCTTCTTCAAATAAGTGGCTTGGTCCGTTCCTTGGACAAAACCTGCGGAGGGATGGACCCAATTTCCTTCGCAAGATATACCTTTTTTCTCTTTTTTTCGGACCCCCCTCTTTTCTTCAGTCTGGCATTAGCGGGATATTCCGAAGGGTTGCCGAGTTCTCTTCCCAGCCAGTCTCCTGTCAAGTAAAAGGCGGCTTCCCCGGTTCCCTCCCCCTCTCCGCTTCAGCGCCACTATTTCTCTCCCCTTTCGACGAAGTTTTCCAAGTGAACAGACAGCTCCTCTTTTTTTTTTTTTCATTTCCTTTTCCCAGAACCAAACCTCCCTTCCCCTTTTTTTTTTTCTTCCTTCTTACAGTTGTGGTAAATATACACTCCTTTCACTTGCCAGGACAGTACGGTGGCAACAGTTAAAAGATTTTCCCCCTCTTTGAATCACTCTCGGCTTCCCCTCATATGATATTCTCCTTCTCCACAGGTAGGCGATTACTTAGAAAGCAAAAAAGAGTCTCTCCCCTTTTTTCCCGTTATCATAGTAGCCGTACCAGTCCTTCCCCCCCATGCAAGAGCGCTGTCCTTTCCTTCTTCTCCCATTCAATTTGCGGACTTCTTGAAACCTTTAAGGGGCATGGGGATACACCCCTTTTTCCTGGGTGCGGCATTGGTTGATTCCTTTTCCCTTTCCTTTCAGATGTGGCTGGGACTCTCTTTTTTCAACCAAGAGATCGGGGCAGTACCTGCAGGAAATAAATGAAATTATGTGCTTTCCTCCCCTTTTTCCCCTCCGGTAGCGCCCAATGAGGAAGCTCCGCTTTTTTTCTTTCGTATGGAACGGCTTCTTCCCCTTCCTCCTGACCCTGGTTTTGGGTGGAGAGGGAGGTTAAGGCACACTCTTCTCTCTCTTTTTCACCCCCTCCCATCGAGGGCAATGGGACAAGAATCTCTTTCCTCTCCCCCTTTTAATAAATTCCCCTCTTTTTCTCAATAAAACGCTTTATACCAGGGCAGAACTTCCGTCCCTTTCCTTCTTTCCACCCTCTTTGATTTCTCCACGAATGGTGCACAACTTCCCCCTCTCCCTTCTTCCATAAGCTTCTGGTCTCTGCTCTTTCCCTCATGATTAAGTCCCTGAACCCAAAAGTAGATCTCCCTCGCAATCCCCTGCACTCATTTGGCGGTTTCTTCGAGCGGTTCCTCTTTTTTTCGTGCAGGCGATGGCTTGGGCTGCCTTGACAACGGGGGGTTGAGAAAGAGGACTGTCTTCCTCGTCTTTCAGGCCAGGTTAAAAACAACAACTGCCCCCTCCCTTTCGCATTGACACAGCCACATTGGCCCTTTTTTTCTTCCCCCGTGTCTAGCACCAGAGCAGGTTTGGTTTTTCGGCCGAAATGCCCCACCCCCTTTCTTCCTCCTCCCTAAGATGATTCGCTTCCTTCCCCCGGCTAGCAGCCGGTCCTTTTCCCTTCCGAGTTGAGAATCGCGGGAAAACTATCTCTTTCTTTCCCTTCTTTTTTTTTTTCAGCGTCAAGGGGTAACCGTCAGCTCCCTTTCCTTCCGGCGAACGATCATCCCAGGCCAGCCCGATCCCCCCCCCCACTGCTTTTGTTGCGGAGATGATTCTTTTCTGGAAAGTGGCACCCTCCCCCCTTCCTTCCCCCTTCAGCGGCAAATCCTCACCCCCTTTTCCGACGTGACGCAAGAACTTTTTTCCCTGTGGAGGGTCTGTGTCCATATGGTCATAAATGACAGGGCCCTCCTTCTGCACCATGGAGTCAGCACCTTCCCCCCCCATTGGGATCGCTGTTTTCCCCCCCTTCTTGGATTCAGTTTAGAAGGCTCCCCTTTGTTTCTCGCAAAGGTACATACTGACTTTTTCCCCCCCTTTCTTCTTCGACATAAATCGCCCCCGGACTTGCACGATGTCTGCACCCTGTGGCCAATCCGTTGGTTGATCAACAAGGGCGCTTTTTTTTCCCCAGAGCTTTTAGAGTGAAGACAAGAGTTTTGTACACCCCCAGGAAAGGTCTAGTGTTTGGCCCTTCTAGAGAGGGGAAGAAGAAGACGTTCTTAGGATGACCTTTTTTCACGGTTCCCTTTTACAAAGGCGCTCACTTGATGTCCTAAAAAGATAGTGTCCCCCCTCCCACCCCTTCTCCCTTGTTGATCATCCCCAAACGGAGGATAATGGTGAAGGACTTTCTCCCACGAAACGATTTTATGTCGCTCTTTTCCCGCCTTTTTGCAACTTATATATGATGACCGTTTCCCTTTTCCCCCCCCTCCTCCTCCTGCTGAAACCTGAACTCTTTCTTTTTTTTACCCTCGATAACAAGTGATCCTCTTTTCTCAGGCGGCTGCCCCAGTTCCTTCTCTCAAAGAAAGGCTCCCCCCCCCTTCCCCCCCCCTGCTGAGGGGCCCTTCTTTCCTTGCTTTATGTTTGACCCCGAAGGGTGGACATGGACCTTTCTTTCCTAACTAAGCATCGTCCCCTCCCCTCCCCTCTTTTTTCTTTTCCGAGGGCTGGTATTTCGGTTTCCCCCCGTCTGAACTGTCCTCCGCTGTCCGTTAGTCCCTTGAAAGATGAAACAACACCTTTTTCTCTTCCCCTCCTCTGCTAGTTGTCCGCTTCTTTTCTCCTCTCCTTTTCCCTTTCCTGCTGCTAGCCTTGTGTACGTCTTTTCCTTTTGGAGCCTTCTTGGGTGCAGTTAGGATAAAACAACCCCTTCCCCCTTTTCTCTCTAGCCCTGAAGTGACGAGCAGGGACTTTTCCCTTTTCCAATGTGGATGTGTCAATGCTCTTTTTTCCTTTCTTTTATTGTACTTGCATGGCCCATGCGTTCGAAGGGAATATGGCGCAAACAAGTGGTCTCCCCCCTTTCCCTTCTCCACTCGCCGGCCAGCCCAACGCTTCCTTCCTACTCCAACCTGCACAAATTGGAGTGCCCGGATTCCTCTTTTTTCCAGATGAGGATTATCATGAGGGTATCTTTTTCACAATCCCCCCTCCTTCTCTGTCTACTTTCAAACTCTCTCTTTCTTTCTCCCCCCCCCTCCGGGTTGGAGAGACAGCTTTTCTTCTCCCTTTGAGCGTCCCCTTTTTTTCTTTACAAGGAAAGGGCGTTGTATTTGAGACGCCTTCTTTTTTCGTAAATGGCTTTAATGCGTGACAGCTCTTTTTTTCCAATCTTTTTTTTTCTCACCGGAGACTTCGAGGAGGATGGGCCTCCTTTCCCCCCCCCCCCACCAAATAGAGGGGGCCATGCCTCTTCCTCACTGCGTCCCCTCCCTTCCCAGAAGGTGCCACACCACTTTTTTTCTTCCCCCTGAATTGGGCTCTCCCCTCGAGTGATTGTTCCCTTTCCACCCAAAGAAGGGCAGTGATGACCAGTTCCCCCTCTCGACTGGTTTTGGTAAGAATATAAGGCCAGCCCCCATTCTTACTGTGTTGCTCATGGCTGATCCCCATCTTTCCCCCCCTCCCCTCCAGTTTTCCTCTTTTCCCTGCGCAAGCTCTTCCCAAGACTTGCAGCATTATTAGTGACCAGCGCTTTTTTTTCTTCGCCTGTAACGGTCCTCTCCCCCCTTCCCCGCATTGCTACGGACTTTCTTTTCCCCCCTTGAACCAATCTCTGTGTGCGGATGTACTTTCCCCCTTCCTTCTCGATTTCTTCTACCCGCGTCTCCTTTCCCTCTCTTCTGGAAAACCGACGCTGTTGCCTTCCTGGCCGCTTCGACCATTTCTATTTAAAAAATTTTCTTTCCATCGTTTTGGCCATCACCAAACTGGTCCCGGTTCTTTTTTTTTTCTTGCGGGAAAGAGCCAAATGCTCCCCCTCTTTCGGTGAACGTGGCCTTCGGCATTAAAAGCTGGCAGAAGCAATGTGGTCCTTTCTCGGTTCAGCGTGGGAACGGGAAGAAATGCTTCTTCTTTCATTCTCGTTAGAAAATGCCATGCGCCCCCCTTTTTTTTCTCGGCTAGCCTTTCAAGACGATGAAAGAAGCTTTGCGTTCCTTTCTGCCTTTCTAGTATTATTGGACCTCCCCCCTCTGAAGGAAGATCCCTACGCATTCCCTTTCCCTCGGACCAATACTCGTTGGCATGAAAGTGAAAAGATGTTTTCCTTGATCAAGGGAGAAGCCCGTCCTCCCTTGGGATGGAAGCTAATCCCTTAAGCCTGGAAAGAAGATTTTCCGCTTTTTTTCTTTTTTTTTCTGTGGAAGGTGGCGACCCCCCCTCCTCCTTTTTACACATCCTTCCTGTCAAAAATTTAACGGAGGAATAAGGGTCCCTCCTCTCGTCTTCTTCTATTCTTTTGGTGGATTCCTTCCTTCCCCCAGGATAGTCCCTCTCTCCTCCCCGCACACAGCGATAACTTTCCCAGTGGCACGATACTCTTCTTCCCCTTTTTGGGAGGCCCCTTAACCCCGCAGCCACTGCCAATATGGTGGAGAGCAGTCTTTTGACTCTCCTTTTGTTGGTTACCCCACCGTCTCCCCGCTCCACCTGGCTATAGTAGCCATATAGGACTCTCTCACTTTTTCTTTCCCTGGGAGACTTTTTTTCTCTTCTTTCTTCGGGGCTCCGAAATCCCCCCCCCTCTGCCAGAGCAATTAGAAAAGAAGCCTTCCCCCCTCTGTTCCTCTTTTCCCACCTCTGCCTTCTGGCATCATAGTCGAATAGAAGAAAGGATAAATTATAGAAGACCCCTTTCCCCCTTTTTAGTGCGACGGTGATCCACACTCCTCTGATGTACAGGATTTACAGCAAGCGTTAACGTTCGTGAAGAAAGGTCTATTCCTAATTTTTTCTTTCGGTGATGGTTTTCCCTTTTTCTTTAATCCGAGTAGTAGTTTCTTTCTATTCCGTGATTTGGATAGGCTGTTTCCCCCCCCAACAGGTATCAAGGTTGGTCTCGATTCCCTCCCCCCGTGAAAAATAGCTTGAGCTCTCTCTTTTCAGTCCTGAAAGAGGTCTGCTTTCCCTTTAACTCCTGTCTGACAACGTAGGTAAGAAAAGTCTGCTTCTCTTTTATTTCCTCCCCCCCCCTCCTTTGTGTCCCTTTCCGGCGCCCGGGTGAGAGAGCTCTCTTTTGCTCCCCACCCCCCCCACCAAGGACGCATTGGCAGCTGCTATTTGTTTTTTCCTTTTTTTTGGGTTCTTTCTTCGGTTCGTCCGGCAGAAAGAAGCGGGCCCGTCTTCCTCTGAAAGCACGTACTAACCCTCTTTTTTTCTTTCTTTTTTTTTAGCTCGTTCCCCCACCCTTTCCCTTTTTTTTTCCCGCAAGCCCGAGCCAACCCCGAAGCGCGCAGGGCTTCAACCTTAAGGAAAGAAGCCCTCCTTCTTTCCCCCTCCCCTCTCTCTGTCTCGCGGCCCTGCATTCCTTTTTTATCCTGTACAATCGTTTCTCTCCCCGACGCACTGCTTTGACTGTGGAAAGGGTAGTAGAGGGGTCCTTTTCTTCCCTTTTTTTGATCAGTTCTTTGCTGAAAAGGCTCTGCCCATCTCCTTTCCTTTTCTTTGGGAGAGCTGTGAGAATTTGCTCTGCCCCTTTCCCCCAGGTCTATCGGTTCTAAGACGTAATAAAAAGATCGCCCCCCTTCCTCCCCTCTTGGGAGCTTTTTGTCCTCTCTCCTGTTCATGAACAATCCCCTTTTTTCTCTCCTGAAGAGGATGTTTGGTAACACCCCACCCTTTCTTTTTAGAGTCACTCAATCTTCCCCCCCCTTTCGTGGCGCGCGGTTCGTGTCGAAGGACGACAAAACCCTTTCAGTATTTTGACGGCAAACACAACAAACACGGGGGACCCCCTAGGGCCCCTTATAGCCCCCACTCCTTACTCGCCTCCTTTCCCCAACCCTTCATTTCCTTCCTCCCTTCCCACCTCACCCCCCTTACCCTTCCACACTTCTCCCTCCCTTAGGTCTTCTTCTCTCTCACCTGCCTCCCCATTATCTCTCCCCCCCACCCCCGCTCCTCACTGCATCTCATAACCCTTTCTCCTCTGCCCCCCCCTCCTGCCCCTCCCGCCTGCCTCCTTTCATCCCCCCCTCCTTCCTGGAGGGAGCAGATATGGGGGACTCTCCTTTTCTTTCCTGGCTAAAATCAACCAGCAAGTTTCTCCTCCCTGGAAACAGTATGCTTCCGGTCATTGGTTGGCGATGGTGGTCCCCCCCCTTTTCCTCCGCGCATGGCGTCGCCACCTCCCCCCTGTCCATGGTACGTCTGCCCAGTTTTTTCTTTCCGAAGGCGTATCGTTCCATCCCTCCGTGCTGTTAGGGATGTTCCTTTCTCCGCGGTCGACCACAATCTTCCCTTCTTAAATAAGTGGGCTTGTTCCCCCCCCCTCACCGCGGAGGGTTGCCATTAATTGGGAAGGCTTCCCTTCTCCCCCTTCTAGGGGGAGGAAAACACTCTTCTGCATCTTCCCCTTCCCTTCATCTACAGCCGGTTTGCCCTCCTTCCTTTGGCGCTCAGATACAGTACCCGGCTGGATTAAAGGTTACCTCTTCCTCTCGCACGATGGCTTCTGCCAGAGTTTGCCTCCTTCCTTCCCTCCTGTCCCATTTCTGAAGAAAGTTGAGCTCATTTCCCCCTCCCCTTTTCAAGTTTGGTTCTTTCCCACTATGAGGAGTGATTAAAGTTTTTCCCTTCTCTTTTCGAGAAGGCTTCCTTTTCTTTTTGGACACCATTTTTTTTCCCTACTATCGTTTAATGTCCCACTATCGCTGGTAGACCGACTTTTCTTGTTTCCCTGTTTTTCCCCTGCCCGCCCCTTTTTTTTTTTCAGGAGCCACGCCCACCCCTTCCCAAGGCGACAGCTGTTTGGAGCACTTCTCCTCTCCTTCCCTCTTCGAGATCACCATGCCCTTCTTCCTCCTCCTCAGCGGCAAATTTCCTTCCTTTCAGTGCCCTTTGCTACAACACGGGCGTCTTTTCTTTCGTCCCTTTTTCTTTCCCTCCCCATCCTCCACATTCCTTCCCTCTTTGCATGAGAGTCCCAGAGCTGTTGCCCTGGAACTGGGAATAACGCCTTTCTTTCTTTTCCTCCCTGTTAGCCCTTCTTTTTCCCCCCCAGAGGTAAGCTCGCTTTTTTTGTTGTCCCCTTATGGAAACGGGGAGTTTCCCCTCTCCCTTTTGCTGACCAGAGAGGTTTGGTTTTTCCTTTTTTTCTTCCTGAAGGAACAATCATAAGCCGCTTCCCCCAAGAACCTTCTTTCACGTGGACAAGAAGAGCGGTACCCTTCCTTCCCTCAATTACACAAAGAATCCCATTCGTCCTCCCCCCCCGAATTGACTTTTTACCATTCTCAGTCTTTTCCGCTCAATGAGGAATCCCTCTTGGATCTTCCCCTCATTTGGTGAACCCTCTTCTAGTTTTCCCTTAGCCATCCGATTCTGGAGCGTGCTTTTTTCCCCTTCATGATAAGCTGCACCAAAGTAGCGGAGCCGACCTTTAATCGGTTGCACTCAAGTTGGCTGTTGCTCCTTTAATTTTTTCTTTTTTGCGGGCCGGCTCTCGAATTATGGAGCGAAAAGGCTTCCTCCTCCCTTTTCTCAGATGCCTCTTCATACGACGCAGTTCCAGGACAATTCCCCCCCCTCCAGCCAACTAGTTCCCCTTTCTTTCCCCCTCCAAATGGGAACTTTTTCAATGCTAGTTCAGGCTAGGATAAGACAAGCGCTTTTCGGGCCGAACCTCCTCTTTTTCTCTAAGAAAGATTGAGTCGCTCCCCCCATGGACTAGCAGCATTAGGTGGCATTTTCGCTTTTCTCACGGGACAACTCTTTCGGGATTATCCACCTGGGTTGGGTACAGCCTTCCCCTGGGTCCTCCTCTCGTGTGGACCAGGCGAGAACTTTCCTCCCCTCTTCGTGCCAGACCGGAGTACAACAGGAAAACTTTTTTTCCTCTTTGTTTTTTCCTTCCCCCCACCCCCTGGAACAGCCAATTCAAGGGATCCCCCCTTTTTTTTTTCCCCCCCCGAAACCAAAGGGGATTCCTTTCGTGCCTCTCCTTTCTGTCACGGAGGTCTGTGTTGTGCATATTACTGCCAGCCGCCCGTGCACCTGAGTCCCTCCTTTCCTCTCCCCCTCTCTCTTGTCAAAATCGGATGGATCTTGAAGGGCTGGTCTACTCCTGGGTAGCTCGTACATCAATAGAAGTGAAGGAGCCCCTTCCCTTTTTCCTTTCCCCTTTGCAGGCACTGTATCCCCCGGGCCCCCCCCCCTTCTTTTTTTGATCAAACCAGGAGCGGGGTGTTTTTTCCGCCAGCAGTGTAGCTCCTGACCGTACCTGCATCTAGGCATTATTTCTCTTTTCCCCCCCTTCTTTGATCGAATGCCATAGATGAACGTTTTCCTTTTCCCCTTCTTCCCACCTTGGCTGAAAGACTAAAAAGCTCTTGTCCCCCTTCCTTCTTCCCCGCAAAACGGAGGCGGCCCCGGGACCGTCCTTCCAATGCCCGATTATGTAGATCAGGCCCTTTTCTCTCCCTTTTTTTTCTTTAGTAACGTTTCGTCTTTAACTGTCCCCAGATCTTCTTTTTCCCTGAAATCCCTCTTCTTCAAGTGGCTATCTTCTCAGTGTGCCCTTGTCGGCTGGCAATGGCAGTCTTGCCCCGTTTTTCCCTCTCTCTTGCCCAGTGCCGGCTTGCTGTCTTCCTTCCCACACAACCTTTACCTTTGTAGATGTGGCCCGCGGAAGGGTTGCCCTTCTTTTTTTTTTCCCCCCTCGTCCGAACGATCATCATTGGTTTTTCTTTTTCTTTCTTTTTTTCCTTGTATGAGCTTAGAGAATGTGCCAGTCTACCCCTCCCCTGACGCGGACCCAACCCTTAATTCCGCCCCTGAGCTAGTTGTAAAGACTTCCCCGGTTGCCCCTTCAGTGATGCCAGCCTTGTTTCCTTCTTTTCTCTCTGGAGAAGAATTAAAGGGTGCAGTCCTTCCCGGCGCTGTTCTGCCTCGCCCTGAGTGACGATCCTTAAGCCTAACTTTCCCCCCCTGGGGATGTGTCACTGCCTCCTCTTCTTGATGCGTTGTGGCTCCGGACTGGAACAGGAGCTAGAGAAGACCCCCTTCTCCTCCCCCACCGTGGCTCTGCATCCCTGGCCTCCTGCTCAAATAGAGGGCCCTCCTTTTCACGCTTTCTGCCGAAAATCAAAAGACAATTGATTCTTTTCTTTTCGACCAAGTCTGGCTCTCCGATACTTTTTCTTCTCTTTTTCTCATGGAGGGTCTCATCCTCCAAGAATCCTGAGCGTTTCACCACTCCTCTTTAGAGCTTTTGGCACACCCCTTTTTCTCCCCCAGATTTTCTTTCTCCCCTTTCCTCGCCACTTTTCCTCGCCCATGGTAAAAAGTCCGTTTTTTTGAGCGACTGGATGCTTTGGTCATTTCTCCTCTTTTTTCCTCTTTGACAGCTATGATGGTACACAATGCCCCCTCTTTTTTTGTACAGCACCCTCTCGGCTACTTATGCGGAGGATTGGTCCTCCCCCGCCCCCCCCCCCACACTAGCGGTTCATTCCCATCTGCCTTCCTCCCCCCCGAAAATGGTTCCCCCCCCGAATCCCCAACGGCACGAGGCGCTTTCCCTTTCTCTACATGATGGGCTCCCCCCCCTTTTTTCCCCCCCACCTAAGGGAACTGAACCATTTCCCGGATATTACAGATAGCTGGGTTGGTGTTTTTGCTACGCCTCTCAGAAAGCCACATTGCCTTTCTTCCTTTTCATGGATGGCCTCTTCGAAGCCCAGTACGAAAGTGGTTGTATCCCTTCCTTTCCATATCTTCGCACACTCTTTTCTTCTTTCTGTGACAGAGATCCCCCCCCCCCCCCCCCAGGGCATTTCCGGATACTTGATAGTTGCTCACAGATGAGTCCTTCCGCATATCTGTTGTTTTTCCCTCCCCCATCAGAATACCTGGTGTGGGCTGTCCCCCCTTCCGGATCCGATTGGTCAAGCTGAGAGTGGGACTTTAAAGATCTTCTTTGCCCCCCCCCTTGGTGCAACTGGTGCCACCATTACTTCTTCCCCTTCCCCCGGAACATTTCTCCCTTCTCAATCGTCTTGACATTCACCCAAACTGGACCGCGGGATGGTTTCTTCTTGTCCCTCTCTCAATTGCAGTCCTGCGGGAGGAGCCGGGGAAGCTCTTCCCCTCCCCTCTGGCATCTCAATTTCTCTTGCCGGATCTTCCCTTCGGAAACGGGAAGCCTTTCTTGTAAGGAGCGGTCGCAATTCCCCGGCGGCTCTTTAGCATTTGATGAAAGACTTTCTTGTGTTCAGCCCCCTCTTAGGCGGCCCCTTTCATCGGCAGCATTTCGTCCCGATCCCTGCCTGATTATTTTGATAAAGTGAAGCAGACCCCCAGTGCCCCCCTTTTTTGAAGGACAGTTCTCCTTCTTTCGCAGGGGAGCGTTTTCTAGCTAAAGCCCACGGCGGGATGGCCTTTACTCTCCGATTCTGCCCAGATCTTCTTTTCTCTTGGACAGGGCTTTCCTTCTTGGAGTGGCACTTCTTTCCAGGTAGAGTCCCCAACAGCATCGGCACCTTACGTCGTCATAAGGTTTCCTTTTTGGAGCGACTCGGCTGGTTGATTTATCCTGCCTGTTCTTTTTCCGAGTAGACGACCGCCAAAGAGATCATCCCCCCCCTCTAGCTAAGTGTTTGGACCGACCCGGTAACCCCGCTAGACACTCTTTTTTTTTGAATTCTGTGAGGGGACTCTACCCTTTTTGTTTTAAAACACCGAGCTTTTCCGATCCCCCCTTTAGTTGTAAGTAGATATAGGCATTATCCTCCTTTTCCCATTTCCCTGGTCGACCGTGGATTCGATCTTCTGGCTGGGGCTCCTCCCCTTCCCAGACAACCAGCAGGCATTTCCCCCCCCTCTGTTCATCGATGTCTTTTGAAGCCCTTTTTCTATTACTGATCTCGTCAGCCAGGGTACTTCCTTTTTCCCCTTCCCCCACTTTCCAAAGAGAAGTTGCGCGGTGAGCACCCCTTTCTTTCACTAGTAACCCGGATATGCGCAAGAGAGCGAAAACAGACTTGCTCGACGGGCTGGCTTCCTGATTATTGCGTCTTTCTCCTTTTCGAGACAATACCTGGGATGTTGCTCGGCTTCTGGATCTGTCCCAAGTTTGTACTCGCAAGCCTCCCCTCTTTCTGGTTTCTTTTTTTCCTTTCTGCCCGAGTATTTCTGCTCTTAGCTCCGCTTCGTTCTTCCCCCCTTCTGTCAGCCAAGTATGCGGATATGTCCCTCTTTCCCCCCTTTTTGTTGTTTATCTTAAGCCATGACTTTTCTGACCGACGATTTGGCATCCTTTTTTTTCCCTCTTCCTGCTAAAGCGAAGCACTTTTTTTTTTTTTCTTTTCCAAGCGCCTTTTTCCTGCTTTCCCAGCTCTTTTGGGCTTTGGAGGCTTCCACCAACGTGTGATTTAGATCCCTTTTTTTTTCTCGACGTCCCCCCCTTTATGTCGAAGAAGAGACGACGCGCCTTTTCCCCTTATTTGCTCCGCAGCGCTACAAAGTCTTTTTTTCCGTTCTTGCATTGCCCGTGCTGTTTTCTCGTATTTCCCCCTCTCTTCGGTGGATCACCGGACGCAACCCTGAAGGTTGACCTTTTTCTTTCTTTCTCCTTCTGGCGCAGATCAGTACTGCTTCTTCCCTCCTTCTTCCGCGCAATACGAGTACAGAATCCGGGGCGGCTGTGAGAATTCTCTGCCCCTTTTCTTTTTTTTTGTTGAGGATTCTGGAGACGCCTCCAGAAGATCTCCCCTCTCCCCCGTGACAAATAGTGGGCGCCTTTTTTCTCTTCTTTTTTACTGACCACTCCATGGTTCGGTGTCCCCGGCCGCGTCGGTGGGTAACCCCCACCCTTCTGGGCTAGAGTCCCCCCTCATATTCCCCCTCTTTTGGAGAGAGGGGTAGACAGGCCTCCAACCCACTTTAGGTGCCTCCGATTTTTTTCTCTTTTCTTTGCAGGGTCGGTCGCGAGCTTTTTCTTGGCCCATGCCGGGGTCCAGGCATTTCACCCCAGAAGTAGCTCAACTCTAGTGTTCTTCTCCGTAGTTGGCAGGGCTGCTGGTTTTTTTCCCTCGGTGCCGGTCGCCAAAGTCCAACGCCCCCCCCCCCTCCCCTTACATTCTTGAAAGTCAGTCGGCCTCTTCTTCTTTTTGAAAGTGCTTCTTTGGCGCTAACGGAGACCGCGCACGACCACCTCGGTACCTTCATTGCCCTACGTGGCTGGTCCGTGTGTTCCCTTGGACAAAAGAAACTGACTTCCTCCATGACGCCGATATTAATAAGTTGTCCTCCCTCCTTCCCTTGAACAAAAAGAGGATGGCACAGTCTTTCTTCCTCTCTCCCTTCCTTTTGAAAGAGGTTTATCCTTTCCAAAACCTTCCTTAATCTTTCCCCCCTGTTCCCAGCTGAGAGCCGACCCTCCTTGCCAGAGTGTAGGGTTTTTCCTTTGCCCCGTCCGACTACGCATTCGAGCAATGAGATCAGTTGTGCCAGACCCTCCACCCCCCCCTTTTGTGATGTCCAGACGATGGATCTTTGCTCCCTTTCCATATGAAATGGTGGATAACCCCTTTCCCCTTTTTCTCAACAAGGTCCCAGCGTCGTTTTTTCCCTCCTCCACTCTCCTTGGTAGCCGCAATCTGATCCTGACTTCTTTCCCCTGCCAGAAACCAGTAGGCGATTCTTTTCCCCTGCCCACCTTATAACGGCCGGAAGAGGTTGAGAACGTATCCTATTCGCCTTCCCCTCTCCCTCCTAGCGCTGTCGCGAAGAATTTCCCTCTTTGCGGAAGAGATGGCCTATGGTCTACCCCCCAACCAGTGGCCGTTGGACGAGATTTTGGTTCCGCATTCCATAAACAGTACTTTTCTCTTTTTTTGGGCTGAGAGGCGTAAACCACTCCTATAGCCGGTCCTGGGCATCACATGCACGTCTGTGATTGCCCCTCCCCTCTTGACGCCCATAAGTAGCTCCAACCCCCCTTTTCCTTTCTGGGTCCGGTTGTGTTCACCTTATGGAACGTTTTTCCTTCTTCGAAGAAGATGGCATGACCCCCGTTTGTGCGCTGGCAGGTTTCCTCCCCCCTTATTCTCCCGTGGGGAACACAAGCACATCGTCTCCTTTTCCAGAAGAGCTTTCCTTTTTCTAATACCTTCCCGCCCCAGTCGTTCAATACCCCTCCCTTTTTACCCAGAGGCAGACATTTTCTCCCATCTTCCCATGAAAAGCTTGGATCTCCCCTTTTCCCCCAAGCTCCTCACGAGCGTGTTTCCCTCCTTCCCCCCCTCTCTTTCTGTTCTGCGGATTGTGAATGCCACCTTTCCTCCTCTCATCTTGACACCAAGTTAGCGGGCCCGGAACTCACTTTTTTTTCTTTTTTTTTGGCGGTTGATTCGCAGCGGACGCTTTTTGTCTTTTCTTTCTTCTATTGGAGCAGTTGGGCTCCACCGGGATGCAGAGCAACGTTTTCCGGGCTGCCTCCCTCGCGCCGGCCAGGCACGTAACATCAACAACGCCCATCCCCCCTTCTCTTACCACAGCACACATTGGCCCCTTTTTCTTCTTTTGATAGGCTCCATGCGAGTTGGTTGAGGCGAACTTCACCCCGTGATGCTTCTCCTCCCTCCTCTTCTCTTTCCCTCCCTTCCCACAAGGATAGCAGCACGGAGGTGCCAGCCTTCCCCTCTTTCTTTTTTCCCCCTGAGTATAAGGGAGGGATCTGGTTGGTTTTTCACCGTCCAAGGTGGGGGAATATCCGTCAGCTTGTCTCTTTTCCCTTCCTCCTTTTTCTCCCAGGCACAGCCCTTTCCTCCTTCTCCCACCGGAAAAACAATGATGATCGTTGCTTTTTTCCGTCCCAACAGCCAATTTCAAAACTGCAGCTTCGACACAAGTGGAGAGGACGTGCCCCTTCTTTTTCCCCCGGGAGGTCTGTGGTACTCTCCCCCCGCCGCCGTTTTTCCATGTTTTCAGAATATGAGGTCCCTTGGTCTTTTTTCCCTTAGGATTAAGGTGGCAGAAGATTCTTTTCTTTTCTCTAACCGGGAAATAATATAGAAGTGCACAGGCGCCCCTTTTCTTTTTCAGCGGTGTCATTCCCTGTCCTGACACAGGGCCGCCTCCTTTTTGTCTTTCCCCTGGTTCGCCTTTTTTGATGGTGTGAAAGAGCGTTTGTTGTATTCTTCTCTTCTTCTTCCCCTGTTGAAACAAGTTTCCCT
>Ga0179593_1623550_pt1 | contig 15016 bp, 14 predicted proteins | sample CZODoug2_1_08_16_FD_185931 | JGI IMG/M metagenome (GOLD analysis project Ga0179593, IMG submission 185931) | Vadose zone soil fungal communities from Angelo Coast Range Reserve, California, USA - CZODoug2_1_08_16fungal (PacBio error correction) | ecosystem: Environmental > Terrestrial > Soil >... | reverse complement strand
TAGAAGGCGTTTCAGTTTTTTCCTCCGTAGACATATTTCTTTCTCTTCTGGCCCCCACTATTTTCCCCCACCCTGCTCCCCCCTTGGAGAGGGTTACTCCCCCCCCGGGAATTCGCCTGGATTATCCCTTCTCCCCCACCTTTTTCTCTTCAATAACCAGCCCAACCTTTTCCCGGACCCCCCCCTGCTCTGCCTGTCGGACACCGCAGTTGTCAGGTCAGGAAACTTATCGCGGAGGAGAAATATCTTAAAAGGAGAGACCCCAAGACGAGGTCTTTTCCCTGTTGTCTCCAACCCCGAAGCGGGTGTTTTTCTGTCCGATCCCTCTCCCTCCTTCCGTGTCAGCCCATGACTCCCCCCCTCCCGTATTAGCGTCTCCCTTTCAGTAATGCAGGGCTTGCCCGGTTCACCTCTACAAAAGGATTTTTTCGCAGATTTTCTTCGTTCTTCCCTCCACAAGTCCCATTCTCTCTCTCCTCGACATCGCTGGTTTTCCGATGCCCACAGGGGCTTTTGCTCTCATCCCCTGCAAAATATACTGCTGTCTTGCAAGTGCTGCCCCCCCCCCCCCCCCATGGCGACCTCCTGTTCAGCAGACCCTTTTTACAATCCCTTCTCAATTTTAGGCACGGATTGGGTATGCAAATTAAATTAGCGCTTTCCTGCCATTTTTTTCCGCGATCACAGTGACTCGCATTGAGCCGCCCTTTTTTTCGCAAGCTTCTGGCTCCTCCCTTCTTTCCCCCTCGATCGCCCCCTTTTTCAAGAATTTCGATGTGAAGAGAATCAAACTTCGTCTTTGCTCTGAGGATGTCAGTCTTCCCCTTCTTTCCCATCGTCTTTTTCCCCCCGTGTGGATTGACCCGGGGACCGTTTCCTACGCTGGCGATCTTCGCTATTGCCTTTCTTGATGATGCGATCAGTCGAAATGGATTGCGTAGTCCGCGATTCTCCAATTTTTGAAGTGATTCCCCCATTTCTTTTCCTTTTTCCGCACTTCTATTTTCAATGACGTATTTTTGAAGTAATCTCCAATGAAAGGATGCCCGTCCTCTCTTCCTGACTCGTTTAACTTATCTGTTTAGAGGTAGAACCGCACCAATTACTTTTCCGCTTTCCCTTTTCCCCCGGATCTTCTGGAGAACCCCCCTCCCCCATAGAAACACTCTGGAGAGCGTACACTGCCGTTTGCCCGTCTCATGTTGCGATTGGGACCCCCCTTCTCATGCTCGCGTAACCTACAGTAGAAAACCTCCCTCCCTCTTCTTCTACCTCCTACCTTCTCAAGTAGTTTTTTTTTTTTTCAAGATCGCCCGACGGAAGTTACTTTAAATAATTACAACCTTTAGGAAAAGTTAAAGGGGATCCCACTATAGTTCTTTGGACTCCTTTTTGAATGCGCCGTGGGCCACTCCATTGCGGGTCTTGGAACTTCATTATCTCAATGATTTCTAATTGTTCGTTTCTGAGTTACCCCCCTTTTCCCCAGTCGAAAAGCCCTAACGGGCGGTACTGAGAACGACGAGTTTTTCGCTTCCTGAGGGATCGGCCACACATATCCCATTCCTTTCCCGACCTCCGCTTTCAACCGTCTAGAGGGCCCCCCCCCCCAGTAAAAATCTGACTAGTCCGTCCCGGTTTTATTTCTTTCTTTTGTTTTCTCCTTTCTGTCTTAGGGGAAAATGGGACCGTTCTCTTTCTGCTGGCGAAGTCCTCTTGCTGACGAGATTTCGAGCGTCTTCTGTGGATTCCCCCCCTCAGCTTTTTCCCTTTTAGGCAAATACATATTCTGAGGTCGAGCCTAAAGGAACGCTCCCCCCTTCCCCTTGCCACCTTGTATTTAGGGATTGAAGTTCCCCTGAGGATTGGATCCCCCCCTGGCGGAACCTGGAGTAATCGGATTCTCCTATTTTACTCTTTTCCATTTTTTGTTTTGTTGAGTTTTTTGTTGGTTTTTTTTTTTCTCGTCCCTACCCCCTTGGTCAATTCCCATCCTTTCCCGGCATTTTGGAGTTCCTCCCTACAGCGGCCCTTGATTCGGCGATCCCTTCCACGAACCTCTTTTCTTTCGACTTCTTCCCCCTCTGGCCCCCCTTTTGAGACCCCCCTTCCGTTGCACCCGCCGGAAAAAACTCTCTTCCTTCTGCCGCTGTCTTCCCTTCCCCTATATATTTTCCCATAACCTTACACTTCTTTTTTCCCCCCTCATTTCACAGCCGGAACCTCGGTCTAATTTGTACGTGGTCAAGCGCTTTTCCTAGGTCCCTGTGTCGCATTTTTTACCTTCCTGGCCGGCGGAATCTGTACCGATCCCCCTCCTTCCCAGAACTCTTTGGGGTCCCCAGGTTTTTTTTGCCCCTCGGTTCACCTGAAGTCAGCGCTCGCCCCATCGCACCTTCCAGCATTGGCGATATTTCCGGTTACGCAAAATTTTAGTTCTGCCCTTTAGGACCTTTGCAACGCCTTCCGGGTCGACCCTTTATTTCCTTTGACTTTTTACTTTCTTTCTCCCCCCTTTTTCCCCCCTTCAACCCCCTTTTCCTCCCCAAGCACCCTTCTTCTGATCGACTCATATCTTAGAGGCTAAATTCTTTTTTTACCCCCCAGGCCCGATTTTTATGATGCAGGAAATTGACACAGGCCGAAATTTTTTCCTCAGGCCCTTTCTTGTTGGAGTGGGAGTCCTCGTTTCTTTCCCAGTAAAATTTCCTTTCTGTCGACATCTCCTATTTGTTGCTTTTTCTGACCCCCCGACCTTCAATCCCTAGGGAATTTTCCAAAACGTGCTACTGAATCGTATATCTGTTCTTGGATTTGAGAGGCTTCAAAAGTACTCTTTAGCGACACGTTTTTCACGACTTTATACCGCCACGGAAAATCTGTCTCATTTCTGGCCCGGAGACAACGGAATCTTTGGATCGCCCCCCTCACGCCTCAATATCTATCCCGCCATCTCACCGTTTTTTGAGAGCTTGGTTTACCACGAACGGTTGTTTCGAACTGAAAGCCCCCCGCGTTGGACTCCTTTGATGCGTTTGCGATTCTATCGCGCGCAGACTTCCCCTTTGTTTACCAGCGCCTTCCAGATTCTTTTCTCCCTTTTTTTCCTTGCCATCTTTTACCCCTCCCGCGTCCCTGCAATGACGACGTTGCCCCCCTTCTCCTCTTGCCTCTGCTCGGGAGTGTTCATTACATAACCTGCGGTATGGCGAATTGGTCCCCTGCGAATGAGCGCTGCTTTTGAAAACTCTTCCGTCTGCGGCAGCGACCCGTCGCTTCTTACTGAACTTTCCCTCTCTCTTCTTTCGCGTCAGCCACTCGAGCTTCCTCCCCTTTTCTGGAAACCCGTATGGTCGGCTCTTCTTTCCGGACCCCGCCCCCCTCGGCTCACTGCGCCGACGCCTCCTTTTTGAGTTTTCTCCCCGGGAAAGTTTTTTTCCCCCCCAGGACCCATCTAGGACTGAGAAGAAAAGAGGACCTTTTACCTTCAAGCCCTCCTGTGCCAGAGGTATGGTTGCGGTCAGCTCGGAGCTCCCTCGCGACTTTTTCCTCCCCCTTTCCTTGACTTTCAGCTTGGGAACTATATCCCCCAGCCCTGACCTAAAACCCCCCCTCGTGACTAACCTTCATATCAATTTTGTTGATAAGTGCCACACCCCCCCTTCCTATGTTTGGATCCTTGCCTCCTGGCAAAGGTCTAGCCCCTTCCGGGACTTTCTTGCCCTTATTTTAAATCGCCCCTGAAGCTTTGGGAGAAAGCGATTGTGCCTCCGGCGAATCACGATTGACATGCCATCCCCCTCAACAATACTCCCGTCCCCCTGCATTTCTGAGAACCGCCTGATTGAACGTCTTTAACTTCCAAACCACCCACCATTTGTCACTAAATCCCAGAGTACTTTGAGCCCTTTCTCCCCATCTCAGGGCCCTCTTTTCCTATCATAGAGACTGCCTTGAAATGCTTTTTTGGACCGGCGAGAGTTTCCGTGTCTTAGATCCCTGAGTAATTCTTTCTATTTTGGGTTGTTTTTTCCGAGTTTGGTGGCGTGTTTGTGTTCATTCGATAGAGAACAACTCATTCCCTCCCCGCTCATGCCGATAACCTTGGACAGCTGGTTTTTTTTCCCATGAGAACTTTTTTCCCCCTGTTCATTTCCTTCCTCTGTCTTGGCCTTATCGCACGCAATGCTTCTTTTTCGTTTTGACCTTTTTAGCAGCCCGTTTCCCTGGGGTTCTTCCCTCGAATTTTCCACCACACTATTGCTTTTTTTGCGCACTGCACCCTCCTTTCTTACGGAACGATTTTTGGAAACACTCCAACCTCTGGATCCCCTCAAACCGGCGCCCCCCTCTCCCAGCCTCAGCAATGTCCGCGCGGTGCTGCTTTCTTTTTTTCAGGTCCCCCGACTCTCCTCTCCCTCATCTGTTTGTTCGTAGATCCGTCTCATTGCAAAAAATGAGACCCGTTTCAGTTCATTACAGCCTCCCCCCCCACCGCCTCCCGACATTTCTTTTTTCGTTTGCGGCCTTTTCTCGCCAACCCCTCCAGCTTTTTGGGTCCCATACATCGTGCGTGTTCAGCGACAGGCCTGTGCTTTCGCCGGCCCCTCCGAGGGTGGGTTTCCCAAAGGTTTTTGAAGAAAAAAGGGCAAAGGGGCCCTACGGATCCGGCCCGGTCTCAAAACTGAAGTCATACCCAGCGTTGCAGGGACTTGCTTTAAGCCGGTAGCAAGCTCCGGATAAATTTTTTTTCCTTTTCCTGACTCAACCAGCGTTTTACAGTTGTTTCGCAGACGGGGAATTTTCCTAATTGACGTTCTTATTCACCCCAAAACCAGAAAAAACTATCACCCGACCAAACCTTTATCCCCGTATACCTTTAGAGAATAAACTTCACTGGAGCTTTCCTCTGAGCACTGACCCCGATTCCTTTCCTTTCAAGATGACATTCCAAGAGATAAATTTTAACTTCTTTTTTATGACCAAGCGGGAGTGAAATGTCGAAGGGGGTATTCAGTACTGATGTCGGATCCTCCTTCGAAGGGTGGTGATGCGAATCTTTCTGTTTTGCTTTTAATCGTTATTGCTTTCGGTCACACCGCTTTCTACCCCAGTCCCCCCCCCAGTTGCCCCCCCTCACATGCACGCAGGCTCCTCCCCCCTCTCCTTAACGCCCGCCCCCCCCCAAGAATTTTTGCCCCGTCCGATCCCCCCAACAAGAGCTTCTTTCGAGGGTTAATGGTCAATATCCTGCGCGGACATAAGATCCATAGTCGCCTCTTCAGTACGTCCATGGAGCTGAGGTGGTTCCTTTTCCCCAACTTTTTATCATTCCAAGTTCCCAGAGTTATAGAGTCCTCTTGCCGTAATTCCCGGGCTTGAACGTTCCTCTCCCCCCTCTCAGGAGTCTGGGCCGCAGATTTCTTCCTCGGCGCCGTGCGTCAGACTGATCCTCCATCTTTTTTTTCTAAGCTCGCTTCCATTTCCAGTGCCCAACATCTCGAGGGGCAGTGGTTGCTGAACCCCCCCTTTCCTGACCCCTATGACTCTCCCAGTTTCCCCTCCATTCCCCTACAGGTCGGTAGTCTTTCAATTACGCGTTTGATCCCTCCGCAGGCCCACCTTTTCCCATGACAATTTGCGAAATGGAATCTTTCCCCCCCCCAATTCAGCTTTTTCAATGTCGCCGTCGCACCAGTACATGCCGCTGGACTCTTAGAAACCACGTCCCTTTCGAGCTCCGGAGGTTTTTCAGCTCCCACTACCCCCGGTTTGCTTTCAAACGTTAGTGGATGCCCCAGTCCTCTTCTCCCGTAAATTGAGCTCTATCCGCCCGTTAGGGATGCTGAGGTTTCGGTGGAGCTAGACCTTTCGTTCTGGCGAAGGCAAATTTAGTCCGTGTGGGGCGTATCAACTCATCCGTCTCTTCTTCTTTCAGTAACGTTTGACGTCCTCGCCAATGCCTATGCACCCGGACCTCGCTTCCTGTTCGTAAATTCTTCAGGTTTCGAAGTTCCCCCTCCCACCTTCAACAACACCGATTTCCCCTATTTTTTTCCTGGTATCGGAGCAAACGAGGTCCCTTCACAACTACTTCGATCCAAGCGACCTTTTTCTTATTTCCGTGACGCAGAAAACGATTGCATGCGTTCTCTCCCCCTGCTCCCCACCCTCCCCCCAACCCCTCCACCCCCCCCCCCTGCCTCCGACGACTTTTCTTTATCGACGCGGACGTCCCGATGTTTCTGTAATTGGTTCCCCCAGTGGACTTTTAAATAATGCCCACCCTTTTTCCCCGAGGTTAAATGTTGAACTTGAAGTCGTGGAAATTTTTCCTTCTCCGTCTTGAAATTGCATGGGACTCCCGGCCATGACGTTTTCTCCTTATTTCATCCTTTCGGACCCTTCCTTTCCCAACTCCTGCGGGAACCCCCGGTCCCCTTTACTCCTTTCCGATATTTCCTCTACATTTTCCTCCTGAACTTGCAGCCGATTTTGGCCAAAAGCGGCTTCTCTGTGAACCCTTCCGGTACCCAACGAGTTCTTCCTGAGATTTCTCTTCCCGGTCGGGAAGAGGCTGAGTATGTTCATGGGAACGGATTATTCCTTTTGGAGGTCCGGAAGATTGGTATTCCCCGGCGTAGTTCTTTGACACTTATTAAATCCCTCCTTTAACTCGTTACTCCGGCGAGTTTTCCAATCCCTATCTGGTCGGCGAGGTCCTCTCAGGACCCTTTTTTTACCCCTGGTGTGGGTGGGCCCTGTTTTTTTTGACCCAAAATGCCTTGCAAGAGAGGTCCTTGATGCCCTTTTTTCGGGGATTTCTTCTTTTCTTTTTTTTTCGAGAGCCGCTGTGAATCTTGCAAACCCCCTTTCTTCTTCACATTGCCCTTCCCCCGAGCCCTACTTCGGGAAGGGTATTTCGCGCGTCTTATATTGGCCCCTCCTTGATATGTGATTTCTCCTTCTTCCCTGATTGATGATTCTCATCCGTTTTTCCCCTTAGAAAAATCCTCGCATCCGCCGCTCTTCCGCCAGCATCTAATCCCGTTTTCCCCCTTCCCCCAATTCAGAATCCCCAAGCTCCCCGCCATGTTAACCAAGACGCCCTTTTAGTAATTCTGGAGGTGCACTCACTAAAAAACGCCACTGGAGCCCCGGAACTTCCTGTCGGAATCCCTGATCCAAGCTCTCCTCCATATTGGAGCTTTGTACCCAGGTTCTTTCTGTGACAGGCGGTCCTTTTACCAATACTGAAAGCGCATCCCGTCGTCCCCGCAGCCCCAAAACGCATTTGCGTCCTTCCCCCCTTGCCCCCTTCTTAGTTCCCCATGGACCCCCGGAACTGCGGTCCGGATTTACCCCCCTCTGACCTGGCCTTACAAGTCCGCCACTTGGTGCTTCCCGTGTTAACAAGCAACGATTTCCCGCCCTAAGTTAGAACGTTTTCATCCGTTGCTCCAACCAGTCCTCTTGTTATCTCCCCCCCCTCCCTCTCGGCCGACCGTTTCCTAAGTCCGGGGAGGAGTTGAGAGTCTCGCTGTTCCTTTTCCCATTACTGTTCCCTGTCCAACGAATTGCGGTTCCGAAAACATAAAGACATTTCCTCGAGTAACTTTCACCAGCCTCCGTCCGATCTTTTCTTGCCTTTGGCGATCCCTTAAAAAATTTAGTCTCACTCCTCCCAATTTCTTTTTCTCCTGATTTCCCGACACCTTGAAAATCGGACTCTTTCTTTTCCTGACCACTTCATATCTTTCTTTCCTACGGAAATATCATCGCCATAGGGTGGGAGTTTTCTGTAGTCATCCAGGGAAAGGGTTTTTCGCCCCAACCGATTGGAAAGAAGTTTCGCGGCACGCCGCATCTTCGCCGCCCCGTTCCGGGAGCCCTCTCCCTGTCAAGCTTTTCCCTTCGCGGCCCTCTTTTCTTCTTCGCTTGACGAGCACTAATGCCAACGTGCGCAACAGGCGGCCTCTTTCCTGGCGTTTTTTTTTGGTCTTTTCAGCCCCAAATCAACCTCTCGCCATGTTTCGAATCCCCCCTTTAAGGATTTATTTGACACTCTTCGTTGGCAGCGGCAGGCTTTGACCCGGCGTCTTTTTCCGCACTTCGAGATTGCCGGCCACCTAGCTTCTCGGCCCCACAGAACGATGTCGTCTTGATATCTTTATTTTCTCAACGGACTTTCTGCTTACCCGCCTATCCCCGTTTTGAGTTGGAATCCTGGATGGCAAGATGACTTTTTTTGACGCGAATCCACGCTTCTTGGTTGCAAATCTGAGTTCAACAGCTTGATGGGTTTTGAGCGGGCCCGACCCCCTGGATCTTGGCCGCACGCCAGAAGGCGGCGCTATGGTGCCTTTATTATGATTTCCTGCAGCCGAACTTCCTTTTAATGACCCCCCCGTGACTGAACCAGGGATACCCCCTTTTTCTTTTACTGGGACCTTTGACTTGCATCGACCTTTGGGAAGACGCTGCTCCCGGGGAATGTTTTGTGCTCTTGCATGGGCCCCTCTCCAATGATGAAAGCTCTCTTTTTTAGACACCCAGCTGCCCTCTGACGGCGCCAAACGGACCTTTTTTCCCCCCGCCCCCCTTTTACCTATTGGAATTCCGAATCTCACATGGAGGTCTCCCACCCCTGCCCATTTACCCGAATTTCCAGATACCGTCCCTTTTGAGCTTTAGGACCGGCTCCGTAGTCTCTTCTTGTTAACGGATCGTTTGACCGGCTCTTTTTTTTTTTTTCCTTCGGTGCTTAGTCCGTTCCGGGGTGTGAAGTGGGATATTTTTCCCGAGGATCTTGGGGCGTTCGAGTTTTGTTGTGGTGAACTCGAGACAGTCTTCACTTGTCGATTTCACTGTGGCGTGGTTGAAGCTTTATCCTAGTTCAATTTTTTCCTTTCTCTGGACTTGCGGCTCCCGTCTATTTCCCTGCACCGCAATGCTTCTTCTTGCGTTGACGTTTTTTTTCTGCCTTGAGTTCTTTCCGGTGGCATTTTCCCCACTCCTGTTCCCCCGTACAAATATTGCGGCCACTGCACAGCTTTCTCCAAAGCCCCAAGATGGCACTGACCCTATGCCTTTTTTCCCGTCCCAGACGGCCGACCACATTCCGGCTTCCCAGCAAATGTGTTTCTTAGCGTTCTGAACTTTTTTTCCGGGGTCTTGGCCTCCCAACTTTGCGCCTTCCTCCTTCCTCCTTGTTGTTAGATGACCTCTTTTTCAATTTCTCCGGCCTCCCTCCACCCTCCCGCCTCGTTTTGCACTGGCGCAGGTTTCGACGTTCGCCCAACCAACTTCTCTTTTTCCATCAGTCGTCGCTTTGATTTTCCTTGTTTTTTTTCGTGACGAAATATTTGTGACTGTTTCCCAAGGCGGTTTTGAAACCCCTTCCCGGTGTCCCCCCCCGGCCTTTGCGTGGACCCCACAAGAGCCTCTCCCTTGCGGTCCGCGAGAACCTTCGCCGTCAGAAACTATTTCCGATTACCATGACGTTTCCCCACATGCTGAGCCCCGCGTGGCCAACCGGTGTATTCCCGACCGGACACGTCCTTGACTTGTCGGACTATCGCGCTGACCCACCAACCAATCCCCAAAATCGACCTCCGCCAACCTCCTTTTCCTTTTTCTCGTACTCCCCACCCTTTCCTGCGGCTCGTGCAACTTCCCTTTCATTGCAAACGATTCTCTCGAATCCCCCCCGTCTTGACCAGCTTTTTAGAAGGCCCCAAAGAGTTTTTTTAGAAAAGTCCTAGTTCCAGGGCGTTCCCCCTTTAAGAGGAATGGTTTTTCTTAGAACAGAATTTTCCCCTGATGGGAGGTCCCCCTACCCTTTGAGTGGTGATGAGAAGAATGTACGGGTCTTCATCCATCTTTGGTCTGCCGGGACAGGCCCCCGCCCCCCCCACAGTTGTTCCAATAAAATGCAACTGGACTTCCTGGCAGCGGGCTTTGCTCCGCCACGGTTCGAGCACTCCCCCCCTCCCACAACAAGTCCCCTGTTGATTCCAGAGTGCTGATATGCCTTTGGGTCTAATTTTCCTTACTAAGGACTTCTGCTAGGAGTCTGCCCAAGTAGACGGGCTTTCCGGACCGTTGTTCGTGGAGAAAAAAGGAGTGAGGGGGGTTTGCCCGCGCCTCAAAGTTGGAGAGCTGAAGGGAAAGACTCCCCAGGACGTGGGAGTCTGGGAAGGAAGAGGTTCGGCCCGGGACGGGTGTCCCTTGCCCACCCCCCCCCCACCCTAACAAACCCCACCCCCCCTTCAACCGTCGTTCGAGAGGCGAGATGTTCCCCGACGCCGTTTCGTCCAGGAAAGAATTAGCCGCCTCATCGGTCGGTTTCCTTCGGTCCCTCTCGGACCGGTCTTTCCCCAACATTTGTAGGTAAGTATCTTTGAAGTTCTCACATGCCCTACTGGGTCCGTCTGCCCATTCCGGTTCATGTAAGATAATCCGGAGGAGTCGGTTCCCAACTGCTTTTTGAGTGACCACTCTTTCCGCGCTCCACCGTCGCCTTAAGCGGCCCCTCCATTTTATGCTTCCAAATGAATCGCATTTAATCGTCGATCGCATCCTAACTTCCTTCCCCTTCATTTTTGCGCGATAGACTCGGTTCTAGTTCCGGATTTTCCACCTCTTTCGTTCCCAGGAGTGGTTTCCGGAAGAACTGTCACTTCAGTCCGTGTAGATACCCTTTTCTATTTTTTTTTTTGGATGCTCTGCAAGCTTTTTTTTGTGCGGCGTCTAGCAGGCCTTTTTCCGATTTCGACCCCCAAGCGCTGGAGATGGATAGTTCTTGTGTCACTGGCTCCTGTCACGTCCAGATATACATTCGGACCCCCATAGACTCCAACGATTCGAGTTTCGTTCTCCAACCAAATATCCGTTTCCGAGATAGACTCTTTTTTTAGCCTCCCCATCCTCCTACACCGGCGAATTCGGACGACTGTGCCGTTTTTTTTTTTTTTGTTGATTGGCAGCAAAGACGATGCCTGGTGAGAGCCCCCCCACCAAATCCGTTCTTACCACGGATGCGGCGATCATCGTGCTTTTCCGGGTCCTTCCCGCGGTTTTCTCTTTCCTTGCCCTGGCCTCTTTCAATACACCGGGAATAGGTTAAATGTTGGAGCCCTCCATTTCATGCGCGCTCCCAATTCTGAGTCTATTTTTGGGAGAATTGCGGCACCCTTCTTTCTTTAGCAACCGTCCTATTTTCCCTAGCGTCTCCACTGTCAGAGGAAACCCCCTCCAGGGGTCTCAAGGGTGTTCTGTCTTTTTGTGATTTTCCTCCGTTCTGGCCCCTCCGACTGGCCAAACGCGCGGAGGTGCACCCTCAGTACATTGACTTGTTCCTTTCCTTTTCGTTTGCCCCCCCCCCTCGGCCCGCATGGTTTTAATGGGACTTTTATTCTGCTGGCGGCCGACATTTTTCTCCCGAGTTTGCGAGCTTTTATGTTGAAATGAGCGGTTCCAATGCGAGGAGGCCACCCCCCATTTAGGTTTTTTTATATCTTCTTCAAACCATTCCAAGCTTCTGATCCAACTCGGGCAAGCTTTCCTGGGATAAGTTTTGTTGGAAGCGAGTTACCCCCGCTTGAAAAGAAGAAGGGTTTCTTGGAGGAGACTACCAGCTGTTTTTCCCTCCTTAGTCACCCTTTTTTGGACATACAATCCCTTGCGGAATTTTCCCTTCACTCCCTACAGGCTTGGTGTGGTTTGCGGTCCTTTGGCACTAGCCTCCCAGTATATTTGCCTCTACGATTTGAACCTCTGGTCCTTGAAATCCACTCCTTTGCAATCCGCCGGACCCCCCCCCCTCGTTTCTTTCCCATAATCCCTTCCCTGAATTTTTACTCGGACCCGTGGCAAAAAGGAGCTTTTACAAGTTTTTTTTTTTCTTTGTTGTTAAGGCGGGTGCCTCCCGCCTCGTTGCCCCCCCACCATAGGAGCAGGTAAAAGGGCCCTTTCCCTCGGGTGATTTTTTTCTGGAAAGTCACAAGTTAAGAAATCTCTGCCCCCGGTACCCCCACCCCGGTCGGGAGAGGTTATTGAACGCCCGTCCCGGCTCCGCCCCCAGCACTTTGAACTCTCCCACTTCATTGTCCCCAACACTCTTCTGCCCCGCGCATTCAAAGGGCCCCACGAAATTCTTTTCCCCAATTTCCCCTACCATCCTTCTTTAACTCCGGCCCTGTCCCCTCCAACTCTACTCCCGTTCAAGCAACGATGTTTTTTCCCCTCATACATTGTTTTTTTCTCCGGCGCCGGCGTTCTACTTCCCCTGCATCAACAGATTCTTGTTTCTCTCAACCCCTCACAGGCTGTTCCATTGCCGCGCCGGGTCGGTTCTTTGCGGTTTTTTTGCTCGTTTTTTCATATTAAAAGAAGGTCTCTGGATTTTTCCGATTTGTTGGGTTTACCCGCCCCGGTTTTTCACTTGGAAAAACCGAGAGCCTCCGCATCTGCAGCTTCCCTTTGCGAGGGGGCATAAGGTGCATCCGGCGCCACAATTCGTTTTTTCCCTCCAATTTTTTTTCCCCACAGTCCCTCTAGGGCGTCACGACACGCCGAAAGATGCTAGATTTCGACCCCTCATCCCCAACGCATCTATTATCGACATCGTTTTCCCTTGCGCACCCCCTTTTTCCGGTTTCCCCCACTCCCGGTTTTTTTTTAAAGGAAGCAAACGAGTGGTTAAAGAATCGCGGCTCGCACGCGCGCCTCGATCGCGCGCTGATCCGGGTTACTTTTGTTGTTCTTCTCGAGCCTCAAGTTCTTGCTGAGCCTTTCCCTTCCCCCCCCCCCCCACCACACCGCCCCCCCCCCCCCCCCCCCCCCCACCCCCCCCGCCCCCCCCCCCCCCCTCCCCCCCCCCCCCACCTTCCCCCCCCCCCCCCCCCCCCCACGCGATCAGAATCCGAGCAAGAACCGTTGCTTGGCCCCTTCGTCTTGCCTCTCGGGACTTTTTGGCGCGGCGCGAGTTAAAAATCAAACGGAGAATGCTCTTTCAGATCTTCTCCTTTGTCTGTTCAAGTAGGAGAGGCGGGCCCCAGGACTCGGTGGGTTCAGCACTTGCCTGGCCGTGAGAGTCTCCCTCCCGAGCAACTTTCTTTTTCTTGAAAAAGAACGATGGATCGGCGCTCCTCTATTCTTCGCACTGACGTTTGAGGTCCTCCCCTGATTCCGCCCTGTGTTTGCGGCTATGCCCCGTGCACAGACTTTCTCCTTGGCAATCCTTCCAGCCGAATCCTCTCATTGCTTCTCAGGCCATCTGCGTCCGCGCGATTGGTGATCGGTACAAGCCCCCCCGATTAGGTGGCCCCCCCCCCCCCCTCTCCAGGAAGGTTGAAGGATGCCATTTTTCCTTAGTCATCCTCCCCTGCCCCTTCCTGAAAATATCCCTTGACGAAAGCATTTTTTCCTCTTTTTGATACGTACCCCCAAATTATTTTCCCTAGTCCCTTTGGAGAGACTTTCCCCGCGCCTTCTTCTCGTGCTCTTTGCCTTCCCTCGCCCCCTTCTTGGGGAGAAGTCTATGCCTCAAGTCAAAGTACCGCCTCTCTGACGGCTTTTTGAAACAGGCTTTTCTTCCCCTCGTCTCCCCTTTGGAGTGCTCCTTTTGGTTCCACCAGTCTGCGAAACAAAATCTTGGCTTCCCGACCTCTTTCCGCTTGCGCCTCAAACCAGATTTACGGCTCGGTCAGAGCTTTAGTAGCTCCTAGTTCTTCTCCCCCCGAAGGATTAGAAGCACAGGACCGACTTCAGGGGGAGTGTAAAGAGGAAGGAGACACTCTTTGTGGATGGTTGTGGGTCGAATTTTGGTTGGTGTGGGTTTTTAGAGACCATTCCTTCCCCCCCAGAAGTCACGCTGTGCTGCGATACCTGTTGCTTTATGGTTTTTTGAACATTTTGGTGAACCTTTCCGGACCATCCGATTGCTGCCCGGTATTCTCGCCATTACCGAAAGGTTTTTTACTTTCGGTCCTTCGTTGCAGGCGTTTCTCCAGTTTGTATTTCAACCCTGCATGGGGATCACAAAATTATTCCGCTTCTCCCAAAGCGATGTTCTGGTAGAATACTACGGCACCGATGTGTGGCTCTTCCGTAGTCCCCTTCAGGCCCTCCAATTCTTCTTTCTGCTGGATGTGTCTCACGAAGGTAGTTTTGAAAAACGACGGATCTCTCTCCCTTTTGCAGAAGACCTTTTTTTTTTGAGAGATTTGCCCACCATGCGCCCTTCTGTTAATTCCGCAGCAACCCGCGACGAAATGGCTTTGCCAGAAGAGTCGTTTCGATAGAGGCCTAGGGCAGTAGTTACCCAGACCATCGTTCAGTCCTTTTGTATCTTTGACCCGTTCGTCTGGCCACTCTTTAATGTCTTGGTTCCCAACTGCGTCGTGTTGGGAAAACCCCTCGGCGACCTTCGTTTCCTCAACGCCCCCCTCTAAGGCTTTCGGTAATTGCTAGACCGGACCCTACTTATTCCGAGTGAGTTTTCAAAGAGTTATTTCCGGACCCAACCACGGGGACACTTCCTCCACCCGCTTGTCATTATGAATACCTTATCTTGTTCCCTGCACCCACCCCACAAAACCACAATTGTAATAGACCCGTCTCCTTTTTCCCCTTCGCCCACAGCCTCCGGGCGCTTAGACAACCTGCTTTTTCCTTTAATTCGCGATCCGCTGGGCAACTTCTTTTTTCCCAAGATCCTTTCTCTCCACATGCACCTCGCCTTTCTTTTTGCAGTGCTGCACGCATTCGTTTTTTCTGAGTGCTCGACGCACCCCTCGAATGTCGGAGGCTTTCCTTCCGTTCACCGTCCCTCTTTTGAGGAGTTCCCCCTTGTTGACAGTGCATCCGCGCTCCTTTTTTTTTTTCTTTTTTTGCCGCCACGTTCCGGTTCTTGAGCCACTTTCAATGACACAGTTGCAAGGTTTGCTTTTTTTCGTCCTTTTCCCTCTTCTGGCCCCTTTTTTTTGCACCTTTTCTATCCTGTCCTTTGCCA
>Ga0179593_1489094_pt1 | contig 15016 bp, 19 predicted proteins | sample CZODoug2_1_08_16_FD_185931 | JGI IMG/M metagenome (GOLD analysis project Ga0179593, IMG submission 185931) | Vadose zone soil fungal communities from Angelo Coast Range Reserve, California, USA - CZODoug2_1_08_16fungal (PacBio error correction) | ecosystem: Environmental > Terrestrial > Soil >... | reverse complement strand
TACTTTTTCAACCCGGTCCCCTTTCCTTACCTTCCTTTTTTTTGACTGGTCAGACGAGTGGCCTCTGCCCGTTGCACCCCGTTGTTGTGTCAAATGGGTTCGCCCCGACGACCCGTTTATTTTTTTTCCTTTCTCCCCAGTTTTCATCGCTTCGACGGAAATGTTTGCAAGTGGACCCTTTTTTTTTTTTTATGGCCATGGGTGTTATGCCCCCTTTCCTTCCACAACCCCCTCGCCATATTTACACAAAGATTTTTCTTGGGATTCCCCCAGGTTTTTTCGGTTCTTCACAGTTGGAGCAGTGCATTTAGTTTTTTGGAGACCTCCCTTTCTGACCCCAGCCCGGGGTCCAAATATCCCACTGATGCCCCCTCAACCCGGCCCCCCTCCACGTCTAATTCATTCCGAATCCAGCCCATTGAGGAACGTTTCTCCGTATTTTTTTTTTCCCCTCTGCACCGTATCCCCCCCACTATCGGATTTTTCCCCCCCTCCTTTGAACTACCTTTTTTTTTCCCCACTTTCCTCTGTCCTTGAGCCCACTTCCGGTGCCGCCCCGGGAGCTTTTTTTGTCAAATTTTCTTCCCTGGCCCCCTGTTCTTCTCGTGTCTTTTGGTGTACCCTGCTTTCGTCAGATTCAATTGATCGAGGGCATCCCCCCGTTCAGTTAAGGAACAATGTGTTCCCCCCTCATTGTTTAGGGTGGCCCTATTGCCCCCCTTTTTTTTTCCCCTTCGAACACTTTCGTGATGCTGGTCACAAAAACAAACGTGCTTTTTTTTTTTCCTCAACGGGAACAGTTTTACAAGGCGGTTTTTTTACGCCATTGATATCTATCGTGGGTTGCTCTCCCCTTTTTTCAGTGTCCCTGGGCGCGTTCCGATTTTTTTTTCTCTCGTTTGTCATGGAACTGCTTGAATCACCCATGGGCCCTCCATGAACTGACATTTTCGGGCCTACTATGATGCTCTCCAGGACTTACCCTTCGTGACCTTTCCAACGCTTGACATTGGGACAACCTTCGTCCAGAGACAGACCCCCGCTTTTTCCCTTGTTCAGTTGAACTTTCAAAGGTTCCTTCCCATTCGATGGTTTTTTCGTGGAGTTGGCGGCCATTTTTTCGTCCGATTCTAGTTGAGACTCAATAAATAACGGTCAACCTTTTACGAATTTTTTCTTTTTTTTTTTCCCCCATCCGATCGGTTTTTCTTCTTGTTTCTTCTTCAGTGTTTTTGTTGACGTCCTTGAGATGAAGAAGTCTTGACTCCCCCTTGGACACCCTTCTAATTCACAACAGTTTCGTTTGGTCAGTTAGTTTTGATGGATTTTCGTTCCTTCCTCGGACTCCTCCGAAAAACCCCCGACCTCCCCCCCCAGCCCACCCCCCCTTCGCTTTTTTTTTGCTCACCTGTTTTAAACCTTCTTCCCTCTTTTTGCCAGCCCCTTTACATCGTTTTTCTGGAGTATTCTGGAAGGGTTTCACATCTTTGCGTTGTCGCCGTTGTTAAGATCAGGATGCAGTATAGTTTCCTTAGTGCCTTGGTAGTAAGAAAGATTTCCGCCTTGGTGGTTCCCCTACTGCCCCCTTTCCACTCCACGAGCTACCCCCATCCCCTTAAAGTCCACTCCCCATTGGAACTTTCAAGGAAAGTCCGGCCCCCCCCCCCCCCCTTTTTTTTAGTTTTATGCTCAATCCGAATACCTTTTGTTCCCTGCTTGTTCCAGTTTTTCCCACCGGTTGTCCCTCAATTTCTTTGTTTTGCTATGACCAAGATGAATTTTTCCCCCCGCCCGCTCAATTGGGTGGGGCTTTTACCCGTCCCTTTTGTTCGCCCTCAAAATGACGTCGGCCCCCAGGTAGATCGAATAGGCGGACTGAAGGTACCACTTGCTGGTAACCTTTTCCAGTCCCCCCCATGGGCTCTGTCCCCCTTTTTCCGCCCTGGATTCACGGCGGGCTTGCCTGAAAGATATGGTGCTTGAGTTTTTCTTCAACCCCCCTTGAACACTCTTTCCCCCAGGCTTTGAAAATAGTACGAGTGCTACTTTGGTTGTCAACCTCTTCGAGCCTCTTGTGAGACTGAATGAACCGGGTATTTCTTTTTTTTGTTGTGTCTGAATTATTATTGTGTATTTTCCCTGGGGCCATTTTTCTTCAGGCCCCCCCCCCCCCCCGGTGGTCTGATATTGTCCCCGTTGCGTGCCCCAACTGGTTTTTTTAGTCTCATTTTTTTCACCCTGACCTGCACATGCTCACTGATGTTTCTTCCGTTTGGGCTCCCCCCCATCCTGGGACTCTTTTTGCTAGGGGTTTTTTTGGTTTGGGTAAATTTTGTAAATCGTTGCCCCCCCTTGGCTTCCCGTTTGGTAGGTTTTTTTTCCCCCCCCGTCCCCCCGGAAAAGGGGCCTGGATTTCCTTTTCCCATTGACTGGGACCAAGTAATTCTTGATTTTTTCCCTTTATCCACCCCCCCCCCCCCCTTTCGGGTGGGGGGCCCCAACCTTTCATTTCGGAGGCCCACTAGTTCCGTTTCCTACCTTTGTGGATAATTTTGCCGGCTGGGAAGCTACGAAATAACCAGATAGTTAACACGCGTTTTTTTTCGGTCACCCCGGGACCCGCTTGGGGTCCAACTCTTGCCCCACCATGTGTTTCATTTTCCTCTTAAGAACTCGCACGTGAGAGTTTTTGGCTTTCTTTGTCGGCCTTCTTTTCTTTGGAGCCGTTAGTTTCGTCCGAAACTTCCTTCCGCGAAAGGTCCCTGTTACTAGTAGAGGGAATACATGGTAACCCCCCAGTCCAACTCCTGGACTCCCTTTTTCTAGCCTCCCCCACAGGAATGTGTTTTTAACTCCTCCCCCCCATTCAGTTTGACCCTCCTTTTTTTCGCCCTTACCGGGTTTTCCTAGGATTTCCCATCAGATCGACCTTTTTGATTTTTTTTTCTTCCCTCCCAATGTGGTACGGATCCCTTTCGGTTTAGGGTGTTGTAGCGTTTTTCCCTGGCCCTCCCTTTTCCCCCCCAAAGTAAGTTGATCTTCTTGTAGGCGACGATTCCTCGTTCTCCCCCTGTTTCCTGCGGTTTGGTGTGGGGGGTTAACCGTTTCCAAATTTCTGATTGAGGGAGTGCTTTTCCCCCGTGAATGGATGCAGCAGGCTCCTGATGTTTCGGACAAGATGGACTCCCTCTTTTTTCTTTTTGCCCCCCCTTGTTCCCAGTTTTTCCTGTGGGATTTTTTTCTTCCTATGGGGGTGTGGCCGTCGTGGGCCTGGTTTCCTATTCGCAAACCTAGAGGACGGGTAATGTTACGTACCCTTTCAATTTGTTTGAACGGACTTTGTGCACCGGGTGCGAACTTTGGTGCACCTGGGCTCTGTTGCTCGGCTCAGCCGACCGGACTCGGGAGTCTTCCTTTTTTCTTCGCATCACTCCTCTTCTCCTCTGCGTTCTGTTCTTCCCACCAAGCTCGCATCTGCCCCGTTCCCCTTTTTTCCCCCCCATCGTTCTCGCCCTCCCGCCCGCAAAACATTCCTTCCCCTCCTTTGGAACTTTCCCTTCCTCCCCCCCTTTTTTTTTTTTTGTTTTTTTGCGTCGACTGCTTTGTGCGGTGCGTCCTTTGCGGGACCCGGCCGAGGGTGGGGGGCACGATGTTCATTCCGCGTGAAGTCTTTGATTTTCGTGACGAATGTTTTTTTTTTTCCCCGCCCCCTCGTGAAGTCCCTTTTTTTCCCATCTTATTTCTAAGAGTTGATGTTAGGCTCTTCCTGAACTCTCCTCCCCTTTCTCCCCCCCGTCGTTCACCGTGGGGGATTGCTTTTCTCCTTCCAGAGTCCCCACCCCCCCCTTTCCCCCCAACCCTTCGGAGAGTTTCGTCGGATCCCGACTTTCCTCCGTTCAACCTTCCCTTGTAAGTTTGGCCGTCAGTTTCCCCTGTTGTCCCCTGCTTCCCCCCCCACCCTAGACCAAGCCCAAAAATGGCACCTTGTACGAAGCTTGCCCGATCGCATTTTTTCCAGCCGTTGTTCTAAAGATTCTCCGATGCCTTTTTGAACTCATTTCCCTCGGTACCATATTTCTTTTTTTTGAACCCCCCTCTCCTGGTTTCTCATCTTCGATTTGCCCCCTCGTTCACAGTGCCGACACAGAATGGTTTCCCTGTTCCCCCATGTTTTTTTGTACGTGGGTTGGGGTCACCTTTTTGGTCAACCCTTCTCAAAGTTCTCCCTTACTTTCATCATGGGTTTCCCAGACATTGGGAGCGGTTTTCTTCCGCGCTTGTTCTCTAATGTTGAGTAACACGAGCGTTTTAAGCATTCTTTTCCCCCTTCCCCTTGTTCCCAACTGATGTCTTTTTCGGTGTGTACCGTCCTTTTTTTTTTAGTGTTATCGAACAACACCTTTTATCTAATCGCAAAGGCCCCTTTTTGGTCACCCCGTTGATTTGGGATTTCCCTTGTCCCCCCGACTGGTTCCTTAAAGGCTTTGAGTTATTCACAAACTTTTCTGTAATCACAATGAAACACTTCCCCCTTCCCTTTCATGAGGCCTTTGAGTGTATTCCACAGTGTTTGTGTTCCGAGTGACCACCGTTTTTGTAGTCCCTTTTTGTTCCCTTTCGCCTCTATCTGTATTGGATATTACAAGGCCCAGGCAATTACCTAAGTTTTCCTGACCTCCTTCTTTTCATAACCCGTGTCCCCACGTTCACCGATTACGGTCCCCATTTATTTTCAGCCCCCTTCGGCTTGGCCCTTTGTACAACAACATAGGCCCCCCTTTTTTTTTTTTAAAGCCCTGGGTCAACCTGACTCTCATTTCCCCCCCTACCCTATCAAAGGGGGAACCCCCCCCGAGTGTGGGAACACGTTCTTTGCCCTTCCCCCCTTCCGTTGGTACACCTCCCGTCCCAGTTTTTCCCTCTCCTGGGACAGTATTCCTGGCCTGCTTCTTTTGGGTCCCTTCGAATTTTCCTCCTCCCAGTTCCCCCTTTTTTTTCGGCACCCTCCGATTCGATTCCTTGCACCCCCCCCCCGTTCTACAACTAGATCGATGGTCACCTTGCTGGGGAAAATCTTTTTTTTTTTTTTTACCCCCCCTCTTGTTTCCTGCGGCCAACCGGCATGGCCCGTTTAGCCCCCTCCCCGCGTTTGCCTTTCGTCTCTCTGCTTCCTGCCCTTTGTCTTGGATCGCACTTGTGGGGCGTCTTATTCGGCGTCTTTTATTTTCAGTTCCCTCGTGTCGGTCGCACCCAGTCTGGCACCTGCTGTTATCCCCGCTTTCTTCCCCTTCCAACAACTTCTGATGTTCCACTTCAAACCCCACACCAGGCCCACCCGGCCCTTTCAGGCAGGTGTCCTCAATGTGATCTACCCCTCTTTTGGGTGGTGCTATGACCGTCTATGAATTGGCACTTGGGGTTTTCGGGGTTTTTAGTTTTACAGGAATGTGGACCTTCCCCCCCATCTCGTAACCCTTCCTTGAACTGACCCTTGACATTTTGGGTCCTCCTATTGATTCGATCATGATTTTTAATTTTAGCCGCCACCCGGGCTTTCTTGGGCACCCCTTTCTGCCTGACCTCCTCCCCCTTCCCAAAACGATGTCAACAGGTTTTTCCTTTCAATTATTCCCTTATCGGTTCAAAGGTTTTTGGCTTTTTGCAGTTTGCTCCGGTTCATTTCCCCTAGTCCGTCGCTCCTTTATCCATACCATCACGAAACCTTCCATCCTTTTTTCTTTGTTCGTTTTTATTCAAAATCTCGGCTTATCTCCCTTTTGCTCTGTTATGTGCTGCTTGATTTTTCTGTATGGTTTCAACTACATGAACTTCTTTTTTCGCAAGGTTTAGTGGTCTTTACTGTATATCCGCATTCTCCCCATTACTTTGACCTGACCACCCCATTCTGCCCCCCACGTTTTTCACCCCCACCCCCCCCCTAGACCGATTTGAGTGGTTGTTTACCAGTTTTGTCACCCCCCCAGGAGAATTCGGCACCCCTCCCATAAGTTCTTTTCGGTCAGCGAAGTTTTGTCAAGATGCCCCCGTCCTTTTGCTGCGTCATTTGGTTATGTTTTTTTTTGAATTCATTACGCCCTTTCCTCGTCTCCCCATGCGTATGTAAGTTTCGGTCCGCCTTTCGCCATTTGGCGTTCTTCATACAAGCACCCCCCCCCGAGCAAAACCCCCCCCTCTTTCGCAGCAAGGTCGTTTCCGATCCTTTTGGTTTCCCCCCCCCCAGATTTGTTACTCAGATATTTTTTTCCCCCCCATAGTACCATTCTAAAGTCACTTTTGCTTTTTTCTGAAGCCCCCTTTCGTGTTGTCGCATCTTTTAGGTTAGGCATATGTTTGCACCTCATCCCCCCCTGGGCGTCTCCCCCTCCCCCGTTTTTCGTCCTAACTCCTAACCTTGGCCCTCTCTCCCTCTTGTCAATAGGCGGGGCGGGTCAAATTTTTTTTTCCTTCATTTCACTGGGCCCATCGGCATGGAGGCGACGACTGAGACACGGGAGGGGCCTTTGGGCCCCAGATTTTTTTTTCCACCCCCCCCGGTTCCCGGAAAGCCAACGACTCTGAAGATGGGCATACTCGATTCCGTTGGTTTTTTTTTTTTTCCCCCCAGACCTTTTTACCTCGGGTTTGGCAGAGTGTAAAACGTCCCTTGCTGGTCCCTTTGGATGTGGTTAAGGAACCCTTTTTTCGTAATTCGTCGGGTTTGGGTGTGTGTGCAGGCCCCTTCCCGTCTTGCTTCTCCAGTGGTTAGCAGCCTTTTTTCTCCGATCTTTCCCCTGTTCGTGTCGGGCACCCCCCATTGGTTCTGTTTCTCTCAGCCCCCCACGACTTCCAAACATAACTGTTCAAAGTTGATCCCCCCCCCTTTGGGGCAATAGGGCGGCGTGTTTGGGAAAATGCTTTCCGTCCCCCTTCTTTTTGTGAGAACAAGCGTTTCCGTGGCGTTATGTGCGCCTTTTTTTTTGTTTACTGGCAGTCCCTGGACCGTCCGGGGTTTTTTTTTCATGACCGGCCCCCCCTTTGTAAAGAGGGTTCCCCCCACCCATTTTCCTGGCCTGTTGTTTTCGTTAATTTCCGTGGTACGTTTTTTTTTTTTTTTTTTTGTGTAAGTAGATACGCACCTCAACAGATCGAGCGAGCCCCGACGATTGTTTTTTTTTTCCCCCCACGGTTCCCCCCCCCCTGGTGGCCTCTCGTCCCCGGACGCGCCTTAACGTGAAGCCTTTTTTTTTTTCCGGTTCCACACTGAGTGGAAATTCTCACTAGTGTCGGCGTAATTGTAGCTGAATTTTACTTCTTTTACCCTTTCCCTTTTTTCCACCAATCGTGTGTTTTTTGACCAATCTTTTGCTTTTTTTTCCGCTCCCAAACTGTGCCGCTCTCCATCAAAAGAGGTTGCATGACCTTTTTCTATGTTCATTTTTTTTTATTTATCCCGACAGCTGCCCGGTTTGAAATGTTTCGAACTCGTGGCCCCTCCCCCCCCCATTTCCCTCCTTTCTTGCTTTTGTCCGACGTTTTCCCGGCGATCACCCAAGTAAGTTCCGGCCCTTTGTCCTTGGCTTTCCCCCTTTTTCTACCCTTCTCCAGGCTTTTTTTCTTCTTTGACCCAAAATGGATGACTTTCTGCCTCGCCGAAAAAAGGATGCGAAATGTTTAGGTTTCCCTCCCCTCCGCTTTGTTCCTTTTCTTTTTTTCTGCCCATGCTCGCACCCCCTTCCATCTCGGGGGAACGACTCCCTCCGGATCTATCTGGTTTTTTTCCCCGACGACGGTCGCAGGACCGACTCCCTTCCCCCGTTAATCTGCATGGGAAGGTTGTGAGGGACCATCCATTCGGGATACATTCAGAGCGTGGGCCTTTTTTCACTGGTGGCCCCCCCTTCCTTCTCGGAGAAAGGCGGCCCCCGGCCGCTTGGTTGAGGCTTCCTTCTTTGTATTCTTAAATACCCAAGAGTATTAATAGCTGATTCTTCCCCCCCCTTTTCGGGATGTATCCTTCCCCGATGTTCCCTCTTTCTTTTTCTGTTTTGGTTTTTTCTTTTTTAAAAATTTCCCCACCGCCCACCTTCCCCAACCAGTAGAGTACTCCAGTTTTTAAAAATAAGGAATCTCTTCCTTCCTCCCCCTTTGTTTTTTAGTCCTCAGGTTCCTTTGGAGTTTGGTTTTCCTTTTTACTCTCCTTTTTGCTGGTTGCCGGTGGTTTTTTTGCCAGGTTCCTGCTTTTTTTTACGCCGTGAGGAATTTCCCGACCCCCGCCTTTAGTCCCCCCTTCCACTGATTCTTTTAAATGTTATGCGCCAGCGTCGTCCCCAACCTTCTTTGGCCCAATGATCCCCCCGACGGTCTCCCCTTGCCACCACCCTTGCACATTTTTCAAATTTTCGGTCGCTGTTTTTACTCTCTTGATTCCCCCCCTAACCATTGTAACTACCCATAAGTCTTTGCCCAGTCTGAGGCGCTTGCCAGATCCAAACTTCACCACTTGCCACCTTGTAGCGCTATGCAAGAAGTAGATTTCATCCTTTCTTTGATACCCATGTTTTCCCTCCCCTCCCCTTTCTGGGTCCCCTTTTAGTGCATTCTTTTCTCACGCAGACTCCAACCTTTTTTGAGGTTCCCAATCCACCTCCTGATTATTATCCTTGCAAACTTTTTTTTTTTTCCCCCCGTGCCCCCCCTGCCCAATTTACTTTTGTGTGCCCAAGGACTTTTGTGTTGGGGATTTTTCTTTTCGTGTGTCCACGTGCTCCAAAACTTTCTACGTAATGGAATACTGGTCACGCCTTTGGTCCTCTGTACCCCCCGTTTTCCGATACATTTCTCCCCCCCCCCCCCCAATCGAGGAGATATTGTCCCCATAATTTTGCATCGAATCGTTTCCAGAATGCTGAAGTATTGTGGTTCCGGAATTTTTGAACAACCACCCTTTTTCGCCGCTATCGTTCACCAAAGTGCCCCCACTTGGTACCTGTTGCCATTACATTAGAAGGTTTCCCCGTTACCGGTGCCCTTTTAACCGCCTTCACCCCACTTTTTTCCTCTCATCAAATCCTTGTAGGACACCCACAAACCATGCTTCTCCTTTCCCCTTTGGCCTGATATTTTAGTACGAGATATAACATGGGCAAGTTCCCCAATTCTCTTTCCTTTTGTCACTAGAGTCTCCCTTTATCACTTTTATATGGTATTTTTCTCCTGTTACCCCGCCATCATCGTCGGGGCCTTTCTCCCTGGTGGGCATGTGTTTAAGACGGGGCATCTCGCCCCGACATTTCCCTTGCCTTTGGTTTGCGGGCATTGTTCCCCATTCTCTTCCGACCGGCCCCTTAACCCTGGTTGGTGTTTGGCCCAACTTCTCTTTCCCCTGCATGGGAAGACCTTTACCAACCTATTCCCCCCCTCTCTGTTTGAATTTCGCGCTTTTAACCCCTCTAGCTTTTTCCTTTCATTTGTTGTTTTTTCTACTACACTCAACTGAACCCGTTTTGGCGCGCCCGGGGACCCCACATTTTTTTATTAATACCGGGGTTTGCCCTTCACGACGGGCCCTCCCCACGGTCTCATACTTCTTCTTCCAGTACGCGGAGAGTGACCGTACTGCTACCCCGTCTTTCTTTTGACATTCTGTGTTGGTCACCTTAAACATCGATTTTTTTTTTCATGCTCTGTTTCTGGGTTTGTTTCCGGATTTGGAATTTTGACTTGCACCGTCTGGTTTGGGCGCTGGCCCCCCGGTTTCCAAGTTTGCTTCCATTCCATTGCTCCTGGTTTTTTTGACTGACTTCCCTTTTTGGTGACCCTTTTTGGATCTGCCTTCTCGTCTGCGAAGGCAATCCAGTCCCCTCGTGAGGAACTTGCCAAACCTTGTCCTGGACGAAATTGTTCGGGCGGTCCGTGGTTCTTCATTCCCACCCAATCCTGGTACCAACCCTCCAGGATCCCTTTGGAACAGGGACCCCCACTGGCCCGGACGACATTTTTCCTATCTAAACACTGTTTGGGGGATGGCCCCCCGGTTCTTTGCAACTTTTTTTTAAGTGCGGGTTGTCGCTGGTTTCGGTTTTTCTTCTTTTGGAAAATGGGTCATGAATACCAATGCGAAATTCATTCCTACACCTGTCCCATGCTTTTTCCCCTATTTCTGCTTTCTAGTATTTACCGTGTTGTTGTTTTGGGGCGGCGCACACGTTTTGGTCTTTTTTGCCCCCCATTTCTCTCCGTCCTGCCCCCCCTAACTTTGTTTAAAATTGTTGCAGCCTTTCCCTTTTTTCGGTTTCAAGGCCACAGTAGTTTTTTTTCGTTTCCGAATTTTTTCTTCGAGTTTCTGTCTTTAATGCTCTCAATACCACGAACACCCCTTTTCTAAATAATTCGTTTGGAGTTGATGTCCTCCCGTCTTCTCCTCTTTTTTTTTCCTGTTTTTTTTTTTGTTGTAGTATAGGTATATTATTTGCCGATCGTTTTCTATTGAATACTCCCAAGTTGCCACCCTTACTATCGTTATGTCGTTTTATTTCTTTTTTGCTCGTCCCGGACTAAACCTTCCCACGGTCCCCAACCCTCCCTGCCCCTCTGGGAGTTGCCCCCCCCTTTTGAACCTTTCCCAGCAGTGCATTCGAGGCCTTACATCTTCTTTTCCCTTCCCATGCTTAATTTTCCAAAAAGAGGGGTTTTTTTCGGCACCGGTGGAAGGTTAAGGCCAAGATTTCATGACTCTTTTTCATTTTAAGAGTATGACCCCCTTTTGGAGCATTGTTCTTTGCGGCCTATTTTTTCGAAAATTGGGGCGTCCCATGACGTTCCCCCCCCTATCTCCCCGATTCTTGTTTTTTTTATTTTTGAGGTTCCTGCCCTTTCCCAGACTTGGGTTTTTTTTTTTTTGACCCCCCCCCCCTTCGTTTGTCCCCGAGCTACCACTTTCGTAATTCTGTCCCCAAGCGTTGCCTGGGTTGGTTCCTGAGTTTTTTGTTGTTTCCGATTTTTTGAGGGTATTCACCAATATCGGTTCCCTCAAGGGGTGCCCCAAGAATGTCCGCCATTTGTCTGCCCGTATCCTCCTCTGACTGGAGACGCCGGTTCCCCCACACATTTTTTTTTTGGATCCAGTTCACACATGCGATCTCTAGACCCTTTCCTACTGAGGCTTTTGCTTTCGGGGCCACCGCCATCTGCCTTTGCTCTTCCATCGGTCCTTCCCAAAAGACCCGTCCTCTTGAAATGGTGAACACTTTCTTACGTTTTTTTTTTTTTTCAACCCTTCATCCCTTTTACGGTTGCCTTCAGTTCCTATTCCTCTTTTTGTATGGGTACACATTGATGGTTCTCCCTTTTTCTGTTTTTTGTGACGTGGGTATCTTGATCCTTTTTCCCCGTTTCGCCGTGTCCAAACTTCGTTTTCCCTTTGATGTTTCTTCTCCCAAACAGAATGCACCTTTTTTTTTTCCCCCATTAAAGTCGTTTTTCTACCGTCGGCTTGGGTTGACTAGTTGTCCCCCGGGTCTTGTTTTAAAAAATCTTACCCCCTTTAGTTGGGCCCCGTGCGGGTTTCCCCGTTCTCCCTTTTAGTTTTTGGTCGACACCGGTCTGTTACCTTTTTTTTCCATAATTTTCCAATAATTAGGGGCTTTGAATTTCCCCCTTCGTAACCTGATCTTTCCCCAATCTTGTCATTTTCCGACCTTCAACAACAGTCAGGCGAAAACTAAAAAGTTTCCTACTCGAATTCCACCCCCACTCTTCGGGGGTCACTCTTCCCCCCCACTGTTGAATCGAGTGAAGGGCTTTTAAAGTCCTCGTTGGTTTTCCTTGGCTTCCTCCCCTCCTAGTTTTTTTTTCCCTTTTCGACATCTTTTGCTTTTTTGTTACCCGTGACTCCCGTTTCCTGAATGGGAGCATTTGGTACCAATTGTTTTCCCCCCGAGGCTGCTTTGTCTCCCGTGGTGGCCCGTGCCACCCCCCCTTTCTTTGTTTGGCCGAGCGCCATTCGTTGTTTCAACGCTTCTATTCCCCTCTTTAGTATTTCCTATTGGTTACTCATTATCGCAGCGTATGTTCCCCGCTCTTCGTCCCCAGGCTTCCCCCTTCCTTTCGTTGACTTTTTCTGCCGTTTTTCCGGTCCCTTTAAAAACCCCCAAGTTCAGTTTGCCCACGCCTGTTAGCGGTTTGCGATTGCATCATGAGCCCCCTTCTTTGGGGTGGTTGAACCCCGTCCCCAAACTGAGACTTTCTTCTTCTCTTTTTCATAGAAAGGTTGAAATGTGTTAAGGGTTTGGTTTTTTTTTTTTTTTTTTTTTTTTTTATCTTGTTTGTCCCTTTAGTCATTGTTCATCTTCTGCTGTCTCGTATAGAAAGGGATTAGGTTTTTCTTTTTTCCCGTTGGGGGAATTTTTCTAGAGGTTTTCCCGCCGCCGTTTCAGGCTTTTTAACTAGACCACCTTCGGTTGGGGGGTTGTAAGGAAGTTGTTGCATTTTCTGAACCAATATTTCTTTTTTTTCACACCCCGATTGAAACGCGGCCGAAGTGAAAATGTGTTTGGATTATTAGCACCCGTCCCGGGTCCTCTTGTTTTTTTCGTGGCTTTTTTTTTTTTTCTTGAGCATACCCGAGTTCTAGAGAGCAGTGATGTTATCAAGTGGAGTGAATTAAGACGATTCCGGAGTCGCCCTTTCCTTTTCACCAACCGCACTTTTTTTTTTTCTCTTTTTCGAGTCTGACTTCTCCCTAAGGCAAGAGATATCTTTACTCCAACTATTTGTGTTGTTGAAGTAGAGAAGTTTGTTTTTTTTTGTTTATGGTGTCGTGGCTTAATAGGACCTCATTCGTTTTTTTTCTGTTCTTTTTCCCCCAGTTTATTTTTTTTTTAGAAGGATTAATCCTTCTTCCTTTCCAGCCTTTGTTTTTTGAGGACCCTTACCCTGATTCTAACTTTTCGTTTGGGTGCGATAAGGACGAACCCCAGTTTAAAAGTGCCCTCCTTACACCTTCTCCCCCACCCAGGTTCCAAACCCGTTTCCTTCCTCTGTTGCCCTCTGGGTTCCCACTGAATACTTTTGCAACACTTAGTCGATCTTTTCCACCCCCCTTGCGGCCCCTCAGGCATATCACCCTTTTTTCCCCCCCAAATTTTCTGCCGGCCTGTCCAGATTTAGTCAGCTTTTTCCTGCTCCCACTATTTTTTTTTTTTCTCCCACCGCCTTTTCCTGCTTCCTTCTCTCACTTAACTTTGTTTTGAGACCCCCTTTTGAAGAATCCACGTTTTTGCGGTTACCCCACTCCCTTTTTTTATTAGCGTTGCCCTCTTTTCAACTTTTCCCCCTCCCCGACTGGAGTGCAACTGATGTGGGTTGGGTCGGCCTGTTGTCCCCTGCATCCACCCCTCTATGGTTATACTGTCCCCCTCCCTTTTTGAGCACGCTTTTGCTCTTTTTTGTTCCTTACCTGGATCCCCCCCTCCGCGTTTTTTTTTACATAACGCACCCACTATTGCATCCGCCTGCTTTTCAAACGCGAGAGCTTAGTAAAGTCTTTTTTTAGATTCTACCTGGTTCTCTAGGCTCTTTTCACCAAAGTCAAAAGATTTTGGGTATCTGCATTTTTTTCCCATTTCGACTGAAAGTCACGGTTAGGAGTTTTAGTATTAGCCCCCGGGCAGCCTTCCCCCCATTTCAGTTTTGTCAGTCCCCCCACCGCCGACCACACCTGGGGAAAGAGTCCTTTTGCGTTTTCCTCTATATTCACTGGGTTGCAACTGTCCCCCGATATCGGTGGTTTCAGTCACCTCTATCGTATGTTTTGTTATCGTACTTCCATAAGTCGTTCCCCTTTTCCCTCCTTTTGCCCCCATCTAAGTGTCGCCCAGGGGTGAAACTTTTCCTTGCCACGAATTTTTCCCCGTTTTCATCTGGAGGCCATCGTATTGGGACTCCCTTTTCCAATATGGCGCGGTGCACACCCCTAAAATTGGCCGAATCCATTTTCCACCCAACCGGCCCCATCCCAATCTCTTCTGTGTATTCCCCCCGCTTGGAAACATTCAGGCAAAGTGCTTTTCTATGCTTATTACCCCCTTTCGAAAATCGCGGTTTGCAAACCCACTGATAACCCCCCGGATTGTCCTGGCTCCACTCCTTTTCTCCAAGTAGACAACAAGAACTCCCAAACATATGGCCGTTCCCGCCTCTTTCCTACATTCTTTGTTTCCAAACCCAATGTATTCCCCCCACCGTTAGATTGGGGCTTCACAAATTCAAATTAGCTTTCTCTCTACCCCGGGAAGAAATGGAGTCACTCCCTATGTGAGAGTGCCTTACATTCGTCTTTTTCTTTCTGTGTATATTTGGAGCTGACATTTTATCCCAATACCGTCGTATCCCCCCCCCCTCTTTTACCTATGGACGCCGTACGGTTAATTCCATTTCCAGTCGTCCAAAGCCTTTTCCCTCCCTTTTGAGTTGCTTGGTTGATATTGACCTTCCCTAGAACAGGGCCGCCCTGGAAACCCAAAGCCCCCCTTCTACGACCCCTGTCCCCTCATTTGAATTCCATGGTTTTCTCTATTCCAAACCCTCGTTGGGGGCGCTTGACTTTCTAAAGTTCCTGATTTCTTTCGGTCATGATCTGTATAGTGTATTTTTTGACCCTTGCCTTTTTTGATCCACCAATCGTCCCATTTTAGGGGCCCACACAAAACCCCCCTTTCCTTTTCTTGTAATTTGATTTGACTCTCCTTATTCTTTTTTCAACGCCCTCCCCGTTGGGTTTCCCCTGGCGGTAACTGGTACCCTTTCGGCTTGCACAGAAGAAAGACGATTGTAAAAGTTTTTTAAGCAATTCCTCATACTTTGAAAAGGTTCTTCACCTTTTTTCAGTGATTTCTTTTGGGTTTGCGGGCCCGTCAGTTTTTTGTTTTCGTCTGATTCCTCTTTGCAGTATTCTAACCACCAAAAAATTTTTTCCACTCATTTCTTTTTTCGTTTTCTGTCCATCCTGATTTTTTTC
>Ga0179593_1731817_pt1 | contig 15017 bp, 18 predicted proteins | sample CZODoug2_1_08_16_FD_185931 | JGI IMG/M metagenome (GOLD analysis project Ga0179593, IMG submission 185931) | Vadose zone soil fungal communities from Angelo Coast Range Reserve, California, USA - CZODoug2_1_08_16fungal (PacBio error correction) | ecosystem: Environmental > Terrestrial > Soil >... | reverse complement strand
AGGAGTGAGATGTGAGGTCCCGATTTGTGGTTCGCGTTCTTCCAAGTTGTTTGCGTTTCTGATATATCTTACCTGACCAAGAAAGCGTATTCCCCCTTTTGGCCTTAACCGGCCGGAACATGTCGTTTTCGGTGTTTAAAACTGACTCCAACCCAAATTATGTTATTTCTGTTAAGATGGGAAGGACAATTTTACAGCTTTTTCTCCCGGATTCGTTTTCCAGCTTCAAAGGGAGCCGATACCCCTTACAATCGGACAGGAACCCCTTTTTTCGCGGAGCAAAGCTTTTCTTTCCTCATCAGGCGTGTCAACTTCTGACAATTGGTCCCCGTCCCCGGTGCCGTCGCTTTGCCTTTGCCCCGTGGACAATTTTGGCGGGAATCAGACCTAAACGATTCCCTCCACGTAACGAGTGACTTTTTGAAGGTCCTTTCGAGCCAACCGTGACAGCCTCAAAGGTCAGAGCTTTCCAACCCCTTTTAGTATCCGAGAAATCAGTCCCATTCGGCCTTTTAAAAAAGAAAAAAACCATTATTTCCTCGGCCTGGGAGACATGAACCTTGACGAATGGACCTGCCTTGTTTTCCCAATGTGGATTCCAACTCGCAGCATGCAGATCTTTTTCCCCTAAGATTCTCGACACGAAGAAGGCAGCCCCTTTGGACCTTTTAAGCCGCCAAATTCTTGAAGCGGCCAGGAACTTAAATGCAATTTTAACTCCTTCAGGACAGGGCATGGCGTTCCTCCTCTGAGCACTATTGTAGGCCGATTCGATTCTACATCCAGGCTTTTCAGGACGGGGGAAGCTCCCTCCTCGTGAGGTTGGTGGTACCAGTCCCCAAATTTCCCTTTGGTGGAGGTGACCATTCCCCCCCCTTCAAGGGACGATTAACGCAATTGCGTTCAGATTGGAAGGCCTCTTCCAATGATAGTACAGCAGGGACCTCTTCTCTTGACAAGATAAGGTGGCTTTTCAGATGAAGGAAGATAAACTTCTTTTTTTCGATTATCGATCAACGAGCTTCCTTTTTTGGTTGTGCCAGAGGCCAGCATGATACCCGGCCAGACACTTACTTCTCCTTTGCGGAAAATGTTAGGTTATGACCGCAGGATCCTCCTCGAAGGGCCCCCTGACGAATCTTCCCATTTCAAAGGTGAAGCCACTTTTTCCGCTCGCTTGTTGTCCTTTTTTTTTCGCTGAACCAAGGCCGCCGGTCGCCCCCCAAACTCTTAAGTGTGTCTTCTGGAGGAAATTCTTTATCGCTTGACTTTTTCCCTTTTTGCTCCCACTCGCGCTTGACATCGCGACACGTTGTTAATTGGAGACTGGGCTGGCCCATGACCCCTATGTGTGAGGGAAAGTTGTCTTCCGAGTCATTCTTGACCAAAATAGGAAACCTGAGAAAGCGTCAGAATCTTCTGTCGGGACCGTTTCCGAGTCACGCGATTTTCCACTGATGAGTTTACCTAAATCTGCCTCGGGCTGACCCCCCCCCCCTCAAAATTGATTTATGATGGGCTTGCTTGGAACCCCATGGGCAACTCTCGGCCTCGCGTTTTTTTGTTCCCGTGAAGTGCTGGGTCCGATGGTCCGAAATGTAAACCTTCCTTTTATGCCAACCAGCAGATTCTTTTTGCCCAGACCCTCGATGTACACCAAGCCGAGGCCCCCCAGAAAAAATGGCGACGCCTGTTCACTGGTTCCGTGTTCCCAGATTGACCTGTTCCGGTTCCGATCTCATCGGGGACTCCCTTCCAAGGGCGATTTGTGTGAGAAATTGCGTGACCAAGGGGCCTTTATGATTTGGTAGGAAGCTCCCCACTTGGTGGTGTATATCTGATCTTTTCCCTCGATATCGAGAAATTATGGCGCTTCCCCACTTAAATCCAAGGCCCTGAAGTCCTCTGTCCGTCACACACCTGCACAATCGCTCACCGCCCCACGATATCCAGGGTCACGCCCCATCTTACACGCAACTCAGGATGCCCTCTTCTATCGCCCTTGTGTGTATTGGTGCCCCAAGAGCATGAGGGTTTCATGTTGACCCTATGCTACAAAGAGACCAAGGAGCTCCCCATGTTGTCCCCAAGCTCTGGCTTTTTTGAATTGCAGACCGTTTTTTCCCCCACTTTCAGGCCTGGGCCACAACGACTTTTCGTCTATACGAGCTACCCCATTTACCCCAGCCCCGCATCAACTGAAACGGGGATGTGTCCTTCCCTTGGCCCGGAGGATGCCTTCTTCAGATCTCCTTTTTCCCTTAGGTCGATGATTTGCCCTTCAGGCGTGTGGTGACGCTGGGCCTGGTTCTGTGATTTTTTTTGTCAATGCGGGATCGATAAGTGAAAAGAGCAAAAAAGCATTATTCCGCTGGGAATGGAAAGAGACAGAGCGAACGGGCTATGACAGGTTACCGTGATTGCAGGGATGAAGGAAACCCCAAGTTCGCGGTTCCCCCCCACTGAGCGAAGTACGTAATGTCGGCCCCAAAAAGAAAAATTTATTCTGTGGGGGTTTAGTGTTTAAGTCCCTTCAGGTTTTTACTGACATGTTACCCCCCAGGGGAACCACCCGCCCCCTATTCCCTCCCCCCTCCCTTAACACACCCCTAGTTTTCAAATATGTAGCAGAACGATCTCTATCTAATACCAGGCTTTTCCCCATAAAACCTTGAACTCGCCACATTAGACCCTTGCTTTTCTGCGATCTGCCTGACGACCAGCCTTGAGGTGAATTCGAGATCCCCTTAGCTTTATTAGCCTTGCAGTCTCCACACCTCTTCCTTTTCAAGAAGCTTTTGCTTGCAGGTAACTTCTGCCACAGAGCCGGTATTCTGACTTTTTTAGGTTCGACCAACAGGTACTTTCCACAAATGTCCCCCTTTTTATTTGGCTGGACCTTAGTACCCAAAAGCCACTTCTCAAATGCGTCAACCCTTCCTTCGATCAGCGTCGCCAGTACAAGTGGTTTCCCCCCCTCCAGAATACATTGTTTCCCTGGGTCTTACCTTTACCCGGGCACGCGTCCACACGATGGCGGAAATTGCCCCCGTACATCTTCCCATTCCCTTCTGGCTTCCTAGTTTATACGCGCTCTGCGTGGGCACGTTTTATTGGAATACCCCCTTGAATTTCGCGCTACACTCCCACTTAGATTTCTGACCGAACTGCCCTAATGATAAGCGAGGGTTTTCGTCCCCAGAAACGTTTCATAAGACTGAGCCGTTGACAAGCCCCTTTTTGTTCAGCTTTGGTTGGCTTTGAACCCCGCCATGGTTGCTGCCGTTGGACCGGGTGGTTCCCTCTGTTACATCGCCCGTCCTGTTCAAGTGGAACTGTGGGTCTCTTTCCTGGTCCAATCTCCCCCGGCTTTATTTCGGATTTCACCATGCTTCCTCAACTTCACTTCCATGAATGATCGCTCTGGATGGATAGCTCTGCGTTTGGCGGTCTGTTTTCTTTCTTCCAATTTTAAGGCCTTTTAATACCTCGACCATAAAGAGAGTGCCCGTTTCACCCAGCTTTATTCCCCGCGGCAGAATTTGTGGTCCGTTTCCAAATTAACCTGTTACGTGTCCCCCCCCCCGGTCGCCTTTTAAACACCCAATTGGGGCTTCCCTCCAAGCCGTATAAATCCATACAAACACCTTGGACGCCGAAACAAACAGAAAGGGTCCCCTTAAAGCAGTAACCGTGCGAATGCGGTCTGTTTCTCAATCCGGTTCCCTCAGTACATCTCGTCGTCATGGTTTTGAAAAGTCCCTCTAACCTAAAAGACGTTTACTTCTTAGATTTTCCGTATTCGATACCTCTTTTTTCCCCCCCCACGGCCACCAATTGACTTCTTGGCTCCCCTCAAAGCAATTGGCTGCCCCCTCTTAAGGAACAAGCTAGCCTAGACACTTCTCAGTATAAGTAACTGTCATTATCCCCGAGACGCTGAGGTCCAATCTTGTTTATTCCCCCCATGCGTTCACATTATATCTTTCTCATAAGGTTGTTTTTTTTTAGAGACCCCTTCCAAGTACCCTTCCACCCAGTTTTCCCTGCAAGGCGCGAATTTTGATGCTCTTCTCGCAATAACAATGGGTGATGATCGCCTCCTGTCCTGTTTAGAGTTCCGGTTTCCTATATGTCAAATTTTTAGGTGGGGACACGGGATGTCAACCACGACTCCTTAACGCGCTCTTCCTTCGGGAAACCTCTCCCGGGACAAGTCCGCACCACAATTTATTGAATTCATTTGAAAAATGTCCCGCGCGTCCGCAACTTTTTGAGCCCCTCCTCTTCATACTGACATAATTCGAACCGACTAGTGTAAAGATGACCTTGCCCTCTTTTTTGTTAGGTTTCAAGCAAAGTTGTGAAGGTATTGCCTTTCGTGAGTGGACTTACTGAACAGCTGTCCCCTTCTTCTTCATCGAACCGGGAAAGGAACCAGTATTTTTTCGGGTTTTTTTGAAAAAATCCCGACCCCACAATTGCTACTTTTCTCTTCCCAGCTGGGCGCCGGTCCTTTGTTTTTTACGAGTTTATTCCTTTTGACCAAAAGGGGAAGACCACCAATTTAAAATACTTCCCCATCTATTTAGATCATCAAGTTTATCCATCATTTTATGGGTGGCCACATTTGAACTTACCAATCCAGGGAACCAAGGTATGGTGGGAACTTCCGGCCGCACTGGGGACACATTAGAATCTGATCTTTGTGTCCGCTCTGAACCCTCTCTTTCCTCAGCGTCGGAGACCCAAAAAACGAGACCAAATTTACCCGTAGGGATCCCCCCCCCCGTTTCTTGCAATTGATCCGACTCCGTCTACCCCCCCTTCACCAACAGCCGCTTATCATGCGCATTTTTCGCCCTGGAAATCCCCTTTCACGTTCTCAGAAGGTTCCCTTGGCTTCCCAATAACAGCGCAGATTCGTTATCCGATCGCAAGAACAGCCCGTTTTAAGGCCAGTTAATCCGGCCCTCGGTTTGACCCCCCTTCGGCCACGTAAAGACCTTAACTTTTTCACATTTCCCCTTTTGCAAGGGCCCGGGCCTTTTTTCTTTCTTTCCCAGATGGCGGAGACGACTTTTTCCGGAAAGACAACGGCGGGAAGGGTCTCCCCCGGGTCCCCCCTTCTCGGGTTTGTTAGTATCCTTGACACCAACATTCTGCTCGTTGAAATCAACCTTTCCACGCCCTCGGCGTTCAACCATACCCCCCGCATCTTTGTCTCAAGGCGCGTTCAAGGCTCCAAGTTCTTGAACCGAGGCCCCGGAATTGTTTTTTTTTCCTCCAGTCGCATCCCATGGGCTATGTGGACCTCCGAATTCACCTTAGCCCCTGGTTGAAATTCTTTCCCATAGAACCACTCACGGCAGACACTTGTCCCTCGAATGTTACTGTACCAATGTGGCCGGAAAGAGATCCCCCCTTTTTCCCTCTCCTTATATGAGATTACCATTTCCCAACCCTTTTCGGAGCGTGTTGGCCACCTGGCCGGACCCAAAACAAAGGACTGCCCATCCCACCCCCCTATTACCATTTTTCTTTATGGCTTCCCACGCGTATTCGCTTGAAACTTCAGTTGACCTTTTTGATCCATACGAGCGATTACAGTCCTCTTACACTTTACCCTTTTAGAAGTTGAGGCCCCTCCCTCCTCCTGTGGAGCGGTTCCAGTATTGCCTCGCCGCTTAGGAAAAACCCCCACCCTTTCCACCCCTTCCCTCACTGCGCCTGGCACAACCCCGTTCTCCTTTTCCCCCTTTAATCGGACGAAGTTCGATTTCTGTAAGAACTACAATTTCAAGATGGTCTTTCCCTCCCCCCTCCCTTTTTGATGATGGGCTTTGTTTAGAAAACCCTTTGGTGTCAAACGCGCGTCTCCAAGGCCGTGACGTGGGGGGGAATCCGAATTTTTTCAATTCCAAATGTCACCCAACCCCCCGAGTTCTAGTTTTACAATGACGTGCTTGCTCCCCGGACCACGAATAAAAAGAAGTCTGATTCTCCATCACGACAACACAAGGGCGCGTGTGCCTTGAGTTCGTGAATTCCGTCTTGATGAATTCCCTTCGACGTTTTTCGCGAAGGTATTTGTGGTCCTCCCTCCTTGCGTGACCAAGGGCCTGTTGAGGATTTGATGGGGGTTGTTTTTCCGCTAACACCCTTCCTTTTTATATCTATTATTTGCCTCCTCCCCTTTTGGTTTTTTCTCTCTCCTCAAAGCCAGAGAATTTTTGGCGCCTTTCAAATCCCGCCCTTGGTCAAAGTAACCAAAAATAGCCCCCTTTCGTCTAATCCCCCTATTATATTAGAAAGGCTTCCAAGACAGTCATCCCTTCTTGAGAGTAACCTGTCTCTTTTCTTGATGTGGGCGCCAGCGGCTGGGTTCCTTCCCCCCCTTGCTGAGTTCCCACCCCTTCTGATTGAAATCGCTCATCGTCGGTGCAGGACCCCTTTTCACCACGCCCCCCGTCGTCAAACCAAAACGCCTTTTCTTTTCCTCCGCCCCTTTTTTTTGTCTCCCTTCCAGAGCATCCTTTGTCCACCCTCCTTTATGGGCACTTGAGCTTGATAAGAAAATTCTTTTTTCCAGAAGTCCCATGCTTGATGTACCAGATCCTCTTTTTTTTGTCCGATGTTCGAACTTTTTTTTTTGAGTCATTCCCCTTCAGATACTACTGTTCCCCTCTAAAACTCCGTACGTCCTTTTCATTCCTCCCAGCGACAAGGTGAGCTTTTTCCTCGATGTCAAGGGATTGATTTTACCCCCCAACTCCATGCTAACCCTTTCAATCCCCCTTCCCACAGAAATTTATAGTTTGGTTTCGCCGTTTTTTCAGAGTACCAAGGTGGAACCCCCTTCCCCCCCCACTTGAAAGTACAATTCACCATGGGTCCTTCCGCGAGCGACGGTTTAGAATTACGAAATTTGAAGCTGAAAAATTTCCGTGTCCCCTTTACTTTTCGATGTTTCTCTTTTCCAAAGCTCGAGCCTTTTCCTATTCCCCATAGACCCTGGTATGCGTCCGGAGCGTCACTCGCTGCGGTTCAAGAGAGAGGGAACATGATTCCCCCAGCCAACTATGAATGCCCTTACAATCCTCTTCGATTTTTCCCCTTTTTTCCATGTCCCGTCCACACACCCTTGATCAAAAAACCCATAGACACAAAGCGACCTTTTGATTATAAATGACGTCCCATCCCTCCTGCCCCTCGAATACCTCCCTCTCAACCTTGTTTTTCTCGATTTCCTCCTCCATGGCCCCATGGGTGGACCTTGCCGGCTAATGGCCGTCAACCGACCGCGTTTCCCTTGACCCCCATTTTATCTTCTTCTCTCCGAGACGGCGCAGCACCCCCTTGAACTAAGACTTCACCACTTTACATTTGAATCTCCCTCCAACAGTCACCTCCCTCAGCTGGTTTTTTCTTTTTTTGGTGCAAAGGAAGTACGACGTTTCAAGCCTCTGAACATTATATCCTTCAATCCCTTTTTTTGCATTTACCAGGAGAGTGGTAAAAGGCCGTTAGTCTCCTTCACTTCAATCTTCTCATAGTGTACCCAGTTTTCCCCTTTTTTTCCCCAGCTCTGAGTTCCCTTCCCTTTAAACATTTCCAATTCCTCTTTACTAACTTCATGATAATGCTCCTGCTTGCGCTTGCGAGGGCTAGGCTTAACTTAGCAAACATTTACTTCTCTTCATACATGAAACACAACGCAGAACTCTTAGGATTCCTCTCCCCCTCTGGAACAGACCCCACGTCCCGACTTTGTTTGCGTTAAAATTGTCAGTTTACAGTTAGAGTCAATTAGGAGGGTCGGACCCTCCCCGAGGTCCTTCCCCCCCCGAACCTCCCCTCCCAATACGCACATTTTTTTTTTCCCTCCCCCACACCCCTTTGGAAAAATCAATATTGAACGTAGTCGTTCTTTTCCTGCACAATCGGTTTTCTCTGCCCCCTAGTTCCTTACCATTTCCACCTTGTGTACAGGGTCCCTTCACCCCCCCTCCCTTTGGGACTTTTTCTTGATTTTTTCTAGTACAAGCCCCTCTTTGGTGAAAACCCCTGTGTCGACCCCCCCCCCCCCTCCCATTATTGGTTGACCCATATCAACCACCAAGTTTGCCCCAATTCCTTCAACCTATTGACTTCCCCAGTTTCTTTCCTCCCCTTCTTTTCAAGTTCCCTCTCCCCTTTAGCTCCATCTTCGGGAAATATTGTTTTGATGAATGCTTGGCAGGAGGAACGGTATCTTTTAACCTATCCAGTTGTTAGCGACATGTTCCCGCATGCCTAACCCCCCTCTGTTCCCTAGCCTCCTTGCCCAGGATTGAGATGAGATGCGGTGACCCCTTTTCCTATGCCCTCCCTTGTTTTTTTTTTCTTCCGATTGGGGCAGAGCAAATTGAGGTTGTTTGATATTGTACCCAGCACCTGTGTTTTCAACTTTTTCCTTTACCCCCCCCTTTGCCCCCTTCCCTCTATAAACGATTCCCAGGCCCAATCAGACTTCCTCCCCCTCTTTTTTCCCGTGAATGTTGTTTTCCGCGATTGGAACTCGTTCTTTTGACAACGCTCTTATGTCACCTGCCCCCTTCCAAGTTCCTCCCCTCCTGACCATTATTTTCCCCCCCTCTTTTTGTGGTTTTTTCCCCTTCCCCCCCTCACAGGTGGTTATTGATTGATCTTGACCCGATGATGTCCAAGGCGGACGGCCACCCCCCCTTTCCCACGGACCTTTAGTTCCCCCCCTTTTTGACCAAAAAAAAAATTCTGCCGCTTGTCTTTATTTTCCTGATTCCCCCTGGGACAAGCTTTTTTATTACGCGTTTATTAAAGTACCCTACAATTCGCAGAGCTCTCGTTCATTCCTAGTTATCTCTCCTTTTTTCTTCAGGGAAATGCTTTTGCCCCCTTTTTTCTTTCGGTTACTAGAGACGTAGGCTTTCCTTTAATCTCACACGTGGTGCCACGCTTTTTTCCGAGTCCTCACTCTTAGAAAAACAAAATCATCTCTTAATTTTTTTCTCTGAACAAACATTGGTAGTTGCTTGCCAAGGATGGCGATAGATTCTCCTTGCATTTTTCTTTTCCCCTCACCCCCCCTCCCCCTCCTATCATTCGGCTTCTATCCCTGAAATTCATCATTGTTGATTGTTCCGTTGTCTCCCACCCGGCGAGCCCAGCAGAGTCTTTTTTTTTTTTTTTTTTCACGAGCCTTCTGCAGCGGTGACTGTTCTTTAATAATCCCCACTCTGTCTCCAATTTTAAGGCAAATTCCTTGGAGTCAAGTTTTTCCAAATTCCCAAGGGGCCAAGGCGTCGAGCTTTTCAAGATTTCGGAGCGCGATCCGTAAGGAACTCAAATCCTGATTGTCTTCCCTGAACCTCTCCTTAAGTTCTTTGTCCCGGTCTTGATACCCTGCATGGTGGAAGGTCCCTTTTTCTTAACTGAACTAGCTCTTGCCCTTCTCTTCGCTAAAGGCTAGTCTTGTTTGAACAGATTATTATAAATCCTTCAGGTTCTCTACCTTCCGAACATCACATTCTCTTTCGAAGTTCACGCGCCCTCGTCATTCAAAGCACCGAGAACCCCAGTCCGTAATTTTTTTCCATTCCTGGACGTGTACCCTTCAGTATGCCCCCTCCTCTTTCCCGATCCTCTAGAAGGACCCCCCCAGACTTAATAATTTTCCTCTCTTTTGTCCCCCCCTTTTTTCCTTCCCAAAAACCGTCTCCCCCTTCCCATACAAAAAATATAACATTATTTTGGGACAAGAATTCTCTTTTCCCCCTCTTTTTTCCCTCCTTTGTTTTGTTCGGTACAACCTCTCTTTCCTCGTTCCCCCCTTCAAGCTTCAACAGGTGAGGGGCCCATTACATCCGGAAGAGGGTGTTTGCTTTTACCCCGTATTGCTCTCTCATTTTTTTCCCCAAATAAAACCTTTTTCAAACTCGAAGCCAAGAGGCGGCTGTTCCCATCGCCTTTTCCTCCATGTCTCGCTAACTCCCTTTCCCTCTGAAAGCGTGACATAACTCCACCTTGTCTTTTCTTTTCTCTTTCCCAACTTTTCAACGCTTGCTTCCTCCCCGGGTTTTTTTTCCCTTGTCAGGTTCTGGTGGGGCAAGACCTGTCCTTCTGAGATGTGGGGGTGTTTCCCACTGCTTTCCCTTCATTAGACCAGACTTTTTCCAAACATGACGCCTGACCCCCTCCTGGCTCTTTTTTGAAGCGGATCCGTGAGTTCCGTTTTTTCGTTTTGCGGTGAAGAAGTTGTCCCCTAAGAGGGGCCCCCTTCCTTTTTTAGTCCTTTCTTTCCGAAATAGGGACAAGCCCGGGATTTGAGGTTTGTTTCCCTTTTCCTTCTTTGATCTTCTCTCTTTCCTCCTTTTTCCTTTTTTTGCTTTTTATAACGCGAAAATTATGGTCCCCCCCGTCCCCGACGATGGAACAAAAGCTGCACTGCGGCTCCCCCTTCCCTCCCCCCCGGACTCTCCCCAGAGGTCCAGTTAACGAATAACTCTTCTCTCACCGCCGGCGCCATGGGGTATTGACGAAGCAGGATTATGCGCTTTTCCTTTTCACCCCCAATGATCCTTCCTCCCCATCTTTTTTTTTTCCTTTCTGGTTTTGACAGGTAGGCCCAAAAGCCCAACCGTCCCCCCCAAAAGAAATTGTTTGTCCCGGTGCCCCCCCCAATTTTTTTCAATAGAAGAAAAGCCACATTCAACCCCTGGTTCTTTCAACCCCGAGGGCAGATTGAGATTCTTTTCATTCCTTTTTCCTCCCCCCCTTCCTTAATATATTTCCCATTCCTCTTGTCCCGTAGATGTTACCGTTTATGCAGTAATGAGCGAGCGTTCCATTTGCCAAGCCCCCCCCCTCCCTTCTTCTTTTCAGCTCCCCTGCCAGTTTTTCCTTTGACCGTCCGCGAGTCCTTATTTCCCCACCTTTTTTTACCATGTTCAGTCCTGTGTCTTCCCTTCCACCAGACAATTTTATAGTTTCCGGCGGCCTGTTTTTTAGCGGTCCAACCGTGTGGCACCGATAGATGGCAACATGACACCGTCAACGGTCGCATAAGTTTTCTGCCCCCTTCGGAATCTGCAATCCCTTCTCACCTACGCGGCCCCCTTTTTTTTTCTGACATTCTCGGCAGTCTTGGCGTAATTTATTTCACCCCCGCGACGCGCGTGACGTCTCGACCCTAGCCACGGTATTCTTCCCCCCGTTGTCCCTCCAAATTTGGAGAGGTAGCGGGTCACCCATGCTGGACCCCGCGTCCTTTGCCCCCTCTGAAGTGCCCTCTTGAACGCCGCGGGCCCCTGGTGCCCGGGAACAGTTAACCAATGATAACAGACCCCCTGGACCCACCACTCCCGCCCCGAAGGGCTTCACAGCCGCCGGTTAGTTGGCATTCCTTTTCCTCCTCCCGACACCATTTTCTCCTCTCTGCCTTTTTCATTGGGGCCCCCCTGAAAATGTCTTCACTTTCCCTCTCCCCCAAGATTGGCTTCTTTCCCTCCCCTTTCTGCCCCCTTTTTTTGACGTCTTCGATAGTCGCGCCTGTTATGGGTGCTCCCCCCCTTCCCTTCCTTTTTTACACATTTAAATGTCTGATTCCCCATTAGCTCAGCCCTTCCCGCCCTTTCCTCCCCTGGATGTTTGTTGGGAAATCAAGTTCCCAGTTGCTCCCCCCTCTCCTTTCTCGCTGTCATCTTTGGTCCCCTCACTTTTTCTTCGGACCTGACTTCTGGCACTTTGTCTCTTTTCCTTTCCGAAGTCGTCGCAAATCCCGTGAGCGGGCCGACCAGCGAGCCTGTCACACCGTCCATTACCTCCTTCCTCTTTTTCCTCCCCTTGACTTACAAATTTCAGCTCCTCTCTTCGGGTGGGATGGTAAATGGTCCCTCATAAACTTCGGAAGTAAACGACCTCTTCGGTCTTCGTCACTCCCCACGCCCTCCTTGTTTTTTAGTAAGCTTGATCCCCTTTCCCCCGTCCCCGGAGGGTTATCGGCCTGGGGAACCTACCCCATGTTTCTGGGCAGGTCAATCCCCCCTTACAACCTGAACCTTTTTTCCTTTCAAACGCGACCCCCCCTGGGCCCCTTCCACTCTGGAATTTTTAAGCGTATTCGCCTTGTCCATCAATCGTCTTTTCCTCCCCAGACCTCGTTAGGAAATGGCGCTTTTTGTTCCTTCCAAATTCTTCCCCCGCCCCTCCCCTCTTCTTTTCTCTCTTTCTTCATGTAAGTCTCTCGCTAATCCTTTTTCCATCACCGGGCCCCCCCCCCCCCCAATTCTTTTTTTGAAAAGTTAAACCCCCGCCCCAAATTTTCCGGTGCCCACCCTTAGTCCCCCCGGTAATTCTTCTTAACCCCTTCCCTTTTCTTCCCTTGCATGTCGTTTCAAATTCGCGCCGTGCGTCTGGTTTGTCGTGGTGGAACAGTGTTTTCGCTCTTTTTACTCCTTCCCTAATTTTTCTGCGTTTAAAAGTTTCCCACCTATCCCCTCTGCCCTCGGTCGCGAATTTTTCATGGCCTTGAATCTGCAGAAGAAACGTTCATGTCCCTTATACTTTTCCTTCTTCGTTAAAAATTTTCTTGTGTTATTGATGTTTTTTCACCCCTACCTTTTGGGTCCCCCCCCCCGGTTGATGTCCCCAACGAGGGTGAGATAACGGATCCGGAAAAATCTCCCAGTCCAAGTCCGTAAAATTTTCCTTACGAATTTTAAACAAAGGCCGCAAGAGGCCCCCAATACTTTTCCCAGCCCGCTTGATGAAAGAACCAGCCCGCCGACGTGCAAGATGTACACGTTCTTTTTTTTTTTTCCTTTTTCCCCGTCACCCTTTTGTGGTATGTCTCCCCCTGTCGTGGAAAAATGCCCCCGCTGGATTTGCCTCGAACCGGCATTCAACCTTCTTTCCTCTTTACCTCACCCCCGCCACCCCCCTTTTCCTTTCCCTTTCAAGCTGTGGGATCCTCTTCCTGCAGCGTTCTTCCGCGTTTCTCCGCAGTTAAAAAGTTTCCCCGATTCCCCCTTTTTACTCAATCTGAGCGTCCTCCGCCCTTTTTCACCCTTTTTCCCTTGGCAGTGAAAGGCCCATTTTTGCGTCCAATCTGACCCCTCTTTTTTTCTTGCTTCGAAATACTTCCCCACGTTTTTTCCCATTGCGACGGGACTTCGATTGTTAACGCGACCGCCAACGTTTCCTCTCCAGCATAAGAATGGATGTTTCTATCCCCCCACCCCCCCCTTTTCCCCTGGAGAAACTTGCAAACGATGGGCCCCTAAACCTTCGCATTTTTTTCCCTCAACCCCCCTCAACACCCAGCCACTTGATCCACCTTGTTTGCACCTGGAACATTTTACGTCGCGTTCAGGATGCCAATGCACAAAGGAGAGAAGCAGCCTTTTACTTCTCTTTCCTACCCTCACCTCCTTGTGTTCCCCCTTCCTCGGCCAATAGGGTGACCGGCCTGGCATGCCCTGGTCGGTTCCCCCTACCCATGAAAAGCTTCCATTCGTTCCCTTTGTAGGTCTTCTCCGTCTTTCCTCGGCCTCCCTCCTTGCCTGGCAATGAATCGAATTCGCGGAGGTTTCTGTTTACCAGGTCCATTGACACAACCGTAGTTGAAGTGTGGACTGGACCCTCCGGGGCCCCCTCAGAAATTAGAGTCCCTCTGCGCCTTCCTTTCCTATAAAGGAGGTTCAAGAATCGCCATTGAATATCATGATTTGATTTGACGAAGACTGCTTTTCCAAATGCTCTGATCCTAATCCTTTTTAGCAGGTGATAGTTCATCCTGACTACAAACCTGGACAATTGTCAGCGAATGTGAAGGAGACCTTATTCAGTTTTTTTTGAATCCCCTTCCCTATTTCCGCTCTTTCCCAGGGCCCATCGATGTTTTTCCCTTCCCAAATAAGGGCCAGCGAGCGTTCCACCCACCCAAAACCGCGCCTCCGTCCATCCCCCCCCCACCTTTTGCAGTGACCCCCTCCTTAGTATGAGCTTGCTCTTTTTTTTGACCTTCCCCCCTCTGGTTGACATCGCGGTCCACGGTCTAAACCACAGTTTCTTCCTTCCACATTCCGCGATCCCGGGGGAGTCTGTTACCCCCCCGTATTCTATTCTTGACCAAAACCCTCAACCTCTCTCCTCTCCTGTCCCAAGCATGCTGGACTTAGTGGCCCCCGTTGGATGAGCGGCATAATCTAATTTTTTTTTTCAAGTCTGTTTCCCCCCCCACAATCCCCAGTTTTTGGTGTCTGACCCAAAATTGAGGGTCCTCATCCTAAAGGGAGTTTTGTTAACATTTGACTTTTTGTTTCTTTTTGGGTGGTTCCGTCCCATGCCCACCCCTCTCTCTGGTCAAATGCCGTGAAGAGCTTTGCTTCCCGTACCAGTCGCCTCCCCCCAGTCAAGCTTCTCGCCCTCCCCCACAAATTCCTCCCGCGGTGAAGCGATCAGTGAGGCCTCACTTCCTCTCTTTGACAGACCTGCTATATAGGGGATCCTTTCGATCCTTCCCTCGGTGTCCTCCCCCCCCTTTGGTTCCAAGGTGGTTTGGTTGTCTTAATCGCCCCTTTTCTTTCGGTGAATACCTATAATTCCCTCATTTTTCTCGAGATATCACCGCGAAAATTGTTCCTTTCATCACCCTCTATGGCGTCCCAAATCGCCATCCGAAACCGGCGCCCCTATCTCTTCGCCCCTGCTTCTTTTTCCCTTCCCCTTCAAATAAAGGATGATGCCCCTTCACCCTAGCCTTTTCTTATCTCTCTCCTTCTTGGTCGTGGTCATATGGTCATCCATCCCTTGCATTGTAAACATTACCTCCTATATTTTGTAGGTTGTCAATTACCCCCCCTCTTCCCAACCTCCCCCAAAAGTGTCCCTTTCCCCAATTCCCTGTCGTCACCGACAGCGTTTCCAAATCTCAACCCAGCAACATCAATTTGAGGTGAGTTCCCCCTTCCGCTTTTATATCTCTTTCCTAACCCAGG
>Ga0179593_1240289_pt1 | contig 15017 bp, 17 predicted proteins | sample CZODoug2_1_08_16_FD_185931 | JGI IMG/M metagenome (GOLD analysis project Ga0179593, IMG submission 185931) | Vadose zone soil fungal communities from Angelo Coast Range Reserve, California, USA - CZODoug2_1_08_16fungal (PacBio error correction) | ecosystem: Environmental > Terrestrial > Soil >... | reverse complement strand
GACCAACGCTTGTATCCGTTTTTCACGTCGCCCTCTGCCTATCATCACCCCGGACGGCCTCCTATTTGCACCCCACGCTCTGTCCCCAATTCAATTCGACCGCGCTCATCATCCTGTCAGCCGAGCTTTCGTTATTGACCAACCTGAACGGTTCTCTCTTTTTCTGGCCCTTCGTCCCGAGGCTGGCCCGTGGTCTTGAGACTCTGTTTTGATCCTACTGTTCACTAGAGTACGTTTGTTGAACGAAGTCATCCTTAGTTTTCCACTTAGCCCCACGCTTTTAGAATGACCCTGCGCGGAGACGCAAATTAGCTGGTCTTTCTACATTGCTAAAAATCTTGTTCGTACGTTCCATCTACCTTACCCTCCCAGACCTGCTTCTGCGCCTTGAATGGTCCAATTCTCTCTCCCCTTTCGTATGGGGTGCCCGCCATATTATATCTCTAGATAACTTGAACCGCTCTTGGAGACGGCCCCATAGTACGATGTGACCTTTCCCTAATGTGACACCCATTTCCGTTCTTCATTAAGAAGATGTGCTTCGCTAGCGGTTTCCTTTTTGCCCATCCGATTTTTGGTTGACCTCTTCTTTTTTCTTGGTGGTTTCTCATCCGCCCGGTGAGCGCTCGGGTAAGACGTCCCCTTCACTCTCAGTTCCCTTCTTTGAATACGGTACCCAACCAGCTGGATGCTTGGAATTCTTGTTTGTTGTTTTTGTTTGCACCTCAAAGGACTCTCCTCCCTATGAGGTACACCTCTGACCTGGCCTGCGTCTTCGTAAAATGGATAGGCCTTTTCAACAACCTGAGACTCTATTTGCGTCAGACTCTAGCTGGAGCTCAGACATTTTTTCAGTCCTCAGTTATTTTTATTGCTCCCCTCCCCCACTTGTTATTGCATCCACCCGCTCCCCTTTTCGCGTCTCTGCTAATTCGCGCTTTCCGCGACCGTTTGTCCCCCTCCTCCAGTGATTGACTCTGAGTTCTTGTAAGTTGCACTGTTTTGCTTTGGCCTGTACGATTGGAGTTTTTCCTTGTTTTTCGTGGGGCCAGTGCCGACCAATCCCTGATTTCCCCCTGTAATACCTCCTTCTCAGCTTTTTCGCTTCACGTATCCGGTTGTCCCCCATTTTTCGAGGCTGCACACTGGTATTCGCGATCTTTCGCATTGACGTGCGTGTCGCGATTCGTGTCTTGGTTGCTCGTTCAAGTTTTTTCTTCTCCCAATTGACGTTATTTTCCAAGAGGTAAACTGACAAGCGGGAGTCATCACTTTGTAATTGCTCTTTTTGTCTTTCTTTTGAACGCTACCCCAAGCTTCCCCTCCTTCGTCTCTCGGGGGACGTCTTTTCTTCTGAATATTCCCCCCCCCCTCTTTCCCTCCTCGACAGAAATTGTTTCCTTATTGCCGGAACGATGTGAAGTGTTTTTTCGACCGCAATTCGTTCTCTCTCTACTATCCCCCCCCCCCTTCGGCCTTCAGTACACTGTTTGGTCCCACAAACAATTTCCCCCTTGGTGAAAGTTTTTCAACCCTGCCTTCACGCCAGCCTTTTTGACTTCTACGTATTCGCTTTTGCTTGTAGTTCGTCCCCCTCGGCTGCCTTAGTAATGCCTTCTTCTGTACTTTTCCATTGGTCGATGTCTCCTTTTTCCTGAGCGAACATGATGTCGGGTTCTGTTCAGCGGCGTCTCCCTTCCCCTATGTCTAATGCCCCTTTTCGCTTGGACACCTCCCTTCCGCGGTCATCGTTGTATCACCCCCCACCTCATCCTGTTTTTCTTCTCCCTTCCACCCCGCCATTCAGTGCTACCAGCTTTTCCCTCATTACAAGGCAGTTTCTCTCCTCTCCCTGAACGCGTGCTTTTGGCTAGGTACATTCTCCGGTCACTTCTTTCGCTGAGGCCCGAGCGGTTCCCTTTCCTTTGTCCACCTCCCCCCAGCCAACGATACCACGTCACCCTCGGACATCATGTCGTGCCCCGCGCAGTTGATTGTCGCACATCCCCTAGCACCATTTATTGGTTCCACCGGTTCCAATTGTCCCGGGTATCGGTTCCACGCAGGCTCCTTTGTTTTTTCTTCACCGTCCTTCCTCATCTTCCCCTCCGTTTCCTTACATTTTCAGTTCGCTCTTCCTCCGTCGAGTTAGTGATTTTTTGACAATTGTTGCCCGCTTCCACAGCCTCATTTTCTTTCTCGCTCCGATGATACACGCACAAGCGATCAATTCCATTTCGACCAGGTTTCGGATCTTTACAGCACCTTTTTCTTGCCATTGTTGCAGTCCTTTTCCCTCCCCCGGCTGTTCTTTGATTCCCCCCCGTGAGTTCTGTCCTTCCGTTTCTTGGAGTTCACTTCCCCCCTCTCCCTTTAAAACCGCCCTAATCCAATTTCCCTCTATTTTTTGGGCCTGACATCTTCCCTTCTTTTTCCCTGTTCCTTCCCACCGCCCACGATCTTCCCAGTTTACTCCCCCAGGCGCTTGTCGAGTTCCAATCTTCGTTCATTGCTCCCCGTTGACCCTTCCGCGCAAAATGCAGACTTCCCGCCCCCGCCGCTTCTCTATTTTCCTCGATGACTTTGTGTTTTTTGGAGTTGTTTCCTTTTCGGCCTTTTGTTTTTTTTTTGCAGCGCTCATATCTGAGACGTTGTTTCCGGCGGAAAGGTGTTGCCTGGATTCTCCTGCGTTATTTCCCCCATAGACAATCTCGCCTTTTGGATGTCCACCTTGTTTCCTACTTTCTCCCGGCCCCCACCCAACCCCACACCGCACCCCCCATGGTTGGAAGTTTTTCTAACCTAGTTATTCGGCATGGCCGTAAGTTTGTCGGCCCCCCTTTCTCCGGCACAATGCGAGTAGGTAGTTTGTCCGTACCCTTATCCTTTGTTCTTAACAGCTCCTTTTCGAGTCCTTCATTGTGCCTTTTTGATCCTCCCTTCATGGTATTAAACAACCTAACTCCCCGCTTCCGGTCGCGCATTCCATTATTCCTATTCTGTCCCCTGATTGATGACATGTGTGCCACAGCTGGCTGTCTATTCACTTGCCCTCGTTTCGGGCTTGCTTATGGTTCTTTCCCCTTCCACGCTGTCGGTGAGTATCGAACTTTTCGCTGTCTGTCACCTCTGTCCGACCGTAGAAAAGTGAAAATGTTTCCCTTTTCCCTGTGTTTTGACCTCTCCCGTTCCCTCTTGTCCTTTTCGTCAACCATCGTTCACATTTTTCCCACTCTTCCTTTTTTTCACTCAGTTTGCCAGTCCCTCTTCTTTTTTGTTGGGGTGACTCGGGCACTCAGTTTTTTTTTTTGATGGCGACACGGTCCCCCCCCGTCTTCCTTTGCTGTCGGGTTGTGCGTAATATTTCCAACCCCTTTTCCGCGATCCTCATTTTCCCCCGGCCTGCCGATTGACCGTTGTCCACTGTACCACTCACTTTGTCCCCCACCCTTTGCAAAGGGTTAATATGTCACGATTTTTTTTTTCGCTTTCCCCCGCCGTTGGCATGTACTGCTGCATTTGTCCACATTTGGCGAGTGTCATACTTCCTTGTCCCTTCCACGCGATGGTGTTGTTTTCTTTCACTTTCTTGGCCCCGCTGGGCTTTGGTCCCCTTGACATGTGATAGCCGGACTTCACCCCCGCTGCCTCTATTAGTGGGCTTGCCACACTCGCCCAATGTTGCTCCTATTCCCTCAACGCATCCCGCTTATACCGCCCTCGGAATATTGAGTTTTTCCTCTTTTGTCATTCCGTACAGTGGACATCACATGGATTCGACCGCTGTCAGGCCCCCTCTTTATGTGACCTGTTCTATTCGTCTTGAAGGTGTTGATCTCCCTTCTCATGTTGTCAGGGCCCCCGGCGCTCTGGCCCCAGTCGTTTGTTCATTTTTCGCCCGATCGAGCTTTTCACTTTTTCCCCCTTCCGCCTTTTCCCATGTTGATTTCAATCGTCCCCCCTCCCGCTTTTAGATGGAGGTTTCTTTTTCCTTCTATTCACCGCCCCCCATTTAGTCAAAAACTGCGCTGCTCCTTCCACTGGGAGCACCATTAATTTTCACTCTGGCCCTTCCTTTACTTCTTGGATGGAACTGAACCCCTTTTAGCGGCCCTACGAAACCCCTACTTATGGCGACTGTTGTAACTTCATCCGTTAGCTGCTTTCTAGCCTCGCGTCCTGTGTTACCCCGTCTCCCTCCCGTCGACGTATTCGCCCTCCTTTTCGTTATACTTTTAGTACCCTTGCCCCTCCCCACCAGCGCCTCACGCCTGTACCTTTCCGATTCGACCCGCTTTTTACCAAGTACGCTCTCATTTCCCCCCCTCCCTTTGTTTTGCATGGGACACGGGTCTGGCACGCGCAGATTGCTTCCTGTTTTTTTGAAACCCCCTTTTTTGCCTTGTTTTCTTTCAGCGGCTACGTACTCCCTTTCTCTGCCAGCCGGCGGGCTGAATTTCATTTCCATTTTTTTGTAATCCCGCCGGCTGCCTGCTATCATCTGGTTTCTAAACCCCTTAGTAATAACTTCGCCGCCATCTTGACTGTTTTTCCTTTCTTTTTTAGTGACGGGACTCTCCCCCTTCACGTCACCACTCAGGCCAGATCACCACTGACCCTCCTCCCCGGTCATCAAGATTTCCAGTCTTTCCCCTATTAACTAGTACATTACTTACACCGAATCTTTCATTGCCCTGGTCGGAGCATGTTACCATTCACGTTGGATCGATCTGTCTTGTCAGAACTTCCGCGTTCTGGTCTGCTTAAGGAGGACTGATGGAGCCCCCCCCCCCCTTTATGGCGCTATACACGTGTTCCCCCCCAAGTTAGTTTTTCCCATCCGAGGTCTGGCATTAACATTCTAGTAGAATCCTCTTGCGCCCTTCAGAGTCGGACTGTAGGTTACTCTTTGCCGTTGTTTCCGCACCGAGCTTATCCCTTTTCGATTTCAGTCTTTCCTCCTCCCCGTGCCTAAGTGATTTTCCCGGAGGCATTCTATTTTTTGTTACAGCCGATTTCCTTTCGCGCCCTCCCGTACAACCCATTATGAATGCCTGACGACTGCCAAGACTTCTCCCGTGTCTTCCCATTTGGTTGGAGCTCTATTGACTCCACTGTTTGATGTGTCGGTTTCTTTAGCGCCGTTCATTTGAACTTGGGACCTGTCTTACTTTTCATTAACCACGTCCCCCTCCCCCCCTCCCCCCCCCCCCCCCCCCCCCCCCCCCCGCCCCCGCCCCCCCACCCCACACCACACACCCCCCCCCCCCCCCACCCCGCCCAGGCCCGCCCCCTCCCCGCCCCCCCCCCCCCACCCACCCCCCCCCCCCCAGCTCGCCTCCTGTCGCCCCCGGCACCCACCCACCCCCCCCCCCTCTTTCTGCGCCCCCCCCCGCTCCTCCCGCCCCCCGCCCCCCCCCCCCCTCCCCCCCAGCACCCCCCCTACCCCCGCTCCCCTCCCAGTCCCCCCCCCGCCCCCCCTCCACGCACCCACCCCCCCCCCGTACTCCACCACCCCAACCCCATACCCCAGACCCCGTCCCCCCCCCCCCCCGACCAGCCCACCACGACCCCCCCGCCCCCCCCCCCCCCAACCCCCCCCCCCCCCCGCCCCCCGCCCCCTTCATGTCATCCATGGTGCTCTCCCCCTTGTATCGCCTGGATGTGTCTTATGCTTCACACGTTTATATTTCTCCTCGGTTGTTTTTTTTGAGAGAGTTTCCTTTTGTCACTTCAGCCGATTCGCAACATGAGCAGTCCGCAGTAATTTAGACACGGTGCTCTTTATTAACCCCAGCTCCTGTCCCACCATTCCAGCCAGCAGATTTCCTCCTCCGCGTCACCTTTTTCTCCCAGGCTCTTTACTTTCCTGGCTCCCCATTAACTCTGATGCGAACAGATTGTCTTTTTATTCTCGTTAGATCTCGGTTCTTTCCATGTTGTTTTTGGCGCACGCCCCCCCCTTTCTTTCTTCCGTCTGTCACCTCTTTTCAGCCCCTCCCATGCCGATGTCCTTTACCCTCCCTTAGCAACACCTTGCCATTTCGACGGCACGGTGTTTCTTGGAACGGGCAACACCGCCGCGCTATGGGACGAGTGTGATTTTTCCCCCCTTCCCCCCCATCCATCGTTTCTATGACGTCGTCTTGCTCCTGACCTTTCGCACAGACCTGTGCTTCTATTGCATGAGTACTGTGTTCCTCCTCCCCCACCCTTAAAATGGGTATTGTCACAATCCCCTCGCCCTTAACTATTTCACCCTCCTCTCTTTGCAGGAAGACGTCCGAGGCCTTATTGCAATTTTAGTCTTCGACTTGCCTGTTTGAACGTTATACTCCTCGGGTGTCATCGTCAGATTGTACATGCGATCTGGTGGATTTTACCTGACATCCTTTCGTTTGTGATATCAGTGCTGTAGTTGGGTAAGGTAGCCTTACCTCTTGGGCCCGCTGACCGATACCCCATTCATCCCTTCAATGATTGATTACTATCGCTGCTTTTCTTTTTCACACGAGAATATCTACATTTCCCCTCGGACAATGGCTTTTATTTCCCACGTAGGCGCTCGCTTCATTGCTTTTTTTCAGTATTGGCTCGAATAGGCTAGCTCACTGATCCCTCCTCACCGGGAGCTACTCACTTAGGTTCTGTAGGTCTTTTCTTGTCCTTTCTCTTCAGCTTGCGCGGTTGCACCTCGCGTCCCTTTTGTCCCTCCTCCATCAGTGCGACACTTTCTCCTTTCCTGCAATGGGGCGGATTCTGACCGATTTCCTTCTGGTTGTTAGGTGCGGGTGATGTCCGTGTTGTTTAACACCTGTAGCCGTGACCTTCCCATCTTTCCGACCTTCTGTTCGTTCGTCGCTAGTCGATTTTTCGCACAGGTCGAGACTGAATTCTTTCCAGTCGTCCGTACTATTTTCTGCCGACGTATCGATTTTTGCGAGATTTTTGTTCTTGTTTTCCTTTTGAGCACTTCGTCATTTCTCCCGTCCCGCTTTCTCCCTGTGATATGGCCTCTTTCTGAAAGCGGTCTGATCCCCCATTGTTTTATTTCTACGGTGCATGTTGGCGTCTTTTGAACCCCTCCCTCCCCCCCAGTCAACTCATTCGTTCTTTATTTGATTTCCGTGAGTGATTCGGCTTTTATGCGCGTATAATCTTACTCCAATTTCGGTGTAACTATGTTCGAAGGGCACGACCTTTTGCACGCCCCCTTTATTTCCCGAGGTCCACTGCTTGCTTGAATATTCCATGGTCTAATTCATTATCTATGGACCCTTTCTTGCATTCCTCAGGCGCTTCCCAACCCCATGGCGAACCCCCTTGTCCGCGTATTTACTCACGCTGTTGAATTGCCGTTACAGGGGCGCTTGCGGACGCTGAACCTACCTTCTTAGGGTCGCGGCCGCTCATTCCGATTGGTTTTCCCTCTTGGACTCCTTTTTGTATCTGTCGTGAGTGCATGAGCGTTCCTTCTTTAAGATGAACCCCCCATAGATTTGTTCCCCCCTTCTTTGTGTCGAGCCTATTCCCAATCAAACCTTTTCCGGCGGTCACGTTTCAATACTTCTTTTTTTTCCCGTTTTTGAGTTTGCCCCCCTCACATTTTTTTCCCTAAGCCTCCGCGCCGGTTACTATCCCATAACAGGTGAATGTATCGCCTGATGCTCCCATGAAACCTTTCCTTTTATCTCTGTTTTATGACTTTCCCAACGTTCCGATTTTTTCCGGCTTCTTTTAGGACTTAGTGTCTTCTGTTTCTTTCAGTGCTGCACATCCCCGGCACTTCCTTCTTTTGTTTTCATTCTTGCCAATCCACGCCTGCACACTTCTGGGCTTCTTGTGTTAACACTTTGTCACCAGTCTTCTTTCACGCACACCCTTCACAGCCGCCTCTCTTTTCCACGAAGGTCGCTTGGGTTATTCTAGCGCACGCCTCTTACCTTTGTGGCACTATATTTTAGACTGTCAATCTTTCCTCCGTTTTGTACCAGCAGTTTTCTTTTTCTCCCGAGTGTTTCTTTGGTTCCGCCTTTTCACCCTAAACTGCCTTTTTTTGCTCTTCCTCAATCCAGCAAAGCGCGCAATGTTGGTTTCGCCCCTTCTGTTTCTTTCAGCTTTTTAGTTTCATGTTTCCGCACGAAGGTCGCCTCCGTTGGATTTTTTCCCCCCCCCCCGGTGATTGCGTCTCCGGGACACCCATTCTCTTTCCGCAGCCCTAGGGTTCACATCCATGCTATTCCGACCAACCGGCCCTTTTCCCGCCAGTGGTGCTTCTTTGGGACCTCCCCTTCCGGGCCACTCTAACCTTCCATCGTTCGAATTTTCACCAACTTCCAGTGCCCAGTCTGCTCCACCCAAGATTCAAATCCACCAGCGGAGTTGTTCTTTGGCCCCACGGCCCGAGTCCTAAAAGTGACACTTGGATCGCGTTGTTTTTTCTGCCCCCCCCCCTTCCTCTCTTTTTTCCTCTCCCCCTTTTTTTTTCTTTTTTGAGTGAGCCATTTTTCGATCCGGTAATCTGCCAGTTTCGCGGCCCTTTCCATTGTTAGCGCCTGAGTGGCCCCCCCTCGGACCAGAGTGTTACCTGTTTTATTGCACCTTTCCTGCAGTGAGCGTGGTTTCCTTCCGCGCACCTTGGATCGCATGTGTCAGTTTTTCTGCCAAAATCGGATTTCCACTGCGTTAAGGGCTTTGTTGTCCTTAGAAATTTCTGTTTTTTTGTAGTGAAGTTCTGCGTTTCCTCTAATTTGAACTTTCCCCCTGACTTGGCAAGCCTCCCCCTTCCCTCTTCACCCTTCCTTCCTGTCTATGCACCAATAACATCGCCCGGTGTCCCAAGTTTTTCACACGCTTTTGATGGTTCCTTTACGCGCTTGCCCGTGGGATCTGAGATGCTGCACCCGGACCTGGCTTTGCACTGTGTAAGTACGTTGTCCCATATCCTCTTCTCCTACAGCAAGCATGTATCGCACTTGAATCCAGTGGCTACGGCCCCGTGCCCGAGTCTTACATTCTCGCTGTGGTTCTCCCTTCACGGTGCAACATGCGTGGACAGATCCTTACCGGATTTTAAAGTCGCGCCCCTGTTCCGATGCCGCTTGCGTGGCTGACCGTTTCCCCTCCTCTTTGATTATATGTTCTCCACGTTCTTCTTAAGTTGCTGGCTTGTTTCGGCTCATTTTTTTTTTTGTAAGAGACCTCGTTCCGAGGCCTATGAACCGCATGCAGCGTTTTCCTTAACGGGATTACCTGCCTATCTCTACTGTGCTAAACTTACCTTTTTGATCATTCCTATTTGATTTCTCGGTCACTTTTTACTTTTATGGATTTTTTCCGTACTGGGATTGAGCCATTGCGGGTTTATTCACATTTTAGACACGACTATCTGTTTAACTTACTTGACCTGCCCAATTGGAGCGTCGCTAAGTATCCGTGGGGTCCCCTTTGTGCCACTGATTTTTATTTCCCTTAAAACAGTCTCAATTGCAGCTCATCCCCTGATCGATCATCCTACTTAGCCGACTTAAAGATACTCGCTGCGGGCCGTGCACTGAGACTGTACGTTGCCATAACAGGCGGAGCTACTCTTTCCCTGCCGCATTTTTTTTTCCCAAGTTCTCTCTTGGAGCAGGGTTTGATACGCTGCGTCATATTGGGTTCGTTGCAACTGAGCTTCCATCGGCCGAGCACGCCGTCTCTTCCTTCGAAATTACCCCCGTTTTTATATTCCACGCCCTCTCTGGCCCCGATCGCTCCTGAGTTAGCGGTGCCGGTTTCAAACGTTCCCTCCGCACCCCCCTTGCTTGCTCTTACTCGGGAGCATCCATACTTCCATCTCAATGCTACGGGATCAAATGAAATAACAGGGCACCACCGCATCTCGCTCCCTGTACTCCTTTACTTTTCCTTGCTGCCCCCTCACTGGCTCAAGGTTATAACTACCATCGTCCTCAGAAGCGATTAGCCGTGTTGATTTAAATACTCTTTTTTTTTACACTGCGAGCCAAGTCGCCCCCCAGCCCCTTCTGCTAGCACTTTCTTCCGATCCGACAGTTTCTTTACCGAACATACGATCGCACTTTGGGCACAGCTTTTTTCTTTTTCGGAACCAAACGGTCGCGGCAGATTCTCTCCTAGAACTTTGCCATACCGGACTGTGGGAGTCCGCGCTTACTAGGAGGCCATTTTTAGCCATCTCTGCTTTTTCCATTCGTAGCGCCTTGTGCAGCACCATTCGGCTTTTTCCTTCTATCTGAGGCCCGTTTCCCCACTAAGCATTTGACCTTCCTTCCTTCCTGCCCGTCGTCCCGCTCGAGCCAAGTGTCCTTGTTCGCGCGTTTGGGTCTCTCTCCATCCCTACATTCTTAGTCTCTTCTTGCCGCTACCAAGGTAATCCAGATAGATTACCCTATTAAAGCGAATGAGCACTCCCTTAGGCCTTCGGAGTTTAAATGGTCACTTTCTGCCTTCGTTCCGTCGTCCGCCATACGCCTGTTCAATACTCGCGGAGAGGATCTTACATTGATTTTTCCACGTTCTGGTAAGATCTTTTGACCCTTCCCTCATGCAGTCTATGACTCAGGTCTGGATCCTTCGGCACCTGTAAGATCTCTCTCTTTTTTCAGGAAGCATTTTACGACCCACAGTCGGAATTGAGTCGCTGTCGAGGGCGCCTCCTTGCCTAAGTGTTCAGTCTGCATGTGTTCTTTCCCGCTAATTTACCCTTGACTTCCAGTTTCCGGAGACAAACCCACTTGCCTCTTCGTCAAGGCCCTCTTCCCGCCAGCCGTTTCGGGTTGCCTGTCTCCCCCTTTGACCGAAGCTTGTCGTTTGGGTCCTCCTTAGTGCGGAAATGTTCCCGTCGGCGTGTATAGTCCTCCTGTGCTTCTTTCGCTGTCTCTGGTATGGGAAGTTGCAGGGCCCACGATTTATAGCTCTCTTTCCCTCCCTCCCTTTTTTTTTTTGAGAGATAACGTGCCCCCACCCTGCCTGAGCGAGACGCGCACCGCTTCCATATACACGTTGTACCGCCCTTTCCACGCGCCAGCAGAGTTAAGGCCTTCCCCCGAGCTGTGCTTCGTCAGATGGCTCCACCCGAGTGTTACCCCGGCTGCTCTTGATAGTCGTGGCCTTAGCAGCGAGGCCCTTTTCGGCTCAGCGTCATTTTCCTTCTTTGGAACCTCACTATTCCCCTCGGCCCGCTTAGCAACGCTTTTCTCACGCTGTGCTTCTTTCCGACCTGCGCGCTTCCTCACTGCGCCTCCACCATCGTGCTTGTCGCGTTTTCCGGCCGCTGAATTTATAAAGACTGTTTTGTCCGCGACTTATGGTCAAATTATCGTCGCCATATATTTGCGTCACATCGGCTCCTTTTCCGACTATTCCCCTGGTATTTCTTACCCTACGTCGCTTCCTTCCGACCTTTTTTTCGTGCCTCCTAATTCTTCGGTTTTTTGGAGAATTACGAGGTTAATCTTGTTGTACTCGATTGGCTCCTTTTTACAGAGTCTTTTTGACCAAAGTGTCTTCCTTAATGGACGATGTTCTTCAGTTTGAAACCGCTTTTTCTTCTCGTAACGTTGCTTTAATTCTGATTCGTGTGTGAACCCCCCATGCTCTCTCCAGGGTCCCCCGGCTTCCCCTGATGATTCCACAAAATTTCTATCGATTTTCTCCGTCAGATACGAGCTTTCTCCGTTGTCCCATGGCTAGATCTCAATCTCTTAGGACGCTCCCCCCCCCGTCGGTTTTTGCTGCCTTTTTTTACGCCGTCTCTCGTTCCCTCCTTTTTTCCCGACTGCAGTTTTTCCCAGTCTTTAATCCAAGTTGCGATGATGTTTAGACTTCGTCCAAATGGAGATCGGTCGTACTTCTCTACGGGTGTTTTCTTATTTGTCCCGGTAAAATCTCTGTTCTCCTCCTGGCTTGATCTGCCTTCCCTTTTGTAGCACCCGCCCCCACCCCTTCGATGTTGATGCGCCTTATTCTAGTGGACCTTGTGGCTGTCCTTTCTTGCCGCGCAGAGATCTTTTCTTTTTGTCCCCCCTGACAGTTCTTATTTTTTCCCTTCAGTCCCCCTTCATTGGCCGCGGAGGAAATCGGTCGGCCCCTTTCAGCGCAAGCGCCCTGTTTGTCGTCCCGTGTTTGATAGCTGTTTGATATCCGCCTCCTTTGGCCGGTGCTTCCCCCCTCGTCCTGATATAAAATAACTTTCTGTCCTTCTCAGTCCTGTTGCGACCGTTCGTGCTCGTCTGCACTTTGCAGGATTCTTTTGCCCGACACCCTACTCCCCCCCTGTCATAAAACCCTGTCTTCAGAATTCTAGTCAGCACAAGTTCCGCCCTTCCCCCTGTTTCGCGCCCGTGTGGCATTGCAGGATCTTTTTTGCTCACGTGTTCCTCCCTCTGATCATTCCGGAGGAGCTCGTGCTGGCCCCCTGACTATTCATAGGAGCGCATGGCTGGTTTTTCCTAGGGACCTCCCCCTATTGCAGGTTGGGCCCCCCTTCTTTAAGGTTTTAAATCCCCCTACCCACTTTTAGCGGTCACAGTTTTTTTTCCCCCTCCCTGCGTCGTGGCGTCGAAATTGAACGTCCCGTATTGCAGACCCCTCGTGGAACTTCTCCCTAACGGAATGGTTTCCCTCGCATGAACCTTTCCGTTTTTGAGCTTTTCGACGTTGGTCCAGTTCCGGTCAATTTGTCTTTTGCTTTGCTCGCGGCGCCTCTGGTTTCCAGCTGGAGTCATTTTTTGACCTTTTCCGAAACTGACGACTTGACCTCCCCTCCCCTACACGCTCCCACTTGTCCCTGACTCCGACTCCCCTCTCGATTGTTCCCCGGCAACCGTTTCCAATCGTTATTCGGTTCCAAGTCGTTTACTTTGTTCGCCCGCTCCCTTCGTTCCTGGCTGCGTAGTGTGTTTTTTAACTTTGGCCGCCTTTTCGCATTTTGTACTTTCCGTCGAGTCTGATTTATGTTTGGATGACGTTCTTTCCAAATGTCAGCGTTTCGGTCCGCGCTCCGAATCTGCCATGTCGCGAAATGGCCCTGTGGTTTCTCGCGTTTAGGTGTTTGCATCTGTCCGTAAGTCGCCGAACTTGAAGGTGATTTTTTCCCCTTTTTTTGGTCTCATTTCCAAAGGATAGTCTCCGCCTTCCTTGTCCCTCAGCATTGCCGGGACACGCTTTTCCCCCCTTGCCGCATTATACTTTGGCTCCTCACTTCCTTAATCCCCCTGACCTCCACGGTGTTCCTTAACACTAAAACCCGTGTCTTTTGTTTCCCCCCTCCCAAAAGGCGGAGTGTCGGAGTTTCCCCCGTCTTACCCAGGGTTCTTTTTTCAGCTTTCCTCTTTACATGCCACCACCATCCTCTTCGTTGTTGTTGTTTGATCTCTTATTTTTTTCCTTATCAATCTGACAGTGCGCGGTCCAGGGTCCTGCTCGTGTAGTTGCATCTGCCCCCCTCCTTCCTTTTGTCTTTGGCCAATTTTGTGTTTTGGTTGGCACGTTTTTGTCCTTGAACCGTTTATTACGACTTTTGCCTTATTGTCTTCCCCAAAATAGCCTTCCTTCCCTGCTTAAGGATTGTTTGTCCGGGCCATGATCTGGCTTTCTCCCCTCTCTTCCTTCGCCTATCCTGTTTTCGTGGTTCCCTCCCTTTTTATGTCCACAACTATTTCTGGTCTGTTCCTCTGATTACCAACGACGTCGTGACTTCCCAAATGCCGGTTAGCTGCCGTTTTTTCGCTTTCTTGATTAGTAGCGCTGTTCCCGGAACCGCTGGCTTTTGAAGGACGTTGTCCATCTCCCCTCCTCCTTTTAATTTGAATCAATGTCGTCCAGTCTTGCCCTTATCGCCAGGCCGAGTTCCTCGGCGCACCAACACCACAGACCTCCTTTCTTGGAAACTATAAGGTTTTCCCCTTTGCCGGTTCGCCTTCGTCTGCTTTGAGGTTGTTACGGTTTTCCCTCCTTTTTGAGATTTCTTTGGGTCCTTTCCTTTCCTTCTTTTGGCGTTTTCTGCCGCTTTGCAACTCTTTCCCTCCCGCTCATAAAGTCTCGTTCCTGACCTTCCTCTCCCTGTCCTAACCCTTGTCATGTTCTGTCGAGTGCGCGACACTTTATTTTTTGAATTATTTTCCAGGCTGGGGATTGGCATTCGTTTCTTTTTGCTCATTTTTTTCCCCGACGCTACACGTCATTATACGTTTGAAATAATTCATACCGCGGAGCATTTGTGTTTACACCTTCGATAATTGTGCCCATTTTTTGATGCGATGTTGAGGTAAAGATTCTCCCTACAGTCTCAATGTGTCCGTGCTCTCATATTCGCTCAATCCTCTCCTTTTTTGTAATGAGCTGGCCGCTACCAGTGGCTCCTTTTCTTCCAATTTCACATGCGTCGACGCTGTCTTGGTTCGCATTGTTTTGGATCCCGCTGCCTTTCTTTCTTCGCTTGTTGGCATCGCTGAATTACATGGTTTTCGGCAAAAGAGCAGGGATCTTGGCCTGCCCTCATTCCCTTCCTTCGAAATTAAAGTTGATTTCAAGTGAATCCTGTGCCACGTCTTCGTCTGAATGCTTCGTGAGGGTGCGCGGTTTCCCCCACGGGTCTTCTCAACCTTCGCTTGAGCGGCGCTTTTACTCATCCTTTTTTTTTTCTCTGCAAATATTCACTTGCTGACGGGGAGAATCTTTTTTTTACCCAAGACCGATCTTTTCCTCCTTCCGTTTTACTAACTTTGCGAATCCGTTTCCGCCCCGTTCCTGTTCGCCATGTACCCGCGACGTCCCCCTCCTCTTCTCCCCTTTTAGGTAACTCGATTTCCCTGGCCGTCATATCGAATAATCCTTGACTGCTTACCGGTCTCGCCCCTCCATTTCCTTCAATCCTCCTCGCGCACTGCTGGCGTTTGGTACCCCCCACATGGCGCGTACATCGCTCGCCCCCGTCCTCTTACCGGTCCAGAACACCTTCCGGGGCTCCTTCTTTTCTTGCTTCGGGCCACCAC
>Ga0179593_1673430_pt1 | contig 15018 bp, 32 predicted proteins | sample CZODoug2_1_08_16_FD_185931 | JGI IMG/M metagenome (GOLD analysis project Ga0179593, IMG submission 185931) | Vadose zone soil fungal communities from Angelo Coast Range Reserve, California, USA - CZODoug2_1_08_16fungal (PacBio error correction) | ecosystem: Environmental > Terrestrial > Soil >... | reverse complement strand
TTCCTTTTTTCCCTTTTTTCCCTTTTTTCCTTCCCTTGTTGTCCAATCCATGAGTTGCTTGTAATTAAGCTTTTTTTTTTCCTCCTTTTTTTTTGGGGTTCTTGGAACTCTCTTTCATTACCGGTTGGTTTCCCCCTTCCCCCCTTTTTTCTTTCTCCCGGCTATAATCTGGTTTTTCCAGACTAGGGTAGTTTGCTTCCGTCCTTTTTCTCTTTTTTATTTTTTTCTTTTTTCTTTTGTTGATGACATGATGTTGATGGTGATCCTCTTTCTTTTTGTCCCTCCCTGTGTACACCGGCAGGGGGACTATCCGCCTGTCCCCCCCCCCCCTTTAGGAGGCAGGGGTGGAGAAATTTTTTTTTGCCCTTCTCCTCTTTTTCCTTTCCGTCTGCATAACTAAAAAGCGGGGGGGTACTCTGTGGAGCAGCATTGCATTAGGGTACAACGCATGCTTTCCCTTTCTTGTCGCTGCGCATTGATGGGAGGCGGTTTTTTTTTTTTTTTTTTTTTTCTTCCCAACTAAGGACTTTAGTCTTTGGATGCTGCCAGTGCGGCGTTCCTTCTTTTTTTTCCCCCCCCCTTCCCCCCTCAAACCTGGTTGAGCTGGCACTCACCCTCTGTCCCCCCTTTCCCTTCCCCGTTAGTGGGGTTTCATATTCTACTGTTTTTTTTCCCTTTTTCCTTTTAGCACTAAAGTCATATTGGGTGCATTGTTTTTCCCTTTTTTTTCCCCCCTTTTTCGTGAGCACGGGGGTTGTTGTTGTTCCCCCTTTCTTGGGATTCCCACCGAGACTAGTCAACGTGATGGAGTCACCTTTTTCCTTTTTTCTTTTCCTCCTTCCAACATCAAAGAGACCACAACCTTTTTCTTTTTCCCCTTTTTTATCATTATCCATACCCCCCTTCCTCTTCCCTTGAAGAGGAAAGGACTTGTCACTCAGCTTATTTTCTTTTTTTTTCTTTCTTTTCCTCCTGTGTTCCACAAGACTTGAAGATTGGGTGGGTGGGCTTTTTTTTCCCCCATGGGAGAAAGGGGTTCAGCGACCCCCCCTCACGCAGTGTTTTTCCCCCCGCCCCCCCCTTCTAGGAAGACCCCCCCCCCACCTTTTCCTATGAAAACTATTACAAAAAATTTGATTTTCCCTTTTTTTCCCCCCCCCCCTTTCCACAAAAATACTACTTCTGCCCTCTTCCCTTCCTGCGGGTGTGGCTAAACCCATTTCCATATTTCCCCCCCCCCTTTCCCCCTGTAAATTACTGTAACCTGAGTCCCCCCCCCCCCTTTCTTGAGATCCCCAGGTCATTCCCAATTTCTTCTTTTTTTTTTTTTGAGGCTGAGTCCTGGCTTTTCCTCTCCCTTTTGGAACTTTGAAATGTAATAAAAAGCAGAGGCTGTGGCTGTCACTTTTCCCTTTCCCCCCCCCCCCCTACGCTTCAGATTTCTTGCAAAGGGGGATCCAAATTCTTCCTCCCCCCCCCCCCCTTTCTTTTTTTCTCATCCCCTTGCCAAGGGGGGAATCCAACCAGTAGCACCCTTTTCCCCCCCCCTTTCGATACATACGGAACAGAGTGCATAGAAAAAACCAGCAGTTTTTTCTTCCTTTTCTCATATGAAAAGAATAGAAGTATGAAATCATCATGTGCCCTTCTTCTTTTTTTTTCTGATGGGCAATAGCAGGCAAAAAGAAGTAGAACCCCCTTTTTTCTTCCCCCCCCCTTTTTGTTCCCTGTACTGGTGATCAATAGGTGTTGTGGGACTCCCCCTTTTTTTTTCCCCTTTTGCCCAGAGTCAAAGGAATACACAAAGTTTTCCCTCTTTCCCCTAGTTGGAAATATTGGAAATTTGGCCGTTTCCCCCTTTTCTCTTTTTCCTTTGGTGGACCCATCATGGTATTGGTAAACAAGAAAAATTGAAGCTCATGCTGTCCCCCCCCCCCCCCCTTTTTTCCCTTTTTCTTCTTTTCCCCAGGGGTGGTAGAGATCCGAACTGTTCCTCTTTCTTCCGTTTTTTCAACTCACCAGGAGTTCTCTTCATTACCCCCTTTTTTTTTTCCCCCCCCCCTCAAACTCAAGATTAACAGGGCCCCTGCTGCCTTCCTTCTCCCCCTCCCTTCCAATCACAGTTGGTGAAGTTGGTGGGTGCCCCTTCCTTTTTTTGCCTTTTCCCAGAGCGTGAAAACATGGCAGTCCCTTTTTTTTTTTTTTCCCCCCCCCCATTTGAGGGGGAGTCGCAACCTTTTCTCCCCCCCTTTACTTTAAAAACTACTGGGCCTGGGTCCCCCCCCCCCCTTTTCCTCCCCTTTTTGTGGCCATGTCATTGCACAAATGTTTTTTTCCTTCTTTTTCCCCCCGTGCTGTTGAACATGGGGGCAGTCCTTTTCTTTTTCCTTTTTTCATGTCCTCCTTGGGACGGCAACAAGTGCTGCCCCTTTTTTTTTTCCTTTTTCTTTTTCTTTTTTGTCCACAACGGCAAAAACTGCTTCCCCACCTTTTTTCCGCACTTGCTCAAAACCCCATATGCGTTCCTTCTTTCAGAATGGGAATGTGTTTTCATTCTTTTTTCCCCTTTGTATTCAAAACTCGGCCAAGTCCTCCCCATTCCCTTTTTCCCCTGAATATAATTAAACCAAACCCTCCTTATTTAGTGGGTTGACAAATTCTGTCTGACCATCGGTTTTCCTTTTTTTTCTCTTTTCCCTTTTCTTCTGGGAAAGTTTGATGCCCCTTTCCTCTTTCCCCTGGCAACCGGAAATTTTTTTCCCCCCCCTCCCCTTCCCGAAGCAGAAGGAGTGTGAGTTAAAGACATTTTCCCTTTTCTTCCCTCCTTGACCAGTGTGGGTGTATGAAGTGTCCCCTTCCCTTTTCCCCCCCCCAAAAAAGAAGAGGGCATCATAAACCTTTTTTTTTCTAAGTGGAGATCTCTGCTTTTTCCTCCTTTTCTTTGGTGTTGTGCTCTTTTTTTTTCGCGAGAGCAACTTGCATTTTTCTTTCCCCTCCCCCGGTTGGAGGAATGCCTTCTTTTTTGGTCAATTGTGCCCCCCCCTTCCCCCTTTCATACCAAAAAAACACCCTTTTCCCCCCCCCCCTGACCTGGGGTCCCTTTTTTTTTCCCTTTTTTCCCCCCATGTATTATGGAAAACTCCACATCCTCTCTTTTTCCTCTTCCCCCCCTTTTTTTATTTTTGTGCCGTTTCATTTCCCTTCTCCTCCTTTCTTTCCTCCAAAGGTTGAAGAAGTACCACTGCCTACCATCCTTCCGCCGTCCCTTTCTTCCCCTTTTTTCCCACTAAACTAAGAGCATATTTATGTGTTTTTTGTGCCTTTTTCTTCTTGGGATGAATGGTTTTCCCCCCCTTTCGATTCTTTGAAAACATCCCCCCCTCCCTTTGTCAAAAACCAAATGAAATTCTTCAATTCACCCCCCTTTTTTGACAATCAGAAAGAGGGGGTTTTTCCTTCTTTCACCACCCACCAAAGGTTTTTGAAGCCCCCCTTTTAGTGGGCACTCCCTTTTTTTTCTAATGGGCCTCCCCTTTTTTTTTTTTTTTGCTTCCTCATGGAACAGGACTTATAAACCAGCCCCCTTCCCCCCCCCCCCAGCTTGGTGTGATAAGGATTGCCCTGGCTGGCTTCCCCCCTTTTTCCTTTCCCCCCCCTCACCGAAAAGCGAGCAACATCCTTTTTTCCCTTCCCCTCTCCCTGTTGGATCAACATGCTATTGGCTTTCTCCCTTTTTTTCGGAAACAAGGGACTTCCATGTTGTCCCTCCCCCTTTCTTCCTTTTTTTTCCGATTTGCTGAGTTCACCACCACCTGCACAAACTGTGTCTTTTCTTTTTTTTGGAACAACCATTATGATTTTTCCCTTTCTTTTTTTTTTCTGGGCGCTGTGGAGTTCTGGTGAAACTTTTCCCTTTTCCTCTCCCCTCCCGGAGTGGGAGTGCCCCTTTGAACACAACTGTTCCCTTGGCCAAACGGAGGGCACACCCCGTTTCTTTTTCCTTTTTTTTTCCCGCAAGCAGGGAGGGCACAGGATTCTCTTTGTTTGCTTGTTTCCCAAAGACCCCTGCTTTCCCCCCCCCCCCCCTTTTTTTTTTTTTCCTTTTTGTTTGTTTGGTGTTCTTTTTTTTGTTTTCCCCCATGTCAATATTCCAACCTCTGCACTTGTGACTTCCTGTCTTTTCCCCTTTCCTTTTTTCCTCCTTTGTGCCAAAGAAGCACTCCCCCCTCCCCCTTTTACACTAGGTCAAAAAGTACATGTCACATGTTTTTTTCCCCCCCCCTTTTTCCCTTCCCTGTGCCTTGATAGGGAAATCCTACTCCATTCCATCTCCACTTTTTTTTTTTTCCCCCCCCCTTTTTATCCCCCTTATATCTCTTCTGTGATTCACTTTTTCTTCCTTCCTTTCTTCTCCATGTGGGCTGGGGGAGTTCTTCGTCTTTTTTCTTTTTCTCTTTTTTTTTCAGCTGTTTGGTATTTATCTAATATACTTTGGATCCCTTGAAGCCTTTCCTTTTTTTTTTTTCCTTTCCCCGGCCACAGCATCATGCATTTTATTACATTTCAATGTTTCCCCCCCCTTTCATCAACACCAAGCAGCAGCTACTAGCTCATTCCTCCCTTTTTTTCCCCTTGCTCCCCTAAGGAATTTTGACTCCTTTTCTTCCTTGATGTTGAAATCTGGTACTCCCCCTCCCCTTCTTCAAAATGTTGAGGCATCCCCCCCTAATTCCCTTTTTTTAAGTTAAGCAGTAGTTTTCTTCTTTTTTTTTTTCCTGGCAGTTGGTTAAGGTAACATCAACATTTTTTTTTCTTCTTCCCCCCCCAGTTGTATAATATTGAATGGATGTTGAAACCCCCCCTTTTCCTTTCTCTTTTGGCACTTTTTCTGTGTCTCCCCCCCTCCCCCCCATTGTACACAAGAGTGAGCATCTCCCCCCCCTTTCCTGCTCACATAAAAAGGGATCTGGTACCTTCTTCCTTCTTTTTTCCCCCAACGCGTCATCGTCAGGGAAGTCTTCAAAATGTCTCTTTTTTTTGGCTCACCTGAGGGGGGAAGCAATTTACCCCCCTTCTCCTTTTTCGTACTTGAGGTTGGAATTAGGGAAAACTCTCATCCGCCTCCCCTTTCCTCCCCCCCTTTTTCCCTGTGTCTCCCGGGTATGTTACAGCGCCTTTTCCTCTTTTTTTCCTTGCGCACTCAAATTATGTATATTAAGGCCTTTTTTTCTGTGGCCTTGCAACAAAGAGGACGTTAGTTCTTTTTTTTTCCCCCCCTCTTTCCTCCATTCTGTAAAGAGGAAACAAAACTAACGGTCCTTTCCCCTTTTCTTTTTTTTTTCCTCTGGCACTGGAGGTGCCATTCCTTTCTTTTTGGTTATGCCCTTTCCCTACTTCCCCGTATATTCCCTATAAATATTAAATCCTCCCCTTTTTCAATGGAAGCCAGCCCCCCCCCCTTCCCCCTCTTGACTGCTATCTTGGCCCATACCCTTCCCCCCTTCTTCCCTTTTTCCCCACAAAAAGTGATTCTGTTCCTTTCCTTTCTTCTGCAATGCTTGCTCAACATCCTTTCTTCCTTCCTTTTCGCCTCAGTAGGTGGGAATTATTTACCTTCCCCACTCATCCTTCCTCTTCAAGGAGCTTGGAAGGGCGTGGGCGGTGGTTTATAATTCTGAATATCCCCCTTTCTTCCCCACCCCCAAACGGTTTTGGTTTCCCTTTCTTTTCCCTCCTTCCCCCCTTCAAAAAAAAAAAATCGTCCCTTCCTTTTCCCCCCCCCTCCCCCTTATCACCAAACACCTAAGTATGGAATACCCCCCTCCCCCCCCCCCTTTCCCAATGGGTTTATATGGGCATGATTACACCTTCTCCTCCTTCCCAAGAACCAATCATTAGCGCATAAGACTGCTGTCTCCTTTTCCCCCCCCACTTCCAAACGCATGGATTGGCGATTTCTTCCCTTCCCACACCTTACTATATATTTTACTACTCCTCCGTTTTTTCTTCTTCCTTATTTGCCATAGGGATTGATAATAATGGTTGGCCCCACTTCCCCTTCCCTTTCTTTTTTTTTTTTCCCTCCTCTGATTGGCGAGAAATTGAAGTTATTGGAACTTCATTTCTTTTCTCTCCCCCTTTTCTTTGCGCCAGGATATAAATATGGGTTTTTTCCCCCTCCTCTTTTTTTTCCTTCTCACTCTCCCGGTTACGATTTGTTGTGTTTGAGGACCTTTCTTTTTTTTTTTCCACCCCCCCGTGTGGTAAGAAAGGTGTACACCTCATTTTTTCCCCCCCCCCCCCATTTCCTTCCAAGCTCATTTAGAGCAGGGGTGTTGGCTCCCCCCTTTCCTTTTTCATTCTAAGAGGGCAAGAACTAAACCCTTTTCTTTTTTTTCCTCCCCCTCCTTTTTTGGCATAAGGTGGTACACTCCTTTTTCTTTTCCCCCCTTTTTTTGGGAAGAGGGAACTAGGTCAGGTCTCTTTTTTTTCTCCAGATAGCAAGTCAAGGTTAACACTTTTTCTTCTTTTCCCTTGAGGAGATGCTTATAACTTTTTCCCTCCCTTTTTCCCATTGGAGCTGGCACCTACCGCCCGGTAAATAAGACACTGAGGGCTTTTTTCCCCTTTTTTTTTCCTTTCCCTACTAGGTGGACGGTTTTTTTCTCCCCCCTCCTTCATAAGTGGTTGATTGCTCCCCTTTCTTCCGTTGCGCACGGACCACTTTAGGGTCTTCTCCCCCCCCTCTTCTCTTTACAGTTGATGAGTCAACCTTCCCTTTTTTCCTTTTTTTCTTTTTGGACCCATAATTCCAACATCCTCCCTTTTCTTTTTTTTTTGTTTGGGTGAAAGGCTGCATCCCTTCTTTCCCTCCCTTTCCCTTAAGAAGGAAATGAAGATGCCTTCTTGCTCCCCCGGTACAGAGCCTGTTGCTTTTCTTTCTTTTTTCCGATGTGGTGGTGGGATGCTCCTCCCCCCCTTTTAACAATGGGGGTCAGCAATCCACTCCCCTGCTTTCAAAGCAGTGGTGTTCCTCCGGCTTAGGAGAAAAAAGAACTCTTTTGCCTTGGAAAAAAATAGACAACAACCCTTTTTTTTTCTGGCCCCCCCTGCCATTGAAAAACTACTGACTGCTGTCCCCCTCAAAAGAGTGGTCACTTGCCCCTTTTTTTTCCCCCCCTCAATAGTTCATAGAACAGTGGGCTTTTCCTTCCTCCGAGACTTTTCCCCCCCTTCGGGATCAATTTTTTTTCTCCCCCCTTTCGGCGGAGTAGGACTGCTGTCTTTGTTTTTTTTTCCTTTCCCCTCTCATACTGGGGAAACGGGATGTAATAAAACATTGTGCCTCTTCTTTTTTTCTTTTCCCCCCTTTTCCCTGCGCACACACACGCAGAGGCTTGCAAGGGACTCCCCCCCCTCTCCCCCCCTTTTTTTGGACTGCTAACCTTGGGGGCAACTGGGGATCCCCCCCCCCCTCTCCGTCCCTCCCAAAGCAAAGGGGTCTCCTCCCCCCTTCTCCTGCATTTTTGGATCACAGGAAGAGAATAAGGGGGAGTGCCTTTCTTCTTTTCTTTTTTTTTTTTCCAACCCCGCAAAGGGGAAATGGATCTTTCTCTTTCCCTCTTTGAAAGAGTAGAAAAGGGAACGGATATTTCCCATTTTCTCCTTCTTTTTTTTATCCAATAGGGGGGTGGTGAAGACAAGTTTTCCTTTTCTTTTTCTTTTTTTTCCTTTCCCCCTTCACAAGTTGTCGGCATGAGTCACCGCTTTTTTTTTCCTTTTGTTCCAAAAAAAATTTGTTTCCCCCTTCAAGGGATGCATCGACCCCCCCTTTTTTTTTTCCTTTTTTGGTATGGGGAAACCCCGCACCCCCTCCTTTTTTTCCCTCACTTGATTGAGGTGCAACCAGGGGTTTTTTCCCTTCTTTCCCTCTTTGCAGTGAATTGACGTTGTGTCACTCCCCCCCCCCTCCCCCTCCCCCCCCTTCAGTTCACCAAGAACTCCAGCCTTCCCCCTCTTTCCCCCAATTAAGACTCCCCCCCCCTTCCCCCCCCCCCCCTCCATCACAGTTGGTGGCAGGTGGTGGGTTGCCCTCCTTTTTTTTTCTTTTTTTTTCCTTTCCCTGAGCTTGACAACATGGTCCTTGTGTCCTTTTAGTCTTTTTTGTGGGAATCGCAAGCATAGGCATCGGCCTTTTTTTTTTTTTTTTTTCCCCCTTCCTTGGAAGGGACCAAGGAAATGATGTTGATAACGCTTATTTGAGGGGGCATGTCATGTGCAACTTTTTTTTTTTTTCCCTTTCCCCCCCACAAGCTTGTGAACAATGGGGTCCTTCCCCTTTCTTAGTCATGTGGCAAGGGAAGAATTGGCCTTTCCCCCCTCCTCTTAATTGATTGCAAACTCCAACAACCTCCCCCTCTTTCTTTCGGAAGGATAAAACCCCCCTCTGCTTTCCTTTCAAGGCATGTGTTGCTGGAGTGGTCTTTTTCTTTCCCCCTCTTCCATAGGGAGAAAGTCATCCCCTTTTTTCCCTTTTCCCAAAACCCACATAAATAGTGCTCCTCGTTCTTTTTTTTTTTTCCCCTTCTGCCTATGGTAGGAAGGGATGCTTGCCCCCTTTTTTTTTTTCTGCCCTACAGTTTAATGCATGCCCTTTTCCCTCCTGTGGGCAAACCCTCCCTCCCTTCCCCCTTTCCTTTTTTGGAGTTTCAAAGAAATGTTGCAATTTTTCCCTTCCTCCCCCCTTTCCGTTGCCATGAGTGTGTGTGTTTTCTTTTTTCCCCTTTTCCTGGGCACAATTTCCTCATAGAGAAGAAGAACCATTTCTTTTTTCTTTTTTAAGTGATATATATATATTTTCCTCATCATCTTTTTTTTTTTTATCATCATCAAATTAATTAGACAACTCACACCCTTTCTTTTCTGATCCCCCACTTATTTGGTGGTCTTTTTTCCCCCACCCCCCCCTTCCGCATGGCCACTTTTCATTACCCCCCTATGTCCCCCTTTTTCCCCTTACCTCTAACTTGCAACATTTTCTTGTCCCCCATCCAACCAGAAGGAGGAGGGGCTGTCTGGTCTGCTTTTCCTCTTTTTTTGGGGGTGCAGTTCTCCTGCCCCCCTTTTCTTTTTCCTGGTTGCAGAAGCCACTGCCGACCCTCTTCTTTTTTCTGTTTTCCCGTACCAGAAGGGATGTTTTTTTTCCTTTCCGATTCGGGGGGGGGGGGGGAAGGATTTTTTTTTCTGGGCAGGAGGCCTTGGCTTGTTTTTTTCTTTTGCATTGACAACACAATCACATCACCTGCAAAACACAACAGGAAAGGATTCATCGACCACTTTTTTTCCCTTTTTATGGGGTTTGGGTTGTTTGGCTTTTCCCCTCCCCCCCAACAAAAGGTTGACTCATTTTTTTTTTTTTTTTTTCCCCCCCCCCCCTTTTCCATGGAAGGAACACCCTCAGTTGCTTTTCATCCCTTGTGAAGTCCCTCCCCCAGGGCACATAATATAACCATCCTCCCCTCCCCCCCCCCTTTCCCAGGGGATGGTGATTCTCCTTTTCTTTTTCTTCCCCACATGGGCCATGACATGACCCTCCAATCATTTCCTTTTCACAGAAAGGGAATTGGGGTTTTCCCCCTTCCCTTTTTTTTTTTTTTTTTCACATGCATAGTGATTGGCGACCTCCCCCCCCCCAACCCCTTGAAAGTAAAATGTTTTTTTCCCCCCTTTTTCCCCCCCCCCCTATCCCGATTTAAGATTGATGGATAGTTCACCCCCCCCCCCTTCTTTTTCAGGGTTTCCCCCCCCTTTTTAGTTTTTCTTTTGATAGCAGGCTCAGGGGCCTGGGGAACGTCCTTTTTTTCCCTTTCAGGGGATATGGTTATGTCTTACTCTCCCCTTTGTGAACAACAACGTTTCCCTTTTTTCTTTTCCACAGTTAGATAGAGGGTCCCCCCCCCCCCCCTTTTTTCCTTCCACTTTGCCAGCAAAAGGAGGCTTTTTTCCTTCCCCCCCTTTCTTCACCACAAGGTGGTCGATTCCTTCTCTTTTTTTTGATTTTTGATTCCTTCCCCCCCCCCCTTCCAATATTCCAAAAAGAGTGAACTCTGTGTATTTTCTTCTTTCTTGAATTGTGCAATCATAAAAAATAATAAACCCCCCCCCCTTTGAGTAAAAAACACCCTATTTCTCTTTTCCCCCTTTTTTTTAACCCCAGGACAATAGAGAGGAAAGGGTGTTACCTTTTTTTTTTTTTCCATTCCACTAAAGATGGGAAATAATCAGATTTTTTTTCCCCCCCCCTCCTTTTCCTTTTATCCCCTATTATATATATTATGTATCCACTTCTCCCCCCTTCTTTTCCTTATTTAGTATAAATGTGGGATGGGTCTTTTTTTCTTTTCTTTCTCCTGGGGAGACACCTTGCCTTTCATCCCCTCAGCTTGTGTTTTTTTCCCCTTTTTCTTTTTTTTGACAGAATCTGAGTGTTTGTTGCTCAATTGTACTGTTTTTTCCCTCTCCTTGCCTTTTTTTAGTACATGGCAAGTTCCCCCTTTTTTTTTTTTTCCCCAACAACCAAAGCAGCCAGTACTCCATTTTCTTTTCTCTTTCCTTGATCCCTCAGGACTGGGACTTCCTTTTTTTGTCCTTGAGGTTGGAACTCTTGTTGGTGTACTTTCCCTTCTCTGAACGGATGGAATGGTTGCTCTTTGCATTTTGGCAAGTTCCTATCAAAAGTTTTTTTTTTTTCCCCCCCCCTCTTTTTCCCCGGACTTTTCGTAAGGTTTCTTCCTTTTTTTTTGGTCAGGCCCGTGTTCCCGGTCCAAAGCAAATGGGTGGTGTCCCCCCCCCCCCCCCCCCCTTTTCCCTTCCGTTAGTTGTTCTCATATGCCTGTTTGTTGAACACCCTTTTTCCCCCAAGGTCATCCCATTGTACCCAGTCTTCTCCCCCCCCCTCTTCAAGTATTGCAAACCCCTTTTCCCCCCCCACCCTGGATCTGTTAAATTCTCACATACATTTCCCCCTGTTCAGTCAAGTAGTAATGTCCTTCCCTTTCCCCTGTTCCTTTTTTTCCTTGTATGGGATAATGGATGCCTCACCCACCTCCCCTTTGTGGTATCTTGATTTTTTTCCTTCCCCCCCCTTTCCTCAATGTCATGTGACTCATCACGTGACTTCTTTTCTCCGTTTTTCCGGAGAAGCGCCTACCCCTTCCCCCCCCTTTTTCTTCCCCCCTATTAGGGTAGAGAAGACATTCGGCATGTCCTGAATGCCTTCGTTCTCTTGCGAGAAAAGGCCACCTCTTTTTTTTCCCCAGTATTTAGGAGGGAATATTGAACCCCCCTTTCCTAGGGTTTCTTTTTTTTTTTTTTTTCCCCCCCCTTTTTTTTTAGTTGCCCCCTCCCCCAGGTTATGGGCAAGGTGCAAATGACTCTTCCCTTTTTTTTTTTTTCCCTCTTACTCAAATGGCAGCAGCAAAGACCTCCCCTTTCCCCCTTAAAACTTTCCTCCCCCCTCCACCCAGCAAGGCCAGCTTCCCCCTTTTCCCCAACTCTGCACAAAAAGTTTTTCCTTTTTTTTTTCCCGCTGCAATGCTGGCTTCACCCCTCTTTTTCTTTTTTTCGTTCTGAGCTCTTAGACTCTCCCCTCCTTCCTCCCTTCCTTCCAACACAATGCTTTTTCTCTTTTCAAAGGCTTTTTCTTTTTTTTCCCCCTTTTTCCCCCCCCTGAGTGTACACATGCTGCCCCCCCTTTTCCCTAGATCAAAAAATCACCCCCCTTCCTCCCCCTCCCCCCCCCCCTTTCCGGTGTCCGTTTTCCCCCCTATCCCTTTCCTTCTTTTCACAACAAACAAAGATGAGAGCCCTTTCCTCCCCCCCCTCCCTTTCTCCACCCGGTATAAGGAGGAAGAGTTTTCCCCCCCGAGGGAGCATCAGGCTTTTTTTTTTCCCCCCTTTCCCCCCTCTTTTCCGCAATGGAATTGGGACAACAATTATTTTCCTCCCCCCCCATTCCTTCATAGATAGAGTTTAATCCTCCTTCCCTTTTTTTTTTGTTGAGAAGATTTTTTCCATAGTCTTGATAATAAGGGTTTTTCCCCCCTTCCCCTTTCGTTCCCTCCTCAGACGGCTGATGAGGATAGGATGATTTTCTTTTTTTTTTTCTTTTTTTCTCTTCCAGGAGAAAATTTGATTGGGAGCCCTTTTTTTTTTTTTTTTCCCCCCCCCCTCTTAGTTTGGGATCAGTTATAATTCCTTTGGGCCCCTCTTATTTTCCCCGTAAATTTGTGTGTTGAGGGAAATTTCTTTTTTTTTTTTCCCCCCCCCCACCAAAAACGTTTTGTCAGCCTTTTTCCCCCCCTCCTAATGGGATAAACCCCCTCCTTTTCCCCCCTCATTGGGTGGGGAGACAAATTCCTCCCCCCTTTGCTTCTAAGATGGCATCCCCCCCCCCCTTTTTCCCCTTTTTTTGACGCCATTGGCATAGTTTTTCTGCATCATCAATGGGTGTGCCTCCTTTTTTCCCTTTTTCTTTCTGCGGGTCTGTCCCCGGTTACCAAATAAGACCTTTTCTTTTCCTCTCTTTTTTTCTTTTTCCCGATTGCTTATAAAGTTAATCGTCATTGTCACCCCCCCCCCTAACTGTTGAGAGCACCCCCTCCCTTTTTGGCATTTCCACTTTCAGGAAAATAGGACTTCCCTTCTTTTTTTCTTTTAGTTTTGAGAGGACCCCTCAGTCATAATTGGGTGCATGCCCCCCTTCCCCCTTCTTTTGCGCCACGGACAAATTAGTGTAGTTCCTTTCTACCAAGAGGACTGTCCCCCTTTTTCCCCCCCCTTTTTTTTCTTTTAGGCGAAGGATTTTTTTTCCCTCATTTAAAAACAATCCCTCTTTTTTCCTTTTTTTTTGTTAAAAATTGCTGCCTCCCCCTTTCCCCCCCCCGTATCATTGAAGGAAAGGACCTTCCCCCCCTTTTTTCCCTTTTTCCTCAAGCTTATGTGAGTCCCTTGTACTCTCCCTGGGATCCGTTGCAAAAGGAATTGAAAGGCTTTTTTTTTTCTTTTTCTTTTCATGGTGGAGACATGGGTTCCTCCCCCACATCTCCCAAGCAGATGTTGTTCCCCCCCCCTTTTCCCTTTTCTTTTCACCCCCTTCTCAATTGGCAGTTAAACACTATTACCCCCCCTTTTTCTGGTTGACATTGAAACACTGCCCTTTTTTTCCCCTTTTCCCTGACCCACTCAAAATTCTTTGTTGCTGGGTGAGGCCTCCTTTCGTTTTTTCCCCTCTGATTGGGAGTCCAGAGGTTCCCTCCCCCCCCCTTGCGTCAAAGTCCTTTTTTTCCTTCCCCTCCTTTTTTTTTTCCTGGAGCGGCGTATTGTGTTGATGACCAGAAAGGATATGATGGTTCCCCCCCCCCCCTTTTCTTTTTGCCTCTTCTTTTTTGTCCTTGGGCAGAACTTAACAATTTGCGCCCCCGGGGGATCCAAAGTATGTAGATAAATACACCCCCCCCCCTTCTTTCCTTTGTCTCCCCCCCCCCGATGAAAAACTCTACGGACTCCCCCCCCCCTCCCTCAGGAACAGAGTGAAATAGCAAACCCCTCTTTCTTCCCCCCCCCTTTTCTATCCTTTTTTGAGTATGAAATCAGTCTCCTCCTTTGAAATGCTCTGGTGAGATGAGTAGGATGGAAATGCAAGGTCCCTTCCCCCTTTTTCTTTACTTTTTTTACAATTGTGACATGTAATGGGTGATCCCTTTCTTTGTTGTTCACTCAGTGTGAATTTTTAGGTGGCTTCTTTTCCCCTTCTTTCCCCCCCCCCTTTTGCATCGTCACCCAGAGTTGTCCCCCCCCGATTTTGCCCTTTTTGGAGTTCCCAGGAAAGTCACCCCCCCCTTTCCCCCCCCCTTTTGCCAATCATGGTAGTGGTAAACCCATCCCCCTTTCCTCTGGTGGCAAAAGTGATAACATTACTTTTTTTTTCTTTTTTTGGTTAGCGCTCTTTTTCCCCCCTCAGTTGAAGGGATTTTTTTTTCCTTTCCCCTGGAGAGAGTGCAGACCACTTTTTTCTTTTTTTTCCCCAAGGAAATAAAGCTTCCCAGGGTTCCCCCCTTCTCCCTTTCCCCCAACCCCCTCCACTCCACCTAATAAATGTTGTTCACCTCCCCCTCCCCCTTTTTTTTTTCCCCCCCTCATTCATCTGCCGGATCAGTTGGGGAACTGCATTTTTTTCCCCTTTTTTTTTTTTTTTGGTCTTTCCCCAGACGAGGGGAGTCCGCACCGCCCTCGGCCTTTTTTGATAAGAAATACTTTTCCTTTTTTTTTTCCCCTGTCCTCTATCTTATTTGAGGGGAATGTCATGCAAATGTTTTTTGTTCCTCTCCTTCCCCCCCCGTCTTTGAACATTGGGAAGGCCTGTGATGTCCTTTCCCCTCTCTTTTCCCTTTTTTTCCCTCAACAAAGTGCTGCCCCTTCCCTTTTTTCCTTGTGATTTGCAAACTGCCAAAACGCTTCCCCCCCCCCCCCCCCTTTTTTTCCCTCCCCCCCCCTTTCTTTTTTTTTTTTTGTAACACCTGTGTTGATGAAGAATGGATTTTTTTCCTTCTTTCTTTTTATTGCAAAAAATAGGGAATATGCATCCCTTCCCCCCTCCTTTTCCCATTCCCCAAACACATAAATATTGCTATTAGGTTCTTTTTTTTTCCCCCCCCCCTCCTCTTCCCCATCCTGCAGAGGGTTTAGCAGTGGATGCTTCCCCTTTTCCTCCCCCCTTTCTTTTCCTTCTTTCCCCTTCCCCCCCCGAACTGTGGGGTCCCCCCCCTTTCCCCTTCAGACAGTTCTGTGGAGTTAAAGGAATGTGCCCTTCTTTTTTTCCTTCTTTTCTTTTTTTTTTTTCCCCCCTTTTTTTGGCAATATTGTGGGTGGTTTCATAACTTTCTTTTTTTCAAAAATTGAAAGAAAAAATAATCTCTTCCCCCTCTTCCTTTTTTCTTTTTCCCCAGGTCTAGGAGAGAG
>Ga0179593_1627794_pt1 | contig 15018 bp, 12 predicted proteins | sample CZODoug2_1_08_16_FD_185931 | JGI IMG/M metagenome (GOLD analysis project Ga0179593, IMG submission 185931) | Vadose zone soil fungal communities from Angelo Coast Range Reserve, California, USA - CZODoug2_1_08_16fungal (PacBio error correction) | ecosystem: Environmental > Terrestrial > Soil >... | reverse complement strand
TTTCGCTTTGCCGACCTTTTCTTTTTCCCCCCGGTAGAGGCGGGAGATCTTAGATAGCAAACAATGAGACCCTTGCTAGTGTTCTCTGTTAACCCAGAGGGTTTTTTTTTTTACCCTGGAGTTCCAAAAGAAAGTTGTTCCATTAAGGAGAGTCGAAGCAGTCGCCCGCTCAGTGAAAGACACATAGATTCCAGGATTAGCTTATTTTGCTTTGAAGGGGAGGGAGCCTGCCGCCACCCCTCCTTTAATCTGGAAGAATAGAAGCCCTTTTACGTCACCTGTCTCCCGGCAACCGTGCCCGCTCCGCCCTGCTCGTTAAACCAGCGCCCGCACCACCTTTCCGCATCCCTCCTCCCCCCTCCTTGCCGACACGCGCATCGTCTCGGTTCCTCACAAATCCCACCGGGTTACTTTGTTGAAGGCCCGCGGCGTTTCTGTGAACGTGGGACAGGACTCCTTCTCTGCTTCGCTATGGACCCCCACTTAAGGAAGAAAGTCGCAAGTGTATCGAACTGTTACAGATAAAGGTAAATTGGACAGAGGCAACCGGCCCTTTTCCGGATTTTAGGCCTGTTGCCTTTCTAGTAGGCACCCCCTCGAGGGTAGATTAAAGTTATTCAACCAATGTCGTCGAGTGACGGGTCCCCACCACGTCCTCTCGTAGTGCAGGTAGGTCGGGAAAAGGAACCCTTCATGGCCCTTAGGAGCACCCCGGCCTACCAACAATCCCCAAGGCGCGCGCCCCCCGGACGCCGTGTTACCGCATCCATTTCCAAAGAAGTGGTACGCGACTCTCCAACGCTTCCCCTCCTTTCGATGCCAGGGCTTTCCAGTGATAGTGCCAATAAGGTAGCGCCCGTGCTCTCCCCTTTTCGATCAGCGCCCGGAGGTAGTCTCATGCTAGGCCGTTGCCGCTAAAGTTCCTGTATCCCCCCCCTTCGGAATTCCGAGCATGGCTCCCCACAGGTTCTTCCCCGCAGGCCATTTGCAACTCATCCGGTTAGAGGCTTTTCACTTAACTTTTTTCCGGTCCGTGGCGCGTTCTCCTCTTCCGAAAAAGTTTTTGGCGCCACGTCCTTTTCTTTCGGTTTCCAGTCGTTTACGAGTCCTCGCCCGATGTTTTTTCCAACGCACCTTTACGAGAAACCTCGTACCTCCCCCGCGGCTGCGGTCCCCGGCGGGTGTCCTTCACGCGTTGGGGCGCGTAGTGGTATATTTCCGTCCCTTCCCCTCCTTTTAAAAACGGAACCGCTCCCGCGGATGTACGCAGATGACTTTGGTGTTTTATCCGCCTTTACGCGTGCATCTTGAGGTTACATCAGATTCTGTTTTTTCATTGTAAGCCGTCTATAAAGTCCCCCGTTTTCTCCCCCCCCTGCCCCTTCCAAACAGCGCTCCCCCCACGTCAGGAAAACTGGGGCACCCCAGTTTCACCTTCGACTTGACTCGACGATCTTCCCTCCCATGACCCCGCCATCGCGTCGTGGACGTGACGGCATCTCGGGATCGGGCTATCCCAGCAGGGCTTTTTGGCCTCGTTGACTTTGGATTGGGCACGTAGACCCTGAAACCCCCCCTCCGCTGAAAGACACGCGGTGACCGTGCAGTCACCCGCCGAGTTTCAAATCGCCGGCGTGCCCCGGCTGCCCTCTGCGTTTTGTGCGGACCCGGCAGTGAGTGGCAGGTCAATGCCGACTTGTTTCAAACAGAGGGAATTTGTTTCATTTTTTGCCATCCTTGCATTTTCCCACGGTCGCCGTCGCATCCGACCCCACATAGGCTAGCAATCTTCCCCTCTTCCCGGCTGCACGCTTGAGCACCCAGGTTCCCCGCGGTCCTTGAAGCCGACCCTGGCTGCCGCTGCCAGGCGGCTGCTTTCACGGTCAGTCGGCGCTTTTTTGCACCACGGCCTCGGGCAGTCTTCCCCTCTTTTGGTGCCGACATCCACGACCAGATTTTTTCGGGGCACCACAGAGTCCCAGTCTATGAAAAGAAATAGAAAACGCCGCCCTTAAATGACCCCCCCCCCTTTTCTTCTTTTTCTTCGGGGTCTAGGTGTCAGCGTGGTTCACTTCTCCCTCTTCTCTGCAGGCGACACAGTGCCAAGGCCCCCCCGGTCACGGAGGAGATGGCCAGCCCCCCTCACCACTCTCGCGCTAAAGCCGGGCTCTTGCCACTGTCCCAACCCCCGGGCTTTCTTCCCTTCCTTCCTCTTGCAACTCCCCCCCCCCGACGACCCAAACGCTGTTTCTGTTTGCAAGCGGTCGGGTGTCTTCATCGGCTCGACCAGGTGGGCCAACACGTTCCTCTCTCTCTTTCTCTCTTCTCGATTTACTCTCCTTTTTTTTTTTTGGTCGAGCCGATGCCGGCAGACGACCGCTTTTTCCCCCCCCTACCCTGCGTTGGTGCGGGAGTTTTGAGTCAGCGCTCCCCTTCCCAGCCGGAAGTGGTGGCCGCCCTCTCCTTTTCTTGCAGCGAATCCTTCTTTTTGTGGGCCTCTCTTTCTTTCCATGACCGGGCAGGGGCTGGCCAATTTCCTTCCCCTTTGTCTTCCCCGACGCGGGTGTTCGAAGAAGTTCAACCCAACAGACAAGAGGACCACCGTTCCTCCAGAAGGAAGAAGAGAAAATAAAAAGCTACGTTCTTTTCTCAATTCTTCTTCTCTTTTGCCTCTCTTTGTTATTCCATCAAACCATTTTTTTCTCGGCAACAGCCGAATCATTGGGACTGTGTACCACCTGGTTTTTTTGACAGCGCCTCGCTGCCTCTGACCCAGCCGCCCCTGGAAGCGGCTCCCCGAAATATGCGCGGGGTTCTCATGCTGACCGGACGATTGTGAGCCGGGTTCCTCGTGGGGTCGGAGGGTAGCCCTTGAGGAAAGGGATTCTGCCTTTGATTGGAAAAACACCCCCTCCAATGTAAATCTTTTCACCCCTCCCCGTCGAATTGTCCCTTTTTTGCCGTCCCCCCTTTTCCCCCCGCCAGAAGGGTACCCGAGATTTTGATAGAAGCCTGGCTCGGCTTTACCCTTTTCGGCGTGGATACGAGGGGGAGTTCCTTTTTTCTTTGGCTGCGCCTTTTCCCATGCCTCTCCACCTCCCCTGCTTCCCGATCAAGACGCAATTGCCCTTTATTGCCCGTCACTTACACGCGCGACGATGGAGTTGCATGTTTACTTTTCCGTCCTTGCGGGCGATCGTCGAGACGGCCCCAACGGGGTCGTTCGGGGACGGTTTTTTGTTGCGCGTTTTCTGCTGGGACTTTGATTCCCTTCCGCCGGAGGACGCTGGCCGGTTCGGTCTAGTTTGTTAACCTTTTGGATAAACTTTCATTTTCACCCTCCTTTCCTTTTTTTGGTTCATCTGCGGTTCCGCCTCTTCCTGTCAAGTGACCACCAAGCCGCTTGCTGGACCGCGGGCCCGCCGCCTTTTCTCTGGTTGCGCGGCTGCGGGAGTGGGACGACTTTTGTCTACGCCTCTAATCTCACCCGCCCGAAGCCGCCTTTTCCCCAGTGTTAGGACACACGCTTACGGCGTCTGCCACTGGCGAGACGAGTACTGCTTCTTGAAGCGCCTCGACTCTTGCTGGGAGATTTGCACACTAGCCACGTTCCCTCCTCTTGGATCCTTCGTCCTTTTAAAACGTATGGAACCTTTCTGAACTTTCTCCTGCACACGGCAGCGACACCCGCTTCCCTGCGCTCTGCTCTCCTGACGAGGCGCGCAACAACTCTTCTATCCTGGTGGGACACTCATCTTCTCTGCATCTTTATGGCGATGGAACCTCTCTCCCTGAGGAGGAGCTGTCTGTTGAGCATTGATGCTTACGGGTGGGGACACGAACCCTCGGACGTGTTTCTACGTGTTTCGCTGCAGAAAGTGGGCACCTATCATCCATGTTCAACGACCCCACCGTTAGAGCGTCTGGTGATCCCCCTTCACGCCGCGTCTTAGACTTTACCTTCTTCCGGTTGACTCTCGGCTGGCGAAACCTCCTTTAGAGAGCATCTCCTCTCTTCCAAAGCACATTTCTTAAGGCGGCTTCCCTTGGGATCCTTATGCCGTGTGGGTTCGAAGCAGGCGCCGACGGTCTTTTCACACCGAAAGCGCCGTCTTTCGCTACCCGTGGCTTCCCCCCTTGTTTTTAAGGAAGAAGGCCTTCTCCCCCCCCCTTTTCTCGTGTCGGAACGCCACGCGAAGTTTTTTCATTGAGTTGTGTCCACTGGTGGGGAGATGTGACTTTCTGGCTGAGTAGTGAAGTTACTTCCGCGGTTCATAGAAAAGGATGGTTAGGTGAACGTCTTCTGCATGCCGTCCGTTTGGAGGGGGGAGTTTTCCCCCTTCCCCCCCCTCCCTTTTTCGAGAGCGGCTTGCTTCACCTTGCGACGGCCGCTCGAAGTGCTCATTCCTTAGACCCCTTGATCAGGTCCTACCTGACCCGATGGTACCCCGCCCCCTCGCCCTCGTTGGTGACCCCACCGCAGCGATTACGGCACACCTGTCCTTCTGCCCATGCCTCTAATGTATTCTTCTCTTTTCCTCGTTGTTGTTGGGGGAGCAGATAGTTTTCGGGTTTGTACGGGTTGATCCCCCTCCATGGGCGTTGTGCCGTGAATTCCTTGGGTTTTACAATCGAACAGAGGAGAGGGGGTGATTCCCCTCGGGTCGTCATGTCTATTTGACACTGAAAAGTTGATGTCCTTAAAAGGAAGTATCATCCCCCGCTCCTCCCCCAGAAGTCCTCGCGGCTAGAGTTTCTTGGGGGAGCTGGGACAGATCCTTGAAGAGACCCCCCCTCAAAACGCCTCTGACCGCTCCTCCCGCTCGCACAGAGGCCCCCCTGATTGAAAACACCCCCGCCCCCTCTCATTTTCGTTTCCTCCCTCCCCAAGCGCCACAAAAAAGTTTCACAACGCATACCAGAACTTAGAATTGCGTGCACGACCCGCTCTCCACTCTTCTGGCGGCTTCTTCTTCACCACAAAGGGTCCTTTTGTTTGAAGATCTCCTGTTCGTCTGTGTGAAAGTGAGTCCCACCGGCAGGAGTCTCAGCGTAGAGATTCACCCGGCATAAGTCAGACCTTCTCTCGAGATGGTTCCCCTTGAGTTCTAGCTATTCAGCCAGGTCTTCGAGACTGAAGAAGGACGTGTCTGCAAAGGCCCCCAACGTCTGATGGAGAGATTTCCCCACTCTTGCCTTCTTCGCGGGAAAAAATCAATCATCTCGTGAAGGAGAGGAGTGTCCCCAGGATGTATCTCCCCCTGTTACAGGCCAAGTCCCAGCAGCCCCCCTACGAGGTAAGGTTTTCTCCCAACAAAGGCTAAAGACCAATTAGAGCAACCTTTTCAGCCTAAGGGACGGCCGTCCCCTCTTTCAATCGATGGCCCCTTCTGCGAAGATGCAGGTGCTCAGTGATTTATTGACATACCCCCCGGATATCCGTATGGTGAAGGTGTGAGAATAGTCTTTCATTTAAGCGATTTGCTCGGGCCAGTTCCTCTTTGAAAGGTTGAAGACGGTCCCCCCGGGACGAGAGAGTGGAAGCCAAGCATGCGCACCACTCCCGTTTTTTCAGACGTGGAAATCCATCAAAGTTTCCCTGCACCCCAAAAGACCCCCTCGCCCCCGTCACGGAGACAAAATTCAAGGATTAGAAGATTCCTCCCCTTCCTCACTCCAAGAAGCCGGAAAAGTCTCGGTCCAGGAGGAGGGACCCTTTTTCGAGGCGGGACCCCCCGATTCCGGAGGCTCATCCCCCCCTTTCGCAACCGAGAAGGACCTTTGCTTTCCCCGGCGGCCCGTCATCCTTCCCCCCTTCAGTAGTTTTGGTCATTTTAATCGGTGTCAGAAAACGGAACAGCGGATCTCCTTCCCCCGTCACAATGTTTTTATTCCGCTTTTATTCGCATAGCTTCCCCCTATGACCCCCTGAATCCCTGCCGTCTGCGGCAATTGACTCAGGTTCCCCCTTCAGACCCGGACCTACTAACAAAGAGCTTCCAAATATCCTGGTGCATCCCGTGAGGAAGTAACACGCTTTTGCCTCTTCGCTTCCAAAAGGACGCGACGATCGTCCATCCAATTCCCCACCGCTTTATTGACGCTGCGGACATCTTTTACCCTTTCTCTGGGATCTTTTTGCAGCAGGGCGGTGTCTTCGTGAAGGGATTGCGGACATCAGCCTCTCCCCGGAAACCGCACGCCTGAACGAGCTGCGGCCCCCCATATATCGACACTCACCGCCGTCCCCTACGGAGGCCCGGTTCGGGCGTCGCTCATGCGTTCCCCTTTTCCCCCCCGGTCGGTTTGCAAGAGGACTTGGATTTTTTTTTTTTCCCCGTTGCAGATAAGAACCACCCCCCCCCCCCCCTTCCCCCGACGAGCCAGTCTAGACCTCCTTCCGCGCATTTCGATGGAGCCCCCTCAAATATAGCGGCCTTGAAAGTCGCTGCAGCTGCAGGATCGGGTCGTCGGGAGGCCCCTCATCGTTGACCACGCATCCCCCCCTTGATGTTGCAACATCACGCCAGCTTGGGACTGCATTAACCAAGACGGCACAGAGAGCCCCCCTCTCCTCCACAAAGAAATATTGAAAAACCCGCTGTACATTTTCCTTTAAATGACTTCGCTTTTCCTCTTCTCTGTCTTCTGTTCTTCGGCGGCACATTCTCTGTGTTTTCTCTCCCTCCGCCGGAGACGCAGGCCGACCCTTTTTCCTCCCCATTCCACGGTACACTGCGGATTTGCCCTTACCCGCGGCCCAGCTTCGCGCTTTGCCCGCACACTCTTCGCTGCCCGGACTTGCTGCCTTTGGGTTATGTGCCAGGGCTCGCTGTTCAAAACTACAACTCCCGAAGCACCACGCGGGTTGTGCAGCGGGCTCCCTGCGCACGGTCTCCCCTTTGCCAAACCTCCCTTTTCCTCTTTTCCCCCTTCCCCTTCCCGTCTCTCTTCGAGAGGAAGTGTGTTTTAATGCTCGAGGCCGATGCCGTCCTCTCCCGATGCACAACTTTTTTTTTTTCAGTTGGCTTTTGGCACAGAAGCACTTCTTTCCGTTCAAGCAAGTACGAGTTGCCTTTCTCCCCCCTCCGAGTGTCGGGAATCAGGTGAGAGCGAGAGATGCCTCGAGGTTGGCCATCTCCCCAGTGACCTCTTTCCCACCTGGTCCTTTTTTTCTTGTTTATGCTGACTCCTTTGGAACAACAAAGACACCGCCACCGTAGAAGACAGAAGTGAGAAGATCTTAGCATCAAAACGAAGTCATTTAACGGCGCCTCGCATTATTTCTTTTTTCTTCTCTGTTCTCTCCTGCCTATGTTGGTTAATTCCCCCATCTGGTCGTGGATGGTGGAAACCCAGACACGAATTCGTCTAGTTTGCGGTACCCCCGCGGCCGTTTTAGAGCCTCACTGCATCCTTCCCCGCCGCCGTTTCGAACCTTTTTTTTTTTTCGCTTTCCCTGACAGCTGCGACTGGCTCTCCGCCGTGCAGCCCGGACTTTTGCGCGGCTATTTTGGTTCGAGCGGCCCTCCCTCTACCGTTTCCTGCCCTCTTTGCGCAAACCCACAACTTCCCCCCCGTCCCGTCCTTTGAAAAAACACGTCCACGTCGGCAGCTTGACCGCCTCTTCGACGAAGTGGTCCGCCTGCCCCGGCGCGCCTTTCCCCTATTTTGATAGACGCCTTCCCTGTGAAGGAGATGTGGATTCCTCTGGTTTCGAGGGCGGTGCCATTTTTTTTCTGTTGCCCTGAGCCTCTTTCCCCCCATAACTGCCAACGAAGTCCCTGATGCCGCCACAGATACCGCCTCCCTGACCTCCTTTCCTTCCCGTCCACCTGCGATGGCGGTGTTGTCGCGTTTAATCGTCCGGGCGATCGTACTGTTCACGAATTCGTGATTCCTTTTTTGATATTTTCCTGACGGGCTGGGTTTTCTCTGTTGCGGACGGGTCTGAGTTTACTCTTCCCTTTCTGATGACGCAGGGTTCTGTTTCTAGTGTCTTCGGAACCCCTTATAAAAAAAAAATTCCCTTCCTTTCCGGTTAATCAGCTGATCCGGTTTTCCTTTTCTGAGACTGGGAATGGACCCCACTACGCCGCCGCCGCCGACGCCATCTTTCTCGGGAGATGGCCCGTTGTCGTGTGGGACCGCCGTCCCTTATGTTCTTCTTCTTGGCCTCCCAACGGACTTTGACTTCGACCCCTGGGCCCGTTCTTTTCCCTGAGGAGACTCCCCCCCCTGCCAAGGGACTAAGAGGGTCGTGCTTTCCGTTACCGGAGAAATTTTGGCTGTTCCCACGGCTTCCCGGGACGTCGCCTGCTCTTGGCGATCCGCCGTCAAGGATAAACGTTTCCCCTTTTTTTCTCTGGCAGCGGCCCAAGGCCCCCCTCCCAACAAACGTCCTGAGCAGCCCCCAGCAAGTCTTTTCGTTTTTTTTATCATTTTTATGCCCCTAGGCGCCCCCCCAGACAGTTATATACTTTAAATATCCCTGCGCCCTGAATCGGGAGCTGAAAGTGGTTGATAGAGGTCATGCGAACGAGGCCAGTGGCTGGATTAGTTGAATTGAATTGATTAGTTAAGAAGTGGTCATCACCTGACTTAGTGGAGGATGGTCTGGGCTTCCCTTTGGTCCGAGAGAATTTTTTTTTCAACCGAAATCCTTAAGGATGAGAGAGATGCTTGGTTTTACGAACGACGGACTTTCCGACTCCGGGGACAGAAGTCAAGAGCCAGAAGGTTGTCGATCATTTGCCGTCCCCTTGAAGGATTTTTTCCCCCCCGAAGCCTGTTCGAGCTAGCGCCACAGGGTCAGTGTAAGGCGCTTGGAATTATCTTTTTGGGCTATTTTAGAAGCAGCTTCCGATCTCCTGCACACTTATAACGTCCTCAGCCGTCCCTCTTACGCCGTCAAACAAGTGGATTTCCTGGGATTTGAAGGAATACGCGGTTTTTGCACGCCCCCGGCCTAGGGCTGTCTTTTTTTGGAAATTTGGGGGGGTTACTTGGGGGGGTCGTGGGTTTTTGTTGTGGGTGGTTGAGTTTTTTTTTTTTTTTTTTCTTTTTTTGGGTTGTGTTGGGGGGTTGGGGGGGTTTGGTGTGGGGGGGGGGGGTGGGGGGTGTTTTTTTTTTTTTTTTTTTTTTTTTGGTTCAGGACCCTCGCGTCCCGTTGGTGAGGGCGGCGATGGTGTTAACGCAGTGCTTTTCCGTAACTGTTATTCGCAGGTGCACCCATTCAACTGGAAGTGGATCGGGGGGAGCTTTCCACAGAAGGAAACTAACACAATGGCTTAAACCCCTTACGACTACCTCCCTGCGGTCTTTGGTGAGTGTACACTTCGATACGGGGTCAGACGTAGGAACATCAATTCCTACGGCAAAAGTGCTATTTTCCTGGAAACGCCCCAGTCCCGCTGTTTACCGTCCACTCCCTCTGCTGTCGCTGTGTCCTCTCCACTACGACCGGGACGGCACACCTTCCTTCTGTCTCCACAAAAGCCCACCCCCCTTGACCAACTATCTCGCTCCGTGTTGTGTGAGAGGAGCTCTTTTTCTCTGTGCTGTCTCCTCCCGTTCGTTTTCGCGCGCCGCTACCCTTTGTCGCGGCCCTGGTAGAGAGCCCTTTTCCAGAGGGGAGAGGGTATTCGGGTTTCCTTGGCGGCCCTTTGTTCTAATCCTGAAACATGACACGTGTCCCAAGGAAGGATATAGAAGGCCCCGATGCCAGCTAATTGCCCAAAGAACCCTGCTAGACCGCTACTTGTTTGAGTTGGACGTGGAGAGCACAAGGCCCTTGTCCCACCCTACCTTTACTTTGAGACGCATCCCCTTTCTTCAAGAAGGGTTTTTAGCACGCGGCTACACGTTTGATGTTTTCACAGCTCCGACCCGGCGGAGTTCCGTGAAAAATGACGCACCCCCCCAGTGACAACCCTCTCCCCTTCCCTAGGACATCACCCACTCCGCCACGTAGAGGTCCCACCCCCAAACCGGGTCCAATCCACTTCGGACACGTTTTAGCGGAGTCTTGGAGAGTTCTTCTTTGAAGTTCGCAGACCGGGGAGCCTAGCCCCTCTGACCCACCCTCCGAAAGCGACTCAGCAGCGCTGCAGGTGTCGATTACCCTTGCAGTCGTTCTGCTTCGCGCAAGCAGGCGTGGCGGCACCGCCTCGCATAGGGCCAAACCCTTGCGATTCTTTTCCTTAACCATTTTTGCAGGGAGGGGGGTTGGGTCCACAACTTTTTTCGTATGGAAGGTTGACAAGGTCTTTGACCAGTTTGGCGCCCCTTCCGACACCCCGCCTGCCGGCGTCCTGTGGAGGATCCACTTGTGCGTTTTTTCCCTCCTCACTTAGCGTCCCTCTCATAATACTTTCACCATCGCCTACGTACCCCCTTAAGCGCACGATGCAGTGAGACGTAGTGACTTTTTTTCCCAGATAGTCCCCCTGTTTTTTCGAGCCTCTGCCTTCTAGCGGCGGAGCGCTAGTTTTTTTCTTCTTTCTCCGCAGCTCCCCCGCTCCAAGTGCCTGTTTTTACAGACGTTATCGACTTACCAAGACCGCAGGCTGTGTCCATCCCAGGACCCGGCTTCCCTCCCCCTGCACCAACCCCCCCCCCACCCCCCCCCCCCACCCCCCCCAAAACCCCCCCCCCCCCCCCCCCCCACACAACCCCCCCCCCCTTTTCCGTGCAACTCAAGCCCTTGGTTCCGACAGCACGACCTCGTTCCCCTAGCAAGGGACCCCCTTACGCCGAAGCGCCAGACCGGGGACCGACTTGGAGTCCTTCTGCGTGCTTAACGGTACTCTCCCGTACGAGGACTGACCCTTGGACGGCGTCACACGCCTGTCTGCGTGACCGAGACCGTCCTGCGGCGCGCGGTCCCCGGAGGTCTTTCAGGCCCTCCTTGCAGTTTTCCTTCCTTCCGTCCTCCTACCAACAGCCAGAGCGACCTAGTAACGTGCAGATGACTTTGAATTGTTTGTATGAACGGGTAAGCGTGCATCTGCCTTCCAACACTATACCCCTCCCCTCGTCACCTTTACGTCCCCTCCTAGCACGCAACAGCCCCCTTCAGCCCGTAAGAAATATCTTGGCTCCCCCCGTGTGCGCCGTTAACCTCTCTTTTTTTTTCAGCCCGTCCCGACCACTCGACAGAGCGTCGAGCCGCGTGTGTACTTTTTTGCATCCTAGGTTTCCCTTGCTTCAGGGATCGGGATCGGGGCCCCCGGCAGCATGCCTTTGTTACTTCTTTTGGCAAGACCCGTTCCAAAAAATGGCACCTCCCTCCCCTCCAAGACCCGGAATCCACCCAATCGACATCACGCCGAGGCCAGGTCCTCTCAAACTCCCCGGCTGGCCTCAGCAGTTTCGTCCACAGGCCTTAGAGCGGTCAATGCCCTACGTTTGGTTCTTTCTTTGAGGGAATTTTTTTTTTTTTGAAAGCAGTCCCCCCGTTCCGAGCAGCTCGACCTTGCTAGCCTCTCCCCTCCTTGCACGCTGCTCCCCTCTTGCAACTTTTTTCTATGTTCGAGCTCGCTGCCAGGATTGCTGGTGTAGTCGGAGGAGCGCGCTTTGCTGCCTCGGGGGTACCACAGGCATTCTTCTTTCCGTCACGACCAGATCTGGGCAATTAAACCAAGAGGCCCCCCGCGAGAAGACAAAAGAAATAGGGAAAACGGAAGACGGCTTTTCTTAAATGACTTCGCTTGTTTTTTCTCTTCTGTACTTACTGTCTCTCGGTGTCATCTTTTTTTTTCAGCCAAACCCTCTTTTTTTTTTAAAAGTTGGCAGACCTTCCCCCAGGCGGAGATGGACCAGCAACTTTTCTTCGTTTGTACTCACGCCTCCAGTTCGCAAATATTCCCCTTAGGTGCTTCTTTTTCTTATGTGCCAGGTCTCGTGTTTGAAAACCCCCCCCCGTCCGATAAACAAGCGTTTAGTGTGCAGAGGGCGACGATGTCATCCGACCGGCTAGACCCTTTGGGTCCAACCCGCGTCCGAGCTAATCTTCCTCCATCCGTTGGTTTTTTCAGCGGGGACTTTTTTTGACCCACCTGTTAGAGAAGATGACGTTTCCGGCACAGCTTTTAACCCTGCTGAACACATAAGAGTGCGTTCGCGTCGGAGTTTCACAAAAAAAAAATCCCCCTGGCAACAGCCCCCTTTGTGGAAGTCCCTCCCGTTCTGCCGGGAAGCAAGATGTTCTGCGGCTGTGGAGCATCTTTTTTCCGAGGTTCTGGCCATCTCGTGACGTCCAGGGTGGCCATTGGCCTGCTCGACGAGCTCCTCAGTGAACCCACCCCCCCCTCCCTAGAAGACGAAGCCTTTCCAGAGAAAATAATAAAAGCGAAGCCTTTTCCCTTTCTTAAAGCGTTGTTTTATCGTTTGTTCTCTCTGGTGCCTTTGTCCTCTGGGCCCCCTCCCCCAACTTTTTTTCAACCAGCCGAATCAGTGTTTTTAACACGAGGCCGTGTTGCCTACCCTCGCTGCCTAGACGACGTCCCCCGCCTGTTCAAGCAGGCATTCCCCGAACCAAGTGGTAGCTTCGCCCTCTTTCGCTGGTTCTCCCGGACCGATTGTTGCGTCTCAGTAGCCGAGTGAGGAGAGTTTTTTTTTCTTTCTTTTTCCTGCTGAAAGGGTCCACAACAACTTCCCCCCCCCCCCCCTCTTGGAAACTCTTCATTGGTCACTACGACGCCTTTTCGACAAACCTTTCTCCCGCCAGGGGTAAACTCCCCTCTTTGATCGTCCTGTTCGGTGATGTATCTTTTAGCCTGTTAATGATCTAGGTTACATTTGTATGGCGCGCCCTTCCCAACAATAACTGCTTCCCCCGCCCTGTCCACGATCCCTCCACTTGAAAGAGATGCCCGGCCCCCTCTGCGAAGAGCTGGACGGTGGTCTGTAGGTGCTCGGCTTTTTTTGCCGGGAGATTCCTTTCCCTTGGCGCCCCTCAACGGATATTTCTCCGCGGGAGGGGCGCTGTTTCTGGTTCTGCAGGTGAAGTTTTTTTCACTGGCCTCTCACGATGGCTCTGGTCTTTTTCGATGCACTTTAAAAGAGGATAACCCCCCCCCTCCCCCATTAATAGGAGTTAATCGGATATGCTGTTCAGTTTTTGGTAATTTTCCCCCCAGCCGCTTGCCCTCCAGAAGGGGAAAGAAGGCCTCTCTTTCTTCTGCGGGGAGAGGCACCGGTCGTGGGACGACTTCCCCCCTTTCTCGGTTCCGTTCTCCGAACCCTGCGTTGCCAGACCTCGCCCTCTCTTTTGGTCCAGTCTTGTTAGGCTCCCGTTTCTGAAGCGGAAAAGGGCCCGACCACGACGACCTTTCTTTCCTTACGATGCCCTTTTTTTTGGCTGGAGTTGCACTTCCCGAAGGGGAAGTGGTGTTTTGCCTTATGGCGACGCTCGCCTGGATAAAACCTTCTGCACTGGCAGGAATGTAGAGGTTTTTCCCGCTGCGCGCCTCCTCTGATCTCCGATGCCAGATTCGCTAACCACCCGAAATTTCTATCATTTTCTCAACGGCGCAATTACGTTTTCGCTTCAGAGGTTGCTCTGGCGATTGGTCTTTTTCCCCCTCGCTCCCGGAGCGTCTGTGCCCATTGATGAGTTAATTTTGGGCCGCCAAATGCCCGAGGCGGCGCTTGGTAGCCGGGCGCGACGTGGGCACCTTTCACAGCACATCTCCCCTAGTCTCTTGCTTTGGTGTAAGTCCACGGCACTTTTCCGCGCGACGTCTCCAGTGCCCGACGGTTTCGATCCAGGTGGACACCGCTTTTGGGAGACCCTCCGGGTCCCAAGCAAGGGATGAACTCGTGAAAGGCGGAGAGTTCTTTCTTCCTTTATGATTGTTTTTTATGGGTCCTCCCGAAGCCTTCCGCAGGTATGTTTCCCCCCAAGAGCGTGCCCCCTCTACGCCGTCCCGGATTTGCCAAAGTGTGGGATTTTTTCCTTACAGAATAAGACGTGTTCGTGTCGGCACGCCGGCAGAAGGGCGAGGCCATTTTTTTTTGAGGCTGGTGACCCCCCCCTGAAGGTAGGGAGGGTTTTTCCCTTTCCACCCGGAGCTGTTCTAGGCTTGGTCTCTGCCAGCATGACACAAGGTATTTTTCCCTTGCCTTGCTCCCACCACCCCCTCCCCACTACGTCTCTTCTCGAGAGGTTCCACTTAGCTCCCCCTTTCTCACGGATTGATTTATCTCCACACGGCCGGAAACCTTGTGTCCCTACTTTTTTTTACGTATGAAATCATGACAGAGTACCCAGCTGCGCTTATCCGCATTTCGCTTCCACTCTGGTCTCCCCCTTTCCTCACGTTCACGGGACGCGCGGCCCCCTTACGTCCCACGGAACTGTTTTTCTTTTATCCCGAGTACTATACCTTGCGAACACCTTTTATCGTATTCCGGCACAATCCTTCAGCTTGTTGTGTGTGACCTTTGCTTCTGCGGATTCCTCTTCCCACATTTAGGTCTTTGGGCAGTCCCAGGGGTAGTCCGTTGTGGTTTTCTTTTGGATGATGAGACCACCACTGTTCCTCCCCAGAGGCCGTCCCGGCCGCCTCTCTCCCCCAGATGTGAGCTCCCGCGCCGCAACGCGCTCCGAGGGATAGTCGTGTAGTTGTGAGTGACCCCTTTTTTTTGTGTATCACGCTTCCCTTGTGCTTACGGCGCGTTCACTGTCCTTTTTTTTCTTCCCCCCGCCATATGTTCACGCGCATCGTAGTGTACAAAGCCCTCTAACCGGCGTTCGCGAGCATTGCAAGCCCTTTTTCCTCTCTTAGGTAGTGGGAGTGTCCGGTCCTGCCCCTCCACTTTTTTTTCCCCAGGCAGAGACATTTCTTTCCCAGCCGGTCGCACGCCGGCCTTTCCCCCTTCCCACCGCTATGCCCGGCTTTCTTTTTGAACCTCTTCGCTACACCATTTACACCAACCCGCATCCATCCGACCGTTTGTTCGATCCCCGCTTCAAATCCCACCTTTTAAATCCACTTTGTTCCCGGCTTAATT
>Ga0179593_1583211_pt1 | contig 15018 bp, 17 predicted proteins | sample CZODoug2_1_08_16_FD_185931 | JGI IMG/M metagenome (GOLD analysis project Ga0179593, IMG submission 185931) | Vadose zone soil fungal communities from Angelo Coast Range Reserve, California, USA - CZODoug2_1_08_16fungal (PacBio error correction) | ecosystem: Environmental > Terrestrial > Soil >... | reverse complement strand
TTAAATTGCATTCCCTCTTTTCCTATGGCCCCTTCTCACGAAGTCTTATCCTCTTCTGCTGGTTTATTTTTTCGTGCATCGCGGGCATTAAGTCCTCTCCCAATTTTCCTCTCTTTTTTGAAATCAATCAGATTCTTTCCCTTTTTCTTTCACTTTTGAGTAGTGCTCGCGTATCGCGTCTTGAGGGCCTTCCTTTCCCCCCAGCCCCAACTTTATACTGTACGAAAGCTTCAGGACTAAAAAACGCCCCTTTTCCTCAATCCCCGATCAGTGCCCCCCTTTTTCAACTCTCCCGTCTTGGTCCCCGGTAGGATCTCTCCTTCCAATTTCCTTGTCGGTTTTTTTTTTGTGTAGGGGAATTGATGTTCAAGGTTTTTCGATCCTTCCTAAATCGGTACATCCGTACGATTTTTTCCACCCCATCTCCCAGATCATATCGTAAACTTCTCCCCCCCCTATTCCCCCCTACGTGAGCTGCTTTTTCTTGAGGTTACTGTCGCTCCGACAGGTACCTTGCGAAATATTTTTTTTTCTTTTTTGATGCTCGCGAGATTTTTACCCCCCCCCTTTAAGTCCCCTTATCTTTTTTCGGTATATCAGCCCCTCTGACTTTTAACCTCTTATAACACTATCCCCATTTTACCATCTCTACGCCTCCACCAGTTCGCCGGACCGTTTTCATTCACCCTTCTTTCCTCATTGGCCTTTGTTAAATTTTCTTGGACCATCCCCCAATTTCTTTTTTCTTGACCTGATTTTTTTGACACTTGCGCTGCCGTGATTCCACCCCCTTACAACATCCTACAATTTTCTATTCAGCTCTCACTGGTTCGCCCCCTGAGTTCCTCTTTTTCCCTGAAATTGCGATAAGGCTCTTCGCGCGGCCATTCCTCCCCACATCGACACAGGTGTTCTCCACGCACCCGGACTCTTCTCCTAAATATTTCCCGTATTGAATTATTTTCTTCCATTCTTTTTTTTCTAGAGGGTCTTTGAGGCCGCACCGCTATCGGTTTTTTGCCGATTTGTCTTTTAAACCCCCCTTTCCGTCCCTTTTTTACTGCCCCTTTCGGTTTAGCTTCCCCATCTATTTTAGGCCGGACAGTCCACTGAGTCGAATATTCTCCCCGCTGCAGACCCCATTTTCTCTGAACCCCCCCTTTCGGATTGCGTATTGGGGACTCCGATTCTTCGTTTGTTTTCAGTCGTTCCAAGTAACCCATCTTCCTCTGCCCCCCCCTTATTTTTCCCAAACCCACCCTGACATCTTTTTCGGGCCTCACCTTTTGCTTTACGACCTCTTCATCCGTGTATTCTTAGTGCCATCCCACCAGATTCCTTTTCTCCCTTCTCGCAAAACATGCAAGGGGAAACAGACTATCTTGTTTCCTGCGGAAGTTTTATTTCCCCGGAATTTTCCCCAGTTCCTCCAACCTCCTTCACCGTCCGATTACCCCTGAATGTCCTTTGTGATTGCAGTTTGCTACCCATTCTCTCTCTTCCTAGGCCATGTGTCCACCCTAGATCGGGTTACATTTCCCCCGTTCCCCAAGAAAGTCTGTGTTCTTCTCGTTCGAAGAGCTGCTAGATTTTGAGTCCCCAAGCCTTCCAAATCTGGTTTTCAACCTGGACCGTGATATGGACTCTCCCGTCATCCCACGGAAAATTACATTCCGCGAGCGCCCGCCCCCCCCCTCAGCCTTGGGAATCGGCGTTTTTTGTCCTGCTTAGTTCCTCGCAAAGATTTGAGCACCCTTGTTGACCCCCAAGATTAATGCAGCGGATTTGTCCGACCAGCGAAGCGGCCGTGCCCTCAATTTTCCTCCTTTCAAGCGCCATATTCTTTGTTGGTTGCGAAACAGTTTCCGCTACACTACAGATGCACGGCGACCAACCGAACTGATATTTTTCCTTTTTTCTTTTTTTAAGTTGTCCATAGTACGATATCCTCCGCATTCCCATCTTGTAATCCCTCCTAAGGTCTTCATCAAGTCAAGGGCTGGCGACCAATTAAGGAAGCTCCCCCTAGATGAACTTCTTCTTCCCTCGCATTTTCGTAGTTTTGCAGATTCTGAGCAGCCCCCCGGTGTGTCTATTCACCAATTATTTAGCATTTTTTTTACTAATTTACACAACAAAGCAACTGGCTCTTCCCTTTATTTCTTACTTTACTGAATCCTTGCTGAAGTCTTTTCCGACATTTTCGCGCGCAGACCCCAAATTTTATCTTCCCTCCCCATTTTTTCTTTTTTTTTCTTTTTTTTTGTTGTTTTGCTTTCTCCATGGTTGCCTAACTACGGAGATGTCCACCTTGGCCCCATCCGATGCTTCACTGGCGAATTTCTCCCCCCCCCCTTTCCCTCTTTCTTCCCTCCGTTTGTTCTTTTTTTCGAGTTGTGTTCTGAAGACTCATCGTTTTTTTGCCTGTGCATTAGTTCTTCCCTGTGCGGTTATTTGAAGGTGACCCGTCTCCCTTCCTTACATCTTTTTCCCTCAACCCCTTTTTCTTCAAGACCGGGAATGTCCATATCGCATGTCCCCTCTCACTTACGAATATCGTAGGGATTGCCATGTAATCTTTTTCCGCCCCCCAGTTTCTTTTGCTTGTGCTAACTTACGCTAGAATCCCACTCGCCCTCAGTTTTCACCAACCTCTAAGCAATCTTTTTTTCTACCCCCCCAGAGTGCCCTACGAAGCTCCCCCCCAACCGCTAACGGCACCCCGCCTTGACCGGACGAGCGCCCTTTCTATTGCCGTAATTAGTTACCGCGTTCCTTACTTTTGCTCAGACTTCTCTCCATTGAAGTTATTCGCGATTAGGATAATATTGTTGTCGAGTTGCGTCGAGGAATTTCGAGAGCCTTTTTTACTCTGCAAAACCCCAGTTCCTTTTTTTTGCCCGTCACCACCTTTTCGTATGTCGGTCCTGAACCTCCATCCTTTTCTCCTTATCTTACTTTTTTCACTCGATTTTATTTTGTTGAATCTCCGAGCTATCCGTTGAATGAGCTTTTTCAATTCCGCCCATTTTCTTATCTCACCGTCCTTCTAACTCTTTCGGCTTCCTTCGTGATTCTCAACGCCACGATCCCTACCATTTTCGGAAGGGGATACGTGTGCTTGATGTGCCTCTTTTGTCCCCTAAGTTCTGATATCTTTTCCCTATCTTCCCCTTTTAGATTCTGAGTCCAGCTTTCTTTGCTTTTGTTTTTCCATAGACAGCTTCTCTCTCCGTCTTTTAGGCACTAGCCCCCTTTTGGTTTCTACTTTTTCTTCACCTTCAATATAGCTTTCCTGATGACCTTCCTCATTTTCGCCTTTCCGCATAACCCCGAGCTTAATCGTTTTGCCCTTTTTCGAAATCTGGTTCCTTTTTTATAGATTTTTCGTCACTTTTTTTTTTTTCACCTTTGCCCTTTTCCCGACGACTTGCTGATCGGAGGTCCTCCTTCTGACATCTAGATGCGCTACCACTTTGCCCTTTCAATTCCTGCACTGTTCGAATGCACAGAACGCCAAACTTTCAGCTTTTTTTTTTTTTCGCTTTTCCAGCGCATTGGATTGTATATTTTGATTGGCCTCCTGAGCCTGCCTTCACATGCTTGTGACTTTCGGGGTGCCCGACTCCGGACATTATCAGCGGCGTACTTGTTTCATCTTTGTTCCGACTTCCTTCCAGAAGTACTTGACCCCAGCTGAATCACATAATATCGCTACAGAACCCCCCACCCCCCCCCCCCTTATTTTTATTTTATCTGGCCATTCCCATGTTTTTGACACCCCTTTGTTGAACATACTTTTGCATAGAAAGTCCCCACATTCGTTTTTTTTCCGTTGTTTTTTTTTCACTCCCCCCCAACAACATCGCTTTCATGGAATTTTTCAACACGTTTGACTTTTGCTGTGCTCCAGCTCCCCTGCGAATTGACCTTTCTACAATCCCTCTTCTCCCAGCCTTTTTCTCTCAGATTCTGTCCTCTTTTGCTGTCACTTCCTTTTTTTGAGGACTGGGCCATCGCGCAACTGGCCTCTACTTTTGTAAAGTCTTCACCAGCCAATTCTCGTCTTTCTTTCGACTCCCGCTCCCCCTTTGATCAGAGGATTTGTAAACCTCTTTTCAGCGGACCGGAGACCCCGAATAGACAATAGACTGTCGATCTATTCCCCAATCTTTTCTTTGGCTACCCATGAGAAGACTTCCCCCCATTAGGGACTCCTTGCCTTGGCGGAGGACCGTGTTCCTCTTACCCGAGTCGATACAGTGAGTTTGGTTTCCCTTTTTTTTCCTTCTTTAGTCTACCGTCCTTCCTTTTGTCAGATAAATTTCTTTCACATCGTTACGGAATCTTCAAAGTCAATGTGTTTACTGTCTTTTTTTCAGTCCGCGAACCGTGCACTTTGAGCGTTCCGTCTAACCCCCCATCCTTGGAATTACTCCTTTTCTTTCCCCCCCTGCCTTTCCTAGTTTTTTTCACTCCTCTTCAACGATTTATTTGACTTGCACCCCCTCCCCCCTTACCACGACACCTTTGTGATCCAGATCCTTACGCGACTGATTCGTCTGATTTTAGGTTTTCTTTTCCTTTTTCGTAAAGAATATACATTTAGTAGTCCCCCGACTCTTTTCAAACCTCCCCCTATCGACATTGTAAAGTTTTGGCTTGGTGGTTCCCCAAAGATATTCTCTTGGATGAAAACCCATCTGCCGTTTTTCCTTCCTCGAGACCTTCCCCCGTAATGTCGCTCATCTTAGGCTTCCTTCTTTATTTATACCTGAATACTATCACCAAGTTGTTGTTTTTTGATAAGTGATTCCATTTCTCTCTCCCAGACTAGTATTACCGTGGTCCTTTATCCACTTCGCCATCTTTTGTCAAGTCATGTAGGTTGTCCTGGTTGTAGCTTAGTGTTAGTTTCAAAAGACCTTTATTAGTCGTTTGTTTTCCCTTTGCGTTTTTCCCATTTTTTCCCCGCTCGATTCCTTTCCAGAGATTCCTACTAAATTTGTATGGTGACCTTCACCTTTACCCCAACCTCCCCAGTTTCTTTTTTTTTTTTTTTTTTGGTCGGTGATGTTTTGTCGTGTTTTCTCCGCAAGTCAGGTACCCCTGCTCTTCTACTTTAGAGCAGGCTGAGTCGACCATGACAGCCTTTTCTTCTCCGTCCTTCTGACGTTTTTTCCCTTGGCTTTAAGGATTACTATTCTAGCTTTCCCCTCGTTGACGTAATCCTTCACAGGACTGTGCCCTCTTTTCTTCTCTACCCCCTTTGCTTGCCCGTTGTTGAAACCCCAATGCTTGGATTCACCCATTTTTTTTTACCCCTGATGCGGCGCAGGCCACGTCAGTCCCCCACTCCTTTTAGTTTTTCTTGGCAGAGACCTTGGCCCCATTTTCTGCCCGATAGCGCTCTTTTTTTTCGAGATTTTAATCTGATCGCCCAAGCCGTACATCCTTAATCTACTATTTTCCCCTCAAACTCCTCCATGTTTCCTTTTCCCCGCGCTCTGGTTTAATTTACCTATGCTTTAGCTGCTATTCCTTGGAATCAGCGGGCATGCTGTACTTTTCTCAAAGCAAAGCAAGGGCTCTTTTTTGCGACAGTCCTTCCCCTTTCTTATTCTCCCATTCAATGCAAGTTGCTTGCTTTTTATTCCTTAGATCAGAGAATTTAAGATGCCTTGTTCTTTTATGGACACAGTCTAAGCAAATGTCGATTGGTTGCTAACTCCATACCCCTTTCCCGCGCTTTCTACTCAAAGACGGTCGCATCGATTCCCCCCACCCCTTTCAATTCCTTTCACCCGTGTATTTCGGAATCTGGTGGCCTTCTGGGACCTCCATTTTCCCCCTTTTTTATTGTCTTTTTTTTTGATTGGTCATTCTGTTTTTCATGCCCTCTTTGAATCGTTTTCGGTCAGGCCAATGCCCTAATAGCACAATATATAGTTTTCTTTTTTTCATTTCCAGTCAGCGTTGTTTTGTAGCCCCTTGTTTTCTCGGTTTCAGCTTTTTCCACCCTATCTTACAACACTGTGGAACTCTTGCTTCTGGAATGAATTCTAGCGCGAGTTCCCCATTCTTCTTTTGACGCGACTGGTATAGACCTTTTGTTTATCCATCTTTTAACCCCTTTCCGTCCCCACTCTGCTGATGTATTGCGCTACAACAACACCCTGCTTCGGCAGTCGCCCCCTTCTTTTCTCCCAATCTCCTCATGCAGACCTCCCTTTTAGCATTCTTAACAATTTTTATAGTTGCTGATTCGTTTACAGTATTTCGATGCGGCTGGTCTTTTAAACAATCCTTTGGACTCTCTAAACTGACCCCTCTCTAGAGATGTTCGCTGTTGTGTTCCTCATGGTCAAGTTCGTTTTTTCGCTGCCAGTCCCACCAATCGTCCTTGTGTGCCGCCCGGTCAAGATCCTCCCTGTTCTTCAAATCGCTGACTTCTTTTTTGCCCTTTCGACCATTCCATTTGTTTTTAGCGTTTTATAGCCATTTGCCGAACAGCAGATCATTTTTCCTCCATTTTTCCTACTGTTTCTTTTAAACGACCCCACCCACGATTTCAATCGGTACTCGTGTTATTTCTTTCACCCAAGCCAGATTTTGCCGCCTAAGCTTCGAAGAGTCGTTACTCTCCAAATCTTCTCGTCGCGCATTACAAAGTTCGCGCTTTTTTTGGCGATTTGATTTTTTGTTTTAAAGTAACTTCTTTGCATTTACCCGTCTACCTTCCCCCCTGCAGCGCATGCAACATTTTGCGATATTTTCCCCTCGATGGTCTGAACTCTTCCCCTTGTCTTCTGTGCCCTTTCTCCAGGACCCCCCTCCCAGGCTTTTTTTTCAAACTTTTATTTGCTTCAATTGCACATTTCCTTCCCAGATTGGCCCGCCCTATCCTCAATTCTTCTGTTGAAGTCATTTCCCACTTTTTTTCCCCTTTTTCATCTCATTCAGCGACCCGATTGCTTGGCGCACACCTTCTATGTCTTTTTGCTCTTGAGTGTTGCCCCGATTGTTTTCTTTAGGGCAAGGCCACGCATCGTCTTCCGTTTTTCTTTCGACCCTGACCCCTACTCTAAGAACTTGCCATCATGAGGCTAGTCGATGTGCGCCCCGAAATATGGATTATGACTCACGGAACTCTTCCTTCTCGTCCGCGAATCGAAATCAAGGTGCACTACCCAAGCCGGCCCTACAGAATCTGAAAGCCCTTTCCTGAGTTTTCCTCTGAGGAACAATCTCCTTCTAAGCCCACTTTACTACTCCTAGATTTCTGTAGGATATTTCCTAATCTCCCTCAACCTCCGACCTTTTTTTTTAGACGCGTTCATACTTTCACCTCGATGCCCCACCCCTTCTTTGCAGCTACGTTTACGTCAGCTCTCAGACTACAGTTCTAGACTGTGCCAATGAACTAGTCTCGTAGACTCATTTTTCCGTACGAATCCCCCCCTCTGATGAACACGAGAGCCTTTTTTTCCCCGCGGTTTGAGAATCACTAGACACGCAGGTCTGTTTTTAATCCCCCCAGATTCCCCCCTTCCATAAGTTTTCCCACTCAAAGAAGATTCACTCTTCTTGACTTCCATGCTGAGCTCAGCGTAGCGGGTGGTCGTGATGGCGAGTTGTCCTGATACCCAGTTGAAACCACTTTCCTAATGCTTTCGGTCCACAAACCATAACCTTCTGCCCTCGCCCTTTCCCCTCCGCTACGCTTTTACTCCTGATTTTCCTATTCTATGAGCAGGAGAGTTGAGCTCCCCTTCTTTTTGGATTCCCTTTCTTTCCCCCCCACCAATAATATTTTCAGTCCCTGATGTCCCCCTTCCCGAGAGAATGTTTTTTTTTGTCCTTTTTTTTTACCCTACCCGGTAGTTTTTTTAAAAGTCACTGTCGTTTGTATCTGCACAGACAATAACGTTCTACTACGCCATTTTCGGAATCTTTTTCCTTTGATTTTCGATAGTTCCCTTTTTTTTGTTAATACTGGAAATTGTGTATGGAAGTGCCGCTTTTACACTCCGCCTCTTTCCCGTTTTTCAGTGCCAAAGCGATGCGTCCCAATTCCCCCTTTCCTTTTCGCTCCACATAGTTCGTTGTTCCCTGCGCTTCCCCCCAATTTAGAGGTCCTCATGCCCATCCGGCCCCCCCCCCAGGAGGGCGCCAGGAGTATTTGTCTCCAAGTTCTTTTCTTTTTTACCATGTTTACAGTAGATTCCCCTCCAGTTGTCAAATTTTTATCTACCCCCCCCCCCACGTTTACCCGGCAACCCTCCTTTTCCTCCTTTAGTTACATCTTTGCTTAGTTGACGAGTCATGTCTCCCTCCTTTGTTTTCTTTATTCTACGCTGCTTTTTATCGACTATCTTCATTCTTTTGAAAACTGTCCACTCCCCCCAGTTCTCTTTTTTTGACGTCCATCGTGTCGATCAGCACCGCTCAACTCTCGAACTTCTCATTCATCCTTCCCCCAGACTTCCCCAATCGAATTCCACTTCTTTTGCCCTCCCGACTCTCGATTTTCTCTTTTCTTTTTCCAAGTTTACTTTTGCTAGTTTCTTCCCAGTCGTTAACTTTTTGTATTTTTTTTTTTGTCTACTTACGACGCTTATTTCTCTCTCTACCCTTTTCTTTGCTTGTATCTTATGGATAGTGTTCGCGTTTTTGTTTGCCGTTTTTACTGATTCACGTTCGTCCTGCCCATTCCCATAATTCCTTTTATCTGAAAGTCTGTGACCCCCCCTTGCACTCCTCTTTTATTTGGTCCGGCATTATGACTGTGCCGTTTTTTCTTCTCAATGTCCCCCGGGCGCCTTTCCCATTTTTTTTGCCCTCTCTCTTTCTCTGCCTATAAATCACTCTTCTTAACGCCAACCCTGATTTTTCTCCCTCATTCGGGCATTCCTGTCTGAGTTCTAAGGCTACCTGACCCTTTTCCCTTTTCCTCCGATTCCGAACTTTTCTTTGCGATCTTTCTCTTGGATCTTTACCCCTTTGTCAATTCATTCTACCTTGTTTCCCGTGCACCTTTAAATCTTTTCATAGTGCTGTCTTGCTCGTATTGCTTTCTACCAAGCCTTTCCGGGACTAAGTTCTCCCCTCGATTTCTTTCCCCATCTCCTCTGATTTTTCAACTGATGTCTCGTGGACCCCAAAGTTTCCCTTGGCGTTGTGTCCTACCTCCCTTTTATTCCTCCTCTAGCGCTGTCCCCTAGCCCCCCCATTCACTTTGAATTCACTCGAAGTCTTACTCCATTTTTTTTTTCCCCCCCTAACCCGTGATTTTCCAAGCCGCGTAGCGTGCCTCCACCGAGACCCTTGTGTTTCCCTTTTGACCCTGGTCTCACTACTGGGCCCCAACTGTTCGGGCATTTTTTTGTATTCCGAACAACTCTGAGGCCACATTGAGACTTTCCCACCCTGCTTTCTGCGTCTCCAGCCCTCCTCAATGTTTCCTTTTCAGAAATCAAATTTTGGACCCTCGCGATTCTCGATCTCCCCTTGTTGGCGCTCACACTTCGCTAGTTTGGCCCGCCCAATTTTCCTTTTAACCCCGCAACCCTCCATTTTTGTTCCCCACCAGACGCCCTCTCCTTTGATTTCTTTCCTCTTTTCCCCCTTGTTCTAGTTGCTAGCGTTACCGACTTCCCTGTCTTCCAATCAGCCTTAGACTAGTGATACTCCCCCACCAGTCAAGCATTTTCCCAGGATCCCCTCCTGATTTTATGCCCCTTGTGCGTGTCCTACGCGTCGTTTGCATACTCAGCTACTTTTTTTTTTTCTATTCGATCCATCACGTCGTTTCTTTTTCGTTTCATCTATCCCGTTTTCGAACTTGCGCTCTAATGTGACCTCTTTTCCCTTCCGTGCCTATACGATCCTACCCAAAAGGCATTCGCACTTGTTTATTTTTTGGTGGAAGCGTCTTTTCCTCCCCCATTCCCTCGGCGTTAGCTCAGGACAACGACCGTTGACTTTTGCCTATCCCTCTGAAGCTCGCTCCCTCTATTGTAACGGTTGTTGCTCCCCCGCCCACCTCCTTCCCTACCCACTCCCACCTACTTTACTTTCGTCAGTTTGCCCCAGCTCCTACTTTTGCGTACTGAATTAAGAGTTGACAACCTGTTTCACGCATTTAGTATGGGAGTGAGTTTTTCTTTCAGACTCCAGAGGCTACCTTGGGACTGGTGTGCTTTTTTTTCCTCACTTTCCCTTCTATGATTTTAACCCTCTTTTTCTTCTGCTTTTTCTTCCTCCCGGCATGCATTTACTACTCCGAGCCGGCCTTACTTCCTCTCTCGACTTTTTCTACCGTTTAGGTGCTTGCTTCCTACTTTTTCTACTCAGAATCGCCTCTCCTTTTGTGGTAGTCATTTTGCAATTAGCCAGAATGGCCCCCTCTTTTTGTAGCGTATGTTCTCGCGGCTTTTTAGTTTTTTTTAGAGTAGAGTGCCCTCGTTATTTTTTTCTATACCTCTGTCTACCGGTCCCCTTTTCCGATTCGCTTTTTGAGTTGATTTTCCTTTTTTTTTTCCCCGGACCTATCTCCCCTGATGAAAATACCTTTTACAAGCATTGGGATTTCAGTTTTTCTTCTTTACGGTGAGCCTCGCCGTAATCCTTCTTTTTGTGTGAGAGACACTTCGAGCTCCATTTTTAGCCCCCCCTCTGAACGATTTTTTCTTAAAACTTTTACTGACATTCTCTTGTTTCGAGCTTTCTTGCTTCTCTTCTCCCGTTTTTGATTTTTTGTTCTGTTACGACCTGACGAACCAAAGCTTTGTTGCTTTCCGTTTTAAACCCGCCGGCTTTTTCCCATGCCTCTACCGGCTTTTAATCTTTAGTGTTTAACACTTGGCCTGCTTGCGTTGGCTTGTTTTCGGGCGCTCATAGCACGGTCAAGCCCCTCTACCATGATCCCCTTTGCTTTAGTGGTTTGGAAGCAGCTTAATTCCTCCCAATTTAGGTTATCCCGATCTTCATTCCTTTGCTCAGCCTTGGTGTTTTTGGTTATTATGTGTAGCCAGTGTGACCTCCCTTCTTGTGGTCACCTTCTCTACATACAGCCTCTACACCGACAAGCCTTCACTACCCTAGACGCCGGTACTTTCAACATTCTTTTTCTTTTTTTTTTTTTTTTTTGTTTTTTTTTTTCGACATGCCGCGATGCTACATTGCACCTTTCACCACGAAAGCTTTCAGGGTCTGTGCGCGATTCTGCGAAGTCGCTGAAGTTGTCGCGCCCAACCCTCATTGGTTCATCCTTTTAAGGCACCGATTTATTCTTTTCTCCCCCTCTGATGAGCAAGCAGCGGGTCCTCCCTGTGTATTATTCCAGAGGGTTCTTAGTATCGCACCCAGTCAAACTCCCCGAAACTTTTGCTGGCGCTCAAGGGTTCCACACCAACGGCCCTGGCTGTTTTCTACCTCAAGCGGTTTTGTGTACCCCTTTTCCCCTTTTTCTGTTCTCGCTTTCAAGCCAGATTCTTTGTTCGCCACGAGTAGCGATCTCTGTCTGGTTCAATTTACCCTTTCGGACTTACGTGAAAGCCTTTTGAGTGAGTTTGTCATTTGCACAGCCTTTCTCGCCGGCCTAAGTTTCTAGCCTTACATCAATCTTAGCCAGAAAATTCTATCAACGGTGTACTATGTCTTTTACTGACGTGTTTATTGTCCTAGGCTTACCAGTCCCACGTCTTTTTGAAGCATTCGGACTTGCGAAGTCACATTATTATGAAGCGTTCTTTCTTTCCCATGAAGTCCCAATTTTGCCCCCCCTTTCAACCCCTCACTAGTGATTTATTTTACGTTTTTGGGGCACCCATTGGGCCGTAACCCGAACCAGGATTCCCAATAGTTTCTTCATTTTCCCCCCTTTTTTCATTTGCGCAATAGGTACACAACTATTTTTTTGAGTCGCAAGTAGTCCCTGCCAAGTCCTGACATTTCCTCGCGGGTGTCCCGAACTCTCTCGTCTCTATCACCCACCCATGCAACTTCTTTCTGCTGCGTTTGGGACGACCTTATAGTTCCTCATTGCAGCGAACATCCCCACCATAGTGCTAGCAACGTTTTTTTTTATAGCCTGCTATGAAGATTTCACTCTAAGTGATCGCCGTGATTTTGATAATCCGGCAAACGCTCCGTTCCTTGACGGATATTTCTTTCCTCCACCCAAATGCCGATAAGGGTTTCTTCACCCCCCCGATGCTATACCTTTGTTCAACCCCCCTTCAGACCCTGAGAATGCCCGACTTCTGTCAAGGATTCTCTTGTGCCCAGCTAGATTCCCCTCTGCTAGCCGGATAGCGTTCCCCTTGAGAAGCTTTAGTACTCGCAGGCATTCCCGTCGTATTTTTATTGCGGAGTTTCATAAGCATGATTTGAATGGTTACCCTTTCTATTCATCCCTCACGCCCCCCCCCCCCCATCCCCTTTACCTGTATCCCCAAAGCATTCCTTATTGTTCCTTATTTTTCCCATCAGCTTGGAGTCGGCACGCCTCTGTCTTCTGTAGATGATTCTCTCATCCGTTACTTCATTATTAAGGATGGCAAAAGTGAGTTACTTCCGTCAGATACTTGCCTTTCTCCGCCCGATGTTTCCCCGAATAATATCCAGTTGCCGAGAATCGGACAGTCGACGAATTACTGCCCCCCAACTATTGGCCTCTCAGGATAACCGAATTGGCTTCCTTTTCCCCCAATTCTTAAGCGATAGATTTCCCCTACCACCAGATTTCGTCCTCTGAAAGTCCACAATGCCGCTTTCGGAGTATGCCCCGAACACTCCTTGTTTCTCCACCAAGATACTTTTAGAAGTGCAGGCTGCTCGTCTGGTCAGCGCTTCGCCAAAACTGATGCATGCTAGAGAGGAAGTGCCCTATGCTTTTCAATACCCTTTTGCCACCTTTTTAAAGTGCCTTCCACGATCCGCGTACCACCCTTCTGACCTTGTCTTTCGTGCGTAGACTGAGAAAGAATGTAGAGCCTTTGAGTTATCGACGGTAGCTCGCCTTCCTTTCTTTTTTCCCACACGCCTCGGAATCTGCTTCGGCTCCGGCAAATCCATCCCAACTCCTCAATCCCGCGTCTTTCATTTTTGAAATTGAACCAGATTATTTGTATTCGACTCCTTTTCTCAACCAGCTGCAACCCCCCCCCCGATCATTTCCGCCGACCTCATGAACTTTCTGAAGATCCACTCCCGGCAATGAATCGATTATTTTTTATCATCCCAAGAAGGACCCTCCCGTTTCGGCTCGCCCCAGCGTTTTGACGGCGACACTGGATTTGCTGCCCCCGTAACTTCAATAGGCGTGCCTCCCATTGATCATTTGACACTGAGCCGTTGCACACTGCCTCACCCACCCTGAATGCGCGCAATATTGGGCCTTACAGTGTGTCCCCTCGCCTTTAATTCCTTTTTCTTATTTCTTTATCGGTTTACTCACCGCGGATCGATCCCCTAACGTTGAGCGCAACGTGTGTGTGTGAACCGACCCCAAACCTATATATTAAGAGAATTCAACGAAATACAAAGAGCACAAGAAAAAATACCTTGCGGGAAATTGTACCCTTTTTTTAACGAGAAGCTCTTTGGAGTCCCGTGTTTTTCGCCAGGCTGTCGCTGACCGCCAATGCAAATGCAAGATTTGCCCGTAGATCTTTACATCATTTTCTCCCAGGATGTTTTTTTGATTTTTGAGAGATTGATTGTTTTTTTACCATCCACACCCCACAAAACTCCTTGTGGCCCTTCTGCCCTAGCCACGGTGAAGTAATCTCCGGATTCGCCCAACGGGTACCCACGCCTATTTGAGCACCTTGACGCAGGTCCCAAGTGGCGCACCATGCTTTTCTTTTTTAAAAGTTTCAAGAAACAACGCCTCACAAACCTCCATGCGGCTGGCCTCCTCTCGCTTTCACTCCATCCGAATCCACTCCCAGAAAAAGAATAGCGGAACGGCCCGCTTTCGATATTAGCTGCGTTGATTCACCTTTTTTCCTTTTTTCGATAACCACCAAGTACTTTGTCCTTCAGGACACATACGCCTTATCTCAGAGTTCCCACCCCCTCCGGAACCTCCCAGCATGCGAGGGATTGGTATAGTTTTTCATATCTTTTGTCCTTTTAGTTCAGTTTTTTTTTCCTCTGCCTCAATGCTTCCCGTTTTATGCTCTTACGCCAGTTTTTTATCGCTGTGGCTTTGGTATTTTTTCTTGAGCGCTGTGGCCCAATATCCAGTCGGTTTTTTCTAACTATGTATCACTTCCCCCCTGCGCCGAATACAGCACGGCACATACGTCCTATTTTTCCCTTTTTTTTTCCCCTCGAGAATTCACCTATTAGCACCTTTTCAGGCCCCCCCAAACGCTTCTGATTCTAGGATTGGGCACTATCCGCTAGTTTCGAACCCTTTGACGTCGGCTTCCTGTTGAACCTTTTTGAAAATTCCTTTTCACAGTTTTACAAATTACCGTTTTGGCTTCTCTTCTTGGTCTACTAGTTCCGTTTCTTTTTTGATCATTGTGCTTGTTCAGATCACTTTTCGAGCATTGCTCATCTGGTCTTCTTCGACAGCACTTACCACATCAGTTCGGGTTTGCGGTACTAGCCTTTGATACTCTGTGTTCCTTTCCCTTGGCGTTGTAGCATTGTGCCTTTCTTACCTCTCCACCTTCCTGGCGTAGACAACTCCATCTTTTTATCCCTTTTTTAGTATTCCGGTCACGCCCCTTCGTTTTTTGAATCTGTGGATCCGTGCATTTTTGTACTTTGTCCGAATTTCCTTGCGATTCCCCCGTCCCGGCGTTCATTTATATGTGCGATCCCCCCCAATGATTCTTACCATTTGCATCATTGAATATGCCTCAAGATTTCTATTCACTCCCTTCTCACCACATTGTTCTGGGTTATTGAGTACAGCTTTCCCCTCCCTTCTTTTTTAGGGCAATGCGGCAGCCTTTGAGACTTCCTTTTCTGACCCCCCCCGCGTTTTCCTTTCAA
>Ga0179593_1526106_pt1 | contig 15018 bp, 18 predicted proteins | sample CZODoug2_1_08_16_FD_185931 | JGI IMG/M metagenome (GOLD analysis project Ga0179593, IMG submission 185931) | Vadose zone soil fungal communities from Angelo Coast Range Reserve, California, USA - CZODoug2_1_08_16fungal (PacBio error correction) | ecosystem: Environmental > Terrestrial > Soil >... | reverse complement strand
AGCCAAAACGCGGCGCCCCCCCATAGTACCCACGCAACCCCAGGTCCCCCACAGGTGTAGGCGTACGGTCCACTCTTTTTTTTCCTCAGTATTGAGGCCGCCGGGTTAAACGCATCCCTCGCCCGGCACACCACCCCTCTTCTCCGCCGCCAAGTCTTTTTTTTGATGAATTGTACGCCATTCTCGCTTCCTCTGGCCCCCGTTTTCCCTCGGAAATCCTTGGGTTTTTTAGTGCTTTAGCGAACCACCCAGCGATGTTCCCGCTGTTTTAGCTTGCTGTTCTGAACCTTTAGGGGCCCGCTTTGAGGTTCTTCTTTTTTTCTTTTTTCCTCGTCAATGGTGGGGCGTAATAGGTTTTACCAAAGCCACTTTTGTCCCACCTTTTTCTTATGGGTTCCAACCCATCACACCTCAACCCCCACAGAGTGTGGCCCGAGGTCGGTCTTTTTTTTGAGAGGGCTTGTGTCCTCCCCCCCCAGATAAGTGGGCCCAACATTTTTTTGTTGGTTGTCAGAGTTTGTCCCCACCTCCCCCCCCTGCTCAGTTTTACGACCCTTTTAACAAGACCCCGGCCCTTCATTGTTCTTCCATAGATAAAAGCCGTTCCGTTTTTTTTTGGATGGCCGTTTCTTCTGGGTTGCCTTCGTAGCCCTTTCCTTTTTTTTAACCAGTTTGATTCTCGGCTTTTCCTGACTTCGTTGCCCGTTTTGTAGGGCTTACACCCTTCCTTTAATTCTCTCCGCCTTTTTTTTTCTTTTTTTTAGGTTTCAGTCTCACCCCCCGTTTCCCGCCCTGCGGTCCCGTTTCCGGGCCGGCCCGTCCTTTTGAGCGCAAAAAGATTTTTCGGTTGTCGTCGCCGCCCATTTCCCCTCTCCACTTGGTCAGTTTTTGTTCCCGGCTGCGCCCCCCGAACTTAAAACTTTCTCTTTGGAAACGCGGAGTCGATTTTTTAGACCCCTTAACCTTTTTTTTTTCCTCCAATTTCGCGTAAGTCCCTTTTTGACCGCTGATAGAAGACGCCCCCCCCCATCGAATGCAGTGTTTTTTTTCCTCCGCTGGAAGGGCATTGTCTGGGTGCCCCCCCCCCCAGGGGTTCTTCCTTTTGCCCGTGAACCCCCTTCTTTTTTGCGGCTCAACCTGGCCCCCCTTCAGGTCCTGTTTGGCTTTCCTTTTTTTTCCTCAGCTGGCCCCGTCCGACCCACCACTTTTGGTATTGAAGACGGGCGTCCCATTTTTTCCCCTTCTGATTTCTTGTGTCTTCCCGGCCTCTTCCACCGTCCCCCAAAAGTATTGACCATCAAGTTCTTTTCCTCTTTTTTCCAATCCCTCGTTCCCTCCCGTTTACACCATGGTCTTCATTTTTTTTTGGACCGTCTTTATGGGTGTTGTAGCCCCTCGGTCACACCCCCACTCGAAGCCGTGGATCGAGTCAACCGGTCAGTTGACCCACTTGTCCCCAGTGAACTTCTACCCCGGTTGGCCTCCCTCTGAGTGCGATTTCGAATTCAGGTCGAAGCTTTTCTGCCCGTGGGGAACCGTCCGATTTTCGTTTGCGCTCCCCCCCCTAATGCCGATTTGACCTTTTAACCCAATGCTTGGTGGTATTTTGTTCTATTTTACCTGTACCCCCTGGGACTTTTCTGTGGTTACCCTTACGATCGGTTTTTGTGTCCTCTTCTGCCCCTTTTCACGCTCTTCGGTGTTTTTTGTTGCCCACCGCCCGCTAGTTCGGAACGCCGTCCCACCCCCTTTTTTTTAGACCCGCACACTGCCCAGTTTTCCCCTTTTCTATAGGTTGAACGGTCCTGGGTTCGTGCGGGGTCCTGCTCCATCGCCATCATTGGGCAGTTTTTTCAATCTCACGGCGTTCCTTCACGTCAGCCCGCGTTCGGTTTTGACGAACGATTTCCCGCTGCGATTTTTCTCACCTTGCTTTTTTGCCCGCCTTTTGGTTCGGCATATTTTTTGCGGCGGGCTCTTTTAGTTGCTCTGCCCCTCCGGGAGGGTTCCTGCGTTTGTGGCGGCTTTGACTCCCCCCCCTAAACAACCAACGGCCCCAACTCCTCTCCGTCTTTGCCTTTTTTTTGCAGCGTCCTGCTTCCTGCGTTGCACCACTGTTTTTCGGCCTTGTTCCCTGCCGTTGCAGCGCGTGCAACCTCGCGAGTCGGTCCCCTCCCTTAAGGTCGTGACTTTTTTTTTTCAACTAGGTGCGCGTTGGTCCCCCCCCATAACACTTCCATTCGACTTCCGACATGATCCCCACTGAGATTTTTGATCCTTTTTTTCATTTGCGTTTTCCCCCTGAGCGCCCCTGGTTTCTTCCCTGGTGCTTCATCACTCGGCGGGATATTTTCTGCGCCGAGTGCTTGATCTTTTTTCCCCCACCAAGCACGTTTCTTGTTTTTTTTCCTGCCCCACATGTTCCCGGCGTGAATTTGAACCGTATCCCCTTCTCTTTTGCGGTCTCCCTTTTGGTAGTACGCCCGATGTCCTTTTCGGTTTGAGAGCTCTCCCTCTTGGGAGCCCTTTTTTCCCGGTGTGATTTTGATCCTGTTCTTGGTTTATTTTCCCTTTTCACGCGGGGATTTTGGTCTCGCCACTTACCCAATGACGTGAAGGAGCTCGGCTATGCAATCTCCCCTTCCATGCCTGGTGACACGTCCCTTGCCCCTTTTAATAGCCTGGACAGATTTAGTTTCGGAATCAAGTAGGACCTGCCTGCTCGTGACGGGTCGGAAATTCAACCTTTTACTTTTTTCTTTTTTCTTTTTTTTTTTTTTTTTTTTTGTCGGTTACCTTAGCATTCTCCTCACACTTCAGGTGAATTCGTCCTACCTGTTTTGACCCCGACGTTTTGTTGATAGCATTTCGAATAGTCGCGTCATGATGAACGCCACGTCCGTTTTCATCCCGTCTGCCCTATGACACCTCCCTCCCTCCTATCTGTTTGTTTCCGTCTTCTCTCTGGTAGTTATACTTCTTTCCCTCCTCCGTGTTGCGAGAGTGTCATTATGATTCCTTCCCCCCCCCCCTGAAGCCCACCCCCGATTCCCTTCTTGGACGGTTCATTTTTTCAACGCAATGGTTGTCCCTTTTCGTAGCTGGTTTCTCGACGATCGATTGCTTTTGTTGACCCCCGGGCCAAGCCTTCTTTGCGATTCCCCCCCCCCCAGACTGCGTCTTTACTGCGAAGTATATCCCAACCTCGGTCCCCCCCTTTCCCTTATCTTTCCTGTGTTCCTTGACCCGCCCTCCCCCTCTACTGTCCCCGGCCCCGGATTTGGTGGGTGTCGACAACCCCCCGTTGTTTATGTTTTTCTTGACGCGATGTCCCTCCCTTCCCTTCCCCCTTCCTCTGTTGCGACCCCTCATTTCACTCTTTGATCCCGACGTTCAACCAGTAATACACCAAGGAAGGGGATCCCACCTTGCCACCAACAAATGCCTCACGCCAGGTTTTCCCCTAGCAAAGAGGTAATATTCCGGGACAGTGATTGACCCCCCCGCCCCCGATGCGACCTTGTCGCTCCCACGGCCCTTTGATTTTTTGAAGCATGTTGCTGGTCCTGCCCTAACCTTTCCTCTGTTCCCCGGGATATTCTCTCTTCCTGTTGCCGGTCAGTACATAGCACTACTACCCTGTCCAGTTACCGCACAGTTTTTTTTTTTTTTTTCGGTGAAAGTTTTTTTTTTTTTAGCAATGTCGTCGAGACCTGGCCCCAACATAGATTTTCGTGTTTTCAATTTCAGCAGCACGCTGTTTGGCACCCCCTCTTATTCACAGTCCTTTTAGCTCTTTGGAAGGTCCCCCGCCAGATTTGCTTTGTTCCCAACCTCCTGTGGACCCTGTGTTTGTTTGCCGGTGAGTCCGGAGTTCAGAAAGTTTTCTTGTATGGCCCCCCTCTTTTTCGCATATGGGGCCAGCCTCCCTTATGGACGCTATTACGTGCTCCGATTGGCTTGATGCCGTGCCGTTTGTTCCTTTTGGTTTTTGCACCCTCCGCAGACTTGCCCCGTTCGTTTGGTGAGGTCTCTACGATCCATCCAGTTTTTTTTTTTTTCCAATGCGCCCCCTTCCCCCACTGACAGCCCATATCCTCCCAACCTGGGTCCCCCCCCCCCCCTCCTGAGTTTGGAAAATCCTTTACGCGTCCAGTCCCCCCGGGGTAAACTTAATGGCCACCATTTGGCTTCTGGTGCCCTGCTTCGGTCCCTGGCCTGTTGTCTGCCCGCCCCCTCCCACCTTCCCTTTAACCCTAATTATCCCTTTTATTCGGCTTCTTTGGTTGAACTATTTTGAGTGGTGTTTGACTTTTTTTTTTTTTTGGTAACCGACAACCCTGCGGTGCGCCCACACCCAGCGTCCTGCGACCCCCTTCCTGCTTTTTTTCAGTCGTTCTCCCCGACTTGGGTGGTTCGGTTCTAAATTTTAGGACGACCTCCACACACGCGCTCCAATTTTTTCCCCTTCCGGGCCTTAGCCCTATTCTCATTTCTTCTTTCGTTCTTTCGGATGGGGGCCGGTCTGGAACCAGGATTTCATAGCTCCTTTTCTTCTTTTTTCTGGACTTGAGGCCCCCCCTTTTTTTTAGGCGGTACGGGCAGTCCCCCTTCTTCAACCGCCTGCTTGCGAGTTTCTTTATCAACCGCTCACCCTATTTCCTCTCCCGTTTTCCTTTTAATTGACCTGGCCGTTCGGCCCCCCACCCATTTCCCAGTCCTTTATTTCGGCTTTTCTTTTCGGGACGTTGAAGCTTTTTTCGGCGCGGCCTCTCATTATTTAAAAACTGTATGGTCAAACTTTTTTTAAAATTGAATTTTCTTTCCGTTAGGATCTTTTTATCTCTCTCACCTGACATCTCTTTGAGTTGCCCCCTTGCCCCGTGTAGGGAAACCACATTTTCAGGGTCTGGGTGTCTAACATACGTGCACATCTCAGGGCTATGACCCGCGGCTTTTTCGAAAATATATTTCTTTGACGCAGCTGTCTGAGGTTTCAGTTTGTGACCAAATTTTTTTTCCCTGCCGGTTTACTTATGTTTTTCTGCTCTGAACACTCCCCGATCTTTTTGAAACCTGTCCGCTTTTTTCCCCGTGATAAAGCTGACCTGTTTTCAGATTCACCCATCACTTTCTTTCCCACGATCCTTTTTGCTAGATACGATTCGCCCCTTCCGTAACCAGTCGCAGTGGGCCGGTGGAGGTTTTTGTACCCGGCCCGACGCGTCGTGACACCCTTCACCAAGCCCCTTTGGTGTCGATCCGCCCCCCATGGACTTAGGTTTCAGGATTTGTTACCGGTTGACCTCTTGTTGCCCTGGTTCCTCCTGTTTCCCCTTTCCCTGTTTTTTTTTGAATTTACGTGGCGCCACCCTGTGTGCCACAGGTTATTTCTTTAGCCGTTCCTGCCCGCCCTTTTCCCTTGCGGCCCATCTTTTTTCAGAAATCGTTACTCCCTTTTTTTGGGACGTTTAAAAACTTCACAAACCCTCCCTGTGGTCTCTTTTTCGCGTCCTTCGCCCCCCTTTCCCGCGGTAGAATTTCGGTCCCCCCTGTGGTCTGTGGTTTTTCTTATGGGTGCCCCCAACATAATTTTACACCCACCCCAAAAGTTGATTTTACGAGACTCCCCACATGGCGTTTCACATCATGCCCCCTCCAGTCTTCCCCTAGCTTTCACCTCCACCCCTAAAAAACAGCGTTTTTTTTTTTTGGTTCAAGCTGTTCCTTTTTCTACTTTTCGCCTACATACTTGAAAAACCTGTGTTTGACCTTGAAGACGGGCTTCAATACCTTTTTTAGTTTACCATCACAAGCAAATTTTTCCCTTTTTTACCCAACTTACGCTGTCCTGAGATTTCGGTTTTTTTGATTGATCGTTAGTTTGCTGTGTGTGTCCTTTCTCTCGTCCCTTCCCCCCCCTAGTTTATTTTTGGACCCGACCGCCTTTGCTTTCGTCAAGGTTTTGGGGGGGGAGTTTTTCTGTTGCGGGTGCTATATCCTCTCTTCTCCTCCGTTGTTTGTTGGTTTGATCTCCCCCCCCCACCCTCCCCGACCCCCTCTTTCCCTCCTGGTCCCCCCCGTAACCAAGTTGTGGGGCGTTGGTTCAAACTCTTTTTCGCACCTCGCGTTGACTCCCGTTCCAGTCCCCCACCGCCTCCTCGATTTTGCCACCCACACCGATGATTTCTTGTTCCCGTTTTGTCTTTTTTTGTTCCCTTTACGCCAAAATTATTTCTGCCGAGCTTCCTTTTGCCGGAACTCCCCCTTTTTTATCTCCGGAACTTTTTGCCAAAACCCACACCCCCCAAGATGTTTTCCCCTCTTGTTTTTTCGTGCCCTTTTCCGCTTTATGCACCCCTATTCCCTTTCTTCGGGAGTTTTTTTTTTGGATTCGCATGTGTGGTTTTTTTTTTTTTCTCGGAAAAAGATTTTTCCTATTTAACTTTTCCATTGGAATACACACCCTCTTAAAAAGGTTGTTCCATATTCGGCCTGGGTCTAGGGTTCCCCCCTTGTCCAGCATTATGTCCCCCCTTGGATGTTGGAATTCTCGTGCACACGACCCCCTTTGCATCGATTACTCTCCCCTTGCGCCCCGCGAAATTATGTGACGGTAGTGCGTCCTTTCTCTCCCGTTAACGTTCCTGTGGTGATTGCCGTGGTGCAGGGTCAATGTACCTCAAGTGTCCTTCTTACCACCAGGGTCAGATTCCCCCGATTTGGCGGGTCGTGTTTCCATTGGGTTTGTAGGTCGTCCCTCGTCCCCCATCGCTTTTTTGAAGTTTTTTCCCGCCGTGTTTGGTTCTTTTTCTCTCACCCCCTCGACCTGGCCCCCCCCCTTCTATGTTTTCGCCTGCCTTTCCTTTTCAACCCCCGCTCGGTGTTTCGCGCCATTTCCACTTCCCTTTCACACCTTGTAAGCGGTTTAGCCTTCGTTTTCACTAAAATGAATTCCATTTTTCCCTAGAGGTCGTTCTGATCAGCCCCCATAGACCCACCGTTCACGCTTTCACTTGACCACTGACTCCCATCTTTTTTTCCATTCGAGTCGAAGAGTCCCCTTTTTTCCAGGTTGTCTTCCCCCCCCCTGTGTGCAGCGGCTTTCCCCTGGACCCCCCCAGGGGTGCCTGTAACCCTCTCATTTTCCGCTGGACTTTCCTTTTCAGCCAGGATACGGAAATTCCTGACCATTTCACATTCTTCAACTTTGACGGAACGGGCTCTTTCTTCCTGGTCCCTTTCTTGGTTGGCCGCGACAGCCGGCCCTATCCGACACCCCTTGGGGGTCCGCAAAGCGCTAATCGACCTGTTTGCCCTGATGACGGCAATTGTTTTAATTTTTGGCACTTTGGCCCGGGATGGTTTCTCTTCCCCCCCCCCATGATCGTTATAGTTTGGACCTCTTTCTCGACCTTCGCCGTCAAACATGTTCCTTAGCCCCCCGCCGCCGCTTCTGCGCCATAAGGTCCGACTGTCCCCACGGTCCCGTGCTGTTCAACCTCCCGTTCATTCTCCCCTTTTTTACTCCTATTGCCCTCATTTTCCTTAAACCCGATTTTTTTCGTTTTCGTCTTTGTAAATTGTATCCTGACCCCCCTTTCTTTAGTTGGTGCCCTGCTTCTTCCCTAATCTTTTCTCTTTTCTTTTGTTCTCCTGAAACACTTGTCGTCGTACCCTTTTCCCCCAAATCTGGAGATTCGAATAGACTTTCTCCCATAGTTAATACTGTGCAAGGTCCTCCCTGACCTCTGAACCGGACCGCCTCTGTTGGTTTGCCCCTTACCCCCTCCCGGAGCCCTGGTTACTAATTTTTTCTTTGGAGCCTCCCAACCGGCTTGTACTCCTTTCCGGTAGAGTTCTTGGCAAATTTTTGGTTGATCCTCTTTCTTTTTTCCTTTCATTTTGTAGAATGCACCCGTGGCTGTCGGTTGCTCCTTTGCTCGTTACCCACACGGCACCCCCTTTTCACCCCCCCTTCATCGTAGGTTTTGCTGCTTGGTCGTCAAGTTTTCCGCTCGGCTGACCACCTGTGCCCCTTTTCTCTTCCCCCCAGTTTGGCGATTCCTTCTTTCGCGCTGTACCGGTTGCACTTTCTGGGTTCTCATCCGGTGTTGTGCCTCTTTTTTCGCTTCCCCCTTCCCCCATCGTATGTCGTTTCGTCGACCTGTTTCTTCACCTACAGACTTTCTTTTATTCCTTCCTCACTCTAACGCCGCGTACCTTAGCGCTTTATTTTTTTTCCTGAACGGCGTTTCCCTACATTTTTTTTCCCCACTCTTCATGGCGGGTTTTTGTTGCTTGAATACCAGCACTATTCTCCCCTTTCATAGTGGAGACCCGTGCGAACCTTTCCCCCCTCGTCCCCAGAGAGGATTCTACCCTTTTTCCAAGCCCGAAAGTAGTACGGTGTCGCGCTTCCTCTGTCACCGTCAAATTCCTTCTTTTTTTGATTGATAATAACGTTTGGTTTCTTTTTTTTCTCCTTTTTAAGGATTTGACCTAGGGATTGCACCTACCCATGATGGATCCTTGGTCTTCAGTGCTTCTTCTTTCAAACCTTCCCATCCTCAAAAGGCCCCGTCCTTTTCTCCAATCCCACGTTTTGCACTCCCGGCAGGACAAGATTTATCGCGTATTCTTTTGTTGACCATGTTTTTTCTTTTTGCGTTGGGTCAAGCAATTTTCTATCGTTCCCTGCCACATGTTTCCCTCCTGTGTCCTAGAGTTTGCCCCCGGACCCCACCTTTTGTGGCTTGAAGTACGATTTTTTCTCCCCTCCTTATGAACCCGGTACGAGGCGATGTGTTGTCGATGAAACTCACCCTCACTGTCCCTTTTTTTTTTTTTTGTGAGGCCCTCTCCGCGTTCGAACTCTCCTTTTTTTTACCATACGTTGGGTTTTTATCGAGTTCGCCCGGATGATTCGGCCGTCACACCCACACAGATCGCGGCCCCCCCTTCGTTCAATTTCGTTACGTCCCTCTCTGATTTTTTTTTACGTTTTTCGGTTTAAATTGAGTTGACGGTATTTCTTTGTCCCCCCCCCCCTCTTCCCCGACCCCCCGTCCGGTTTTTTTTGAACCCCGTCCATATGTCCCTACTCATTGTCGGATCCCCATACTTACAAGCCAACCCCTTAACTTGTTACTTTTTGTCCCTCCCCGCGCAAGTCTCTCATCCCCCCTTGATCGGCGATCTTCATGCTGGTGTGCTAATTTCTTGGGCTGTCGTTTTCTACCCTGGCGGTTAGTTGTAGTTTTTGTTCCCTTCTCCCTTTATTTGATCACCCGCGTTTTTTTGGTACTGTGCGATTAGACTGTCATCTCCCCTCTTTAAAGTCCAACCAAAAGTCTTCTTTCATATGGAAAAACCTTTTTTACTTTTAAGGATCTTTGCGCCCCTGACAGACCATGGCTATCCCCCCCCCCCCGGATTTCTGACAATCCCAAACCGATCGATTTTGCGAAATTCCGGATCCCCCCCCTTTGCATGCCCCATCCTTTGGTTTTTCTTTTTTCCAACGTTCCCCCCCCACCAGCATCTTCCGGCGCGGGGACGATTATTTCCCTTCGGGCCCGGTTCTTTTTCAGGCCGCATACATTCTCTTGTACTTTTCTTCCCCCGCCCCCGGCGGCATCCTCCTTTCGTTTGTTGCGCCACTGTTCCCGCGGAACTCCCCCCCCATCGTGAGGTTCGTTTTTTCCAAGGCGCGCCCCGACTATTCGACCTCTGTTCGTTTTTGCGTTTGCCGCCCCCTTTACGCTTTTTTCTGTCCCCGCGTTGAATGAATTGGCTATGCAATGGGGAGAGTCACCGATTTTCGCCCCCGATATGTGCCCCTTCGACCGCTGTGACGTTCCATACGGATGTACCTCATGGAGGCCTTTTCCTGTGAGGGTCTCCCCCCGTTGCGCACCCGGGCCGGGGTTTTGTGACTGTCTTCATTTTCAGATGGCCACTGGCGCTGTACCCGAAAAGACTGCCCCACCATTTGTTACGTTCCCCCCGGCTTGTGATCACCCCCTTCACCTGTCCGAGTCAATTTTTTCTTCCGCTAGTTGTCACCCCCACACATTAACCCCCCCTAATGGGCTTATTTTTTTTAATTTTTTTTTTTTTTTTCGTTTATCTTTCCCCCTTCCCCTTTTCCTCTGATAGAGTGAGCCCCGGATTTTTTTTTAACGGGCACCCTTTCCCCGTCCCCCCTCTCTTCATTTGCTGGGTCCCCAGGTTTTTTCAGAGCTACTTGATGTTTCTACCCCTGGGGGCTTTTTTTTTTGATTTTTCACTGTCGGTTTGATCCCCCACCCCTCACTTTTACTGACGCTTCTTTTTTCGCACGTCTTGTCTACCCCTAACCTCTGTTCCCAGGGTGGGTGTCCTCAATTTCAGCCGAAAACACTTCTTTTTACAGTTCCCCCCCCTTCCCCCCGTCCCCTTGAAGTAGGGACCTCTGCTTGCTTTTGGGGTTTTTTTCCGTTTTTTCGTTGCCAACTTGGTCGGCATTTGTAGGACACCCTATTTGGCCTTTTTCTGTTCTCTTTAGTTCGGGTGAGGACGTCCCTTGTTGCATGTTCGGCGCTACCCTGGCGTTTTGCGACCCCCTCCCCATATCGAAAGGTCCCGCGTTCCTTTGGGTTTTTTTTTAACCGTAACGAACACCATCTCAGGCCGGCCCATGGAAACCTGCATTCTTCTTCTGCACCGTCGATTTCGTGTTGTTTGTTTCCCCAAATTGTTTTCGTTGAAGTATTTCGGCCTCCGTTGCCCCACACACCCGTGCCCCCCTAGGATTTTGGTTTGGGTCCGCCGTTCGTCCCCTAGGGCCTTTTTAAGTCAATTTTTCCCTTAGTTCTTTTTCCCCCTTCGGAATGAAGTCGGTTTTGTTGGGAGTCCACGCCCTTTTTTCACGGGGTCAATATTTTCACCCCCCCCCCCCAACCAGGGTTTTTGGTCCCCTTTTTTTTCCTTCCAACAGTCTTTCCCTGCGGATGAACACCTCCTGCAGCCCCTTGTCTTCGGCCTCCCCAAAATTCTCCGGTGGTAATGGCGGAAAAACGTGTTGAACGTTTCCCCCGGGGTGGTTTCCGATGGTTTGTCTTTCTTTACACCTACGAGTTGTTGTTTGGTACCAAAGTTCCTTTCTTTTTTTCTCCGCTCTGAGGATAAACGATTTTTTTTACCTTTTGTTTGGAACAACTGGCCCTTGACATTATTTGCGGCTTCCGCGTTGCTTTTTTCGAGCCACCCTTACGCATGTTTCTTCAGTGGTGGCTTTTTTTTTTCCCCCCCCCATGGACGCACACCTCCGTTCCCTGTTTATGAACCCCTTTTCCCCCCCAAAGCTCTTGATTGGTATCTGCCTTTACCCCCTTCCCTATGTCCACAACACGACCTCTGAACTTTTATAGTCTCTTCCCTTTTTCCCGGAAAGGTTTTCTTTCCCATTTGGACTTTCCACGTCTTTTTTGCCCTGTGTCCCCCGATTTATCTCTTTGCACTTTTTCAACTCATGCACCTTCTTTCTATTGGGGACCCCTTCTTGGTTCTCTCTCAGACAGACTTTTGCGTTGCCACACCCTTCCCCAACCCCCCTACCCCTGTTTTGGGCCGGTCCATTTATTGCGTTTGGCCCTTACACATATTCCCCGCTTCTTTTTTTTTTTTCCAATTGGTTTTTCAGAGGGGGTTGCTTGTTTCCCCCCCCCTTTCTCATTTACAAAAAACCGGCCTTTTTACTTTTCTTTCCCACGCCACATTGCGAAATCTTTCCACCGCCTCCCCAGGTCCTGCCCCCCCTTCTCCTTTTCTATCCCAGCTTCACACATTTTTTGAAAACAGTTCCTTTCATCTCGCTTTTTTTTCTTTCGCTTAACCTCGAGGTCCCCCGGTTCTTGTTGGGGGCCCGGGTGAACCCGTGATTTGGCCCTCCCCTACTTTTGCTTTTCCACCCATAAAACAATTCCCCCCCCTCCAAAACCCCCAAACCCCTTAAGCCTTTTTTTTTTCCCCTGGGCTTTCTCTTTTTTTTCTTTGGTTTGATTCAGCCGGTTCTTCTTCTTTGGTTTGTCACTCTTAGGGAGCCTTTTTTTTTAAACCCCGTTTGGACGACAAGGTTGCCCCCCCTTTCTTTTTTTTTTTTACTAATTGTTTTTTTTTTTTTTATATTATCCTTTTTCTCCTTCAGTTGTTGTTGTGGTCATCTGTTTATAAATAGCCACCCCGGTCACACCTCCCCCCCCAGACCTGTCCACGTCCGCCGGCGGTTTTTGGACCCCACTAGTTTGGCATCCCCCTCCCTGACGCGGCCGTCACCCTCGCCGGCTGCTCACACCCCCCACCGCAGGGGTCGCCCCCCTGTTTCTGAATTTTTCCTTTTCCCCCTCCCCCCACCTTTAGCGGTCCCCTTGTTTCCCGGCGGACCTCCTTTCTCCTCCTTGTTTATCCCCCTCCCACACCCTCTCAGTCCCGCGTTTTCGCCTCCTGCGGTTCTCTTTCCCCCAAGCGGACCGGTTTTCTTTCTTCTTTCTGTTTTAGATCGACACTTTGGGCGCACACCCTCCCCCCCTTTTCTTCGTTTGTTTTTTGATTTTCAACCATCCCGAGCGACCGCCCTTTTTTTTTGAAATGCGCCTTGGTTGATCGGTTCCGAAGTCCCTCTTCCCCAGTGGTGCTTTGTTGGTCTCGTTTGCAACGCAACCGTGGCGCTTCTTGGGGCCCTCTCGCTCCCTGTGTTTCTTTTCCCTTGCATAGATAGCGCCGCGTTGTTTGTTTTTTTTTTTTTCCAGTGGTTGCGGCGGCCAAATGGTAAAATTGACTGTCTCCCATGGTGAATTTTTTCCTCTCCTGGTGTCCAGCTTATTTCCGTTCCCATCTTTTGTTTTAGGGAGGGTGCTCGGACCACCTTTCTTCCTTTATATCCGCCGTTTAGTTGCGGCAGTTTTTCTCCCCCCCACACCTCGGCCATTCCCAGGTCGGTACGGTCCGCCTTTTTCTGCTCCTCCCAAAACAACGGTTTTTTTTTTAGCCATTTTTGGTTTTTTCCTTGTCAGCGTCGTTTTTTTTTTCTCCCAGCTTTGAGGCCCTTCCAATCCTTTTTTTTCCCAGTCTTCGGTTCTCTGTTTACTTCCTGACCCCGGCAGCTTTCCACCTTCCTAAGTCCATGGTCCTTTTCCTTTATTCTCCGGCATCGTCTTTCTGGGCTGTTTTTTTTCATCAGTTTTTCTTCTTGACCCCCCCCTGGTTTGGGAAACCTGTTGCTTGGAACCACAGGCCCCTTCCGTTTTTCCTTTTTTTTTGGTCCGAGGGACCCTTGTCAGACGTGATCTAATCGCCCTCTGCACCCTGGCCTCCCTTCTTTCTTCCCTTTCCCCCTTTTTTAGTCTGCCCGAGCCGTGGGGCGAGCCTGCCTCCTTCCAGGACGCAGATGTGACCCCTTCTCTTTTCCATCCACGGCCATGTTTCCCCCATTTCTTTTTTCCCCTGCTTATGGGTTCTTTCCTTTTACACAGACTTTCGTCAGGCCCTTTTTTTTTTTTTTCCCCTACACAGGTGTTTTTTTCTCCCCGGCTGGGCCTCTGACAACTTTCCGCCCCCCCTTGCACGCCCCTCTCGCGAGGTCCGCAAGGTCCTGTATTTTTTTAGGGCCGACCAACCCCCCACGGATCCTACAATTTGGATCTCCGTGTCTGTCCCTGGCAACTTTTTTTTCGGTGGTCGTTATCTTCCCTTGACCAGTGTTCCCTTTTCGCTATGTGCGCAGGCATTTTTTTCCGGCCTCCCCTCCCTTTTTGGTTGGTTTCCCCCACGTCATCGTCCGTCCCCTTTTCTTTTTTTCCCCCCCCCCACCCAATTCTTCTCTCCCCGCCCCTGCCAGCCTTATTCCGTTTGGAAGTTTTTTTTTGGCGTGGCGCGGTTTTTGGCCCCCCCAGTCCCCCCCCCCGATCAGTCTTCCCATGGGCCCCCCCCACAATCGCCCTGTTGACGACAGCGGTTCTCCGGCTGACCGTCTTTGTTTTGGGCCCGTGAGCTGTTCTTATATTTCTTTTCATTTTGAGTTTATATTTTCGGTCTCTTAGTTTTCTGACCCCTGGTTTTCCTTTTTCTTACGTTTGCCTTCCTCACAGGCCCTGCCCCCCCCCTTTTTTTTTTTCCCCCCCCTCGTTCTTTTTCAGTTGGTCATTAGGAGGGCGCAGTGAAAACCTCTTTTCCTAATTTCCCTTTCCGTCCCTTTTCCCCTGAGGAGTTGTTCTCTCTCTGTGAGGTACCTCAGAATTGTGCCAATGTCTCCCTCCCATTTCACCCTACCCCCATCGATTTTGCGTTCCCCGCTCCCTCCCCTTTGCGTTGCAGAAAACTACTTTTCCCCCCTACTTTGTCCCCTCAGCCCCTCAATGGATGTTAGGCCCTGAACCCGTTTCCTTTTTCTCTCCCCCCTTCCCTTCCTGGACGGTCTCTTTTTTTGGAAGAACTCAAATGGTATTCTGTTTTCCCCCCCCAGTAGTCGTGGGGCACCTGAGCCCTTTTTCATCTTATTATTGTGTTCCCTCTCGGGCCGTCATTTATTTTTGAGCGGACGCCTAGTTTTTTTTCAGGATATCGTTTTCTTTGGTTTATTTCGTACAGTTTTTCCGCTCCTTTTTCCCTTGCTATAATAGTTAACCTTTTCTGTGGCCGCCGGAGTTTGTCGACTCACAATTGCCCAATGACCTTTGTGGACTTTTTTTGTGTAGACCTTTTCTTTCCCAAATCGGCTGGCTTCCGCCTCTGACCCGGAATGTCGGGGCGCCTTTTGGTTTTCGGGGTCGGAAACATACATTTGTGCTACATTCCTTGCCCATTGTCTTCTGTCCATTCGGGGGGATGCCCCTCCGTTTGAACCCCCCTCTTTTTTTGTCGATCTTCAGTCGTCGTGCGCCCACTTACCCCCGCTAACGGGACAATTTTCCCTATTTCTTGAGCTTAATCGCCGCGATCTGTGTGTTTTTTTTTTTTTGAGCGGGCCGATCTTTCCCT
>Ga0179593_1613673_pt1 | contig 15019 bp, 23 predicted proteins | sample CZODoug2_1_08_16_FD_185931 | JGI IMG/M metagenome (GOLD analysis project Ga0179593, IMG submission 185931) | Vadose zone soil fungal communities from Angelo Coast Range Reserve, California, USA - CZODoug2_1_08_16fungal (PacBio error correction) | ecosystem: Environmental > Terrestrial > Soil >... | reverse complement strand
TTCTTCCAGTAGGGGAGCAAGCCTTTTCTTTGCGAAACCCTTCTTTCTTCCTTCTTTTCACCTTATTTTTTTTTCTCTCTCAGACGAAGGACCTTCCAGTCTTTTAGAGTTAAAGGGGGAGATGGATTTTCCACGTAGAGGTGTGTCACCAGATTTATCCCCTCCTGGACTGTTCTAGGGAGGCTTTTTTGGGTGTAGAAGGGCCTTGCCTTCAACTCGAGGCTCAGCTGATTTTCCTTCCTCCTTTCTTCTCCTCGGTTACTCGGGCGCGCTCGGCCTTTCTTCTTTCCGAGAGGAGAGATGCACTTTGGCCCAGCCGGGGAAGGCCTCTTTTTTTCCTTCCATCGCCGGTTTTTTCTCCGTCCTCCTGACCGGTGTCCCCTTTTTTTTTTCTTCTCTTTGCGACAGGATTTTGGAGGGCGGCCGAGATGTACTGGGCGCTTTTCCCCCTTCTTTTCCCCTCCTTCCTCCTCTTTTTTCTTTTTTGTGAAGGAGATACCCTTTCTTTTTTTCCCGGGCGACGAAGGAGGCCCCAGCTTCTTTTTTCCCTCCGGTAGCACCCACGCAGTGTCTTCCTTTTTGCCCCCTTCCTTTGGCAGTCACCGTTTTTTTTCCTCTCCTGCCGCGGACGCGGGCCTTCCCCGGCTTTTTTTTTTTTTTTTCGCGCTCAGAAGAGATGCACCCGTCCCTTTTCCCTAGCGCGATAGGGATCCTCTTCCTTCCTTCTTTTTTTTTCCCCCTACCCTTTTTTTTTTTTTCGTCCAAGGGAAACGTGAAAACTTTCTCACGGCACATCCAGGCCATCCTCCCCTTGGACCACACAATCCGTCGTTCCTCTTTCCTTCGTCCATACCCCCCTTCAGATGGCCGCCTGGACTTTTTTCCCAAAACAATGTGATAAAGCCGCCTCTCTTTTTCCCTCCCTCCTGTTAGAGCAGGCCCCCCCTCTTCTTCTTCTCTCGTCCACACTTTTTTTTTCCTGGACGGACGGCGAAAGCACTTTCTTTCCCCCCTAGAAATGACACTAATTCAAGGGCTCTCCCTCTCTCGAGTAGCGAGGTTCTTTTCTCCCCCCCCCTCACGCCCCTTCTAAAGGACGACGTCGTCGTTTTCCAGGGAGGGACGACTTTCCTTTTTTTCCGGGCGCCCCCCCCCTTTTTCCCCCCGACTTCCACGCTTTTTTCCCCATTAACGCGCCTTCGTTTTCTTGGACGTCCGGGTAGGGACACGTTTTCCATCGGCCGCTGATCTCGCCCCTTTTTTTCCTTTCGCCGGCCCTCTTTCCAGGGCCCTCTTCTCTAGAGGGGTAGCCTTATGCACGATTTTTTTTTTCCCTTCGGTCGGCCGAACACCCTCACAGGAAAGGAATCCTTTCCCGAGATCTTCTTCCTCTGTGTTTCCCTTCGGACAGTCTCCTAGGGCATGCCAACGACCCACCCTTCTGCCTTTCCCCCCTCTGGCGGGCCGCCTCCCCATCCTTTTCCCTGTATCCCACATCCCTTTCCGGCGGCTACAAGGAGTACGGTTTTCTCTTCGAGGAGTTTACACGCCTTTTCCCCTTCCCATCCGCATCTGGCCTTTTCTTACCCTAGCAAATTCTGCTTTTTGCCGGACGCCCCCCCTTTCCCGAAAAGGGCACCCTTTTCCCTTTACTCCCCCCTCCTGTCCCCGGTGCACTCTCTTCCCCTCCAAGGCAGGGCGGCATGACCCCCTTTCTTTTCTCCTGTGGCGCCGCAGCGGCTCTTTTCTTTTTCCCCTGAGTTATTCTTTTTTCCCCCCTCTGGCAAGACCCACAGGTTTTTTCTGGACCATTCGGCCCCTTCTTCTCCAAACTGGACTGAGTCCTTTTTCCCCTTTTCCTCCCATGTTTTTTTCCCCATGGACGCGTTCACTCTTGGTCACTAACGTTTTTCCCGAGTTCTTCGGCAAGCTCTTCTTTTTTGGACCCGGTCTTCCCCTTCATCGTTCACCGACCCTTTTCCGACTGATACGATTCTTTCCTTTCGACCCGGCAACCTCTCTTTTTCTTTCTCCACTTGACATTTTTCTTGCCGCGCCTATAGTACCGTGGCAGTTTTTTTCCTTCGCGTTACAACACCTCTCTGCAGGATATCACTTCGGTCCTCTCCTTTTTTTTTTTTTTTTTCGGGTTGTTTTTCTTTTCTTTTGTGACACCGTCGGGTCGGTGCTTTCCCTTTTCCCGTGCAACCTCACGTAAGAAGATTCCTCTCCTTTTCTTTGATGCAGAAGGCCGTCGAACAGCCCTTTTCCTCTTTACGGACACTCGCCCTCCTTTGACTGGAGGCCTTCTTCCATCGTGCAGCGAACTTTTTTCCCTACGGTCAAGTTTTTCTTTTTTTCTCCTTTTTTTTGTTTTTTTTCCAATGGTTTTTCCGGTTACATGTCCGGAAAGGACCCCCTTTCCTTTTCCGTTTGTTTGTCCCTTTGTTTTTCACGGGAGGAAATGCCCCCTTTGTTTTTTTCTTCCCTCTTCCCTTGATAGGGGGGTGTTCCCTTCTCCCCCTCACTCCTTTTCCTGCCGACAGGTCGAAATTGTGATTTATTTTGTAGTCCTTCCCCCTTCCGAAACTGCTTGATGTCGATTTTTTCCTCTCCCCTCTTCAAATCGTCGATTTCCTTTTCCAGGGTACTTGACAAGTTCCTCTTAACAGAAAAGACCCCTTTGTCCTTTTTTTCTCTCATTTCCTCTTTTCTTCGAGCAAGATGAGGATCTCCTCCATGAAGTTCGTGGCATTGGTGTTTTATTTTTCCCCAGCCATGCCAGGAAAGTAGGCTCTTCCTTTTCCCCCCCTTTTTTTCCGGATTGCGTACGCGTGGGGCCTCCTTTTTTTCGAGCTTATGGACCCCCCCCAGGCGTGCGGCCCTCCCTTTTTTTTTTCTTTTCTTTTATTTTTTCAAGGCCGGTTTTTAAGGAGCTGCGGATTGATATTTTCCTCCTCTCTTTGTCGTTGATGTCCTAGGTGTTCTTTTCCCTCCAGCTTTTTCCGCGTACAGGGTTTCCCCTTCGCGTGAGGTAGATCCCTTATATTCCAGTTGGAGAAGTTTCCCCCCCCCTTTGGTCCATTTCTCCTTCTCCTCTGGGTATTGATCGCCGCGGGAATCCTCTCCGATGCTGGAAGAAGAAGGATACACTCGGACGAGCGGAAAAGCATTCCTTTTCTTCTTTTTTCAACTGAGAGCATGTTTTTACTTTTGCACAGGGAAGATTCCCTTTTCCTCTTCGATTTTTCTTACCGCCCCGTGCGGGCGGAGGCTGGCCTTTTTCTCCTCCATCCCCCCTGGTCTCCTGATTCCTTCATTGGGGCTGGACCCTCCTGGTGTTCGAAACATGACGTTTCCCTTCGAAGGGGAGTAGGCAGACATCTCCTCTTTCCGCGTGTTACCTTGAGGATAGGATGTGGTCTCTCCCGAAAGAATTGATTGTTTAGCGGGTTTTCTCCCCCGTCCAACCTCCTTCGAGGAGGCACAGGTCTTTTGGTGTCTTTTTTTCTCTCACTCGTAGTAGATGTCCCTTTTCTAATACTACTTTTCTTGGGCTCTCGGAACTTTTTCCCCTGGGCAGGAAGTCTTCCCCCCCCTCTTTATCGTTCTTTTCTTAAGGCGCCTCCTTTTTCAAACTGCGGGATTGACTCTTTTCCGCGCCTCTTTCTCTTTTCTTTTTAACTTCATTTTCTAAGACGGGTCGCTTTTTTTCTTTTTTTATATTCTTTTCCCTCTTTTTGTGGGGGGTGTCTCTTTTTCAACGACACGGAAGATCTCATCTTTTCTTACGAGGCGGTCGTAGAGTTTTTTTCTCTCCTTTCCCGGGCGGTGCTGACCTTTTTGATGGAGGGGCGCCTTTCTTCCCGCGTCCTCAAGGTCGGCTTCTCTACCCCCTTTCCTTCCCCCCGTCTCAGCCGACTTCATTCTTTCGAGTCGGCGACGCGCTTGACTTCCTTTCATTAGGTCATTGGCGACTCCTTTTTTTTCTTCTTTCGGCTACCTTTTCCCTCTGTTGAAGACGCCTTTGGTAGGGACTCGCACAGGAGGGATCTTCTTTTTCTTTTTCTTTTTTCCATCTGTGGTGCCAGCCGCGATCGCCTTCTTTACCGAAGGAAATCTTGCTTCTTGGCGATGGACACGCTTTTTTTTTTCTCACCTTCTTTGGTCCCCTTTTCTTTTTCTGGACTGGGCACTGGAAGTTTTTTTTTTCTCCCGAGGGTGTTGACGACTCCCTTTTTCCCCTCCTTTTTCTCCCTTTCCCCTGACTAGGAATGCGCGATTTCTGGCCAGGACGAAGCCGAATCTTTTTCTCGCTCGCCCGGAACGTGGAGCCTCTTCCTTTTTCTTTTTTCTCGCCCCCTCCCCTTGTTTTTCGGCCAGCGCTACGTGTAGATCGGAAGGTAGAAACTCTTTTCCGACGGAGGTTTGCCATTTTTCTTCTTCCCCTTTTCCTTCTTTCTCCTGAGGCTTAAGCGGTTTTCTTTTCTCTCCTTTTTCCTCTACTCAGTTGGTTTTTTTCCTTCCCCCCCCCTCTTTCACAGGAAAAGGAAAGGTAGACGCCTTTTTTTCCTCCACCAAGGGCAAACTCCTTTTTCTTATTTTGGGTCTTCCTCTTCTCTTTTTCGGCAAAGCGGAAGTGGATCCGGCCAGCGAGGAATTAAAAGGCTGGCCTTTTTTTTTCGAGCGCGCGAGAGCTCCTTTTTTTCTTCGACCTCTTTTTCCTCGTGCAGGCCGAGTCAATGCAGTTCTCCCCTTCTCTGGAGCCGAGAAGTCGACTCTTTTCACCACCGCGTTCTTCGCGGGCGCTTTTTTCCCTCTTTTTCGCTTTCCCCTCGTACGTTGGGCGGCGAGACCATCCTTTCCCTGGAACTACCGCATCCATTCCTTTTCCGGCGATCGCGGCGGGCAACCCCCTTTCCCTTTTTTTCCTGACCCCGTTTCCCTTTCTCGCAGGCCGCGACGAGGCGGGTCCTTTTTCTTCGTCAAACATCGTCACTTTTTTTTCTGAAGAAGGCAAGCACCCTTTTCTCCCTTCCTGACCCCACCTTTTCGACGGGCTCTTTTTCCGAGAGTCGTCCACACCGTGACAGCTTCTCTTCCCGCCCTTTTTTCCTTTCCTTCCGCCGTCTTGTCTTTTCCCTTCGCTGCCTGGAGGGCCGCTTTCTTTTTTCCTCAAGAATAAACAAGGGACATTCCCCTCTCGTACGTGCAGAGCCCCCTTCCTCCCCTTTTCCTCGGACCCTCTGTTTCCCTTTTCCCGTTAGCCCCGGCACCTCCCCTTCTAGCCACGACGCCTTTTTTTTGGACCGAGTCGCCGGATTTCCGGCCCCACGCGCGAGTGGTCCCTTTCCGTTAATAACGAATCTTTTCGAGCAGGGATTCCCTCCCCTGCCCCTCAGTTTTTGATCGTCCAGTCTTTCTGGAAAAGTTGAGAGTTTCTTCCAGCGACGACGCTTCTCCTCCCCGCCACTCCCCTCCCTGGCCGCATCGGCATGGACCCCCCTTTTCCGGGAGGGCCTCGCCGCGAAATCAAGGCTTTCTTTTCCGAAATATTTTCTGATGCCGCACGGCGGATACACGTTCTTCCTTCCCCGTCTGCACAATACTTCGAGGCGTACTCCTTCGACAAAAACGCGGTATCTCTTTTCTCTTTTTTTTCCCCTAGCCTTGTTTGCCTTTTTCTTTCCGCCGGCGCCCAGCAAGTTTCTTCCCTCAGAAATTTTTCTATTGAGCAAGTACGAGCCGACAGCTTTCTTTTTTTCCTTCGTAGTTTTTCCTTTAGGTCGCCAGGAAAAGCTTTTTTCCCTCATGAGGGGGAGTAGAAGTCGGCCCTTTTCTGAGGCACATCAAGAGTTTTTCCTACCTTCGTCTTTCGCCTCTTTCCCTCTGCCAAGGAGACTTTTTTCCCACTGGAATGAGTTTTTTTTTCCCTCGACCTCAGCGACGACGCGCTTTCGCCCCGCTTTCCCCTTTCCAAGGTTCACTCTTTTTTTTTTTTACATCAACGACAACGTCTTTCTTCAAGCCGCGCTGCGGCGGGCCCCTTTTTTCCCTCACGATGGCTTCTTCTCCGCTTCGGGCTGGGCCATCCTCCAGGAAAACATGAAAAGCGTCCCCCCCCCCCGTTCCGCAGCACGGCCCTTTCTCTCTTCTTCTCCGTGTCCTCAAGGTTCATCGCTTCCCTTTCCCAGAACGGCAGGGAGATTTCCGACGACCCCAGCTCAAGGGTCCCCCTTTTTCTCTCTGAAAACTTTTTTTTTTTTTCTGCTCGGCCTGGGAAAAGGAACACGGCCCTCTTCGAAGACGTCCTTTTTTTTTTTTTTCGATTGGGCCTCCTTTCCCATGGCAGGTGTCGCCGCTCCTTATAACATCGAGGACCTACGCACTCCTTTCTCGCCTGGTCGGGCGGAATAGGCATCCTTTTCCCCCCTTTCCAATCCACCCCTCCCATGTCGCAAGGAAACATGCTTCTCTCCTCGTTGTTGTTGTGAGGCTTCTCAGAATGGTTGTCCGTGCCGGACCTCCCCTCTCTAACCTTACGTTTTTCCCCCCTGGAGTGAACGATGTCGCCCTGCGAGAAAGGCCGCAGGTTCCTTTATTCTTTAGTAGTTGCCTTTCCCTCCCCCTCTTTCTTTCCCTTGCTTTCGATCCCCCCTTGTATCGCAAGCGTAGAATCTCGAAGGTGAAGGGTCCCTCTTTTTTTTCCCCCGCACCGACCGACCTTTTTCCGCCCTTCGTATTACCTTGCAAGTGAGATTGGGTAGTCGGAGCCTCTTTCTCTCCTCTTTCTCAATGCAGTTAGTGCCTTGTCTTTTCTTCCCCTCGTGGCGATGACTTGACAAGGGTTCTTTTCTTTCGCTGGGGCCGGCTCCTCTTTTTTTCCCCGATTTAGAGGCCGATTTTTCTTGTACGAGCTTCTGGACCCCATCTCGTTTCTTTTTCACGCTCTTTCTTCCCGGCGGTGTCATGGCCCCCTTTCTTTTTCCTTACGAAGAATAGACTTTTTCCCTCGGTGGTTCTTTCTCCTGTGATCTTTGCACGAGGGAAAGGGTTTTTTTTGAGGAGAGTTCTTTTCTTGAGGTAGACCCCCTCTGTTGTCTACCCCTTATCCCTTTTCCTGTGGTCTCCTTCTTTCCTCCTTTCTTTTGGTCTCTCTTTTGGGATGCCGGCTCCAGGAAACCGATGCCGCCGCTTTCGTCCTCCCCTTCCAGAAGAGATCCTCCTCGGGGTAAGGTTTTTTTTGCGGAAAATGAGACGACTTCCCTCCCCCTGGACCCCTCCTTTGGATTAGTTAATGTCTTCTTTTGTGGAATTAGGAGTCTCTCCCCCCCCCAATTGCGTGGTCTTCTTCCTTGGCAGAAGCAGATTGGCCTTCTCCCGCGAGTGCGGTGAAGGACTTCTTTTCCGAGGTTTTTTTCTTTCTAGTGTCCTCTTCTCCTGCAGACATGTAATTGCCGCCCCTTAAGAATTGGAGGAAGAAGCCTTTTTTTTTTATAGGGATGTGGTAGTTGACCCCCCCCCTCCCCCTTCTCTTTTTGGTGTTCGTTCTTTGTCAAGGCGATTTCCTTAGGGGGTGTAGTTTTCTTTTTCTTCCCCTAGGAGTAGATCCTTCCCCAGTCTTTTTCCTCTACTCGGACTGTTTTTTTTTTCAGGGGAAGCCTCTCGGCGGGAATTTCCCCCCCCCTCTCCTGCCTCGACCACTTTTCAAAAGGAGGGTGCCTTTTCTTCCCCCAAGGAGACCTTTCCTCCTTTGTAGTCCTCTTTTCGGTAGAAGATAAGGGGATCCGTTTCAGAGATGCGCGTTCTTCTTTTTTGAGCGTTTTCTGAAAGGGTACACCAGACCGTACTTTCTCTGAAGAAAGGAATCTTGCGTGCAAGTAAGAAGTTCTTTCTTCTTTTCCCCTGTTTTTTTAGAGGGTTCCAAAGAGAGTGCAAGGTTTTCTGGGGTAGGAGTACTTCCCTTTTTCCCCTCCACGAGAATTTAAGAAGAGTTCAATCTTTTTTCCTTTTTAGGTTGTTTTCTCCCTCGATTGAAGAACTCCTCCTCTTCCCGCTTCCTTCTGCCTTAGGGTCCTCTTCAGGTGAGGGTTTCACTTTCTGTGATAGAAGGAGGTAAAGTTTTTTCCTTTTCCCCTCCCGAAGTAGGGGGCTTTGGTAGAGGATCATCGCTTCTTGAGTAAGAGGTGTCATCTTTTCCTTCTTGTGTTGAAAGAAGCGATAGACGGTCCCCCCTATGGAGAGGGGTAGTTCCCCTTTTCCTTCTCTTTCCTGCTGTATCTAGACGCAAGTTACGATTTTTTTTGTAATAGCCTTTTTCCTTTTCGGTGCGGAGGCGAAAGCGAATTTCCTCCCCCCCCCCCTGCTTCCTTTCCCTGTTGCTTTCTAACTTCGCGGATCAGATTGAGGGGCTGCCTCCCTTCCTTCTCTAATGCGAGATTGCCAGACGCCGCGAATCGGTGTCCTCCCCCTTTTTTCCTTCGCGTGTTCGGCCCAGCCTTTTTTCCCCGGGAGGAGTCCACGTCCGCTTCGGACGCTAGTACGTGTTAGACTCTTTTCTTTTTCTCGGGTTTTTCCTGATTCCCCCTTGGTGTGAGGAGGTTTCTTCTTTTTTCAACCGGTCATGGGCCTTGGAAGCGGGTGCTTTTCTCCGTTTTTCTTTTTCCCCTCCCCCGCTTACAGGACCAGGACCGGTTCGCCTCTTTTTTCCTGCCTCACCAAGGGCACCTCGGTCTCCTCTGCCACGGTCAGGACGTTCCCTTCTTTTTTTTTTTCCTTTTTTTCTTGGACCGCTTCCTCCCGCGAGGCCTTTCCCGGATGGTCCTCCTTGCCTAGCGCTCGAAGAGATTCTCCGGCCGATCGCGCCGATTCCCTTTTTTCTTTTTTTCCCCCTCAGTCCCTCCACTCAAATGAGCCGTTTCTTTGACCGTCGAAAAAAACGAGTTCTTCCTTTTCTTCCCCCACAGGGAAAGTAAGAAGTCTCCCCCCCCCTTTTTGACCCCATCTTGTCGGCGCGAGCCCCTTTTTTTCCCCTGGAACTAAAAGCGTACACTCCTTCTCTTCGATAACGCGGCGGGCAACCCTTTCCCTTAGCGACCACCCCCTAATGTTAGAGAAGGACGCTCCCCTGGTGAATACCCCTCCCCAAATAGTCCCTTTTTTTTTTTTCCCCGCCGTCTTCTCCCCCACGTGCACATGACCTCCTCTTCCTACGGGAGTAGTCTCCTCGATTACGCCAAACTCCCTCCTGCAATTTCCCACGTCGGAAAGGCGCCGTTCTGTAATTCGAAGAAGTCCTTCTTGACGCCGTGAACCCTTCTCTGTCCTGCCCACACGGGCAGTGCTCCCGCCGTACGTGAAGGAGCTTCTGCAGGGGCGTCGTTCCCCCCTCTCGTTTTCTGTACTTCCCGCAAAGAAACGGGGCGCCCTTTCCCCGCGAAGCGCGTCGCTAGTATGATTCACGATTCCCTTTTTTCGCAGGACGGCAGTCCCTTTTCCTCAGGGCGAGGAGTACCCTCCCCCTAGCTTGACTCCCCTTCCGCGAGATAGTAAAGTCCGAGATCTCTTTTTCCCCCATCGACAGAGGGAAGGAAGAGGGGTCTCCACGACCACAAAATAACGGCCTTTCCTTTTCTTGCTTTCTTTATGGCATTTCTTCCAAAAGCGACATCCCCTTTTTTTTTTTTTTTGGGGCTGGGGCTGGGTTCCCCCCCCGATCCTCAGAGAGATTTTCCCTTACCCCTTTCTTCCCCCGCCCCTTCTTCCTCACTCCCTTCGAAGGGGAGTCCCTCCTGTAGGAAAAACCTCCCCCTGCACAGCACGTCTCCTCACATCATTTCCTCCTCCCCGCGGACGGACGGCCAGTTCTTCAAGAAAGGGGAGGGCCCTTTTCAAGGGCAAAAAATTTCCCTCCCCCCTTTCCCTCATTTTCAACCTTTCTGCAGACATTGAGGTCCTCCTAGGGAGGAATCCCCGGAAGTTACCTCTTTTCGAATCCTTTCTCAGTACAGGAGGCCTTTCTTGGCATGAGGGCATTTCCCCCCAAGGCGGAGTTATCAGTCCGATTTCCTTTTCTTCAGTTCCCCCCCTTCCACCCCTTTAATGAGTTACATCTGACCTCCCTCCGAAAAGGGCACAACCCCTCTTCCGAAGCGCCCCTTTTCTTTAACACCGAGGACATCAACGAACTCTTCCAAGATAAAGAAGCAGCTCTCTTTCCCGGACGGGGACCCTCTTTTTCCTTCCTCTCTCCCTTTTTTTTTCCCCTAAGAAGGAACTCTCAAGAGTAAGCTCCTTTTTCCAAACAGTTACGCCTTTCTTTCTGCTTTCCACTCGCTACCCGTGGCAGTGTCTGTAATTAGCGTCCCCCCCCCGAACGGCAGGTCTCCCTTCATTTTTCCCCCCCTTACTTTTCCCACGGGCAAGGTCGCGTCTTTTCTTCCAACCGTAGGGTATTTCCTTCCATGGGCCACTTTCCTCTCATTTTCGCAGCGGCGATAGCCCGGATGCCTTTCCTCCTCAGGTTAGAAGAATTCCCCTTCCCCAATCGCGGACACTCAGCCCTTTTCTCTTTATCTTTTTTTCGGTTGAATCTTCGTTGACAACACCGACGTCCCACCGGTTACATGGGCCAGGCAACGGAAAACCCCTTCTCTTTTTCCTCCTCTTTTTCTTGCTTTCCTTTTTGTCCGTGCCGGAAATGTACCCCTTTTTTTTTCTTTTCACTTGAAGCCCCTGGAGCTGAAAGATTCCTTTCCCTAGTCGGCGCAAATTTCTTTTTTGAGGTCCGCGAGGTAGTCGTTCTTTTTTGGAAGAGGCGTCTGGGAGAGGAATTCGGCATCTTTCTTCTTTTCTTCTTCAAGTTTTCCTTTCGTTTATTTCTCTTTTCAGGGGAAATGTCTTTTTTTTTCACGACCAGAAGGTTTCTTCTCGAGCAGACGACCTTGCCCTTTCTTCCTCTATGAGAGACCGCCTTTCCCCCCGTTAGTGGACTGGGTGTTGCCTCCCCTCTTTCCTGATTCATGCTTCCCCTCGTTAGGAGCGGCCGCCCAGTCGGTTTTTCTGAGGAACTGGTTTCCCCTTGAGTTTTTTGCAGGGTGGACTCTTTTCTTACGAAGAGATCAGTTTCCCTCTTCGGGAGGCTTTTCACGGACGTGTCCTTTTTCTCAGATGAGGATTGATCTTTCCCCCCTCCTACGGTGTAAGTTGATTTTTTGTCCTTGAACCCCCTTTTCGCTTCGTGAATTTTTTTCCGTGATGCTTTTTTTTTCTCATGGGAAGAATCCCCCCCTTTTTTCCTTCCCCCGTATTCAATGTTTCTCTTTGGGTACATCGGACGATTCTTTTTTAGTGATAGAATCCCCTTTTTATGTTCTCGGATTCCCCCCGATGCGCACGACGGCATCTTTTCCTAAGAATGTTCTTTCTCCGGGAACGGCGGTAATGGCCTCCTTTTCCCTTCCCCTGAGTTGACCTTTTCTCTTTCACCGGGGGACAGGCTGTAGGGATCTCTGTGGTGCCTTTATCTTTTCCCTTGCGGGGTTTGGCAGAGGCGGCATCTCCCTCTTTTCTTTTTTTTCAGTTCCAGAAGATACGTTTCCCTTTTTTGAAGGCCTTTTTTTTTCCTTTTCTTTGCCTTTCTTGATCTGCGTTGTAATACTCTACTTCTTCCCTCTTTCAGAAGAAGAGAGGAATTTGTCTACTTTTTTCGGCATATAGATTGAGGATAGTGTCCCTTTTCTTCCCTCCCCTATCCGCGTTGGAGCGGACATCCCTCCTTGTTTAAAGGCAGAGGAGGCCCCCCCTTTAGGGGGTGTAGTTGGCCCTCTTTTTACTTCCCCTGTTCCTTCAGACAAAGAGAAAGGTGCTTCTTTTCTATCTCAGATGTAATGGGGAGGCTTTTTTTTTTGATGAGGGTAGGAAGGTTTCCCCCCCGCCCCCCTTCCCCATGATTTGGCCCCTGCGACCTTCTTTCGTAGGAGCGTTTTCATCATAAGGAGACCCCTTTCTTTTTTTTGTGCAGTCCCCCTCCCCGAGGTACGGTTTTGCCTCTTTTTTTGTAAAAGAACAGGACGCCCCTTTTTTCCGCGGACGCCATGAACTTTTTTCCTCCGCCTCTTTTTGTCCTTCCACTCGCGCGTGGCAGGCGGTTTTTTTCAGTAATGGAAAGTGTTGATGTTTTCTCGAACGCGAAGGTCCCCTTTCTCTTTTCCCCTGCGTAGTAGAAGACTCTCCTTTTTCATTTAAGAAGAGTCACTTTTCCCTTCCCCCCGGGGGATTTTTCGATCTGTTAGACGAGAGGGACGTACCCGTCGGAGCCAGTGAAGGGCTTTCTTTTTCTTTTTTTTTCCGACATTTCCTGCGTCCCGGCCCGCTCCTTGTTGTTGAAGACGCCTTTCTTTTCTGCGCGACCCTTCTTTTTTGGGTAAAGCTTCGGCGGGTTTCCGCGATCGCAGGAATTTTCCCCCCTTCTTTTTGTTTTCTTTCCAGGGTTTCCCTCCTCACGCCGATGTTGCTTTCCTCTTGTACCAGATAGTAACATCGCCCTTTTTCTTTGCCCTGGATGGTGACGGGCGGAGCCCCTTCCCCCCCCCCTTTTCCTCCTTTGGGGCCTTTCCTCTCCGGCTCAGCTTGAGGGGCTTTTTCCCTGCGCGAGAGTTCCTCGGCTCTTTCTCGAATCGGTTGCATCGCTTTTTCCCCCTTTGGTTTACGGCCCAGCCGGGGACCTTTTCCTCGAGGGAAGAGGGCACTTTCTACGCGGTGCCGGCCAGCCTTTTTTTCTTTCGTGGCTTTTTCTTTCTCCTGTGGTTCTTTTTTTTTTGCGTGAGGCGGCACGAGATGTACTGGGGTCCTTCTGGGCCTGGAAAGCGGGTTGCTGTGCCTTCCTCCTTTTTTTCTTCTTCTCCCCTGGCAACAGCACCGCTGCCAGGCCATTCCTTCCTCCAATATAGGAAGCATAAAAAAGGGCCCTCCCCTTAGAAAGAAGCCAACCCTTTTCTTCCCTTCCCTTCATTTCTTTCGGTCCGCCGTGGCGCGGCTTTCTCTTCTGGGAAGGAGAAACGCTTTTTTTCTTCAAACATTTCAGCGGGCGTCTTCTTTTTTTCCCTTCTTTTTTCTGCAGTCGGGACCCCCCTCTCTGCCGACGTCCCTGCGTTTTTTTCTCAGAGAGTAGAAGTAAAAGGGACCTTTCCTGTTCTTAGGGGCGAGAACGGCCTTTTCCTTTCTTTACCAGGGGTTTTCCTTGCGGCGAGAGCAACCTTTTTTCCCATAGAACAATGAACTACCGACTTCTTTTCAGGTACTTAAGGACCCTTCCCCCCCCCCCTCCTTGACTCTTCTTTTTACCAACGCTGCCTCCCTCCTCCTCGAAAGAGGCGGGAATAAACGACTTTCATTTTTTTCGGGGACGACGGAGAGAACCTTTTCCTCTCCATTCTAACTTTCATTCTCTCCTTCGTCGACGAGATCGCCACTCTTTCCTTGAACTAGGAGGCAAGGGAGCTAGTCTTTTTTTTCCTTGTTTTTTTTTTTTTTCCCGATTTGCACTTTTTCCCCTTTCGCCCTCTACCCCCTTCTTCCTCCACACTTGGGGGTTTCGTATTCTTTGAGCTCTACGACGCCTTCGTGTTCACTTTTTTTTTTTTTGAGAGTACGGGTAGGTGAAACTTTTCTCCCTCGGACACGATGATATCGGCCTTTTTTTCTTCCCCCTTCCCCGGCCTTATTTTCCGGTTCAAGATAATACTTTTTTTTTTCGCGGAGGAGTAATCCCTCCTCCCCGAAGGGCGAGTACTCCTTTCCCCGGTCCCCCCCGGCCAGCGAGATTCTCCCTTATATTGGACCCTTTTCTTAGACAGCGACGCTTTCTTTGTTCCCCCCCCCCCCCTAGGTTTTTACCAAGGACGTGTTCCGGGCTTTCTCCCCGCGGACATCACTTTTCCCCCCCAGGCTTGTGTCTTCCCACATCCCGAGCCTCTTTTTCCTGGCGGCTACAAGGCCGTTTCCCCTTCCTGTCTGCCCTTTTAGTACACGCAGCTCATTTCCCAAACCGCAGGTCTTTTTTTTTTGGCAACGAACTCTTTTCTTCCCCCTCCCCCTGCTGCTCCTGTTTTTTCCGCAGGCCGCAGCAAGGGTTTTTCCCCTCTTTTTTTTTTTTTTTTTTTTTTGTTCAACTCTTTTTTTTCTTTCACCAAAGCGAATGGTCTCTCTTCCTCAAATTTCCCCCTTTGGCAACTCGCGCCATGCTGGGCTCCTTCCCCTTTTTTCCCCATGAAAGAAGTGAACACTCTTTCTTTTCGCTTCTTTCTTTTCGCTTTTTTCTCCTTCTGGCATCGGGTCACTGCTTTTCTTTTCCTTCGAGCAAGACCCAGGAGGAGTTTTCTTTTTTTTCCCACTCGGCCGGAGAAGGTTTTTCCCCCTCTTGAGTTTTTCCCCTTCCTTTTCCCCTCTAAGCACCGGCACCTGTCCTCTTCGAAACCGGGATCCTTTTTTCCCCTCTTTCCCCCCCCCGACAATTTTTTTCTCAAGATCAATCTTTTTCTGCCAGGACACGGCGTTTTTTCCCTTTTTTTCCCTTCCCTGATCCCCCCCCGCTTTTTTTTTTTTCCAGAAGATCGACCCGTCCCCCCCTTCCTGCGTAAGAGGAATATGTCCACCCCCTTTTTTTGTGACGAGCATACTCGTACCCGTTTTTTCCTCCATTCTCTCCCCCCCCTTCCACGAAACGGCAGGAGATCCCTTTTTTCAGCTGATAGACGGAAAAAAGCTCCCCTCTCTTACGAGATGCGTTGACCCTTCTTTTGTTTCTCTTCCTGCCCCCGGCACCTTCCCTTCCCCATTTTCTCGGAGATAGACAGGATGAAGCTTAGTTTTCCCCTCCCTCTGCTGGGTTCCCAGGAAAAGACTACCTTCTCCGAAAGGGGCTTCTGAGGAATGTCGCGCCCCCCCCTGTTGGGCGACCCCATCTCCCCCAGGTGGACTTTTTCCCCTATTTTTCCCCTTCCCTTCCCTTCGGCACGGA
>Ga0179593_1422362_pt1 | contig 15019 bp, 9 predicted proteins | sample CZODoug2_1_08_16_FD_185931 | JGI IMG/M metagenome (GOLD analysis project Ga0179593, IMG submission 185931) | Vadose zone soil fungal communities from Angelo Coast Range Reserve, California, USA - CZODoug2_1_08_16fungal (PacBio error correction) | ecosystem: Environmental > Terrestrial > Soil >... | reverse complement strand
AATCTTCCAACACCGCCTCCTTTTCCGTATTGGTAATTTGCTTCTCCTCGTTTGCGTTCTCCAATCCGACGAATTTTCACGTCCCCCCCCTCCCCCCCTCTTCATCATGAAGAAACCCCCCCCTTTTCATCTTCCGTCCCCTTTTTTAGCTTTTGGGAAGTTCCATCGAGTGTCTTGTCAGCTTCGTCCCAGCTTCCTCTTTGCACTGATCGCTCTCTTCCTTCCCGATTTGTACACTCCGCCCCTCCCCGACTCTCCCTTTCCCCCTTCGTCCCCTATGCAGGGAGTAAAAATTGCTGTTCGTTCTTTCTCGTTCGTTTTGGTTTTAATCCAACTGTTGCTTTTTTTTCCAGTAATTCGTCATTTATTTCCTGTTCCTTGTAAGTTATGCTTTTCCTCCACGCCCCACCCTTCTAAGATATAAGTTAATTTTCCCCCGCCGTCTTTCCGGACAACGACAGCCTATCTCTTTTCCTTTTTTTCCTTGCACGTGAGTTTTTCCCTCTGTTTACCCTCCCCCTTACTCGGTCCCTGACCTTGCGGAGTTCCCCTCCGCAAAGATTTTTTCCCCCACCTTTTTCCCATACGAGTTGACCATTTCTCCTGTCGGCTTCGAACAGCTCTTTTCACAAAACGCGGTTCAGAGCCAAGTCGTAGTTTTTGATCTCTCTCCCATCCTCCTTTTTTTTTTCTCTGCTCTACCCCCTCTTATTTTCCGCCCCCTTCCCCCTCTTTTTGAATAGTGTTGTTCGACTCCGCCGATCCCAGGTTTATCGTTTGTGCCCGTGGTTTCCTTTTTTCCCCAGCTTTCTTTCTCTTCCTCCTTTTTATGAAGTCCCTTTCCCTTCCCTGGGATTTCCTGCCTCGGAGAAGTGAAGTTTTTTGACCTCTACGTGAGAATTCCGGTGGACCCGGCTCTGCCCTTTCCGTTATTTTCCGAAAAGACGGCGTCGCCCTCAAGCGTATCTTTTTTTGTTTGGATGCCTACCCTCCTTTCCTGAACGTTTTTCCCTGGTAACCCTTCTCTACTTATATGGAGAAGTTCTTTTTCTGTTCCAGGCACTTTAGTACCGCAACTTTATCCCCGACCCCGAGATCACTTGATCTCACGCGTTTTAAATCATTTCGCTGGTAACTGGTTTTTTCGATTTGTTCTTTTTTTCTTTGTCCCCCTCTTCTCTAGTATAGATACCCCAGTCCTAGGGGAAGCTTGACTATATTCCGCATACCGCCTTAGATTTGTCTTTTCCGACCATCACACTCCAGTCAAGACTTCTCAGTCCTTCCTCGTCCATTCTTTTTCTGAGGGGTTAGACTCCTCTTTTAGAGGATAGTCTTCCTTTTCGAGACTTCCCCATAGGAAAGTAGGCGGTCCTCTCGTCGCCTGGCACATTCCGAAGCCATTGTCTCTACTCCCCTCTCCTCCCGTTTGCAGTTCCGATTGAATTTTCCCTCATCTTCAAGTGGGGGGAGTTTTTCGTCCCAGGTTTTGCTTCGCTACATTGAGCTATTTCTATCTCACCGTTTGAATTGTTTTGGTTAGGCTATTCTAGAGCCCTCTAGCACTTCACCGACGACTGAAGACCTTCAGATGCACCAAAAGGCAAGTTTCTTGGCCCCCAAACATTGCCTGCTCCCCCTGCCAGAGGGATCCCCGATCCAGCGAAAAGGAATGATTTGTACCAGAACTCGACGATAGAAGTTGGTAAAATCGGCGGACCCTGCAGAAGCTTCTTTTCGACTTTTTCCTTTCGACACTTTCATCCGCTCGCGCGTTTTGCGGAAACTACTTTTTTGTCTTTTTCTCTTCTTTGTTGCCCCTTCGAGGACCCTCTTTTTCCTCTCTCCCCTTTCCAAGTTACCGCAACTCCCCTTCTGAAGACTTCTTTTACCGCGCATCACCACCCTTCCATGTTCAACTAAGTTTATTTTTACCTACCGGTATCTTCAGGCCTATTCCTTATTCCCGCCGGGTGATTGTCCTATTCCAGAGAACCCAAAAACCACCCACCCCCGCCTTTCTCTCTTCCCCCCCGTCTCACAATTCCTCTCGCTTAGCTAATCTTTTCTCTATTCCCCTGTGCATCGTATTGTCTCGGTAGTGCCTTTTTGTCCCCAGCGTCGCCCAACGTGACGATCCGCCCGGTCCCTCCTCACCAGGTTTCCCTTTTTTCCCTTTTTCACGTTTTCCTAGTCCTTCGGCACCCAGCAAACCCCCCTTGGGGTGGGCTTAACGTGATGAAATAACCAAGCGGGTGCCCTCACAGAAAGGCTTTTTGGGTTGCCAAAACCAGCCACCTTCACAAGTGTTTCTCGGTCCCCTCCCCCACCGGAGTTGTTCAAAGTTGAGTCAACCCCAAATGGCCGTTTTAGATTCTACTTTTCCACCTACTTCTTGAAAAGTGGATTTCTGTCCTCTACGGAAAACCTTTGGTTTATCCCTGACTCGATAACTCCCCTGACAAGGCCGCCCAGTAGTATCTCCTCTTCTTCTGCACCCTGTATGTCTCGCCGCCCGAAGCCCCCACACTCGGATCTTTCTGTCTCACTTTTACCTCCGTCCCCTCTCCAAAAAACCAGGCTCTTAGTTTTGAGCAAACCGAATGAACCTAGTAACCCAACTGAATTTGTTCCACCATGTCTTCTGTCGTTGTGCGGCTCCCGGCTTCAATGCTTTTTGCTACCTGTTCCCCCATTGAGGGGGGCTAGTCCTCTTCTCTTTAAAAACTTTCATCAAGCTCCTTTATATTCTCTCTTGTTTGATTTTACCCTTAATATAGGAGGTTGGTGCAACATGACCAGCACTGAAAGCTTGATCTCTTTCCTGATCTTCTTCCGTGATGACCCACTCCGTTTTCTTACCCCCTTTGGTTATACCCACTCCGAGATATCGAGTTTGGGAAACGCTTATGAGTTCCTTTTTCTGCTTCCCCTCTAACTTGGATGACTGTTGTTTTTGAGCGGGCGGCTGTTTTTATGGTTTTTTTCGAACAGGCGATGGCAGACTTCGTGAACGTCGAGTCAGGAACCGTCTGTCGAGATTAACGACTTTTTTTGTTTTTGTTTCCTTTGAGTCAATTCTCTTGCGAAGGATTAAACCTTTGGTCCTTGTTTTGAAGATGGTCAAGGCGAATGGTCTCGACTGAGATGGCCACTGCGTTTGGTATTGAGCCGGCCCATTTTCATTTTCCTCCTCCCTCCTTTTTTTTGTGTCTATCTCCCTTTGATTGATAACTTTCCCCCGCTGGTTACCATTCGTCCGAGACTCGTTCGTCATTTCACCTTGTTTTCCCCCTTCTTTCTAGCAGCGCGTTTTAGCCAAGGTCGCCTCTTACCTACTTCTCCCTTCGGTTCCCTCCACGCTTGCCCCCCGCTTCACGATGACCAGACACAGCCTGTTCGACCCGAATCCTATAACCAGCGCACACCCCAGACTTCTCGGTCCACCCGAAAAAATAAGTCATGAGCGGCCGGCAAACCATCGTAAATCAGGAGTCGGTTTCCCAACTTGCGCTAAGCGATTTCTTGTATACCCGACAATGAAGAAATTTCAAGTAGTGTAGCCCCCAGGATAGCATATGCCCACCACTCCCGAGGCCGAGGTGCGGTCCGCATGATTTCCACCCAAATCCCGATCTACCTTCTCCAACAGCGTACGTCTCCCTGCTTTTGCGTATTCAAATTTTTCCCAACACCTATTTTCGAAGCCCCCAATCCAATTGGGTTATTTTTTTCGCAACCTCACTCCTAATCTTTCATGCAGCCCCCCCCCTTTACTCTAGTCTTTGAAGCTTCAGGTTGAAAGCTTGATCTATTGTTCCCACGCCGATGTTTGTTGACCTGACTAGCTGGACAAGGCGGTCCAAATGAATCTTTCCTATCATATTTTTTTATTTAGCTCTTTCCCCCATGTTTTTGAGACAGCCCTTTGGTGCGCCCGGCCCCAGGCCCAACACACCCTTAACGTCCCTTGCGTTTTGGAGCGGCTTGGCCCAAAGTTTTCATAGTCCCCCCCTCAATTTCCCAAGTTACTTATGTTTATCCTAGACTAATCCGTGTGACCCCGGGTTGGTTTGATCTCAACTTTTCCAAAAGACTTTGTCTTTCTTCCCAGAAACCCCCTTTTTCTTTTTGGTTCGGTTCCCCCACCCCTCCTTTCTTTTCTTGAGTTGTTCCCCACTTATTTTTTTTTTTTTGAGTTATTTTCTAAACCCCCCCCTCGTTTGGCTTTGCAATTCTCTGCCCCTTGTCCACCCTTCACCCTGACCCCCCCTTTTTAGGATGAGTTTGATTGAATCCTCTTCCCCGTTGTTTCAGAACGGCCCCAGTACGTACTGACAAGAAAGACCCCTCAAGATACGGAATGAAACAGGTGAAGAAGCGTCCCACCAAATTATGTATCTACAGCTGTAGAGTCATTTTGCTCTTGGGGACGCTTTCCCTTTCTTCACTAGCCCGTGTCAGTAAATCATGATTTGAGATACGTGAACTTGCCTTTCTTCCCCAAATCTCCCTCGTTCAATCCAGTCTTTGCTCCTTGTTTTTCAGCGTGTTTTTCCCTTTTCTCTTTGAGCATTTAGTAACAGTTACCTAGCTTCCTTCCCTCGTGCCCGCCCTTTAAAAACATGCCCTCGTCTTACACTCCCCCATTAGTTTTTAACCCTTCTGAGTCGGATGATCCCCGTTTCGTAACCAAGGCCACAATCCTCCCATAGCTTATGCAAGGTTCCTAAAGATTTAGAGCCCCACTTCGACTGATTCGTTGACTTGTCTTCCCTCCTGGCGATGGTTCTTGTAAACCCGTGATTCCCTCTTTTTTGTGCCACTAAACTTGCCGTTTGCCAACCCCCCCTCCCCCCCCCCCCCTTGGCCGTCCTCTTCGAACTCCCACAAATTTAACTTTCTTGACCTAAACTCTCTCTCTTTCTGCGCATCCCCCTTGGGAATGACAAGACCCTCCTTTTTAGCCTTCGTTCTTTATCTCTAATCAATTTTTTCGGTGCAGTTGGCACCCCCTCGGAGAACACGCTCCTTTTATTTTCCCCTTAGGGTTTAATTGAGTGCGGCGGGCTTACGTAGTCTCTTCCCCACTTCTTCTTCGAACCCGCGTCTTTCTTTTCTAACCCTTTCCCTCTTTCCTTGAGTTTTTTTCCCCGGAAACTTCGCACCCCATCCAGTGTGTTAGCGGAAGATAATCAATTCATAGCATTTTCCGCTGGACCCAGACTCTTTTGCCCCCCCCCAACCTTCTCCGAAAAGAAAAAATCTTTTCCCGAGCCCGGTCGCTCCAGCGCGATCTCCTTCGAAAAACGCTTCGAGTCCTGGATCTCGCGTGTTTTCTTACCCTACCTCTTTCTCGCTTTTTTTTTTTTCAGATCCCATTCCTTCTCCTTTTCCCTCTGGAAGTTTCTTTGAGACATCCATCAAACTCCAAGAAATTGATGGCACGACTTTTTCCTCTTGCCTCAAGAACACTCCCCTCTTTTCCCCCGGAATTAGTCTTCTATTCCTATTCCCTCTCCCCCAACTCCACCTTCTCTTAATATCCTGAGTCGTCAAGCCGACCAATAAAGATGTGGGCACCCCCTGTTCCCAAATCCGATGCCTTTCGTCTTTTTCTACCCCTTCGGTTCACAACTACTTCCGCGTCGACCTCTCGGTGTATATACCTCTTTACTAAGTTGTGTTGTGATTTGAGCAAAATATAGTCCCGTCCCAGAGTGCTCCTTTTTCTTTAGAAGCATCCGAAAGCCGGGCCACGATATTTTTTTTTCAGGGTTCCATCCACATTCTATAGTTTTTAGAGATTGACCTACCTCATTTTTAGTTAACGGAATTTAGGTTTGAAGTTTCCTCCCAATAGAACTCTCTTGCGCCCTAGGGGAAAGCGAGAGTTCGCTTCTTTTCCTTCCCGGCACAAGAATTCATTTTTCATCCGCTCCTCTCTTCATTTTTTCTTTTATTCCTCATCAAACCATCTTCACATCGGTGACCTGCAAACCCCTCATCTTATCTGTAGAAGTATTCCAGGCCTGCCTTTCTGTACGAACAATGTTAGGCGAAAGAGTCCCGGACGAGCGTTTCTAAATTCACTCTTTCTTCGATGGAGCCCTTTGGCCCTTTCTCTTTTTTTTATTGTATTCTTATTTTTGACCACTACTTAGTCTCGTCATCCCCTGGAGAGGACTGGAGTGTCTATCTTCCGCTTACCTATGATGGTTTGTCCTGTTCTCACAAGCTCCAACCCTTCCTCACAAATTTCTTCCCTCTTTCTTCGTGTCTGTCTCCTGCCTCGTTCGTTAGGAGGGATCATTCTCCGTCCCCAGCATCCAATACGGACCAGGAGGCGTGCTGCGGCATGGCACCTCTTGAAGGGATCTCCTAACTGATCGAAGCGGCAATCTTCCTTCTTTTACGAAGTTGACGAGTGGGTGTTTTTGCCCCTGAGACCCATAGCTTTCGCTTATCCCGTTTTCATTTTGAGATTTAGTCTCGTGCCCGGGCATAAGAGATGTCCACCGCCTTACCTTTTTTTGACCAACCGGCACTGGCCTGGTTGCACCCAAAATGGCTTCTCCCCCCCCTCTCCGCGGTCTACCGAGCCTGAGCCCACGGAATTGCGTCCCGCCTAGCGAAGTTTTCCCTCGTGGAAACAGGGATTTTTTGTGAATTCCCTACGCTCTTCGCGGTGATTTGTGAAGCCATTGACATCCGAATTTACCAGCGTCTCTGGAACCCTGCCGGGCTTCCTGACAGGTGAAAAGCTCTGACCCCCTCCCATCGTACCTCACGATATGCCCCGGGACGAAGATCACTTACCTACAGTACTAGCTGGAAAAAGAGCACAACTCTATCTTTCAAGACGCACTTTTCCGCCCTTCAGTTTCTTCCTTCTTAGACCCCTCTTTACCAGCCTTGGTTGAAGGTCAAAACAGAGTAGTCCTTGAGGTTCCACTTCCCCCCCAATTGCCGAGACGTCGTCCAGCAGTTTTCTGATTCCCGTTGCAGCTTATCGGTCTGTTGCGCTTTTATGCAATTACTTCCGAGGCCCGTCGCCACAATATGAAGATTATCCAGTCACATCTTCCCTTTCCCTTTTCGGGCGCCACTTCTTGATTGGCATGATAACAAAGAACCAAAACCTTCCGTGGTTGGATTACTGTCTTTGGACCTCCCCCAAAGCTTGTTGCACCTCCCCCCCGAAAGGCCTTTTTGGTTTTACCCCGCCCCCCACCTTTCCCCCCCACTTGTGTTTAGTCAAAGCCAGTTTTTTTACCAGTGCGAGAACCAATTCCCACTTCTTCTTTTTGGTCAAACCCCCCTTCTTGTTCCATGGAGGTCATTTACAGACCCATTTGTCCTCCTCGGACCCTTCCCCTCCCGGCCCCCTTTACTTGTAAGTTTGGGACTCCTGCCGTGTGCCCCCTACTCCTTGCCAGCGATATCTCAAATCTTTTTTGTCTGCTACTTTGCTCTTACCTGTTTGCAACCTGACAAGCCCCAACCTTCTTGGTGTGATTTCACAATCGAAATTCGCCTCCCTCTCAACCTACTCTGTCACTCTGAGCGCCATGCCTGCATGATCGTCTCCGTCCCTGCTGTTTCTACGTCCTCAATTTATTTTTTTCCTCCCCTCATCTGAATGAGTTTTGCCCCCTTCATAAGAGTTTGCGACTTTTAGCTGGCGAAACTTCCTCTCTCTTTAGTTGGTTTGGAAATCATAAATTCCCAAGACATATTCCTCCTCTTTCTTTCTTCATATAGGACTTGATGAAACATTATCCTTCAGTCCCTCTTCCTGGAGTGTTAGAAATAAGCAGCTTTCGGTTTGGAACCAGCGCCTGTGAGTGTGTTGAGGAAGCTCATGCTGATATGTTCTGGCTTTTTTCGAGAGTTATTCTTTGTTTTATGGAGTCTGTCGAACAGTTTGACTATGGAAGGTATGACCCCTTTCTCCAGCCCGTTTTCCCAGTCCTGTAGAGTACTGAACACCTATTCTTACTTGTCCCATCTCATCTTGTGTCTAATATCCCACCTGTTTTTTTCAATTTTTTTTTGATATTTACTACGCCTTGTTCGACTGCCTTGCCCCACTACAGGTTAGGAGGCAGGTAACGGATCCTCTAGTTCTTGTCTCTATTCCCGTTTTTTGGGGTTAGCGAATAATGGGCCCGTTTTCTCCCTCTACCCTTTTCCAGATAGTATAGTAATCACATTCTCACATGGACCACCCTATTCGACTTTCCTCGAGCTTCTCAAGTCCGCTTTCGTACATGTGCGACCGTAGGTGCTTTTCTTTCTGATCTTTCACGCGTTAACGGCCCTCTCTTTGCTCACAAGAATTCCCCCTCCACTCTCCCCCCCCCGCGGAAACAACTGCCCCAACCATCTCAGCATGTAAACCACCCCAACATTCGCTTTTTCCCCCACAATTGCGCAGACCTATGCCCCCTTTAGGCTACATCGCCTTCCAAGTCCGTCCTGCTTTTTGTGTGAATCAAGGCCCTCCTTCGTCCCTTCACTCTCCCCCTTGCGATTGCGTGTAAGGGACATTTTCCAAACACCTATTGGCTGACGTGTCTCACAGCCCGCTCAGGAGAAAGGCTCCTTCTTTCCAATTGTTACCCAAAGAATAAGAAACTCGAGTCCATCTCCCATTGGCAGTTGTCTCCCCTCAGGGAGTAAACGATCACTGACATGTAGCAAACCCGTGACTGTTCCCCTTTTTCTGTGTCCCAGAGGCCCCTCGGTTGAAGACGATTTCAGAGTTTTGTGCTACCCCGCAGCCGTTTTGGGCTTTTCCGGAGGGCCAATTTTTTCCCGTGTGACCTCTCTCCGTGATTGATTCTTCCCTTCGTCTACCCTTTTGGGAGAACGGCAAGGCTCTGCCCTTCTTGCCCTTGCGTTCTTCTTCGCTGATTTCCCCCCCTGGGTTTCTCTTCTATACCTAACTGCAAGGGAATTATTGTTTACACTAGAATCAGCGTTTTCCATTTTTTTTTTCTCACCCTTTCCCCCCACCCGCTTTTTCCCCTAACCCCCTTTTTCTTTTTGGGGCGGTTTTCCCACAGCCTTTTATTTTTCGGTGAACGGTCTGTTTTTCGGTCCTCCTCAGGTCCTTTGTGTTGCTTTTTGTAATTTAACCTTCCCCCTTTTTTTCCCCCTCCCAAGGTCCCTTTCTTTTATTGATGATACTCGTCCTTTTTTCCGTTGGCCCTGCTTCCTTCCCTACCTCCGACGATAGCGTTGAGATGGTGAATAAGCGCCCTTCTGAGTCCCTTTGAATTTGTTTTGACGATCCAAGCGGCCCACTCCTTTCCTTTCCACTAAACCCCTTTTTTTTCTAAGCCTTCCCCCCCCTCCTCTTCCAAAGAAGTAGGTAAACTGTCGTGCGCGTTTCGTGAGTGTTGCTTTCTCGTGGCAATGTCGAGCGGCTTCCCGACTCGTTTTCTTCGTAATTTTCCCCCCTTCCCCCCCTTTTCCCTTTTCCTTTTCCCCCTCGAAGTTTGTCGTTCGGCAGTTTGAGGCAAACGGCACGCCGGAAATAGCTTCTTCCATCACGTGAACAACTTATCTTTGCAGCATTCCTTTCTTTTTTTCCTGTCCTCTTGTGGATCCTCTTTTTTTGTCCACGCCAATTGCAGGTCTCCTTTCAACGCCCCTCCCCTGGTGACATCAGAGTATCAGTCCTCGGCTAAATACACCTCCACTGAGATAAGCGATTGTAGCGCTCAATGGGGGCCTCACCTCCCCCCCTTCTTATCTTTCTTTTCCTTCCGTATTGATTCGCGACCCGAGGCAGGAACTCCGTTTTAGAAACCGCTCTCTGTAATGCCTTTTTTTTCCGGGCGATCCCTTTCCTCCCTTCTTTTTTCGAAACCCCCTCCCCCTCCTGCTCTTTTTCCTCCCGGTAGTCCCTTTCTTGTTTCTCCTCTCCATAGAGGGTCGGAGTGATATTTCAAGCTTCCTCGCAAGTGGGATCGACACAGACTTCATGTTCCCCCCATACCCTCCTACCTCCCCCACCCTCTATCCCTGGACCCCCCCTTTTTCCTAGAATTTATTTCAACCCGACTTCGAGTCCGGTATCTTCGTCATGAGTATTCCTATTACGTTATTCTACTCCTTTTCTCAGATTCTCTTCTTCTTTACCCTGCCTGTGAAGGATGATGTTCTTTCCCCCCCTCCCCAAACCTGTAATCTGACTTAACTCCCTTCTTACCTTTGCCCCTTTCATCCCTGCACCGCGGTTCCCCGTATGCGCAGTATAGGTCTGCTCTTCTTCTCTGCATTCCGACCACTTGTACTTTAGGTCCTTAAGAAAATTTTTTTTTCCCCCTTTTAAAGACTTTCCTCTTTTTTCCCCCCTGCAAAAAATCACTCTCCCCCCCTTTTTCTTGGATTCTTCGTCCCAGCAAGATGCACCACTTTCCGGCGCCGAGATCCCCTCTTTTCTTTTTCCCCCTCCTAATTTGTTTGTTTTCTCTCCCCCTTTTTTTCGCGCCCGCGGCCTCGTTTGTTCTTTGGCTGTTCGCCGCAGAATTCCCCCCCTGGGCCGCATGGGCATTTGATTTGTTTTTTTTTTCCGCCACATCTTTCTCTTTCTCGCTTTTAAGCCTCATTCTTCCTACGCGGCCTTTTTTCATCAGAGGAAGCATTAAGCCGTTTCCTGTTTTTTCTCCCTTGAGATTTGCTTTTTCGTTTCTTTTCCCTTTCCTCCGTTTTCCCCCCCCCTTTTTGCTATCTCTTTTTTTTTCCTGTGAAGGTAATCGCATCCCGTCCGTGAGGCCATTAACAGGCAGGATCTTATATGGAGAAATTCTGTCAGAATTGTCTTCCGACCCCCTTCTTCCTCCTCTCCCGTGTTCGAAGAGTTCTTCCCCTTATCTTGCTTTGTTTCTCGGAGAGGTGGTTCTTTTAGGGATTGGTCACCCTGTCTTTCTCTGTCTCCCCTGTGCGAGGGACTTTTTGCCTCTTTTCCTTCTCCCCCCCTGTTGATTTTTTTTTTTTCCCATCTTCAACCCTTTAGCCCTTGAAGAGGAACTCGGAAGCGTTCTGGAAGGCGGGGTCGAAGAAGAGTTCGAGCCCCTTGGCGACGTTTATTACCCCCTACAGGAACAGTTCTTCTTTTCTAGGATTTCTTTTTCCCCCCCCCCTCTCCTTTCTCGACTCACGATAGAATTTTCATCTGAAGCTCTCTCGTTGGGGGGCGTTTAGTAAAGTTTTTGCTTCTAATCGAGATATTTTGCCTCTTGGTTTTTTTTTGGAAACGGAACCCCTGCATTTCCTCAGTCCTGTCTCTGACCCACCAACACGGCCTTCTTCTTTTGTGCCCCCCCCCACATCTGATAAACGAGAATTTTTCCAGAGACAGAGACCCTGACTGCTAACACCCACGATACCCCTCGCCCTTTTTTTCTTGAAACTCATGTCTCTTTCAGTAAGCCTTTTTCTCTTTGAATTTTTTTTCTCCCCTCATTGGACGCGTCTCTTCTAGTTCTTTGTCCGTCGACCGGCTATTTGTGAAAGTCGAGGACACCTCCCTCGTAAGTCGCCTGTTGGGATTCAAGATACCTCTCCCTCCTTTCCCCAAGTCCTCACTCCCTGCTACTTCCAGAAGTATTTGTCCAATGGCCATTGGTGTAAGGCATCTTCCGGATCAGCCAGTTGATGACGGACAAGAGTCTTCCCCTTTCCTACAAGAGCCCCTTGATAGCTTCCCTTCAGTGGCGTATTTTTCCCCTTGGGTCCCTCCTTCCATCCCTCTGGAGGTAGTTAAATCAGGGCCCCAGCGTCTTGCCAAGTGAAGATTATCCGGTAATCCTCTTTTCCATTTTCCGGTGAGAATTGCCTAGGTCATGCTACCCCCCCCCTCCCCAACCTTAATGGGGTGGGCTCTCAATTTTTTTACGTCAAAACGTTCCTGGTGGCAAATCCAACCTTAAATCTTCCGGTGGGAAAACTGCCCCTTGTCAAGACCCCCCCTCCCCTTTGCTGAGCCACCCACCCCCCCCCTTACCCAGACTCTCTCTTTCCCCCCAATTTCGTTTCCTTTACTTTCTTTTTCTGGGGTTTTTGGGGGGGGGGGGAAACAGGACGTCTGGTCGCTCCGCGATGCAATTTTGTCCTTCCCGTCAGTTTGGTGCTTTGCGTGGTCCCCCCCCCCTTTCTCTCCTTCTTGAGATCCCCCCCCTTTTTTCTGATTTTGTCCCTTCCTCCCAACTTCTCCCCCCCTTCGGGATCCAAAGACGTTAAAGTCGAAACTCTTTCAACATGATCAGAGCCGCGTCATGTGTCTTTTTTTCAGGCCCTTCTTTCCCTTATGGAGTCACGTCCCTTTCCCTTCTTTTTCCTATGCCCCTTTCCTCCCTGCTTTTCCCAACCCTGTGAATACGCGCCGTTTCGACTTAGCGATGTGAGACCGTCCTCCGCGAGAGTGGGTTGGTACACGAACGTACCTTCATGCCTATCTTTTTCTAGATTGCGGCTTTATTCCCCTCTTTCCTTTCTGCCTACGGCTCCTTTTCTATCCGCGCTTCTTCGCCCCTTGGAAAAATCTGCAGGAGTGAGCTGTCTAGGCCGCTCATGCTGAGATGTTTCTGAGATTCGGATGTTCTGGATTCGGTCTCCCTTTTCTTCCTTTTCATAGTTGAAAGATCCCTTTTACAGGCCCTCTTGTTTTAGGGTACCTCTTTTTCCTGGTGCGCGCTTGAGAATTAAACGTGGTCCATGTGAGATGGATGTGGTTCCGATCTGGGACCTTTTTCTGCTGCCCGGCCCATTCAATCTCTTTCTTTCCCCTCCTCTTTTTTTTTGGTGCTCCTCCCCTTTCCTTTCCTCCTCCTACGCTTGGGCCACTTTTCGACTCCAATTCTTCCTTTTCCCATGGACAACCGCTGTTTTGCAAGCGCGCTGGCAGTCCGCTCGGCCCTTTTTAAGGTCCTACTTTTTTTCTTCTTCTTTACAAGTCCTTTTTTCCCTCCTCATCCACCCCTCCTCCCTTTTCTTCCCCCTACTCCCTCGGTCCCCTTCCGCACCAGCGAATAAGGATTGTTCCCAAACTTGCGCTCGCGCGGTCGTGCCGTAGCCTCCTTGATTGATTAATAAATGGCCGCATCTTGCCTTCTCAGAGGAAGCTTTTTCCCTTCCTTTTTTCAACACCACTCCCTTTACTTTAGCCCCTGCCCCTGTGCCGGAGTTTTCAAAGTTTGCCACAAAGCGCGTCGCGCCCCCTCAATTTTAGGACCGGGCCATTGCGACCCGACGATCATGTTTCACGAACAATGCCGCTTTTTTTCTCTTTTTTCATTTTGCACTCTTTTTTCCTTTATGCTTTGTCCAATTAGTGGTGGGGATAGGCGGTTCCCAGGCGGGGGTGTGGTTGACTCTCACGAGGTTCTTTGCAAGGCTATAATTTCCCTTTGTGGCTCCCCCTTCCCTTCAAAATGTCTTTTCTTCTTTTTCTTCTCCGGACTTGGCATTTTTTTTCTTTAGCTCCCCTTCCCCCCCTTTCCCCAGTTAATTATGTCATCACTATCCCTCTCGTTTTTGCAGTGTTGGGTTGTCTTTCCCCTTTAAAAACCTCCCCTGTCTTTTCAGAAAAAAAAAGGTGGGGTGGGAGGTTTTCCCAACTTTTGTCCGGTTGTCTCCTTTTAAGCCACCCAGTGCGTTTTTTTTTTTTTTCTCCCCCTAGACCCCTTTTCTCTCCCCTCTTTTTCCCTTTACCATCCCTTCCAACACCTTCAAGGGAACACTGTGAGGATGCTGGATATCTTCACGTTTGGCCGACGCGGCCCTATCCCTACGCCTTCCCGATAAGGTTAAAAAAGGTGAATACCAGAGCCCTCCCCCTTTTCTTCCTCACGGCTGCTCCCTTTTTCTTTTTTTCCTCTTCCCTGGGTGACCCTACTCTGAAGTGTTTTCCACCACCTCGGATTAAGAAGATTAAGGAAAATGCTCTTACAATATTCGTTCACACCAGTGGGTTCGGGATTTCTTCGGGCCGTGAGACTTTTTCCTTTTCCTCTAAGCTGCTTCCCCTCCTTCCCTTCCTTTTTACCCCTTCTTTTTTCCGCCAAGTTTCTCCTCCCGTTGTCGAGGAGCAGTTTAGAACACGGAACCGCGGACAACGCAAAGTTTACGAGAAACTTAGATCGTTTGTTGTACAGCACTCCTTTTCTTTTCTTTTCCCTTGTACTAAGTCTTCTTTTTCCCCCTCCTTTGTCTTGACAAGACCCTTTTGGTTTTCAATTTCAACCGTCGCCATTAGGTGAAATGCGTATCCGTTCTCCTCTGCCTCCCCTTTGATATCACTCCCATCTCGATGTTCTCCTCACCTTTTAGAACCTCCCCCCCCCCCTTAGCCTTCCTCTTTCCTGACGTACTAATCTCCAGGTGAACAGGAAATGTAGAACAGCCTCATTTTCCTCGTGGTATGGTCGCGCGGGCGATCAATTTCTCTATTATATATCGCCAAACCTCCTTCTCTCAGACAGGTTCCTTCTTTCCTTTTTTCTGTCTGGTAGTCACAGTCAACCCTCTTCCTTGAGTGGTCTTGCATTTAAGCGTCAAGATTAAGAAGTTGATGTGACGATAATCCCTATGTGCCAATCCGACAAAAAACACCTGATACTCAGAAGGTTTTCCCAGCGCTACCTCTTCCTTCTACCAAAGTTTCCTCTTCCTTTCTTTCGTTCTGTCATTTTGTCTACCTTTCTTGGTCCCTCTTTATTCTCGCTAAATATGGAATGTGTATTGCGCCTTTGGGTGAATGCGCTGGCTCAGCCAAACTCTGAAGTCCTATTGCTTTCCCTCCCTTCTGCTCGTTCCCCTCCCCTCCCCGCCAATATCGCGGTTCCCTTCATGTTTCCTCTAGGTGACTTCTTCTCCTCTTAATTCCCGGAAAGGCGGGTCACTTCGGCTTTTTCACGATAACGATGTGCTTCCCCCTTCCCCGACCCGTCCCCCCCTTTTTTTCGTCGAACCCCTTTTCCCCCATTTTCCATCGTTTCGAGAGTTG
>Ga0179593_1405171_pt1 | contig 15019 bp, 18 predicted proteins | sample CZODoug2_1_08_16_FD_185931 | JGI IMG/M metagenome (GOLD analysis project Ga0179593, IMG submission 185931) | Vadose zone soil fungal communities from Angelo Coast Range Reserve, California, USA - CZODoug2_1_08_16fungal (PacBio error correction) | ecosystem: Environmental > Terrestrial > Soil >... | reverse complement strand
CTGGGAGGTTTCTCACCTTTTGGAAAAACACCCGCAAAAACATCTTTTTACCCCCCTTTTTTGGCATTTTCTTTCAACCAATAACAATTTTCCAGTTTGGCCCCCGGTCCTTCCCCCTTTGGGGAGTAGTGTTTGAGAGCCCAAATGAAAAGCTCACCCCCATGGCCGGAATTTCCCCTCCTTTTTTTGTCCCCCCACTCCCACCCACTTGGTGGGGCCGGGTTCTTTGGGGATGTGTTTTCGTTGTCTCATTGGCGCTTGGTCCCCAAGCCTCAGCCCTTTTCATCCTGGCCTTCACTGATGTCAAAGATTTATTTTTTTCGGTCGGTCTCGCCCCCCCTTTGGCCCAAGCGCCCGCCTTTTTCCCAAAGCCTTGCTACCTTTTTTTTTATGTTTCTCCGATGGGAACCCGAGGGTCGACTTTTGCCCTGTGGTCCCTGCCATTTTTTCCGGTGGTGCTAATTTTTGCATTTCTTTTATCCGGTTTTTTCCGCCTTTTGTTTTGCCCTTGACTTAGAGCATCCCGTCGGTCCCGATAAATTTACGTGTTAACTCTGGTTTGCCGCCCCCCATTCTGCCCTCCCTTACTTCGCGTTTCCCCCCCGATTTTTATACCCAGGACTCTTTTGTTTTCGGTGAATTTATCCCTTCCCCAAAGTCAGTACTTTATGTTTTCCATGGTATATTTTAAAGTTACCCCCCCCCCCCCAGGGTGATTAGGGATCCCTATTGGTCCCAAGTCCTTACAGTTTTCCCCTTCCTCCCCAGGTCCCTTGGTTTCTGTTTTTTCCTTTTTTTCGCGATTTTCTCGAAGGTTTTTAACCCAATGGCCTTACTTGTGTCTTTTTGAAGTCTTCCCAAAACCTTTTGGTCCGTTTTTTTGTTTTCCCTTTTTCCACCTTGATATAATTTTTGTCCCGGCCGTGGAATGTTCATTCCCACTATTATGGGAGCGTGGTCCCCCCCTTTGTGCCGTATTTTACTTCCCCCTTATCCGTGTTTTTTCTGGGCAATTTTTTCATATCCTTTTGAATGTGGTAAGAGATCACCCCCCGTTTTGCTTTCCTTCTCCCCTACCAACGCTTCGGAGCTATTCGTTTCCCCGATAATGAGCGCGTTGCAACTCTTTTTCCAAAAAGAACGTGAAACCTGTCTCCGTTCCGCGTTGGGATTTTCTGTTTTTTGAAGGTGCAGATTGCCAAATCAGCATTTTTTTTTCGAGTCCCCTTCCCAGAATCACTGTGGGTTTTTTTGGGATGTATTTTCAGGAATATCCCCCCCAACTTTTCCCCGAGATTCATGCGATCTCCCCGTTTTTCGTTGCTTAGGTCGCCACCTTTTTTTCATAGTATTATCGCCGCGGAGGTTTTACCTACTTCCCACAGGGGAGACGGTTTCTGATTATTTAAAAACATCACTGTCTTTTCTGTGCGGGACCCTTTTTCCACTTTTCAATTTGCCCCGTCGGGCTTTCCCTTCCCACCCCGTTTTTGTTTCTTCAAATGACCATTTAGGATTGGCCCCCCTTTGGTTCCCCCACCACCAAACTCCAACACACCCCCCAAAAAAAAAAAAGGGAAACCAAGGCACACCCCACCCATAATTAACTATGCTTTTAGTCTCAGGATCAATTTCACCCAACAGGGGAATTTTTTTTTCTTCCAAAAAAAAAAAAGAAAAAAAGAAAGGACTTTTGTTCGACCGCACCACCCAAAAGCACTTTTTTGGGCTTAACTTCCGTCCCCTTTTCCATCTGCCAGTGAACCCCTCACGCTCAACCTTAGTTCCAACCGAGTTACACCTGGAGCCCCAAACGGCCTTCTTCGTTGTTACCTGAAGATTTTTTGCATTTTTTCTTTTAAATGTGCTTTCAAGCTTATTTCCCCCCCTACCCCCCCCCCCTGTTAAAACCCCCCCCCAATTCCCCACTTAAGGGACTTGGCTTCTAGCCCCCGAGACCGATTTTTTTTCCTTGTCAGCACAAACCCAACCTAATTGCTTTTTACTCACATACCCCCATCATTAGCCTTTAACATTCTTACTTCCAAGTCATGGAATAGCCCCCGAATTTTTCCCCCCTTGGGCCCCCCCCCGCATGTCATCTTTTTACCCTTTGTCTCTTGTAACGAACCGAAATTTTTTTATGCCCCCCCCTATAACCCCATTTCGCCCACCAAGTTCAATTGGCCCCGCCTTTTTAGGGTGTCCCCCCCCCTAGGGGTCCCCCCTAATACCGTTTAGCCAAAGCTTTTTTTTTTCCATGTCCCCCTTGAATCCTTTGTTCTTGTGACGACGAACGAAACATCACTCTAGTTTTTTTTTGCACCCCAAATTACATTGACCCCTTTTCATGTGCTCGGTCATTCCCCCCCTATTGCAGGCTTCCCCTTCTTTTTTTAAACCGAGAACCCCTTGCGAAAAGCCCAACACCCCCAGTAATTTTTCGTTCTCGGCTCCTCTCGCACAACCCCAAACTGCCTGCATTTTTTATCTCCCCTTCCCTTGCCTTGGCTTTTGGATTTCCAATTCCAGCACAAGCCCCCCTTGCCCCACCGTATTGAGTTTTTTCCCCCCCTGGTGCAGGTGAGCGTTCTTTTCCAAAATTTTTGCTTTCTTTTTTACCGCCCCTTGGACACTTTCCCCCCCCTGTTTTGACCCAAATCTTTCCTCTCTGGTAAACGCACCTCTTGTTTTCTTTTACATTGCATTATAACCCTAGTTCTTTGGTCTAGTTATTACCCCGCTTTTCAGTCCTTGTCTTGTCTTCTTTTAACTCGGGTACGAACTGTCCCCACCCGAACCCCCCATCCCACGCCGTCTGCCCGCGATTTTTTTGTACTTCCTTTTCTGAATTTGCTTTGTGGGCTTTTTTTTTTTTTTTTTTGTCCCTTCTTCGGCGATCGTTCCCCCATCTCCAACGATTAAATTCCCTTGCCATCTATTTCCCGTTTTACCCCTGAAACCGGATTTCAGGCCGGTCCCCCCCGTCAGTTCGGCCGTTCACGGGTCCAACCTCGCCAATCTCCGTCAAGTTTCCTCCTAGACACCCGGCGACCTTTTTACGGCACGCAAAATCCGTCAGTGTCCGTTATCGTCGCCCTTTTTTCTGAAAACCCCTCAAAAAAACCAAATATATGCCCCGGATTTTTTTACTCAGTACAACGCCACAATATCCCCCCTTTCCGCCGTCGTTTCCCCCCCCCAAGCCGTGGGAGTTTTAAGTCTTTTTTCAACCACCCCCAATCAATTCCTTTCGAACATCATTGACTTTCTTCCGACTCTGTATATGTCTTTGTCGTCATCACCTAAGTTCGTTTTCTTCTTTTAGCCCATTGCGTTGTGTAACCCCTGTCCATTCCTATTCATGGGTCTGCAATCCTTCATTTTGCCTTTATTGGATTTTTTAAACAGTTGGTTGGGGGCCCATCTTGTTTGTGACGTCGGAGGGTCCACGTGAATTATTTTCCCCCTGATTCCCCCAACAGTCATTTCCACCTTGTTGACGCAGAGTTTCGCACACCCTTCCCTCTGGTTTGTCCCCCATGTTCCGACGATCTTTGAAACCTTCTGGACCCCCTCCTGTCTGACCATCTCACCTTATAAGAACCCCCCCCATTGACCCCAACTTTCCTGAACCCACCAACCCCCTCCCTTTCCACATTTCCCCCCCTGCGATTCTTCCCCTCACCGTCGTCTCACCAAAACCCCCCAATATCTTTTTCTACGAAACCGCACTGTGTCTCGCTTGTTAGTTTTACTCCCAGGAGTCCCGCCAAGCATGAAGAGTACGCCCATGGCAATCCCTTCATGCGAATCGTCTACCTCACCTGAAGGTTTTCCAACCCAACTTCTGTCTCTTTGTCTTCTGCCTCCAAACCTCAACTTGAAGAGAAACAAGATCTTTTACCTGGCCGAACTAAAGACCTCCCCCCTTTACCTGAAAATGAACCCCCTCATATTTGCCTCTTGACGCCCCAGGCTTAGGACCCCGCAAAAGTGATCCCTCTCCAGATGACTGGCTCCCCTGGAGGAGCCCCCCACCCAATTAGACACCGGTCGTTGACCCCGTACGACAAATTTTTCATTTTCATCGGCTAGGGGCATCCCTCCCTTCCGTGGGGGTTTTGGTGTTCCCTGAGTTGAACGGAAAGGTTGGGGCTGCAGCCATTCTGGGCGCGTTATTAATTTTGTGGGAGATTTCTTTAGGTCATGGTGTGACACTGAAAATTCTCCTTTTTTTTTTTTCTATTGGAGGCAATTTCTTTTTTTTTTCTAAGATGATACCCCCTTGTATGTTTTCATGTGCGGGAAATTACGGTTTCTTTTTTCTTGATAGGGATTGTGGGTCCGCTGTCTTTTTTAAGATTGCCGATTCGTTTTTAAGTTTTGATGACACAGGATGTCAATCCCCAGAAGTTTTTTCTGCGGCTTCTTGCTTTCCGATTTTTTTTCGAGAATGTGATTGTAGATTCTTTGTTTCTTTCCTGCTTCACTGATTTGGAATGGTGCAGGCCCCCTTTTTGAACCCGTACTCCCCCAGACCGAGAGCAACCCCCTGGTGCCGTCGTTTCGCACCCTATTATTCCTCCTTTTTTTGTCTTGTCGTATTTGTTTCGTCTTATCATCTAGGTCTGGTTTCCAGTTTTTAGAGGTGTAGGTTCGACGTTGTTTTCCTTTCCATCTGGTTCTTTCTGGGTTATTCCAACCGGGCGTCCGTGTTTCGATTCTACCTTCCTTTGTTTTCCCCTCTTCGCCTTGTTTGTGCTTTTTTTTTTTTTTTCGGCACAAGATGACTTTCGGTTTGTTTTCAAAATGCTTGTTTTCTTTTGCCTTTCCTTTTTGTTGACCCACTTTCTGAAGACCCCTTTTTTCCCCTCCCCACATTTTTTTTTTCAGTCCAACAAGGCCATCCCTTTTTGGCGGAGTTTGCCCCTCCTAGGGAAGTCCTTTTTCCAATTCGGTTTTTTGGAAAACCGGTTTTATGTGATGCCCCGGACCGGTGATGAGACCAGCATTATACGGGCCATCTTGTTTTTCCCCAAAAATGTTCTGGAATTTTTGTCCACCCCATCGTTGGTTTTTTCCAAAAAAGTCCCCCCCCTTTATTCCGGAGTTTTGACCGGTCTCCCTAAGGTCGATCATGGGAGGTTACTTCCTCTCAACAAACGCGTCTTTCCGTTCATAGCTTTGTTAGTTTTTTTTCTTTTATTCCGGCGTCTTTTCTGTATCAAACCGGGGTCCTTTCGGCTTGGATTTCTTCTTTCCCGTTTTGTTCACTAGTCTTGGCCATTTCAATATGCATGAAGGCCCTACCTCCTCTTGTTAGGCACGTCCCCCCCAGAGGGTGGGGTTGCGTGTGAACAAGAACGTTTTTTGTCGTAAGCCATTGCCATAGATTTGGACTCTCATTCCTTGAGAGCTGTGTCCCGACGTCCCCAGCCGGAATTTTTTTTCCCCCATGGCCACCCCCCCCCCCCCCCCATCCCAAAAAAACAGCCCCCCCTTTCCTCTCCATGCACAAAATTCGTCTGTCGTACGGCGTGATTTTTTATGTTGGGACGGGATCTCTTCGTTCGTTTCTTCCACAGAAGCACCCCATTCTCCCCCGCGTTTTCCCCTCTCGATCCACCCTATCTATTTCTGTTGCGAAGGTGGACATTTTTTCCTTTCACCCAGAACTCGCCTCTTTTTCCCCCCCCCCCGGTGTGTTGTAATGGTCACTATCCCAACCCAAACAAGGTCCTTTTCCTTTCTTGATGTTTGGTTCCTTGAACTCCCGCCTGCCCACAATCTTTCCTTTGTTGCCGCACCCTACCACCCTTATGGACTCAATTGCCTCGAGATTATCATTAAGGGACAACAATTTGCCTGTTCAGCCCGATGCAATCCGTGGTACGTTTTTCCCTTTTTTTGGAGGGCCTCAACTGTCTTTTTGGGGTACCCCCCCCCGCCGGATTCGGCCGTTCTTCCGATGATGATTTAGTCGCGACCCCCCCCCCCCATAGTCAAGGTGGGTCACGAACGACCGGCCTTGCCCCCTTTTCCCCTATGGTTTATTGTTGGGAAACAACCCCCCCCCTCCGGAGAAGGTGTTTTACCTTCTTTCCCCTTTTTCCCAGAAGGGGGTCAACTTGTGGGATTCGGCCTTCCCGCTCCATTTCACAGGTGCAGTGTTCTGCTCCCAAAACTGTCATTGCTTTTTCCTCCCATGGTACATGATGGCGCAAGGCGCACCTATTTTTCGTTGCAGAGGCTTTGTTGTTCTACCCCTTCCCTTGTTGGGGATACGTTCCCGCCGGCCGTCCGCCAGGGCGAACTTTTGGTTTACATGGTTTTCCTTGCACCCCGGCTGGATCAGGAAGGCTCGTTTCGATTTGATTGTCCCTCTTTTTCCTTTACGATCATGCCTTTTTCGGCGTTTTCTATCTGGGTCCGAAATTGTGTTGTCATTCATGACGGAATTCCTGCCCCCCCCAAGGGTGTGCGGGTGGCTCAGAAACGGTTTTTTTCTTATTTTTCTCCGGCGTGGCCTCCCCTTCTGTGCGTCAGGCTAAAGATGCCTGTTTTTTCCCCCTTTTTTGGAGCCCAGGCCCCTTCCTGATTCTCCTTTTGTTCGGTATCGTTCTCGATTGTTTTAATGTCGTTTTTTCCCGTCAGCCGACCCCCCTCTGTTTTCTCTCGCGACACGTGTTGCCCTGCCCTCTCTATGACGTCTCCTTGCCCAGCCTACAAATTACACGCTGAAACCAGGGGGAGACCCTCGTCGAGAATTTTTTCATGATTCGGCCTTCCTCTCTTGGTGAATACTCAGATTTGGTTGGAGCTCGCATGATAAGAATTTTTTCGAACCTCGGCCTCCCGTTCCCCCCCAGTAGACTTTTCGCTGTGGGTCAGCTTCTTTTTTTTATTCCTTGGCCCTTGCATTATCGGGAGTTGCAAGAGCCAAGTGGCTGCAGATGACCCCGCCCCTTCCAAAAATCCCTACCTTTTTTCGGCTCGGACCCCACCCTCCCAGTCAAGTCATGCTGATGATTCTTTTGCCTAACCCGGTTCCCATCCAATAAAGTTCCTGGGCGTTTCCACCACCCCCCACAACGAACTGACCGGCCCCAGGCCTTTAACGTGACAGATGCATTTTCCACTGAATTGATCCCCCCCCTTTAGCCCCGTGTATTGAAGCCCCCCACAAACACGTCCGTTTTGAGGCCCCCCCAAAGTCCTTTTTCGAACCCTAGCCTCCTTTTTTTTTGAAACCCTGAATCGGCCGTTGGCCTGCCCCCCAACCCTTTGATTCGTACGGACTCGGTCTCACTCCCGATCCTTTACGACTTCAGTTTTTTAGGTTTTGGACCCATGAAAAAACCACTCCCCTGCCCCCGTTCCTGTTTTTCTTCAGACGCGACGTATCTTCATTGCACAGAACCCCCACAGCGTCCTCCCATTGGACCTCAACCCACCCCTAGCTCCCTTGCCACTTTCTTTTTCCCCCTTAATTGTTCTTCGGCCGAATTGGCCCCCCCCATGGCATTTCCCGCTTGTTCCGAGAATTGCTCTTTTGCAATTGCCCCTGTCCAGTTCCAATTTGTCGCCCCCCCCCCCTCTCCTGCAACCTTGACTACATTTTAGGGACCAACCACTAGACCCATTTTTATGGGTCATCGACCCCCTTTTCACTAGGGTAGACCTGTATTTCCTTTTATTGCATGTTGATACGGGTCGAAGTTTTTTTTTGACAAGAAACCACCCCCATGATGGCTCGTCCCTTCCCCTTTCTTGGGCCGGCGATTGCCTTGCCAAATTCTTGACCCGCCCCCCACTTTTTCCCAGTAAAAGTACCCATCATTTTGGTCCTCCCTTTTCCTTCCCCTTTAAGGTCATGGGTGTTCATTTTCTCTAATAGGCCGAGTTCTTTTCCCCCCTTCCATGTAGGTTTTTCACCACAGCCCCCCCCCATTGGAAGATATTTTTTTTTTGAAGGTTTTTCCCTCCGTTTCACTCCCCTTTTTCTGGTTTTTGCTTAAGCTAGGTCCCATCCCCTTACCGGACCCAAAAACTTTTTCTCTTACCGCTGGTGAAATGGTCTTGCACCCCCTTGTCCAATCCCCCCCAATAGATGGTCTTGGTCGTCGGATTAACCGGCCTTTGTGTGCTTGATAAACGGTGTCCCCGGACCTTCCTTAGCTTGGGTATTCGTACTCCCCCCTTTTTGAAAACGCTCGTCCCAACGTTCAAAAGAACGCACCGTTCCTTCCCCCCGGTTTCCCCTTGGACGGGAACCACCATGCTTTTTTTCTTTGCTTCCCCCTTTTTTTTTTTTTTCTTTTTTGGACCCCCCCTGGGCTTTGTGTGAGTCCGTCGGCACCAGCCATTCTTGCCCACTATCCCGGCCTGTACGGTATTTTCCACGAAACCCCGGCTGCAGGTCGCCCCCTTTGGTTTCTGTCCCCCTCCCCCCCGGCAAAACACCCTTCCCCTTTCTTTCAAGGAATTTATCGAATTCCCCTTTTTTTTTTTCCTTTTGTTCCAAGTTCAAGCAGCCAAGTTGCAGGTTCCGTTGCTTCGTCTTAGATCTATCGAAAAAAGTCACCCCAAAAAATCAGAACTCCCCAAGCTTTTTTTCCGTCACATAGCCTTTGCAAGGAGCGTTCCATTTTTACCATGCTTTTTTTCCCTGGTGAGTTTCAGCTTTTCCCCCCCCACAACCCAAAGTCCACATTTCAATTTATTTAGACCGGGCGGCCCCCTTGCGTTCTCTTTTTAAGCGTTTTTTTGCACCTGGTCTTTTTCGTTCATACCAATGTTGGTTTTTACTTTCCCCTTCTAATCCAGGTGCCTTATCCTTTTTTTCTCTGCCAACGCCCCCCTCAAAGATGGCCTTTGGCCGTTTTTCTTGGGTGCTTTACAAAAGATGTTTCTCCCCCCGCGTTTTTTTTTTTTTTTTTACCCACCAGGCCCCCCTTACCGCAAATGTTTAAGGAAACCCCCACAAGCTCCACTTTCCATGTTTGATCCCGTCGGTCCCGCTCTCCAACAGGTTTTTTTTTTTTCCCAAAAGCAGCTTTCCACCGAACAAGTTTTTTCCCCACCCCGGGGTTTCGACCACAAATCGATATCCCCCCTGACCCCAACTCTTTTTTTTCCCTTGAAAACAGGTCGAACCCGCCCAACCCCCCCCCGCGTCAAAAACCTCCCATAATGAGTTATGTCCCTTCTTCAAAATCCCCCTTTCACCCCCAGACCCATAACCGGCCCCTTTTTGAAAGCACTATCCTTCTCTCAAGGACTTGTTCTCGTTTTTGTTTTTGCGTCGTTTTTCTTTCGTGATTGACATTAATGGCGGCCCCTTCCCTTTTTTCCCCCCCAGGTTGGACGCGTTCAAAGATGCCCTCCCCTACGACTCCGCTAACCCTTTTTTCCCCCTTTTTTCCCCAGTCTACCGCCGCCCCCCTTTTTTTTGTATCCCCTCCCCTCAAAAACCCCCCCTTTTTTTTTGCTCCTTGGCCATTTTCAGTCCACTTCATTGTCGCGAACTTTGATTTTTTTTCACCTGGACGACCCCTTTCGTTTTTTCCCCCAGACTCCCCACCCCAATTCCCCGCCTTCCCCACCCCACCACGGGCCTCCTCCAGGCTCATCTGTTCAGAAGAACCTTTTTTCCCCCTCCGCTTCTACCGATTCCCGTCTTAAATCTCCCCCAAAATTACGACCCCCCTTCCCTTCTGATAACTCCCCCAATTTCTTTCCGTGTCAGATCATATTTCTACTTTTTTCCCTTCTCATCTTTTTTACTCCTAAGGAGAGAAGGGTTCGTGTTTTCTTCGATGCTTAAGCACCTGCTTTTTTCGTTATCCCGCCGTTTTCTTCAATTTTGGGTCCCCCTTCTCTTCTCGGTATCTTTCAAAGGCTTGATCCTTGTTTTTTCGGCCTTTGTTTTTTGCGTTTCGGTTTTTTTGATTGGTTTGTCCGTTGGCCCCCCTTTTGCAGTTATTTTCTGATAGTTCTTTTCTTTGGACGTCTTTTGTAGATGTCTTCCTTTTTTTGTTTTTTCCGGGCAGGCTTTCCCTTCCAAGCAGTCTTTTTGAGGCGGTAGGGATTTGCTTCCCCCCTTTTTTAGTTTAGGACGTACGTCGTGGGAGTGTAGTCCTCCCCATATTTAGACGGCGTTCCCCTTTTCCTTTGGCATTTTCCCCCCGCAACTTGGAAGTCCCCTGTCACCGGACCGCGTCCTGGATGTTAGTCCGCCATCATCTTTCTTTCCCCCCCCCCTTTTTTTTTTTTGTAGGATCGGGATTTTTGGGGGAAGTGACCGTTAACTCAGTTTCTTCTTTTTCACAATTTTTTACGCGTGTCGTTTTTTTTTGACCATTGGTCACAGTCAGCTTTGTTTATTTTTGTTGTCTTTGTGATGTCGGCCCCGGGCGTACGTTTTTTCTTTCTTTTTCGCGCTGGGGAGGACCCCTCTCGAGTTTGTCCTGGCCTTCGTTAACCCCCCCCTTTTTTTTATGACCTGCGTTTTTTTTTTTTTTTCCTTGAGCCCACCGGGTGTGCTTGCCCATTGCGCCCTTCCTGTCCCCCCCGGTCTTTGGTCACAGGCCCCCCTTCCCCCCTGCCCAACATCCATCTTTTTATGTTTGCGGATTTCCCTCTATTAAGCCCTCCTTCTCCGCGTACAAAGGCACCTTTCGGCTCCTCACTTTTTGACAGGTGTATGCGTGCTTCCCCCCCCGTTTTTTCTAGTCTGCGAAGATATAACTGTCCCCAGATTTAATTTTTGTTTTGTCCCAAGGGGAACCCCCGTCTTCCCCCCCAGTTTTCGTGACCCGCGGACTGAAGGTTTCTCGCCTTTGGGAGTTTTTTCGAGAAACCAACCCCCCTTTTTCGTTATATTTTGATGTTGTTGTGTTGCTTGTTTCTGCTTAGGATGAGTCGACCGATCCCGTTCCCTGCGGGGCTGTCTTCTTCCCTGGTGTCCTCCCTTTTACTGTCCTCCTTTACACATTTCCCCCTTGTCCCCCCCTCCCCCTAGGTGGTGCGTTTTCTTTCCCGAAAATAATTTTCGGAATTTTAAGGGTGCGTCCCCTCTTCTGTGGCGGATTCCTCTTTTATGGCTTTTCCCCGACTTTCTTTCCTCCCACCCCTCCCGTTTGGGACAGTCCTTTTTCCCCCAAAGCTCCCCTCCGCCCCCCCAACCACCCCCCCCCCCAAACCCAAGCACGTTCCACACCTTCATTTCCCCCCCCCCCACACCCAAAAAACCCATTTTTCTTCCCTGGATTGCATTTTTTCTCTGTTTTGGTCTGCGGTTTCTGGGGTTCCCGTCCCCCACACCTAATCCCCCCAGCTAGCCCACTTACGTTCCGGCTCATCACCTCCCTCCCCAGCGCTTTGTCCTTCCCTCCACTGGGTGCAGTTCTTTTTTTCCTCGGGCCCCCCCCCCCAGGCGTCCGTTTCCGCCTGTAATTCCGGTATTTTTTCCTCTCTGTCAACCACAAAACATTTTTTCCCCTTGTCGTGGTTCCCGATGTTTGGTTTAAACGTGCTTTTCCCCTGCCCCCCCCGTTCCTTGCAATCTACCTTTTTTTTTTTTTGCCCCTCCATTTGCTTCCCCGAACTCCTCGCCTGGATCCATATGACATGCCTTCGCTTAAAGATGTTGTCCAAACCTTAAGGGGGAAATGGTTTTCAGGGGTTTTTGTCTTTCTGTTCTCTAAATTCTATTGTGAAACACTCCTCGCCAGGGCCCTCCTCACCCGCCCTCTTTGGCCCATATTGATTTTGTCACGCTGGACCGTAGTCAAGGTCCCCTACATTCCCCCCTCCCCCAGTCTTCACTTTTCTGTTTCTTCCCCCATTTAGGTCGACCTTATTTCACTTTTTGGCCGTCTGGACTGTGGCTCCAACTGGGTTCTGGGCTTTTTCCCCTTTTTCTTACACGTATACGTCCCATTTCCCTCTCTGCTCACCCCCCAACTTTTCTTGCCCCACCCAAGGGGACCCTTTCTGTCAACGTCTTAGACTATAGTTTTCCTTTTTTCCCCCCGGCGATCGTTGTTCTTACGCCCCCAGACATTTTTCGTTGGGTTTTTTCCTGACGACTCCATTAACGTTGTTTGTTTATATTAGCCCAACGCTTGATCCCTTTTTTTTGTGATTCGCCAGCTCGCCCTCGTTCCGATTCACCCTTGGGTCGGGTGAGTTTGATAACGCTTGTTTCCCCAAATGTCCCCTCCGAGTTATCCCATGGACGTGTTCCTATCCGCCAACGGGCCTTGGCAGACAAGTTTTCTATCATTTTTTTTTTTCCCCTTTTTGCCTTTGTGGCATGCCCCCGTTTTTTTCCGTAACGGATGACGGTCGTTCTTTTTTGGAGTCCTGACCATTAATGAATTTCCCTTAAAGGTCTATTGCCCCCCAGACCTTGAATTTTGGTCATCCCCGAAACTTTTTCTTTTTTTTCATACTAACGATAGGTTTCCCCGACGTCAGCTTCAATTGCCCTCCGTGTTTTGCCCCCAGCAACTTTTGGACCCCCCCACATTTTTGGTCGTTTAAAGCTGGCGTTTCTGCCGTTTTCGAGATGTTCCTTGGGTTCATATCATCTTTTCTTACTCATTTTTTTTGTTGTTGCGTTGCTAGCGATTATTTCCCCGACTTATGGAACCCTCGCCTAAACGCTTGCCTTTTTGTTGGTCAGGGCTTTATTTCTTTCTTTCATTACTCCTGACCGGTGCCCCCCAGTTGTGCTGGGAGAGCACAAATTTTCGGATTTTTGGCCCCGGGCCCCACACCTTTTCCCCCCACTGCTAGCCCCGGGACCTTACGGTAAAGAGTCTTAAGTGAACTGATAGTTCTTCGCGCCACCAATGACCCGCCAAACCGGCATCCTTATCGTGAGTTCCGCATCACTTTCCCCTGCATCAAAAACCTGATAAAAGCCGTTGTTCGGCGCATTTTTCCCCTTGTTTTTCGGGGCCCCTCGTCATTGACGTATCGACAGAATTTATGACCACCCCCTCCTATCTTTTCCAAAGGCGCCCCAAGGTCATGTTCCGACGGAAGGCGCTTCTGGATCCAGTAGAGAAGATTGTTTTTCCTGAACCGTGGACCTTCACCAGGCCCGCCTTTGTTTTTCTCCAGTGCGCACACTTAGATGAATATTCTTTCGCCCCCCAGATTCGGCTTCCGACCCCAATAATTTTTTGAACTACCCCTTTTATCCCTCTTGCCGGAAATCCCCCCCGGTCTCCCCGCCAGAAAATGCCTAGTAACTCTTTGCCCTTCCCGCGCCAGCCCTTTTTTTAATCCCCCTATAAGGCCCCCACCCCATTTAAAATGGAATCACGCCTTCCCTGGTATCTGACATCGGGTATAAAGATTTTTTCTTACGTGGCTGTCCCCCCTGTTCACTGTTTAGATGGTGTACATCCGATTAGGATATTTCTGTCTTCTCTGACTTTCGTTCCTTCTCCCCTTTCGTGCAGGACCTTCACACCCCCCCAGCCAAGGGGCTTTTTTCTCCTTTTTGTCCTACTGCCCTGGGCGTGTTTTTTTCATATAATAGTAGGCTTTCTCCTTTTTGTTTCTTTTCCGAACCCATCCCCCAAGGAGATGCAACGGATGTGGTTCCTGTTTCCCCTGTTTACCCCAATTTGTTCATTGATTGTTTTTTTTTTTTCCCCCTTTCTTTCGAGTGGAAACCACCCTTCCCCCTTTTAAGCGCCTTTTTGGTTTTTCTTAAACTTGTAGGTGTTCAAGACCATTTAATTCCTCCACATATTTTTAGGACCTCGATTATTTATGATTGATAAAATAGTTACTTCGGTCATTGGGTTTTTACAGGCTTCGATCTCGTTACCCAACCCTTTCCCCCCCTCAAGCGCCTCCCCCCTTTTTTTGCATTCATTTTTTTTTCCAGAATTTTTTTTTGTGGCGAATTTCTCTTGACGTGTGGCTTGATCCTATTCCTGCCCCCCCTAAAAGTCCCTCCTCCCCCATTATCGACTTGACCCCCTCCCCACCCGGTTCTTTTCTTTTTTCCTCCCACAAGATTCTTAGCACTGTCAACCCAACCACCCCCCCCCCCTATCCCCCCCCCCTTTCGGTTCCTTGACAGAAGGAAGAGTACGCTGGGACCCCCCCGGCCCTCCGAAAAAACCCTTCCCCTTTACCCCCCCCCCACTGACCAGGCCGGTTTTTCCCCCCCCATATCGATTCTTCCCCCCCGTGCAAAAATTCCACCCAATATTGCGTCCGTCTTTTTGCGGCCCGTCCTTTTGGCAATTTTTTCCCCCACGGCCCATTATAGGATTTTTGCCCCATGTTTTTTCCCTTCCCCTTGTAATAAGGACCCTCCCGTTTTTCTGTTTCCTAGGATTCAACCCCCCCCCCCCCCCCCTAGTTAGAAAACTTTTTATCCAGTTTGGTTACTATCTCTATTCTTTCAGTCCGCCATTTTTCAAGTTCCCCTCAACCCTTCTCCCCACCTTTTTCCCTTTTTTTGTAATCCCCGGTGTTCGGTTCTAGTCTCCCCCCGCATGCAGATGGATGACCACTTTGTTGGCTTGCCCCCACTGGATGTCTCCCGGTTTCCTCCCCCCGCCCCTTCCCTCCGTAAAAATTGACCGCCCAAACGATTACCCCCCCCCCTTTTTTCCACATAACTCCACTTTTTGGGGTTCGCCAGTCGCACCCTGTGGAGCCGTGTCTCCCCCGCGCGACCGTATCTAACCCCCCCTCAAAACGACCCTCCTTCGTTCGTACCCCTTCCCAATACCCTTGCCAACCCGAATGGACCACAACAGGGAACCCCCCGTACCCAACCGTTACCACCTTGAAATCACTTGTTCAAAGTTTTTGCTTCCCCTCTCCCCGAGCGAACCAAGACCCCACCTTCTTGCATTTTGCCCAGTCGTCTTGGTACGGACACTCCTTTTTTGTCTCGCCGTCGGATCCCCTTTCCCCTTCCTCCTATGACGGCAACGCAAACTCCTTTAAAGCTGGTCACGCGTCGACTTGTCTA
>Ga0179593_1490779_pt1 | contig 15020 bp, 13 predicted proteins | sample CZODoug2_1_08_16_FD_185931 | JGI IMG/M metagenome (GOLD analysis project Ga0179593, IMG submission 185931) | Vadose zone soil fungal communities from Angelo Coast Range Reserve, California, USA - CZODoug2_1_08_16fungal (PacBio error correction) | ecosystem: Environmental > Terrestrial > Soil >... | reverse complement strand
CGCTGGGGTCCACCCCTCTTACTGGGTTCCGCGAAGAACCGGAGGGGGATTTTGCCAGTTCACTTAAAAACGGCGTCTATATTACTTGGTTCACCGATTCGGACCTTACGCCGACAGACTTTGAGCACGTCCCCTCTTTATGGGCCTAGGAACCAGGAGCCCCTTTCTTCCCTGGCAACCCTTTCGTGAGTTTTTTGACCAGCTCGGAAGGTTGGCGTCCATCATCCTTTCTGGCGCTTTACCCGTTTCTCAGCCGTAGAGCCTACGAAACGGGGGTGTGTCCTTTTTTGACCCTTTTTCTTTTCCCTTTTAGGTCTCCTTTGGAGTTCGTGTTGCGCAGGTTATTCGTAGTTGCCTCTGCGCGTGGGTCTTGTCTCTGATCCACTTTTTCTTCTCCTCAAGCCGTGGTCTTTCTCTTCACGATATATCCGAGTAGTTTTGGAGTTTTTGGTTTTTTTTTAAAGTCCCCCTTTCCATGGTGGACCCACCCCGATAGACTGACCCTGACCCTTGGCGTACGCCGCAAACTCCTGCCTTCCGCAAATTTTCCAATTCCAATGCGTCCGGGCCCTTCCAAACCAACACACCCCCAGAGAAGACCCCAGACTCTGATTTTCCCTTCCTCTTCCAGCCTCGCCCTCCCCCCCATCCACACACCCTAAGCGTCCTACTTTCCATTTGAACGCCTCGCCTTCGCCCCCCAATCAAGCAGATCCTGTACGCAACTCGCGTACTACAGAGTTGGCCAGCCTTTCCATACCGGACCGCCCTTACAGTGCCCCCCCGGCTTCGCTTTCCACTTTCCCCCCCCACCCGTGTAGTCCAGCCGACTACCCCCTATAGTTCTGTTGAGTCTCCCCCAGGCTGAAGAAATTTTGTCCGTTGCCTGAATCTTCTCCTCTCGGGAGCGCTGTCTTCGTTGTCCCAAGGATTGGCTTTTTTTCCTTGCTTCACTTCCAGCCGCTCCCCGTCGGGTTATTGGTAACCCCCATCTTTTTTTCGTTTCCTTCATAAGAAGATAGAGTCCTCCCCTCCTTTCTTCCCCTCCGGGAAAAGCTCATTGTTTTCTCTGCACTCCCGCATTGTACAGATCTTTTTTACCTTGGTGAGCTTGATTCTTTTTTAGGTGGAGTTGCTCACCCCCCCCCCACCCCACTCACACCAACAACACCCCCCCCCACCCCACCACCCCCCGGTTTCCCCCCTTATACGTACCAGAGGTCTGGATGCTGAGCTCCCCCCCCGCTCAATCCTATAGACGATCGTACTCCGTATTTAATTTAGACGGTTGCTTCTCCCCCCTACTCTCTGCACCTACCGTTACTAGTTTTCCATCGGGTTTACGGAACCCCTTGCGTGGCCCGAATTCGGACTTTACCCTTCGTCTTTTGTAGAATCCCGTTTGTTAAGCCTCGCAATTCGAGTTTCCAAGTTCCTTTTTTTTTTCTCTTGTGGAAACTTTCATCCCGGTGTCGACCGCGCCACACCCTCGTGCCCCAAGTGGGGAATACTAGGTAATGGGATCGTTCTCCCTCTTTCGGTCTCTTCGCGTGCTTTAGTTGTCTGCTCGGAACCTGTGCTCTGACCCCCCCCAACGTACCCATTCTTACCTTGCACCCTTGCCCTCCGATTCTTCTTTTCCCCCATGTTCTCTGAAAGAGAGAGGAGTATCTCCCTTTTTAAACGCCGCCCACTCCCCGCTGAGCGAGAGTTACCTTGGTTTCCTTTGCCTCCTTCTCCAGTTCCCCCTTTATTCCCTGCCTGGCCGCTCAGTCCTTCTCTTTCTGCTTTCCGGTTTGAAGGCAAATTTGTTTGACAACTCGCCTTCGTCCCCCCCTCCTGCATCGAGTTTTATGAGCAGCACCCTTTTAACAGTCCTTCACCTTTCTCGATACGCTCCTATCCTCTCGACGATCTTTGACAAACTTTCAGTTCAACATGATGGTCCGTTTTGCGCTGTCGCTTTTCCGTCCTCAGAGTTTCAATTATCCTACATGCCATAATCGTTGTTTGTTTTTTAGAGAGCATCTGCCTACTTTTATTCGCCTCCCTCCTATTGACTTCCATCAATTTTGACCGAAGTTTTTTCTTGGTCTACCCTCTTTCTTTCCCCCATTTTAGATGAGCTGAGTGCAAGATTTTTTTTCGACCAGTTCTGCTTTTGTCTTTCTAATTATAATTGTGAAGGTGACTTTGTTCTTTTTCCAGGCTGAGCTCTCGACCTTGACTTTTTCATTTCAGGCACGATCTGGGCCCCCCTTTATCTTCCCCTCGTTTATTCAGTTTTTTCCGCTCGAGCGCGGCCCGCTGCCTCCATGGAAACTCAGCTGATTTTAGTTTCTTCTTTTAATTCCTTTGGTCGTCTCATTGTCTTATTATGGAACCGCGTACCCCTAATTATCTCGTCGGTTCCCTTTTGACCCTAGGCCTCCGATGGTTACGTTGGTCAGATTCGAACCCTGTTATGCTCGTTGACCACTCTTATCCCCCCTAGACAGCTAGAGTAACGATTTTCTGGGCTTAGAGCCTTCCATTCGAATCAGATCTACTCCATTTCCTCCGCATGGTGTGTTTGGCTCCGCGGTCTTAGAAACGTTATGACGTTTTCCCCATTTCCCCCAGATGATCCCCACGCGCGCTGCTGATTTTGGTCTCACCCCCCATTTCTGCGTCCCAAAAAATCCCTCCGTTTACCGTCTTTTGATTCCTGAGTTCACGGCGGCCCGTTTTCCTGTTAAAGCTGGGCCACTAGTCGGTCGATGCCCAATATCCATTGCGAAGGGCTCCCCAGGCTCCCTTCCCGACCCTCCCCTCCAGTTATATGACTTTACCTCGGGTTGAGCTCATTTTTCCAGCCCAGTACTTAATGACCATTGTCAACGTTGTCCCCCATAAGCCGGCTCCGCTCTCCCCCACTTGAAAAAGTCCGCTGAGCTCTTTTTTTTTTACCAGTCTGGCTTTATTCACCAATGTTATGTTTTCAGTCTGGGTTAACTGCATGGAGGCTATTCGCTCTGTCTCGATTATTCTAGCGGAAACTAACTTTTTCTACACACCCTTTTCGACTTCTAATTGTTTTGGTGGAAGGTCGCCTGTTTCCCCCCCCACTCCCTTGAAGAATCTCTCCCTTCTTACCTTCTCATATTCAGGTGGCCGGGCGGTCTTGTTCTATTTTCTTTCTAACCAGTATGGACGATATATGGTTCTTGTTTCCCTGGCATTGTTTCCTTGGGTTTGCAGTAGTTTTTTCGTTCCATTTTTCGGGACGGTGGCCTGCTTGTCCGGAAGGAGATTTTCCCTGTCTTGTTGTCTTTATGGATAGGTGGCTTGGGTGCCGTTTTCATCGAGGCCAAGCTGCCCTGCACTTACTCTTCTTGGGTTTTGTCGGGTTTGTTTGAGTACTTTTTGGTCTTTCTCTTTTGTTTTTCTTCCTTTTTGGCGAGGCGGATTTTTGGTGTTGTTGTTTTTTGAGTGTGGTCATTAATGTAGCCATTGGTGAGATGCTTTTCGGCAGGTTTTTGCTTTCGGGCCGTGACCGTAGGGCCTTATCCTTAAGGTGTGTTTTCCCAACTTGCGGTCTGTTCCTGCCCCCCTGTGTCCCCCGTGGTACCTTCCTTGCGTCTATAAAGGCTTTCGCTCTATCGTTTCTCTTTATACCAGCATTTTAAATCTTCTCCTTCTCGCTCGTCGCACGCGTCAGGATAAGGATGCCCCCCGCTAGCAGTTTTTCTTGTCTCCAGTTTTTTTCGGGTCTCGGACGGCTGCCCCTTCCCTGCCCCCACTTTTTTGTCTTTTTACAATGCGTGATCTGTCACTTACCTGAACGGGCGTCCCCTCTTGCTCCAGCGCTTCGGGTCCGTCTTTTTTAGAAAATCTCTTTTTGACCACTCTCCCGCTCAAGGTCGCTGGTTTACCCGGCGGATCTTTTTACCCCCCCCCTGAAACACCCCTTCCCCCCCCTGTTTTGTTAAGGTGTCCCCTGTCTGAACAACCCTCCCTTCCCAGGAGGATTGTGTTTCCCGTCTGCGTGTGGAGCCCAGATCTTTTTACGACCTCCTCCGTTGTTGTTTTTTCTCTCTATCTGCTTTTCCCCACCAACGTCCTTCTTTTTTTTCTGTCCGCCTCCTGAGTGGTCTTTGTTTCTCCCCCGGGAAAAGTAACACTTGTAGCTCTTTTTTTCTTGGGCCCCAGATCCGACCTTTCACCGCGATCTCCGAGCCTGCTGTCCAGAGGGCTGGGCGCAGCGACCCCGTGCTGCTGAGACTGGAACCCCGGTCTGTCTGAGATTTTCCTTTTCGCATCTCCTGGAGGTGCTGTGGGCTCCCCCGAAGTCCGAGATCCCTGATCAAGTTCGTTTTGCTAACAATGAGGTTTTTATAAGGAGCCTGTCGCTTTTGATCTGATTCTCTATGAAGCGCGTCGTGTGAGTTGAGGGCCCCCCCCCTACCATCAGAGGCCCACCAGCCCCCCGAGTTTGGACGCAAGTATTTCTTCTATTCCTTCCTCATAGAGGCACCATGGCGGCGCCTCCCCGCATCCCCTTTTTTGTAAACACCCCACCCTTACCCGCTAGTCCCGCCCCCTGTGCCACGTTTCCCCTTCACACCCCCCTCCAAGAACAGGACCGCACCAAGGTTAACTCACCATGGGAACTTGTCCTCGACCACACCACACCCAAATCTCAAGTTCTCCGCCTCGTTCCCCCCTTTATAAAAAGCAAGACGCCCAAACCTCCCCCACCATCCAGATACCTAGCCTTTACTTTCGAAGAGAGCGACCAGAACCCCCCACTCGTATCATGCCGCCCCTCGCTTCGACAGAAGCCTGGCCACGCTCTTCCCATACTTGCCTCCTTAACGTGCCCCAAACGGCTAGCCTGTTCTCCACCCCCACCTGTGCCCCTTTTTTTCGCTAGTTCACAATAGAACGTCCCAATTGGTCTAACATCGCCGACGCAACTCTCGAACGGAGATCATATTTCCTTTCCTTTTTTTTTTTATTTGTTTCAGCGTGCGCGTGTGAGAGATGTATTCGTTTTACCCAGTTTTTGGATTCGTGGTCCCTCCTCCCGCCAGTAACCTTTAGATAGGTTCCCCCCCAGTGACGTTACCTCCTCGGCGTTTTAGATAGTCACAATCATTCGTTCTCCCCAGGTCCATTTAGCCATCTTTGCCCCTCCCGCCGTCCAGTCCCCCTTTTCGACCTCCTTTTTTTCTTCCCCTTTTGGGAGATTTTCTTGCCTTTTTGTCTTTTGACAGGCCTCTTTTGCATCAGGAATGCCTGTCACCGCGTCCCTTGCCTCTCGTCCTTTGCTTTCTGTTTCGGCTTTTTTCAGCTGCCCTTCGGCAGCTTTCTCTTGGCCTTCTCAAGGTTCCCCCCCGCGGTTGTCACCTTAAATTTTTCTTCGGGGTAGTCGACGGTCAACCCGGCGTGGGTTTTTCGAACCATGTTGTTGAATGAAATTATGTAATGGCAGTGTTAAGCTTTCCCTTGTTTACTGTCCTCCTGGGTTTGACGCGCCCGGTAGACCACCTCTCTCTCCTGCGTTTTCCTATTGCTTTTATGGTTCTGATGGCTCGCGCTCCCCGCACCCCTTCTGTGAGGGAATTCCTCCGTCGTTTTTCAACTTTGAGCACTGAACTTGGCGTTGCAACACCCCTTTAACAATTTATATCTCCTATTTCCATTTTGCAATCTCTTCTATCTTTTAGTACCGGCTATTCCATAGAGGAGGCCATTTAGCCGACCCCTTTCCTTCCCTCCTCGCACACTCAAGCCGTCTGAGTTGTTACCTTGTGTGCATGCCTCCGCTCTCCAAGCGGACAACCAGTTTGTCAGTCCCTACCGCAGTCTCTTTGTTTTTTTTGTCTGCACCTCCTGAATGCACGAGTTCCGTCCCCCTAGGGATGATTGCCAAAGATCGACGTCGTTCCCCCCAACCGCACGGTCCCCTCGACGTGTCCCCTTTCCCCTCCCCAGCAGCCAACGGCGACATCCTTCGCATTTTTTTTCCGACTAGAAGGCTTTAGGCGCTTCCCCCCTATCCGTTTGAATCGTTCCGGACCCTTCGGGATTTTTCCCGCCGATGTCGACGTTTTTACTATAGGGGCAAATCCTTGCGGGGCTCGTTCCTTTTTTTTGTTGCGGGAGCTTTTGAGACACCTCGCCCTCGGCTGCCCCGCCAACCGGGGAGACGTTGAAGGTGCCTCGGAAATTCCTCTTCCTCCCTCTGGTTCCTTATTATTCCGTCTTTTGTTGCTGATTTCGATCCTCCTTCGCCATGTGAACGTTTCTTTCCGAAGGCCGCTCTTTGTTCAATCAGACGGTTGCCGGTCGTGCCCGTTTCCTGTTGGCTTCCCCTGGCCGGGATTCTGCCCCCGGTTCAGTTCTTTCGCCGTGTTTTTTTCCTTCGATCGAGTGCGTTCTGCCCTTTACTCCTCGAGTTAGGTTTTTTGGTAGTATGAAGTGGGCGTCTTTCTCGCTCTTTCCCCCTCTCCCCGTGTCTTCCTCAAGAATCTTGCGGGCTTTGGAAGCGCCAAATTGGTGTTTTTCCAAAACACAGGACACACAAAAAAAAACCACAAAAAAATGATTCTATACGTTTTTACGTGTGTTAATGAACGCCTTTTCTTGCTCCTAAAGACGGATCTTCCTCTCCCGCTCTTCCCTCTCTTGTGAGCGCAGTTTTTGACTTCCCCACCGACGAATCAGAAGTCCTCATTCGTCGAATGGTTGGCCTGGCTTCGTGTTTTCCTTTCGTTTTTCACCCATGGTTGTCCTAGAACCCGGCTGAATGCTCAGAACGTGCGGGCTGAAACCTGGTTCTTTCTTTTCCCAACCCTACGGCCTTATTCTCCTTCGTACTTCACCTTTTGGTGCCCCCCGCTGAGCCACCGGGTCGGGATTTTAAGAGCTCCTTCTTCTCTGTCATTCAAGGATAAAAATTCCGCCTCTTTTCACATACGTCTCGTGGACCAGGGTGAGCCGCACTTCCAGTCCTGAGTATTCAGTTGAGATGATTTTCCCTCTGCCCCACCCGAAGTTATCCCCGCCGCCAAAAGGAAAAGTTTGGCGTTCTTTTTTCCCCTTTTTGCTTTTCCTTATTCTCATTTCCTTCTGGGAACGTCCAAGGATTTGACCCTCCTCTGGTCTTTTTACTTCAAGCCTCCCATGGTTTAACGTAGCGGGACGGCCTGAGTATGGGATGAAGCGGCAGTCACGTCTACCAAACTTCCCCTCCCCACTCCCGCTTTCGTATGAGAATATTACCTTGGCGCCTGGCGGCTCGTTGGCTTTCGGGCTATTTTTTCCTGGCCGTATTATGGTCGTAGGTTTCAAGTTACGTTTTAATGTATGATCCCTTCCTAAGTGTGGAAAGGGTCTTTTTTCTCACTAACTTATTTCTAGCTTTTCCGGACGGCGGCTGTAAGGCTAGTTTCTCATCTTATCTTTTTTTTCGTTCAGCGCGTTTTCCCCGGCACTGTCCGCGATTGTTTTTGGTTGGGTTTTTCTTTTTTGGAGAGACCGCGCTGGGTATGCTTGTTTTGCTTCTCTGCGTGTCGTGGCGCTATGTTGTGTTGTATTTTGTTTGCATTGCCGGTATAAGGTTAGTACAGGGGAGGTCCATATGAGCTTGCCTTCGGATTGTGACATGTCGGGTATCGTACGTTTTTTTTTCCACCACTGTGAGTATGTTCTGCGCCCCCCTGTTTCCTATTATAGTTTGTATATAACTTCTTATCTTTCCCCCCGTTTGTTCTCGCTGATCCCCCAGCATCGTGTGCACACGCGCAGCACTTCTCTCACAATTTCTACCACGCGAAGTTTAGGGTTTCCTTTCGTCAGCCATTCGAGTTGAGAGTTTCTACTGTGAGAAGGACGGCTTCGCCCGCCATCTCCAAGGAGGTGATTTCGCACCTTCCCTATTTTTCCCCCGCAGTTCTTTCAAGTATGGTCGCATCGCCTCCTTGTGTTTTTGAGACCTTCCTTAAGAGCTACGAACCCCCCGGCTCTTCCGTACCAGTAGGTCCTTTGACCCAAACCTTACACCTCATATCGCCCCCTTCCCCCTTTTTACCGTCTGAACCCAAAGCCCATCCGTTGTTTCACCTTCCTTTTTGTTTCTAAATCTCCTTTTTTTTTCCTTCTTTGTGTCGACGGATTCTCCTGGCCCAACTGCTTGGGTTTACCGCTAGCATCCTTTTTGAGTGGCTTTGTGCAGCCTTTCTAACCCCCTTTTCGCTTCTTTGTTCTGAGGGGTCACAGACAGAAGTAGCCCCGCTTTCGGCACTCTGGACGCGGTCAACGAGTTCTTCGTTCTTAGAAGCGTCAGAGTTTCCGGCGCACTCTGGCCAATTTTTTTTGCTTTTTCCAGATTAGGGAAGTTGCGCACTCCCTCCTGTTTGCTTTCTGTGCTGCCGTCCGAGATCCCGACTCAACCATTGCTTGCCTTTCGCAGAAATTTCGGGGCGTTGTCTTTCGTTTTGCTCCTTGAGTCCGTTTCATTGATTGTTTTCGATGCTGTCTACAGCGAAACTTTAGTGAGTTACTGCAAGCCCTTGGTATATTTCTTTTTTGGTTGTGTGTGCTGCTTTTTAAAAGCCGAGGCAACAGTGCGTTGGTCCGCCCCCGCCATCACTGGTTCTACAACCCCCGAAGTTTAGACCGAATTGCCATCGACTTTTCCTCACTCCGACTGAATCCGCCATTTCAATCCCCATGGGTACCGGGAACTCAAAAACCCAACACCCACCCTTTCCCGCCGCGCCACGCCTAGGTCTTCCCCTGCGTCCTACCCATACTTTTTTAACCCACCGACCCACCGAACGAAGCGTATTTTTTTTTTTTTTTTTTTTCCCTCTTTGCCTTGCACGAACCTTGCTCCTTTCCCCATCCCCCCCGCCCAGACTATCCATCCTGGAACCTCTCCTTACCGCATCCTTCTTTGGCCCCCTTCGTCCTCTTGACCGAACCTTATTCCACCCGCGAGACGGGACCATTTCCCAACGTGTACCTCCCTCCGAAGTCCCCCTTTTATCCCCCATAAGTTGCTGGATACCTCGCCTCCTCCAAAGTATTCCCTGCGAATTTTCATTCAGCTAGAGGTTCTCTCTGTATTCGGGTTCAAAGTTTTTTTCGATTTCATGTTAATCCCTCCCCTCACCCTCCAGGAGTTCTTTTCAGTTTTGTAACACCATATCGCGTTCCAATCCCCTGTCCGACAGATCAGTCGTCCAATTTTTCCAAATCCTCAAAATTTTTTCGAATCGTCAAGTAACCATGTTTTCCCGATCCCCCGAGCTCCTTTGGTTGAGTTAGGAATAAGTGAGTGTACTTGGAAGATCTTTGGCTGGCTTTCCTTTTCGTGTATCGTTGGCTTTGAGCTCCCCCGCTGTTCAGTAGTCGGGATTAAAGGTTCGTCGGACTTTTTTGGCATTGATGCTTCGCCCTATTTATATTTTTCCCCACTAGAAAGATCTTTGTTTTTGGAACCTTCACTGATGCCCCTTCCGGCCTTCTTTGGGAAGGCGTAGGTTGTTCTAACTGTGGTAAGCGATCCCCCCCTTTTCCCTTTGCGCGTTTTTCTAGATGGAAAAAATTTTTTTTCAAGCATTCCGGGGGTCGACCGAGTAAGGAACATTCTAGACTTCGGTGTACTAATTGATTTTATTTGACACCCAATTTCTCTCAGCCAGAACGCCCAGGGTTGATCCTCTCGACCCTCTGACCCTCCCCCTGCTGCTTGCCCTCTTCTCGCCCCGAACTTCACTTTAGAAATGCATGCCCGACTCCCTGGCCCGGTTTCCCCCCCCTTCTCCTCTTTTGCGCATTTTTTCGAGCTACCGATTTCGGTTTCCTCTCCTTCTTTGCACCTTCAACCTTGCACTGTTCCGATCTCCTCCCTCACCCCATTTTCCCACCGCCTGTCCCAACGCTTCCTCATCTCTCGTTACTACTATGTCATCAGCGTCTCGCCCTTCTTACTTATCCCCCTCTCTTCCCCTCCCGACCTCCCCCTCCCCCGGTCTACCCACCAGACCCCAAAACCCCCTCGTCCCCCCATCCTTCCTCTCCCTCTCTTCCGTCTCCCGTCCCCCACTCCTCTTCCCCCCATCCCACCCTTCCCCGGTCCTGACAGCCTCCACCCCCACACACCACCACCACCCCCTTTCGTCACCCAGCCTCCCCCCCCCTTACATTCCATTCAATCGGTGCTCTCTTGCCGACACCCTCGCCCTCCCCCCCCTCTCTCCCTTCCACCCCCCTGCCCCTACACCATTTCCCCTTTCCTGACCACTTCCCCCAACCCTTCTCACTCCTCCATCGCTTCCCTCTCCTACAACTCCCTTTCCCCTCCTCACCCTCCCCCCCCCCCCTCCCTTATTCGCTCTCTCCAGTCGACCTCCCCATTTGCCACCCCCCCACACACCTCTAGCCCCCCTCCCCCTCACCCAGGATTCATGAATACCACTACAACGCTCCACAACCTACGCCTCCCTCCGCAGACGCCAACAACCTTTCCTTTCCTATTACTCCACCTTTTACAATAAAATTCTCTCCCCTTTCACCTCCCACCCCCCACCTCTAATGACCGTACTCCAGCCCTACCACCAATTACCCATTCTGCGTCCACAAGCATCCCCCCTACTGCCACCCACCGCCCCCCCTCCGCCAATAGCCTGCGTCCTCGCCCACCATGAACCCCCCCACCTAGCCTAGACCATCCCCAATACTCTATGTTACCCCTAGAGAAGTTTCCACAGACGACAAGTGAATGACTTTTAACTCACCAGATCACCCGCGATCACCGGCACCGCAGCGACAACCACTCGAACGCCCACACGACACCCTGCCCCGAGCTACCCTGTAAGATTCCATAAAACTATTTGACAGGCGTTTCTTTCTGACGCAGGCCACCTACTACGTCCATTCTGCTCTGACACCGGCCTGCTCCAGCCGTGAGAAGCACCCTTACCTAGGTGATTTACCTTAGCACTTTTTAGTAACCGAACGTTTTCACCAGTTCGACGTTTTGATCGCCTCCGCACGGCGACAGCCTTGTAAAGCCACAGCTTGGCACTAGACCCGAAGCAGGCCCCTGCGGACTCCGCTCTTCGTGTTTCGTTACTTTTTTTGGCATTCTTTGTTGCTCGAGGTTTGCATTATCTTTTTCTGAGTTCCTCATCCGTTTTTTTGAGAGAGCCTCTTCCACCTATCTACCCTCTCCCTCTCCACGCCAATACTGACTAATTTCCTCATGGTTTCGGTTGTCTCGCGTCTCTAGTAGTGATCCGTGAGGCAAGTCTTTTCCGTTTCTGCTGTTCTCTTCATCCCGTCGACCCTTTTGGGAACGTTTGTAAGTTTGATTCATCTCTCCGCACGTGTCGGTCACTCCTTCCCTTCCAGGCTTAGGTGTCTTTGCCCGTCCGTGATCGACGGGTGTTTTCGAGCTCCCGGGCGCTTCCTGACCATTTCTGGAGTTTTTGCTTTTGCGTCTTATTTGTTCTTTCGTTTTTTTCCCTCCTTGTCCCTGCCGTTGTTACCGAATTACGTTCGGGCCCGGGCCCCTTTATTCTTAGTATACGATGGTGACGTTTTTTTTAAGAGTGGCTCTTGCTCTCATTTACGCTCCCTTCGAACTCGGAGCGGCATTAAACCCTGCCGCAACCCCACTCATTTGCCCTGACTTTTTGCGCGTTCTCGTTTAGAAGTTGAGTCGTACCTTGTTGTATTGACCGCGTTCTGTTCGAACTTTTGGGTGAAAAACTTTTTCCCACGTCGCTAGTAGATATATCAGGTCGTTACTTGTTAGCCCCTCTTCGTTCAGGCACCACTTTTCGCCTTTAAGAAAGTCTAAACCCCTACCTGAGCCCTGGTGAATACCCTTTATCGGATGAAAGCGGTGTGTTCCTTCCATTCTAGCACGCATCGTACGCCTCTTTCGCTGCTACAATTTTTCCTCATTTATCCGCGTCTCAAGCGGCACAAGCGCGCTCTCTGTCACCTTCTGGCCTTTTCGCATTCTTGAATCATTGTAGTCTGGGACACGAATCCTCTCTATATTTCGCAGAGTGATTGACTTTTCGATAACGTGGACTGACGGTCTTCTTTTCCGTCAGAATCTTCCCCCTTCTTTACCCTGCTCCCGCTTCGTTGAATTCTCTCTTCAGGCGGCGTTTCTTCTTTAGTTCTTAGTCTCTCACCTCGTATGGACTCTAGCTTTTAAGTGTGACACTGTGTTAATTATGTCACGCGTTTTCTACGGTTTTTTTAGGTTCTTTTGTGTTATGGAGAGGCGTGGCCACGACGGCCCGTTTAACGGTAGTTGCGGCCCGTGGTTGGTGGTACATTCGCGGCGAGGGTTGTCCCGTGAAGCCCGCTTCTGGTTTTTTTTGTGGTTTTTATGCGTAATTGTGTGTTTTTATTGCTGGTGCCCTCGGTGCGTTCGCGGGACGCTTTTCGGTTTGGGAGGTTGTGGTATGTTAATGCCGCCATGTTTCCGTATAAGGGTGCTTTTATTTTCTTTTGCGGCCGTGAGACTCCCCCCAGGTTCCGTGAATATCCGGTACGGTGTTGTTTTCCCACAGTGAGGGCTGTAGACTCCCAACTGTTGCCCTCTTATTAGCCGGTTCCAATACCAAGGGAGTGTCCTCCCTAGTTTTCGCCCCTTTCCAGGATCTGTTCTTTGACATTCTTATTTTGCACCACGGGCGCCCTCCGAACGGATTTTGCGCCTCGCAATGTGTGGTTTAGTCCCGTTTTCGTGGGGATATTTAGGTACTTGTTAGAAAATGGTTTGCTTCTCTTTCCCCCACCTTCCAACGCTGCAATCTCCCGGTGGTCTTGCGCCATCTTTCTTCTTGGAGTCTCTCCTTTGAGCCACCCCTCTTTTTGACCCGTCGACGTAGAACGGGGGGTGGATACTTTGACTTTTGACCCCAGGAAAACATATCTGCCTGTTTTTGTCTAAGTGTCCCTTCCCCCCGTAGGCACACCTCACCACTCGGGTTCTTGTCATACCGGAACTTTTCCGTTTGGAGAACCTCATTCTCCTTTCAGTAGAATCCTCCCCTTTGTTTGCCGATAGATTTCTTGCCCAAATTTGGTCTATGCTGTTGTCTTTTTTTTTCCTCCCCTGGCACTAACCAACAGGAGTAGATGGTGTTCCTTGGTTTCAAGATCCCGCGACGGCTCTACCTGGTCGAGAGTTCCCCGGCCCCATTTGCTCGAAGAGAAGACAGGGCTGCCCATATTTTCCCCCCCCCGGTCGGTCGGTGAACATGTCATTTGGTTTTCCATACCAATCCAACCTGGTTCTTGCATTTTTTCAGATCTCTATTCCGTCATCACCGGGATCCCCTCCCTTTTTGCGCATCCTTGCCTGGACCGGTGATGCGTTCCATGAGTGCGTCTTTTCAGTTTTCCTCGACTAATAAACTCTTAGGATCTTTGTATATCGGCCCCGTATATAGACCCCCGTTTCTTACTTACAGAAACTTCTGGAAACACCCTCACACCTTCCTTTCGATGATCTGACGAAACCTTTCACCCTCCCTCCCAGTTAGTCTTACTCTACCTTTCCCCCTTTCCGAGGTAGTAAGGCCTGAACCTCACCCCCCCATTCCCTCCCCATAATCGGCTTCAACCTGTCGTCCCTTTTTCACCTTTTAGAAGAACCCGCCCCCCCTCCGTGACCTAAATAGCTGAGTGTACGAACCGCCGTTGCGTCTGACCCCGCATCCTACTAGCCTCATGCGCCAGCTTGCCGTCCGACAGCTTGGTACGCTTTCTTTTTTTCCTCCCCTTACCGTGCAAAAGGCTCGCAGGGCAGCCTTACCACTTTCCTCGACTAAGTCACATATTCCCACTTTTGTTTAAAATAGTCCCCGAAGAACACGTGTATTTCACCTGTTTCCTCCGTCTTGAATTCTCCCTGCTCCATGGAGCGATGGGGTTTTCTTTTGTTCACCGGGATTTGGGCGCGCTATTCCCCTTACCAGCCACTAATTTCACGGGTCTCGCTTCAGTTTTTATTTTCCACCCCCCCCTCTTTGAATCTGAGGTACGATCGAGATCTTCCACCCCCGTGCCCCCGGCAGACAATGCTCCTTGCGCCGCCCGCAGCTTTCAGTTATCCATTAGTTCCTTCCTTTTGGTCGTTTTGCCTGCTTGATGCTTTTGGTCCTGCCCTGTCCTCATTTTCCGTACTCCCGGCCCTGTAGTTGCTCTCTGACTCCAACCGCCTTCTAACGTAGGACCCTTTCTTCCGAGTACCTTAATTTTTCTGCCTCCTTTGCTTTGGCCCCAGCGTTCTCCAGCTTGTAATAGTAAGGCGCCCGGAAGTCCTTCGACGGCCCGTTTCTAGGGTTTTAAGCCTGCCCCCTCCGCGCCATTGCCGACCAGAGAGCCCGTTTCTCTGTTCAAAAATGGGTCGTCGACATCGCCCTCTCCCGGCCTAACATTGCGAAGTGTGCACTTTTCCTTTCCAGGTTCTATTGTCGCTCGCGTCTTTCGTTGTACGCCTGTGAAGGACGCGTCGTTTCTGAGCCCCCCTAGTCTTCTGACAAACGTAACCCCTTCGTACATATTCCCTCTTTTGTACCCTCCCTCCCTTTTTTCCTCTTTGGGTAAACACTTCGACTGCCCAGAGCTCGGACATTTCCATGACCGACGCAGCCACACACCTTTTAGCTTCCCTTCTTTACTTCGCGCATCGCGTTCTCCCTCCAGAGTCTGCACAACCCCTTCTCTTCGATCAGGGACGGTACTTAACATGTGACGCCCAGTGCGCCTAAAGCGTTCCCTCCTTCAGGGAGCATTCCCATTTTCGGCCTTCTTCAAACTGGTTCAAAATGTTCCTCGATTTTTGATGATCCTACCGCAGTATCTGACATTGGCCCCAGCTGAAACATTTTTACCTTATTGCATAGGCAAGAATTTACCTTCACCTTCGGTGCCCTTTCAAACCCATTTGCTGAGTGTCCTTTTCTGCCTTTTTTTTTCCGTTGGGAATGATCTAG
>Ga0179593_1451988_pt1 | contig 15020 bp, 20 predicted proteins | sample CZODoug2_1_08_16_FD_185931 | JGI IMG/M metagenome (GOLD analysis project Ga0179593, IMG submission 185931) | Vadose zone soil fungal communities from Angelo Coast Range Reserve, California, USA - CZODoug2_1_08_16fungal (PacBio error correction) | ecosystem: Environmental > Terrestrial > Soil >... | reverse complement strand
TCTAGTGGACCTTGTATCGCTGTCTGCAGCTCTTTTCTTCTGGCACCCACGTCCGCAGGACTCTTTTATCTTCTGTGCCGTTCTCCCTTTTTAAGCGGCTCTACGCCCTGGACTCTCTCCTCCAACTGATCATCACTTCCCGGCAAATCCGGTTAGTTCTCTCGATTATGAGTGGCTCTTCATTGATACGCCTCTGATAGTTTATTCATTCCTCTCTAATGTTCCGCTTCCGTGCCAGCGGTCTCTTCAGGCTTCCCTGCTGCGAGGAAACTGCTTTGTCGGCTTGTTTTATGTCTTTCTCCCCCCCCTGGTTGGTTTTGTTTGGCTGACCTCGTTGCCTGTAGGCGATTATTTCAGTCCGATGTCTTCTCCTGTTTTTCCTTTAGCGCGTTTGTCTTTTACGCTAATTGGGAGCTTGTGGCTCTCCCACTTCCCATTTTAGCGGTGTCCTTTTTTCTCTTCCTTGCGTTTGGCGCATTGCCTTGACGTAGGACACACCTTTAGTGCTCTTCTCCGACTACGCTCGAATGGCTTCTTCTATGTATGTACTGCCTCGTGAGCGTGCCGATATTCATCCTCTTTGTTGAGAGAGAGGGTAGGCACGTCGCTGTCACCCACGTATCGACATCGCCTCGTATTGAATTCGGTCTCTTCGCTTAATGGGTACGTATCTCCTATGTGTATCGACTTTCTGACTTTCCCAACTGCGCAAACCCCCTCCCGCATCGGTTGATGAGAAATCCGTTGGTTCCCCTTCTTCCACCCTTTATGCAGGTCCCCATTGCCACAAATGAATGTCCCGATAGCGGATCTGCGGAACCCGCTTTCTCTATCGGCTGATGAAAACCCCTCTCAAAACTAAGAGAAGCCTGGGGGTCCCTCACCAACCCAGCCAAGTTCATTCCACCTCCCCAAACGCCCCCTTTTCCACCCCTCTCTTGTGCCTCCTAATGTCACCCAGACTTCGCACCACACACTGGACACTTCCCTTTAGGTAGCACAAGACGGACGAACGAGGTTTTCAACTGATCAAAGTATTTTCCTTCTCTTTCGTTCAAACATGACTTTTTTCTTCCCCCTGTCTCCAATCCCCAGACGCCGATATAGGTCTTCTTAATTGTTTTTGAACTTTTTTTGTATTTTGTTTTCCGCGAGCGGTCAAAGAAGCCACCATCGCGTCTCGCGTTCATGTATTTTCCTTCCAGCACCTTACGCTATCGTTCCCCTTTCTAGCGCGAGTAGCTGATTTGCACCGCTGCCGAGGTTGCTAGGCCGTCCTTACCGCTGGCTTCCTTCTTCCTGAGAAGAATAATGTGCTCGCCCACCCAACCCTTCCGAGGTGACGCGATCTTGCCAACATTCATCTTTTACCTCCTTTTCGTTCTCCCGATGCACCTGGGCTTGGGGGGGTTCATTTTGGTGCAGCGTTTTCTTGCTCCTGACCCGGCGGGTTCCTTTCGCAAAGTTGTGGAATCATACCCCAAAAAGTCGCTAGGGTGTATTTGAATCGCCCGTTTTTGTTTCTTTGCAACATTTTTGGTGCTGAGTCCCCTAGTTTTCTTGCTTGTCGTTGTGTCGGCTGCCCCGTCCCCTTAGTGTCAATTTCTTTTCTTTTCCCCTCCAAGAACCTTATGGCACCTGAATGCGTCCCTCCTCCCCCTTGTCCTGCGTACATCTTCCCCCCCATTCAGGTTCCGATCGTACAACCGAAAGACCTCCAACGTTCATTCTTGTCCACCATTCGACTATTTTCTTCATGGAGGACTAGTCCGAGGATCTATCTCTTGTCAGTTATTTTCCTATTTTTATCCTGCCCTTCTTTTGGAAAGCCCTTGCGCCGCCCTTCATATTAAACTGGTGGATTTCGTTGAGCGCATAGAAACATAGAAGAGCCCTGCCCGCAGCGTTCTCAGAACACCTGGGATTGTGAAGCCCCCTTATTTTCTTCCCCCGCACGTCCTTCCCCCATCTCTCGCACGTTTGAAATTTGGACCCTCCGCGCGCAGCTGCCCGCCTTCCGGATGCCCCTCCTTAAAATTCCCCCACCTTCGTCATTGTCAAAAAGGCCTAATGCTCTTGCGGTCAGCAATCCTCTTCCCGAGCTCCCTTGACTCGCGCCCTCCTCCCACGAACGCCGTTCGTCGGCCCGGCATTGCGGTCTGTCGCCGCTGTGGAGTGATTTTGTGTCAGGACGAGTTTCCCAACAATCGGTCGTTCATGTGTTATGTCACTACTTTTTTCCTTCCCTTGTTCTTCCCCCGCTCGTTTTACACTCTTACCTTTGACCTCCCCCGTCGTCCTTCTCCTCCTCGACCGAGTATTCCAGTTTTCTCCTTCTTTGACAAGTGGGTCCCGTTTTTGGGTACGTCTGGTCCCCCCGACCCCCCCCTTCGGGGCCAAACTTTCCCCTCCGCTTTTGCGGTCGGTCCGTTCTGTTTCTTTTACTCCTCTATGAGATTGGACTCCCCATCATCCTTCTCTTTGTTGTTTTTTCTCTGAGACCACGACGAATGGACATGACCGCGACACCGTCTGTCCTGACCACTCGCGAATGCCGGGAGCCCCCAGCATGCCGATTTTTACCTCTTCTTCCTGTATACTCTTTCCATCACGGGTTTTTTGCGAAGCCGGAGGACACGCCCGGCTCCGGTCGCTGCTCGCCCCGGACCGACCCGTTGTTTTTTTTCGTCTTGCGCGGATCATAGCGGAAGCACCGGATGAGTCCTCTATTTGCGGTGCTTTCGCCGCGGGCGACCTATAACAACTTTTTCACGGCTCGTACGTCCGGCCTTCCAGCCCGTCTTTACGAATAGGCGGTCCGAGCCTACTTTTTTTTTGATCTATTTGGTTGAGATTCGGCGAGGTTGTTAATATACTTCTCTTCCCTTTTTTTGTTTGAGAAAAGCTCTCCCCCTGATCTCTCCCCTCATTTGACTTCATTCCTCTTGCGGCCCGCAGCTAGGAGAGCCTCTCGCCTCCTGGCTTCCGTAGTCACTGCCTGATTGTTCTTGGCCGTTTTTAGTGCGTCGGCAAGCACCGCGGAATCAGGGGCTTGGTTTTTTCGCTATGATAATCCATCCGTACGGTCCCAACTTCCTCTCCCCCTGATCTTCCTCCCTGCCCCGTAACAACCCCCGCTATGGTCCGGCGCAGTTTTTTCCCGCCGGTTTTTTTCTCTTTTTTTTAAAGAACTTCTGAAATGTAATCGTCAGCTGTCGCTGTTCCTCCTCTTTTGGTCCCTTCTCTGTTTTTGTGTTGTTTCATCGGTTTTGTATCATCGTTTCCCCCCACTTTTCGCCCTCGATGGTGTGTATGGTTCTTTTTGAGGAAAAGGTACCCCTCCCCCTCTTTTTTCCGAGTACTCTTTTTTGTTCCGACGGCCCTTCGGCTGGTGCATGCGTTTTCGCCCTCTGCCCGCGATGGCACTTTTCAATTTTTTTTTTTTTTCCCCCCAAAAACCCCCTAACAAACCCCAACGACGAACCCCCGTTCCCTTTCCGTGAGATGACCTTTCTGTTTCCTTCTTGTTTTAGATTAGACACCTGAGGAGGCTACACGCACGCGCAGAACAGTCAGAATTTTTCCCCTTTCCCCAACGGACTGGGCGCTTTTTCTTCCAGAACAGAGGAACTAGGTCGAGGTTTCACCAGGTCTGAGGTGGGAATGACAGGCCACAGCAGTTTCCGACGCTTGTATCGGCCTATTGGCCTTCCGGAACTCTTTTGTTCTGCTTCCGCCCTAGATTTTACGAGTCGGACGCGTTGGGAGTTGCGCGTGTCCAGATTTCTTTTCCAGCCCATGACGATGTTGCTCCCTTGAGTGTAGTCCGTCCGGCGGTCCTATGAGCGTTTCACCTTCCTTTTCACAGAGTCGTACTTCTACCGATGTGCTTTATTCAACCTGAATACGTTAGCGTAATACCATGGTTTTTAGAGCACGATAGTCAGGTGTCCTTGACATATGTTCAGATTTTCTCGCCTGGCTCGAAGCTTCCCCTCTTATTGTCCTAGAGACAGTGACCCCGTCGCCGGCCGTCTTCCTCGCTGGTGTTGTTAGGGTTTCTTGGTTTCCTGTTTTACGTTTATCAAGGTTCTTCCGTGCGTTCCCACTGAACCGCCCCCGATATCCGACGATGAATGTTCGCTGTTCATCTTCTATTCCCGAGAAGCCGGCCTCGCCGTTATCTTTAGCACTCGTTTTTTTCTGGCAAGCGGGTTACGATAGTTTTCCGCGTCTTTCCTTCGCGCAAGCTCGTTTCTTTCCTGTTCCTCTTTATTCTTCACTTTTACATCGGCGGTCCGCCGAAAATCGTGCAGGCATTTTTTCAATTCATCACTCAAATCCCTTGTTTCCAATGACGGCAACAACGACCATTGAGGTATTCCCCTCCTTACCCTTTTCTTTTGCCTTTCAACTTTGGAGGTACCCACATTTGCCGCGCCGTTTAACGCGGCCCCATTTTGAACCCTTCAATTCGCAGGGCAATAATCGCCAGTACCTTTTTCACTAGCATGGTGTATCTGTTTGGGTTGTGTTTTTTCTCCTCTGTACTTATTCGCTTGTGAAGCGACGAACTTCCCGATATCTTTCACCCCTCCCGGATTTGGTGCATGCTCAGCGACATATTTTCCAAGCCTTAGCGCTGTTTCTATCCTTTATTATACTCATATTGATAGAGGATCGACTCTGGATGGTCGTTCGTTAAGCTCGGCGCCCGTTACCCCGACCCCTTTCCTCCCGCCCACTATATCTTGCGGGTTTATCGTTTATTCTTATTTTGATTTGATGCACTTTCATGTTGCTGACCCCAATCTAGAGCTTTAGTCTCCTTTTTCCCTCGGTTCGAGGTTGCCGCCGACTCTTTTGCCCTTGTACTTTCGGCGTCGGGGTGGCGGAGGATTACACTTCTGTGGGGCGGTTTCACTTCTGGTGGTCTTTTCTTACACCAGTGTCGTGGTTGGAGGAGGTCTAGCTTTCTTTTTGGCGTGATCTTTTTTTCCTCTCAAAGCTGTTCCTTCCTCCCGATATGGGCTGCGGTTTCGATCAATGTTGGCCGACCCTTTTGGATTTTTCCCGACATGGAAGCAATCCCCCCTTTTCTCCTCATGGCTGTTTTTCCCCCCCCCCCGGCATTTCCATGGCAGTCGATTTGAGTTGTTCACTGTTCGGACTAGTCTTTTCGTATCCCATTCCCGATTTCTCCCTAGAACTGGCTCCCTCCGATTTATATGGCGATGCCGGTGCTCTTTTCGAAGCTCGGCGTCACCCCGACTATCTTCCATCCCTCTCCGTTTGGATTGCTCTGGTTTTTCAAGCTTCCCCGCTGAAACCACCCGCTCGCTCCCCACGCCCCTAGTCGGCCGTCTTCTTACTCGTGGGTAGTAGGGTTAATCGTAATCACTTTTCGCCGAGTTCTTTGTCGCTAACCAATGCGCCAAAGCAATTCCCTTTTGTCCGATCCGTGGTGGCTCCGCTGCGGAAACCATGGTTGCCAAAGTTGCCCATGGCGAAATCCACCGCTTCCAGTAACCGTCCACGCAGAAGGAACGTGCCCCCCGCCCCCTGTCACCTAGCGGGGTCGGAATTTCGCGTCTCCAAAAACCCTTTCCTGCTGGCCGCTGCCGCTCCCCGTTCACCCCCACCTCGTTTGCAACCTCCACCGCCGCGGGAAAAAAAACATATCCCCCCGTGCGTTTGCATACACGCCACACCGCCTCCTCCCCCCCCCGTTTTCGTACCCTGCCTCCGCGTCTCATGCCCTTTCCTGAGTCCCCTTTTTTTTTTAAAGATCGTTTGAGTCAATGTACCCTGTTCATAATAAATTTCTCCCCCGCGTCAGCCACGCCCCCCGCCATATCGTTCTTTTGCTTTGGAAGTTGGATAGTAAGTGTTCTTTCTTAGTCGGCCCACACGCGCCAATCATATCGTCGGCCGAAGGATGGATTGTTTTTTGGGGGGTCATCCGGCAAGTTTTTTGAGACCGCCTTCTTCCGTGGTGTTGTTTTACTAGCTTAGGTGAGCTCTTTAACCGCGCGTCTTGAATTTTTAGGTCCGGCTTATTTTCCTACTTGTCATTGCGCGCGGCCCCACCCTCTCTCGCACCCTGAGCGTGATCCCCCCCAACCCACGGAGAAGGTTCCTTCCTTTTTACATTGTTTTTTTGACTCTTTTCGTTTGACTTTTTATGCCCTTCCCTACGTTGCGTGTGGTTTTCCCTTCTTTTGTCTGCTTTCGGCGGCTGGCCCTTTTTCTTTGTTGTTCCCGACTCCCTTCCCTTTTTTTTTTTTTTAAACCCAACTTTTGCTGCAGTTCGGTGTGCCAGCTTTATTTTTTGAAGGCCCACCCCCCCTTTTTTTGTGCTGGGCCCTTTTTCCCCAGCGTTTCTGCCCTTGGGTCCTTTGCCGGTCTCGGGGCAATCTTTTGTTCCCCAATTAACAATCCTTTTTTTACTGATTTTTTTATTCAGACGGCGAGAAAATCTTTTCCTTTCCTCGTACATGCTCCAACAACCCGTTTCTTTCAAAATAGGTTCCGTCCCATTGTTGTCTGTCTGCGTTTTTTTCTTTCCAACTTCTTCCTCTTTCATCGTATTATATCTTTTTTCCTTTTATCCTCTTTCAGAGTGATCCCGTTGATTCCCCCTTACCCCCGACTGCAAGTCAATCGGAAGTTTTTTTGACCCTTTCTGAACCTCCTCAGAATTTGTGCCTTTTGTGCGTCCACTTTTTTGTATCAACACTTTCTTAGCCTTTCCGGTATTTTTTTTGTGTTTTCCGTGATCCCCCCGATCGTGCATTCTTTGTACTGCTCGTCCCCTCCGCGCGGACTGCCCATCCGAAAACGCTTTACGACATTTTTTTTTTTTACACCGTACATGCCGGCCTTTCTTTTTCCTTTGCTTCCCCCCCTCGCTTTTCAGTTTTTTTGATAATTTCGAATAGCTCCCTCAGAAAACACGCATTGCCCTCCCCTGCGGCATAGTCGGCCTGTCGTCCTTCTGTTTTTTTGAGCCCCTTCTTCTTTTTCTTCCTAGTTTTTCCACCACTCGGCCGTATCACGCTCTTTCCCCTCCTCTTGTTTATTAACCTTGTTTAGGAGTTATTAGAAAGAGTTTTACCTTTTCCCTTCCGGTTGTTCCCTTTTCCGCGTCGACCTCTATTCTTCGACCACTTTTTTTTCCTTCCGGCCCCCTAAGTTTCCCCTAGTGTTTTCTTTTTTCTCCCATCTAGGGGCCGATTCTTAAACTGAGGCAATCCCGTTGCTTCCTGTCCCCAAAGTTTAGGTTAGACCCCGAGGGTAATTCATTTTCTTCCCTTTCCATCACCATACTCCATCTTTTCCTTCTTTCACGTGTGTACGAACTTTTCAGGGAAGAATAACCGAAGGTTACCTTACTCCTGCGTCCTCGTTACGGAGAGATGTTACCCCCTGTTTTTTTTCATGCACTTCCTCTATTTACTACTTTTTCAGTTACACGCGGCCCCAGGTCTCTTATGCGAAGCTGAGGACCGTCCTCTTTGTCGCGGGATTCGTACTCTTTTTCTGACTTCATAAGGTCGACCCCTGGACCCCGTTGTTGATCATGCGTTCAGCCCGTCTTCCCCACATGCTTTCTGCTTGAAGCAGCGGCTGTTCCTGCATGAAGTTAGGAAGCCCACTGTTTCTCGCTCACGGCTCAGTGATATCGCGCAGTGCCTTCCAGCGGCAGGCGAGTCATTTGAAATTCAGATGGCCGAGTTCTTACTACGGCTTTCCTTTTTTGATTCTGGGTTCGTTTTGAGATCTTTAGTTTTTACTTCTTTTACTTGAGATACTTCAAGCTCTCCGACGACAAGATCTCTCCCTCCTTCTTCAGCGTAGACCGCCGATCTGTATTTATTCCTTTGCCCGCTGTTTCTCCTCCCCTCTCTTTCCTCTCAGTTTTGAGAGTCCCCCAACTTTTTTATTTTTTAATTGCTTTAGCTTTTGGCGCGTATTTTGCCCTGCCTCTTGATAAGCACATAGTAGGCCCCCGCATATCCCCCCACAATAATTCACCGGCGGCCTACTCCCTTTTTTCCGGTCCCTTGTTCCTCAGACATCCCGGGCCGCGGTCGTTACGTTATTTGTTTTTTCCTTTCCCGCCCTGCTGGTCTCCTATGCATTCCTCTTTGTTACATATCCGAGTACGTAGTGTCGCGTTTTTGCCCCCTTTTCACGTGTCTCAACGTCGATTTAATTACTCTCAAGGATGGATGTCTGGTTATGAGTCAAAGGATTTTATGATTGATTAAAACTAAATTTTTTTCCGACGTCCAGTTGTCGAATTTCTTTTCTCCCCGCGATCGGTTTCGCCCAGCTACCCAATGGTCATTATTTCCTTTCCGAGAACGTATACGACTCCCCTACTATTTGATTTCTTTTAGATCCCCCTTCTGTTACGTACGCGTACTTACACCTTCAGAAATCGGTTTCATCCACTTTTTTTTTTTTCAGATCCCCTTTGACAGCCACTCGGCTCGCGGATGGGGGTTCCCCCCTTTCGGGATTTGGCCTCTCATCCAGACCAGGCAGGTCGACAGTTTCTGTCCTAATCTTTCCCTTCCGGGTCATTTTTTCTTTGGGGTTCGGCGTTTCTCTGTTCCTCTGTATCCGTTCCGGAAGCGGATTGTGTACCGCCGGAACCGTCATTCCCGTTTACACCTTTCTTGGCGCCCTGTGTTTTTTAGTCCCTTGCCGGGGGCCTTATGGCTCTGTTCCCCCTTTCCCTTTACACTTTGCGGAATTTCCTTGAAGATGTTGGTCGTACGACCTACGGCCGCTAACATGTTTTTTTCTCTTGCAAGGTTTGCTTCCGGACTATTATTTGAGCTCCGCCGGGTGCCTGAACCCCGTTGATTCAGGAGCGTGGGGTGATTCGTGCTTTTCACTCGAACGTCGACCCCCCCTCCAAGATATTACGCTGAATTCGTTTCTCGTTCATACCGCCTTCCTCCTACATGCTCCTTATTGTTCCCTTCTCCTTCGCTTGGCATGCTCGTGTTTTTAGTTGAAGATGGGGATAATGAAGTGTTTTCTCTTGTCTTTTTGAATTTCTTGGTTTTTTTCTCGAAGGTTTTTCTTTTACGGTCTTCCCCCCCCTCTTCACGCTCGTTAAAGAGAACACCCCTTCAGGAAGGAAATGTGGAATTTCTAATAAGCCAAAATTGTTCCCCTGCCGGACAAACCCTTCCCCCCCCTCTGCCCACCCCCCAAATGCCTCGTGTAGGGATTTGTCTTTTAGTCCCCAACGCGAGTAAACCGGTCCCGTTGTGCGATCCGGCCCCCTGATTTTGAACACCACCCCCCTCACCACCCCTTTCTCAGTTGGTCTTCACCGCGCCAAAGGTTTAGTTTCCCTTTGGACAACCGATCCCCCGTCTTTTGTGCCGCCGACGCTTTATCGGCTCGCTGTGGCTCGTTGCTGATTTTAGCTGCCAGATCCCCGTCGGGAAATCTAACAGGCCATTCGATGGCTGTTCCCCCCCGCGCTTCTAGACCATCGCTAGGGGGCCAGTTGCGCTGTTTCTCTATACCGGGGATTTCCTCCATAAGCCCCTTTCGTCGCTGGTGGATGGGCTTTCAGAGAGGTTCTCCCACTGACCTACCAAACTTCCCATTTACAGTTCACCTCTTTTTTTGGGGTCTCCCGGTTTTTTTTTTTTTTTTGTCCCTTTGGGAGATCTTTCTTCTTTATCCACCTTTCTGCACCCGTGATATCCCTTTTAAGTTGCCGTCCGGCATGGTGCTAAGACTATTCATTGCTTTCTGGGTGGCGGAGGAGGTGGGTGGTGAGTACCCTTCCCTTTTCCCTTGGGGATTTCATTTTTGCGGTGGAGGTGGACTTCCACGTGTCGGGTTTTGTGTTCCCGGCAGTGTCTACTTCCCGGAGTTTTTGCTTTATTGCTTCCGTTTTAAGCTCCTTATGCGCAGGAGTTTCCGTTTCTAGCTAGTTAGGTGGCCTGGTTCTTATCTTCTGCGGATTTCGCCTGGCTCCTTTTTTCCCCCCCTTTAAGCAGCGGCGTTTTATCCGCTTGATTCCCCATTTTTTTTGGAGATTTGCGTTTTTTTTCTCATTTGTCAGTCGCCCTTCGCTACGTAAGGGGAATTCTGCTTGCTTATTCCCTACTACGACCCCTTTTTCCTCTTATGGCATGGGATTTCTCCGTTTTGTGCGGGCTTTTATCTCTCTTTTCTTTTTTGTGTTGTTTTGCGACTTTTTTGTATGCCTCGCCCTCCTTCCCCACGTAGCGAATCCTCATTGCCCATAGTAGGTCTTCTGATTCGTAGTAGGGTGTTACTTCTAGATCCTTACGGTAGCCTCCTCTTCCCCCACACGCACCTGGTGTAATCTGGTTTCCCCCCTTTCCTTCGGAAACCCTTTTTCTGAAAAAGTTTCCATGCTAATAAAATCGCTCCGCCCTGAGCGGAAACAGGTGCATGCCTTCGTCTGAACTGAAAACCGCGCCCTAGCGCTAGATTCGGAAACCGCCTTCCCCTCAAAACCAGCCGAAGCGGAATCTAGCTCGCCGTTCCGTCCACCCCCCTCCCCACTGGGTAACACTCCCCCTCCCGCCCGTTTGCAAACCGCTAAGCCTTGGTCCTTCCGGCCCGCCACCTGACTCCCTTCCCCCCACAGAGGACAAGGCAAGATAGGTGGCCTTTTGTCTCTTGTTTGAGGTCCACTGCTCGGAATAACTGCTCTCACGTTTTTTGTGCCCCCCCTATTACCCTGGTTTTATATCTTCGTCGACTAGAGACCTTTTCTCTTTTTTCAGTTCCTGTTTTGACTACAGTGTAGTGGTTTTTTTTTCTCCCCATCCTTCGTCGAGCCTTTAATTTGTGGTTACCCGTTGCTATTTGTGTGCCCAATTTCTCTGTTTCTGCGTTGACCCCTCTTTTTCTCTGACTCGCTGTCCCCTAATCGAGGGCTTTGCTCTTCCCTTCCTGTCTTTGACGGCAGCGCTGGCCCACGCGCGCCGATGTGTTCTTCAAAACACCGGCGACTGGTTCGACCCTCCCCCGCCCTTTTCTGACGACTTTTTGTTCCCCCCCTGCCATTCCTTTGAGTTTGGGGGTTTTTTCCACTGAGTGGGCGCTTTCGGACCCCTTGGTCCATTTTTCCCTCCTCCCCCTTTTTGTACAAAAGACAACCCCAAGATTTGTTTTTCAGGGCTGGGTATGGTTTGTTGGGGGTGGGGTTTGGGGGGTGTGGTGCTGGCGTTCAGCTGGTGTGCTTGTTGTGCTTAACACCGTTTGTTCTTTGCCTATTGGGCGGGTTCCTTTCCCCCCTTGCCGGGCTTTGAGGTGTTCGTTCTGCCCGTTTTTGGTTTCTCTCGTTGGCAAGACGTGATCAGACTGGATTTAAGATCGCGCCCCCCCGCCTCTGCCCCCCTGACAACTACCCTTGCTGTAAGGTTCGCTGACTTCCCCTTTTCCGGGCCCCCGACGCCCGCTTGCACGAAAACCCAAACTTTTTTCCTTGCTAATCCCTTGCTCCGTCAATGGCCGGCTGCTTCGTCTTTTCTTTTGATTTTTTGCTTTTCCAGAGTTTCTATTTTCCGTGTGATCGACGTCGCATGCACGACGCAGAATTGTGAATACTGACGGCGCCGTTCCGAGAGTCTGACTGTGGTTGTACAGGCCGTTTCTCAGGGCAGTTTCGTGCCACGTCCCTACTTTTCCTCCGCGTTCACCGAAAGGTTGCCTGCTTCACAAACATGGGAGGAAGCCGTGGCCCCTCCGTGTTGGACGCGTCAGGTCCTGTCGTATTGTCGCCCATGATCCTCACGTCTTTCAACTTGCTTGGGTTGTCCTCGCTGCGTCCTCTCATATTGAGAGTTCCGGAATGGCAATCCCCCCTCATGAAGGCTATGCGCGAGCAGTCTTATTTCGTGAGGGAGGAATGCTTCCTTCTTTTGGTAGGTTACCGATTCCCCGGCGGGTGGATGTCGTGGTAAGCTATGTAGGAATTAGAGACGCACCCCTCTTTCTAGTTTTTCATATTGCCGGCATTATGGCCGGCCTCGCCGGTCTTTTTGTGGGGCGGAGGACCATTCCCACTTCCCTTACGTTCCTCTCGTGAACCCAATAGCCGTCTTTTATTAAGTCGTGCCCTTTGGTTATTTCAGATTTATTGCATGTTCCTGCGGCTACCCCCGTAATGGTACGTTGTCTCACCTCTGCCGCGTTTGACATTCTGTGTTCATTTTCGAACTTCGTTTTTCTCTATCGTCCCAACTAAGGGAGCGTTTTTCCCACTTGTCCCTACACCTCGGTGAGCTTTCCACTTTTTCCACATCCCTCGTGCGTCTGTCCCAACAAGTCGGTTAACGCGGGTAAGACGATCCCCCCTCCATCATCCATACCCACTTCCCCCCCCTTTCTGTTTTTTCCTCTATCATTTCGTTTTCCTGTTTGATTCCACATAGTGCGGACATACCTCTCACACGGACGTTTAGGACGACCCCCCCGCGACCATCAGATTGAGTCAGTGCTTTACAATTTCCCGGTCCTTTCCCTCCCGCGGCATTCCGGGGATGTTGCGACGCTCGGGCCCGTTACTTGCGGTTCTCTTAGTGTTCGCGCTTGGTTTTTTTAATGGTAGATGCCCCTTTTGTTCCACGTGTGTGATTGGCTGTATCATCGCGTTTTCCATTCACTTTTTCACGATGGATTTCCTTTCTTGTCCGTTGGTGGTTGAATCCCCCTTTTTGAATACTTAAAATCCGTGGCGCTAAGCTTTTCACTACTCAGTTGCTTACGGTTTTCGTCTGAGGAGGGCCTGATCCGATTACAGGGTATTGATGGTTTTTGTCGTGATTTTGATCGTTCGCTTGAGATCGTATATTTGCTCCTCTCCCTGTTTTTGATTTTCGTCTTCTATTACAGGCGCTCTTTTAATCCCCCCCGAACTCCCTCTTCCCCTCCCTTTTAATCGCTCGGCCCGCGATCTGTCCTAAGTAAGATTTGCTCCGCGGGCCTTCTCCCGCCCTCTCTGGCGCCTTTTAGTGGTTATGTACGAAAGGGTTTCCCCCCTTTTTTTACCTGGGCATCTTTGAAAATTTTCGTTGTCATCCTTTCTTTTTCCGTATGCTCGCCCCCTGTACGTTCCCAAACTTTACAAGATCAGTCTACCAGAGTCACCTCGCCCGCTTTCTGGTCCTCCCTTGATTGCAGACATCCCAGCTCTGGGTTTGCCCCTCTTCTTATGTTATTTCTCCTTTTTTGGTTCTCTTTCTTCATTTCTCTTTTCCCTTTTTTGAATTACGTCGTGGCGGCTCTACGTCATTCGATCTGTTTGGTTATCAACATGTAGAACGCACCCTTTCCTGCTTACCCTTCCACTTGGAGGTTATGGTGACTAGTCACAGGTGATCATCGTTTGTTCCTTTTTTCACCCTAATTTTTGGACGGACTCCCCATGGATGGTTCCCTTTTTATCGTCCCCCCCTTGTCTACGGTTTCGCAAGAGTTGGACCACAGCAAGGTCAACTTTTGACTATCCGAGAACGACGTCGTCCGGGATTTCCCCTACCTTTTTTCTCCTCTCCTCGTTTAGTCTACACCTGCGTTCTCTATGTACCCGCCCGTAGAACAGCATTTATTTTTTCCACCGAGGGACGGTTCACCCGGTTTCTTTTACAGAGCTTTTCTCTGTGCGTTTATTTTTTGTTCCCTCTTGACACTTCCGCGGTTTTCCTACGTTAAGCGGACAGTTTTACGTCGGCCGGGCACTAATGCCGGTCCCTTGGCACGTCGGTGAGGGGGGGATTCTTCTCTCTCTTCTCCGGTTTCTCGCGCAGCCTGCTTTCTCCTCGAAGAAGTTTCGGTAAATTAGCTTTTCTCAATTTTGTTCCCCATGGACCATCGTTTCGTTTAGGGCCCGTTTCCTTCCTTCTGGTCTCTTCTCTCTTCTCACCCCCAACGTCCTTGATCGGGGGTTCTATCCTCGGAACGTTTGACGTCTCTTTCTTTTCAACGAATCGGTCCTTCTCCCCTCACAGTTGTTGATAGCGTCCAGCTTTTTTCCCGGGTTACCTCTCTTCTCTTTTCCTTTTGGGACGTCCTGCCCCCCGGTCTTTTGCTTGGCGCCGTCGTTCAGGGTAGTTCCTATTGCGATAAACCTCCGTCTTAACCTTCCAGATCATTTTTTTTCTTAGATAATATAGGCATCGGTAATAACCCTTCTCCTCTAGACTTGTCATCTCCACTGGAGACTTCTTCTATTCTCAGGTTTTTTTATGTAAATGGTCTGGCCCCCACATTTGCCTCTTTCGGGTGTGTGTTTTTTGTTCTTTGGCGCTTTCTTGACAGCTGGTAGCTTCTTCGTTCCTTTTTTCAGAAGTTCTTTTTCTTTTTAATACGAAGTCACTGCCTCTCTTGCCTGCTCGCCGTACACCTGACCCGGCACGGAGGACTCAGCATGGGGCTTTCCTCCCCTCCAGACAAATGGTTGTCACGCCGTTTCAACATCACCCCGGTGATCTTCCCTTACTAACAATGACCCAGTGTTTGTTTTATTTTTATGTTCACAAAAACCCCCTTGCGTCTTTTCACACCGTTGCCCAGGTCAGCTCCGCCCGCGACAAGATTTTCACAGCAAACCCCCGCTTTTCACCGTTAGCCTATGTGTCATTAAAGGTTTCGCTGCACAATTGTTTCAACCTTCTTCCTGCCTGCGGGTTGGTTTCTAGGAATTCCAGGATTCCTTCCGCCTTTTCCCGCTCTGAGGCCCTTCTTTGCATCCTTACAGTCAGTATCTTTAAAACCTTCATTCGCTTTTTTTGCAGGCGCTCTCGCAAGCGCTTTTTGTAGTCCACTTGGACTGGTCGATATGTTGCCCCTCTCAGGGTCCCTTTTTCCTCCGAAGAGGATAGCCGAGATTGTGTTGCGCGGGCCGCTAGCTCAATTTCTGACTATCAACTTCCTTTTCCTGACCGAACTATTCTTTGGGGTGTCGTTCGCGCTCTTTGAAAATTTCTTTTTCCTCCCCCCCCAAG
>Ga0179593_1398282_pt1 | contig 15021 bp, 13 predicted proteins | sample CZODoug2_1_08_16_FD_185931 | JGI IMG/M metagenome (GOLD analysis project Ga0179593, IMG submission 185931) | Vadose zone soil fungal communities from Angelo Coast Range Reserve, California, USA - CZODoug2_1_08_16fungal (PacBio error correction) | ecosystem: Environmental > Terrestrial > Soil >... | reverse complement strand
TTGGTCCCCCCCTTTTTTCTTGCTGAGCTTTTCCTCTTTGCTGGGTGTCACTCTTTTTTCTTCGTAATTGAATCCCTTCATCCTTCCTTTCCAGCTCCCCGCCTTTTTTGAAGGCCGTCGTCGTTGGCGTGGTAGATGTTTTCTCGTGTCCTTTTCTTTTGACTGGTGGTTTACGTAAATACTTACGGCATTTTGTCTCCTTTAGTGGTTTGCCTCGGTTCCTTCTTCCGTCCGCATTTCTCTCCATTTCCCCGTCTTCGTTTTCTCCACCCGCACTGGTTACTTGAAAATGACCTGAGACGAGAGCATTCTTCCGCAATGCCCATCCCTTTTAGAGTTTTTGATACTGGCCTTTCCCCTCATGAATCCTCTCAACGCTTCATCGTCCCCCTCTTACACGACTTTCCTCGCCAACATCTCTTTTCCCTCCCCCCCCCCATGGAGCTCCAGAAAGTGTTTTCTTTTAAAGAGGGACCGTCCCTTCTCCTGCTATCCCTTTCTATGTTTCCATCCCTAGACTTTTCCCTTTAAGGATTGTTCGCGGATTGGCTTACCATTCATCCGACTTTTTCCGACCCTTCCCCCAAGTCATCAAAATAACTTGTTTTCTGGTCTTTTTTCCATCGAGCGTTTGATAGGTGCATCGCCGGAGCCGGCGGTCCTCCCCTCCATACCCCCAGAGTGTACGTTTTCCCCATTAGTGCCGTCGTTCCCCTTCCTTCTCTGAGATACTTCTTGTGCCGTTTGAAAGAAAGATGGCCCCCCCCCAAAAGCCCCTCTTTTTCTCTGTTCGTATCTGCTGCTGGCCTGCGGATTGTCGTCAACCCAAGTTTATTTTCTGTTTCCTCGCATTTCACTCTCATAGCGGCCCGGCTTTTTTCCACAAACGCCTTTTGCCCTTGCACGGCCCCGAATCGACTTCAAGCCTGCCGTTGATGATTTTCTTCTTTTTGACCGACGTGATCAGGCCAACCGTGTCCAAAGTAGGTTAACTATTTTCTATCCCGTCCGCTCTTTCTTCTGCTTTGATCCCCGCTTTAAGTTGACGTTTTTCTTTTCGGGGATTCTTGAATGTCTTCCATGGATTGTAATTTCCCCTGTTGAGGTGGCCTTGCTTCCCCTCTCTCTTTTTTTTAAATTTTTCAAGTTCGAATTTTTGAACAGCGTTGCCTTGAATCACCAGAGAACTTTTACTTCACCCTTAATCTCTTGGCCTTGTCTTTGCCCCCCCCCTCGCCGTAATACATTGTTACTTTCCTTTTAACCCCATTATTTTCGACTCCTCTGCAGTAAAAAAGAGTTCCCGACGTGGTGTTTGAGTGACTTTCTTCCGTCGGCTTCTACGTACCTAGTCATGTGTCCCAGTGTTTTCCCTCCATGTCCTTCTTTCCCCAGTTCCTTTTTCCGCTTCAGCCTGTGCGACCAATCGCCCAAACTCTCCTCCCCTCAAGCCTCTCCGGTCCAAAACCTCCACGCCGTTTCTTTCCCTTCTGGTCCCCCTCCCTTTTACCCGCTTTCCGCCACTCTGAGATAGCTGACTGTAGCGACGGCGTCCCGCGCTCGGACCGGTTTGTTTTTTTTCTCCTTTTCATTAGGCGTCACGTGATTGGGCGACTTGATTTACAACTCCCCCCCCTTTTCTGTGGGTAGCCTAGTGCTGGCCTCATAATTATTTTCCTCCGGACTCCCACTCAGTTTGCCGCCTTCCATCTCCCTCGTTTTTGGCTGGGAAAGTCTCCCCCTTTAACTCCCCCCCAATCGTTCGGACCGGCCTGCCTAGTTCTTTCTTTTTTTTCCCCATGAGTCTTCTTTCTGCCTCAAGAATTACCAGAACTTCTTGCATGTGCCTTATCAGATATATGGTGCGAAGCGCTTCTTCTTCCCTAAGCAATGATCCCGGTCTAAAGGTCTTTTCCACACCTTTTGACTCAGACTCTAACTCCTCGACCAAGACTTTTCCGTACGAAGAGCAGCTCTGTTTAGAAGCACCTCGTGATCGCCGCCCAGGTTCTGTTTTCGTTTTCATCAGTTTCTCCCTCCACTAAATGGCCGGAGAGGTTACTTCCCTCCCGGAATTTTATCTTGGCATAGAATCCCCGCTATTGCCGGCTTCCCCCTAGTTTGGCAACTACCCCCTACTTTGAGCAATACCGCACATTCCATTCCTGAAAACCTTTTGCACAAGCCCTTGATCTTTTTCGCATTCATAGCGGCAAACTTATCCTCCCCCCCCGTTGTCTGAAGTCAAGACGGGCAGCCAGGTAGTCTCAAGAAGCGTTACTGGCCTCCCCTCGCGGCCAGTATGCAATGGTTAAGTCGGGTTGTGTCGGCCAATTGTTGAATGTCCTTTTCCCTCTCTCGATCCCCACCACACTGCATTTGTGGTTAAAGCGATCCAATCACTGGTCCCACCCGCTCTCCTATTCCCTCCAAGTTGCTGGATCTCTTTATTTTCCCCCTTTCCCTCACCTTTGTGTTGACGATTTCACCTCTTTCTTTCTCCGCGTGCTATTTTTTTTTTCTGTGGTCCCTATCTTTTCGCTCTCCAAAACTTCTTTTTAATTTTTTTCCTTTTTTTTGTTTCTAGTGGGACAGCGTATCCTTCCCAATTGGCTCCACATGAGCTTTGCCCCTTTTAGGCAGATAGTGTAGTCCTCCTGGCTTCGTGCTCTCACGTATGGGGTTTTTTCTCAATCTGTGAGTTGGTCCTTTTCTTTCTTATGCCCTTCGCGTAGTCATGTGCTGTTTTGGCCCAATTTTTGGCTTCTTCTTTCGTTTCTCTTTGCGGTTTGATAGTTTCAGTGACGATTTAATGAGATTTTTTATTCCCTTCATTAGCTTTCTTTTCCTGCTTTTCTGCTCTGCACATTGATTTCTAGACGCAGGATGGTTCTTCCCCAGCAATGGGAGTGATCCTTTTTTTGTTAAACACTCCCCTGTATTTCGTCATGGACCGTCTGTTTTTCCAGAGTCTTCCTTCCCCTTTTTTTTTGCTCTGCCGTTAGCACTGATGTCTCTGCTCTTTCCTTTGAGTTTCTCTCTCGGATTTCGAATCCCCCTAGCTGATGCGCGCACGGACGCAAATTATTTTGCGTGTTCTTTATCCCCGCTCGTGACACCCACCCGGACCTGCACCGTTCGGAAGCTGTTCTGTTTGCCTTACGTTGGGGTTTTTTTTCCTACTTTTTCAGAATCCACCCGGTTTTGTCTTCCCACCTCTTTGGCGTTATCGCTTTTAATCGCATTAGGTCCTCGACTATTTCCCCGCCTTCCACACGTGAGATAATTTCACTCCCTGCCCTCCCCTTCTGTCCAGAAGAAAGTCCTGCGCCGGCCTCCCTACTCTCCTTCTTTCGTCATGCGCCCTCTGCGCTATTATCATTTGGCTGGAGCAGCGGACCTCTGGGACCCCTACTCCACGTGCTGTTTTTTTTTTTGGACTGATAGTCGATGTCGGTTGGTTTTTCGCGGTTTTTGCTTTTCCCCCCCCACAGATTTTTCCTCTCTCTTTTTTTTAAATTGATTGCGGGACAACAGCAAGGTCTCGATTCTCGGAAAGCCCTCCTTCTCCCCTGTTACGAGCCACTCAAAAACGCTTTGGAACGCTTTCTTACGCAGATTCTTGAGTTAGGTCCTTCCTTCCTTTGGTCCCACCTGTCTCCGTTCGGAACGCCCTGCGGACGTCGAGGCCCTCTTTAGTTTTCTCCTTTCCATGCATTTACTTTTGGAACTCCCCGGGTACCCCTCTTGAATCTTGCTCCCCCCCCGCTTTACTCTCACTCTTGTCCGAGCTCCGTTTAATCGGTTGACCGCCCTTCTACCTGCCCTTCACAGCGAACGAGCTTTTCACCCCCAGAACCTTCTCAAACGGCCGACTATTTCTATGCGGATCTTCCCCATTGTGACCCTTCGACATTTACGAAGGTTGGACGTAAAGTCCTTTTCCCCTAGCCCTCCTTTATTCTTTCCCTTTTTTCTTACCATCTGCCAAGCGACGCCTTTCTTGTTGCAAGACCCTTTTTGACAGTTCTATCTCTTTGTCAAATCTATGGTCACCGCGGCTTAAGATGGTTCCTTTCTATTTTGATTCCTTTCACCCCTCGAACTTTTTTGTTCAGCACTTTTCGTGGCAAACTACGGTATTATTCTTCTTTGACTATTCAAAGTTTTTTCTTTTCCCACCCCCCCCCCCCCCCCCCCCCCCCCCCCCCCCCCCCCCCCCCCTTGTGTTTTTTTGATTTTTCTCCGGCTCTTCTCTTCCCCAGTTTATTAGTACCCCTCCGGTACAACTTTTGATTCTTGGAAAAGCGTCTTAAAAGGTGTATTTTACTTGGGTATCCCCCCTCCTTACTCCCCCTGTCAAGAGTTCCTTGTTCTTTTCTTGGAAGTCATAGCATTCGGGCTGAGACGATGGCGTTGAGGGTTGTCATTTATCGTTCCATCCCCCTTTTCGGGTAGCTCCACTTGTTTATTAGGACTGTTGGATGCGTCTCTTCTGAGGACTTCCCCTTTTCCCCGCCTGTTTGGTATGAGTGATTCCCAGTCGACTTCGAGGGTATCAATTCCCCCCCCCCCCCTTCCTCATGTTTATATTTCGGTTGCCTTGCCCGCTTTCGCAGCTCGTCGTGCTTGACGGTCCCTTCCCACCTCCCGGGTTGTGATTTTTCTGCCGCTTCCCCTTTGTATGTTTACGTGCGGCCCTCTTCCTTGCATTTTTTCTCAATACAACGCGGATTGTTCAGTTCCCCCAATGCCGCTCCGTAGTCTATCCTCCCCCGGACTACCTGCTTTCGTTTTACATCTACGGCGTTTGCAGTATTTCCTTTCCCCCTTTATTGCCATGCTCTCCGGTTGGCACACCCCCCTCCGCTAGGCAACCGCGCATTCCTCTATTTTCTCAAATACCTAAAGGCATTCTGGCCCCCCACCCTCTTTTTTCCTCTCCTCCGTGGTCTAGAGTGGCCATGCGTCCTTTCTCCCTTGAGCATCAGGCGGACTTCCCTTTAGGGTGGTCATATCAAGTTTTTGCCACCGGCTCATTGGCTCCCCCGAATTTCTTCCCCCCTGGCCCCGGACTGCTTACTCTTTAGTCGTTTGCGTCCTAGACAGAAATCGCGCAGTTGTTTAGTTGGCACTTTTAGTTTCCTTCCATCCGAATTTGTAGTTTGGTCCTCCTTTTTTGTGCCGTGCGCGGGCCGTGCGCACAGCACGGTATTAGTTCAACTTTCCCTTTCAGTCGTTTGCTCACCATGCTTCCTTCACTGACGTTTCCTGGCGGCTCTTCGCCCTTCCTACGCATATTCTGAGCGTTTGTGCCTGCATGCTCCTCTCCCTTTTACCTTTCCTTCATCCCTATCCACCCATGAGTTGTCTTCCCCCTTCTGACTTTTTTCACAGATCATCGCACCAACATCCCCTCCCGCATCAAACTTTTCTTCCGAAATTTCTATGAGACGTCCCCTCCAGTCCCGTTCATACCTCTTCCCTCTGTCCCTTCCTTCACCAAAGAAGTCCTTCGGCTGCTTTCGCGGGGATTGTCTACTATGGTCCGCCGTTTTTGACGTCGTGCAAATTTTCCCACTTTCCAAACCAACCTTCCTTTCTTGTCCTAATTTGTGGGTTTTGGTATCTCAGGAGACTCCCACTCCCCACTCATTCCCCTGCCCTTTCCTTTTTCTCTGTCCCCCCCCAGCATCTCCGGCGATACGTGAAGTTTTCCTGAAATACCAGCCCTTTGAAAATCCCAGTAAGTTTTTTTGCTTCTTTGAGGCCGCTGCGGTTTTTAACCCAATTCGTCCAGTCCTGATTTCCCTTTTTCCAACCTGATATTTTTTCCCCGCCGTATGGTCCCAATGTCTCCGTGCGATGCCCGATTTTCCTATTTTTTCGAATGTTCTCTTCTGTTTCCTTTTTCCTCAGGGATACGTTTCCCCCCCCTTTATCGACTTTTCCCAGCTTTTCTCTCTCCCCTGATTTCGTTCTTTTTTAAGACACACGTTTGCGGTGGTTGACTCTCAGTTTTTGTCTTTACGTTCTTTCCCTGTTTACCTTTCATTCCTTAGCTTTTAACGATCTTTTCCGCTTCCCTCGCTTTACGAACCGCGGTTTGACGTTAAGATTTTTTTCCCCTGCCTTTTCCTTTCCCATGATGTTTGGCCTAGACGAATCTTTTCTTTTTCCGATTTCCCCTTTTCCCCTTCCGCCCGAGCCTCTCTTCCGTAAAGACAGAGTTCAATCTTGTTCCGCTCGAAGTTCCTCCCCCCCCTTTTCTTTCGATAAATTTTTACATTGTTTTCCCTCCTTTTCTCTCCCAGTCCACTTTTTCCACAGCTCGCCGTTTCCTCTCCGCTTTTGAGGTGACCCGTTTCAACCATCCCGTCTCCCCTCCCCCCCCTATCTTTCCCCCCCCCCCCCCCCCCTCCCCTTGAGTTGGACCAAATCCGTGGCACCGCTTTTTTCTCCCCTCCCCCCATTCTGAGAAATTTCGGACGTCTTTCCGAGTTCGGCCTTGACTGCTTTTCCCCGGTTGTCTTTGAAGTTCGTCGCTTCTTAGGAGTACGGAGCACGTACTTTGACATGTCCAAACTAACTTTTTTTGCTTTTTCTTTGCGCGAGGCAGAATTACGAACTTCCAGCCGAGAAAGCACCCATCGTTTTTCTCCGTCCCCTTTTTTTTTCTTTTTCTTAGCACCAAGTTCCCTTCCAAACCCCCTGCCTATTACTGACCCGTTTTTTCTTCGTTTTTTTTTCAATCCTTCTTTACTTTTCCTCACTCCTTGCCCTAATTTCTTCCTTCGGTGCGCCCATCTTCTTGTTCTCCTTTCTTTATCCTTCTGAACGTCCGAGAGACATCCGGCTAAAGGTAAGATTCACACCCACCTTTCTTCTTCCCCGTTTTTCTCTTCTCCGTTCCTAGAGAGCCCCGAGCTTGATCCTCCCATCTTTATCTGCAATGGTTTTGATTCACATCATTGCGTTCGACATAATGGACCGAAGAGGGCCCCCCGCTCTTCCGAGTCCATTCTCTTCCTACAGACCAGCTCCCTTTCTGTCGTTTACACTAGCCCTCTTTTTCCCCCTCTCGAAAGTCCGTTTGAAAACCAGGTACGCCACCAACGCACCTGAGCGGCTTCCGGGTTTTTACTGCCCCCCGCACTCCCTTCCCAGCATTAGTGAATACCGACCTTTTCCCATCCCTTTGATGCTCCCGACTCCTCCCCCTTCCTTAAAGAGTTCCAGAAAGGGGCCCCTTCGTCGTTGTGTCGGCATTTTGTGCTCTGTTTGAACCACCCTATGTCGTCCCCCTCTTCCCCTTCCCCCCGCCTGTGGGTTCACCCCAATACTCTTCCATCTCTTAACCCCCTCGCCCTCGATCCTCAAGTTGCGGATTTTTCTCTCTGTGTTGTTGGCGAGATAAGAACTTATTTATCGCTTTTTTTTTGCGTTTTTCTCTTGACTTTAGATCTTCCCCCCCCATTCCTTTTTTGAATGGGGCTTTGGGGCTTTATTTGGGCTTTTCATTAACCCTTTCATCCCCACACGACTCTTGGCCCCATTTCTCTGGCCCGATATTGTGAGATTTGTTTTTTCTTTTGCTACAACCTTTTCCACCGTTGAACTTGACTGTTTTCTTGCTCCTTTCTTTGAAGATTGTGCGAGCTCTCATTTGCCTGGGTGTGAACAATTTTTTCTTAATTGGATTTCTCGTCGCTAGGATTTTGCTCCTTCTTTCTTTGTCTGACCTCCCATGATGTTTTCTCCTTCCCTCTACTTCGCTGTAATTGTAGTCTTAGCTTCTTCCATTTTTTCATCTACTCTTTAGGCCTCGTACGCCCACCCTTAGGCTTCTAAAATTTTTCTTGAATAAATACTTGATTTTCGTCTGTCCTTCGGTTCTTTCTGAAGATTCTTCCCTCCCCCCTTTTTGTCATAGAATACATTCGCCCTTCTTTTTTCCTGTCTCGGATGGCCTCATGATCTTCTCCGTTTTTTCCGCCAAATCTTAGATTATTCCCTCGACCTTACCAGCACCCGTAGTTCTGTCTAATTCCACCGACTAAAGTTTAAGGCTTTTGGCCCCACCCACTACAGCCATCAAACGGTCTCATTTTTGTTCCTATTTTTTGCAAGTACGTTGGTCCCCTTCAGCCTTCCACACCGCTGGCGGGGAAACAATTTTGGCTGTTTTTGTTTTGCCTAATTAGATTCTCTGTACCCGCGAAGTCGTCTCCCCCTCTGCCACCGCTTTATATTCCATGAGGGGCGGCTTAAATCTACTTTTCTTCCCCTTTCTGTAATTCTTCCTCCTTTTTTTCTGCAAACTTTTCCCGTCCTCTCCCTTTACTTCAGATATTATAATCCGTTCTTCTCGCTTACGCTGTTGACCAACCTTTAACCTCTTCTTTTTCTTTTTTTCCCTGTCGTCGGCTCCTTTTTGTCCTAGTTTTTTCTTTTTTTCCTTTTCCCCCCTGAACCCCTTCTCTTTGGACAATTTTCCGGGACTTTTGCGGTTTGCCCCCCATGGAAACCCGGTTTGCCTTCCTACAGCCCTTCAACCTTTTCCTGATAACTGTACCCCACCTGCATGTGGAACCCTGCTTTTCTCCCCTTTCTCTCTTTCTCTTCTTCCTTGTCCTTTCCCGACGTCGTCCCCTCCAGCGGACATTGTTCTCTTCCCCCACGACCTCCTTCTTCCATTTTGAAGGCAAAGTTCTTTTTTTTTTGTTAAAGGACCCCTGTCACTCGGTTTCTTCCCGTTTCTCCGCTTCCTCTCACCTAGTTGTTCCTCGCTCCGGCCCTCCACGGGTCCTACCCTAAAAGGACTTGCCCCCCTCAGACCTTCTTTCACCCCCTTCCACGGCCGCATTTTATTACCCCCCCAGCCTCCGTCGTTACCTTTTTCTATTACTAGGAAAACGCACTTTCTCCTGTTTGTCCCCCCCGATCAGTCGTCCCTTTTCAACCTTTCCCGCCTCTTTTCTCCTTTTGAAGTCGATACGAAGTCCAGCTCCCTTTTTCTTTTGTACACCGACTCTCTACCCTGCTAGGAGCTGTTTCAAAGCTTTTCTTCCCTCCTGCCCTTTAACGCCGCTTTTTTCTACCGTACCTTCCGACGCGCCTCGCGCTCCTCCACTTCCCACGTCCTTTTTTTTTTTTTTTTTTTTCAGAATGGTTCTTTCGGGCAACCCCCCTTTCAGTGGATATGACCTTCTTCATCTGAAACTTCAGTCTTTTTTTTCACAATTCGGTTAGTTTGACATTTTCTCCGTTGCCTCAGGATTTTCCCTCCCCCCCCCTTACTCGCCCCTTTTTTTTACCTTGTTTTTGATAGCCTTTTTTTAGTATTGGAAAACATCTCCGTTGTCCCAAGAGTTTGTGTACCCCATATTTGTCGCCCCCTATTCTCATCTTACCAATGACCTTTCCTTGTTTTTTCTGGACCATAGCATCTGGTTTTCTAGGGACTGTTGATTTGGACTTTTCCTTTTTTCCTTGACCCATCCCTTTAGGGAGCTCCACTTTTTTTGAGGGAATGGGATGGCGATTTTTCTCTTTTTCTTCGAACATTTCCCTCTACTCTTTGGATGCTTTTTGATTGCGTCGTCATTTCTCTGTTTTCTCATTGCAGCTCCGCAGATTTTCCTTCGCGATGCTCCGATTTCGCCTTCTTTTTTCCAGTGGGTAAAGGGCGTGCTCCCCGATTTTTTCATGGTCGGCTTCAATGCCTTTGATTCGCCCCCCCTTAAAGCTTCATTTCACCCCTGTCCACCACAACGTGATTTACGTACACGCCCAGTGGCCCCCTAAAACGGTCCGGACCTCTTTTACTTTCCCTCCCCTCCTCTACACAGCAGTCTGTTCGCGACTCCCCGGGCGGCGTCCCTTCTCCTCTTTTCCCCCCCAACCGTTCTCTTGCCACCGCCGAGCTTCCGCTTTCGCTCACCCGCTCCGTCCTTTCTCCTTTTCCACAGTGGTTTCTTTCCTTTTCTGAGACGGTAGTGGAAAGAGCGAGTCATGCGAGTGCACCTCCTGTCTCCCTGTCTTTTCCTCGTTTCCCCTTGTCGTTTCGTTGGGTGGCCATTCGTTCATTGACTTCCCCTTTCTTTCTGTCCCGGACTTCCTTAGGGGAGCTTCGTCTTTTTCCCTTTTATCCCCCCCGATCTGTCGCTGCCGTTTCTTTTTCCCTTTTTTGTAAGTACTTCCCTCCTTTTCTTTCTAATCAGTAGTTCGTCAGCGTGTCGGCGTCCAAGAACTGAATTTATTCCTCCTTCCCCCTTTTTGTGCGCAAACGCCTCGTACTTTGCACCCAGCTCTCTTCTCACTTTCCGCATAAGCCCTCCTTCTGTGCTCGTTTTTGTTTGCATTGATACTCGTCCTGGCCCCTCTCCCCCAGGTTCGTACTAATAAACCTCTTTCGTCTTTCAACGGATTCCCAAAGAGAGCGACGACCCCTTTCCTCCGCAACCGGGACTGCTCCCGAAAGTTTGGCCTTTCAATGATTTTACCTTCCCCATGATATAGCTTCGCTCCTTTCCTGTCTTCTAGCCTTCCAGCCAAGAACAGTCGACCGTTTCCAGTGGGTCATGGGGTCTCTGGCTTGGCTCAACTAGTTGGTAACCCTGGTGGGGTGCCGGCTGCTTTAACCACTCTTCAACCTGCCATCAAAAAACTGGTACCTTTCGTTACTTCTTTTTTATTAATCTACGGTCGTTCGGTGTGTTACCTTTTTTCCCCACCCCCATTGTCCCTGCGTTCCTTTCTCTTCCCCCCATTTATAGACGGCGATACAGTTAGTTTGCCTTATCCCTCTTTCTTCCCACTCTTTCTTTTCTCGGTGGCGGAGCTGCTGCGACCTCTGCGTCTTTCTTCCCCCACGTCTGTTTCCCGTCTCTGTGCATGTTCTCACAGCTCCTACTAAGGTAAAAGAAGTTCTTTTTACCCCCAACTTCTGTCTTCCTTCACGGCGGGTCATACGCAATTCCTCCTCCTCATTCTCCCCTGATTTGCTGGCGTTGCCATCTAGTTGTCCCTCCCTTTTTTCCACTCGTACGTCGCTTTTCCAGAGTTTTGATCTCATCCCTTTCCTTCTTCCTTCTTTTTTTCAAACCTCTTCCGTTGTTTTGTGAAGCTCGTTTTAGGCTTCCTTTCCCCTTTTCACTTTAGCGTCCCGGCCCGTTGTCGGTTCCCCTCTCTTTCCCAAATCTTTATATTCCAGCCGTAAAATTGAAGCTCCCTGAATACCCTCGGTTTCCTTGACTCCTGCTCCCACTGTCTTTGACTTCCCAATCCTGGAATTTTTCTTTTGGGCCTCGACCGTTCCTCAGGCTAAGTACCCCGATTTTTCCCCCCCCATCCCCCTTACCGCCTAACGTCTCATCTGCATGTACCTCCCCCTCTTTTCCCTTCATTTTCATGTAGCGCAAGGTAGGTCCTTGGGCTTTCTATTCCCTCTCCCTTCGTAACGGCTCCCGCCATATTATTCACCTCCCGTTCTCCCCATTTAGACGTTTTCCGCGACGCTGTTCTTCCAGAAAAAAGAGACAAGCCTTCCTCACGATCTTTTTTCCCAAAACTCAAAATCGTCCGTTTTCCAGTGTTTTTTCCCTTCCGTCCGCTGGCTCCAGCTTGAGATTAGCGGCTCTTTAGATAGGCAGGCGGCGGCGTTGTTCGTAGGATTCGGCTTCGGAGTACCCCGGTTTTAGCTTAGCTCTTTCCCTTAATCAACTCGGTTTTGAATTCTGGAGTTCGGATCTGATTGCAGAACTGAATTTTAGCTCCATACTCCCTCCCCAATTTCTGCCGCCCGGCAAGGTGGGTTTTTCCATTATGCAAGGACTCCACAATCTCATGTTTTGGCTGCCGAATGACCCCGGGTTTTCTTATTCTTTTCCTCCCTGTCCTTATCTTTCATCCTTCCTCCTGATTGCGGGCCGGGCGTCCATCTCCCTCGTGGTGAATTCCCTCTTGTCCTTTTTTTCCCTCGCCTCGTAAGAAGAGAATCAGTCTAACGTCAGCTCAAAACATGTTTCTTCTACTCGTAACGTTACGCTTTCTTCCGACTATGATGCTGTGAGCCGCACCTTTAGCCGACCTGTTTGTCCCTCGGATCCGCCTGTCGCAGAACTCACTTTGGCCTCGCGGGAATACGACAATACTCCCCTTTTGAGAGTGGCCATTTTATAAGAACCTTCCACTTTCCTCCGTTCACCCTCCCATTATCCAGCGAGCCGACGGGACCCCTTCCCGTAGCCACCCCTTTGCCCCGTCACCTGTGTCCATGGGAATAGCCCCGTCCCATCATCCGACTCTACTTGTAAGACGCCTTGGGCCCTCAGTTGAGGAAGCCCAAGACCGCCCAACTATTGAACACAAGAAGCCCCTGCCCTCTGCACTGGTTAGTCCGGCGTTGTTGTCGCAACTTTTTGAATGTTTCTCCTCTCCCAATAGAGCCTATACCGTACAACAATTCCCTTTGTGGGTCAATCGAGCCATCAGAGGACACCACGCCTCTCTAAATAAGTCGCGTCGCTAGATAGTTTACGTTACTTCCCTTGTGGTTTTGTTTTCTATCGGCTCCCGTGCCCAGTATTTCCTTGCTCTTGTCGGGTCCTCTGTATCGCGATTGACCCCCCCCCCCAACACTTTTGGCCCTGGTTCTCTGTGTGCGTATTTAGCTGTTCATTCCCCCCTGAGACCCAACCCCCTTCCGGCATTTCTCTGGGCCGTCTTTATTTCCTGTTTTTTGTCCTAACCTTGTGTTGGCCCCGTTATTCAATCTGTTGTTGATGTGTCAAGTTTCTTTCCTCTATTCCCGGTCGACGGATCATTTTTGATTGGGTAACATTTCTTCGGCCTGTCTGTTGCGTGCTCGTCTGTGTTATATATTTAAGACCTTCCCTTCTTTTCTTAGGCCACGCTCCCCTTTCGATTCTTGTCGTTCCTCTCGGAATTTCTTAATTGACAGAAGCAGTGCATTTTCCCCTGCGTCAGGCCCATGCGTTATCACCTGGTGCTCAAATATTATTCTTTTTCCCTTGGTCTCGCGACGCTTCGTCTGCATAATGTTTGCTTCTCAGTGACCGTCTCTTTGCTTCTTCTTCTTCCGACTGGCGTATTGATCGCCTCGCCAGTTCAGCAATTCTGCTTATGGGCCCCGTAGGCAAAATTCTCTCTTTGCGAAGTCGTAGATCCCAGTTTCTGACAAATACCCTCACCCGGGTCATTATTCTGCCAATTGTGCAGTCTTTGGCATAATTTAAAGTATCCCCACCTGCGGCCCGTCTGCCCCCCCTTTTTTTTTTTTCTTCTTGCCAATTAGCTTATTCTGCCTCGTCGAACTGGTTCACATTTCGCTTAGATCACTGCCCAGGAGGCGCAAGTACTTACTAACCCTTTAGATATCGGCCGCCAACCTCCCGCCGGACTTCTCGCCTTCTTCCGCTATTCTCCTGAATCTGGCATGCGATTGAGCTGTTGCACTCACATTTTCGCACGCGTCCTTTTGAGGGCGGTGGGACCGTATCGGCCGCTGTCTGGTGTTTTTCTCTTTTTGTTTTTTACAGGCGAAGCGTGCCCTTTCCTGTGTCCCCTTGACGGGACGATTGGTGGTCCATTTCCAATGTCGCGTCCGTCGCCTTTTAAACGTCGCGTATGACCCCAACGTCAGATGAACCCTTTTTTTTTACGTCATTATGGCGTTTCTGCATGTCATGTGTTTAACCCCCCATACGTGGCACGCAAGTTTAGGAAATGATCTTCCCCCAGCACATCATTCCGTGGTTCAGTTCCATTTCTGGGCTTCTTGGTGACCTTCAACGGAAAGATGTCTCTAGAAGTGTTCTTCTCGCTTTTCAAGAGGCAATATTTTGGCGTTACGGCACCTCCCTTGTCCGATCCCCAAATGGCTCCCCTTCCCCCCCCGTTGCCCCTGAGCTTCACCAACGTCCCGTCCATTTTCCCCCCCAAAGCCGCGCCGGACAGCGTCCCCGGCCGCTTTCCATTCTGAAAACATCCTACGGGAAGAAGGTTGGTTACTACTAAAGGTCCGGAACGCCAGCAATCAGGCGCAGGGTGAATTATCTCCCCTCCTTGACACTCAACCTGTCACTGCTTTGTGTGCCAACGACGGTTCTTTGTGACTCGCTGTGTTGAACCATGATGTCAAGATGCGGTTTGGATTTTTGGTTTTGTCGACAGCTGGCCTAAGAGCTCCGCACCGAGAACCTTTTGACTGGCTGTTGTAAGAAGTTTTTCTTTTGGGCCAAATCGAAGGTATCGCCGGCGCTGAACTTGACTTCGCGACGGGCACGTTGCGGTACAATTGTTTTATGAACTTTATAATGATCCCTTCGATTCCTACCACTCTATTGTCAACACCATCACGTACATGTTTTTTTATACTTTGGTCTCTTTGTAAAAGCGGATGCACCAGCTTGACCTATTGGAGGCCAAATCCCTAGCCCCGTCCCTTAACCAATGTCAACTGTCTTTGTGGGAAGTCATATCCTTATGGAGCGACGGTCTGCCAGGTCTTTTCCGGTTTACTTTTGAACCCTCCCTTCTTTAGTCCTCCCATTTGTTGTGAGCGATTATTCTTAGGCCTTCCTACCGCTTCCTCCGACGCGGTGGATTAATGCCGTCGTCCTTTCGTTATGAACCTGCCACCCAACCCTTCAAGTAAGATTTGATTATTTGATCGGAAGGATGCCCGCTTTTCGTGCCATTACGGTCGTTTTGCCCAACGACGCGTTTTTCCTTTCTTCCATGCCGTGATGGACAGCAGGCGTGCACGTGTTACTATGTTTTCACTCACAGGTCGGCATTACGTTACCGCACATGCCACTACAAATTTCCCTTCGTAGTCGTCTACCCGCAAACTACCTCCAGCTTATCCCCTACTTTTTCTGCCCGTGTTCGCGATCACGCCTACTGGTGCGTAAACGAAGTCCTCCTTTGGAACCCAACGATAGCGATTTCCCTAAGCATTGATTAAGATTTCTCACCCCTCTCCCGGCACTGTGC
>Ga0179593_1643475_pt1 | contig 15022 bp, 29 predicted proteins | sample CZODoug2_1_08_16_FD_185931 | JGI IMG/M metagenome (GOLD analysis project Ga0179593, IMG submission 185931) | Vadose zone soil fungal communities from Angelo Coast Range Reserve, California, USA - CZODoug2_1_08_16fungal (PacBio error correction) | ecosystem: Environmental > Terrestrial > Soil >... | reverse complement strand
CCCCCTTTGCACACCTGATGTTCCTTCCCCCTGTCGGGCAGCCTATATGCAATACCCCCCACTCTGATCGAGGGACCGTAATGCCTCTCTTTCCCGGTCAGAGCTCTCTCCTTTGCCCTGAATTTTCCCTCCGTTTCCTTTTTTCCTAACCGAGACTTTGCCCCATTGTCTCGCCGTTGTTGGTCCCTCCGTCCCCCTTATGAGAAGCGTTCGCCCCTTTCCCCACAGATGGTGTTCTCCAAGGAACTCGCTACAATCAACCCCAATTCTCCCGGTTAAGTCCCTTCTTTTCCTCCTCTAGGCTTTTCCTTTTACACAATTCTTGGGTTGGAGTGTATAGCTTCGCTTTTTGCCTTCACCCGAAACATCTGTTGTCTTGCGACCTCTCTTTGCAGCTCTTTCTAAGGGACTTCCGGGGGCTAATGCTTTTTCTCCTTGCATGTTTGCGACTAAAAGCTCGGCCCCGCTTCTGGGAGGATCCTTTCAGGCCTCTTTCTAAACCCTTTCCCAAGGCATTACTTTTTTTCGCTGTGTGTTGGAAGTTGTCCCTTTCTTGCATCCTTTTTCTGGCTTTAGCGTTTTTTCATCTCCTGAAGTTTGGCCCCCCCGACAATATGAGTTCGGTAAGTGTTAGTCAGCCACCTTTCCTTCCCCCCCCGCGGCAACCCTCTCCCTTTTGTTTTTCCAAGTACGCCGCGCCTTTGGGAGGGAATTTCCTTTGAAAGAATGAATTTTCCCCTTCCGCCGTGGTTGTCCTTCCTGGCAGTCTTTCTTTGCACACGCGGAATGGCCATCCACCCGATTGCGTATGATTTTTTCGTTGATTTATTTTCTCCCTTACCATTCAGAGCCCACTGCTCTGTCTTTGAGGTTTTTCTTTTTTTTCTCCTTGTTTGCCCGTATTTGCCCCCCGCGTAGGAAAAGCTTGGCCGATGTTGCTTCGCCACCGTAGGCCTTGTTCCTCCGCCCCCACGAATGGGACCTCTTTTTCCCTTTCCATTGCTTGACTGTCAGGCGGCCTTTTTCGAAGGAGATATCAGTGCCGTTTCCACAGATACCTGGAACCTTCTTTCCCCCTCCCCAAAACCCTCCTTCTCCCAGTAATAGCCTTTTTTCCGCCATATCCCCCTTTAAGGAAACTCTTTTACTGATGATGGCTTTTCCTTTTCTCTAACAACCTCGTTGCCTTTTTTTTCCCCCTTTGAGCTGCAGTCAATCGTTTTCCAGAAATGGTGTCAGACCATGTTTCTTTCCCTTTTCACCACCAAGAGGAGCCCTAGCATTGTTGCTGTGCAATGTTCCCCCGTAAGCAGGCTACCTGCCTGACCCCCCCCCCCAAACTGCAACTAAAGAGCTCTTAGTGAAAGTGAAAGTTTCTTGAACATCGGCATGAGGTAACCCCCCCCCTTCCTCTCTGCCGCCTTTTCCTTCCCTAGTTTCCCTGTACAACAGTGAAGAAATGCCTGAGTCGCTTTGACTTTTCCTCGGGCGCAAGACGATCCCAAACGGACGATGGATTGCCACCCTTCGGCGAATGTACTTTTTATCTCAGACCCCGGGCTATGAGCAATACTGCCCCTAAAGGAAAGACTGTACCCCTTCCTCCCCCTCTTGAATTGCTCGAAACTTCTCTCCTCCGAAGATCCTCGTCTCTCCTCTCTTTTTCCTTTTTAGAGATTTCCCTTTCCTTCGTCTGCGGGCGCGCTCATCTTTAGCTGACTTCTGGATGTTATGAAGGGATTCTTTCTTTGCTTGTAAACAGTAGTGATCATAGCGTTACCTTCTTTTTTTTTATTCTCCCGTCCTTCCCGGAAGATTTTTTGGAATTCCCTTCCCTTGTCTGTTCTCCTCCCCTTTTCTCAATGCTTGCCATCCCTCAGGATTGACTTAACGGTGTGATTTTTCCCGGGTGTTACCCAGTCTGGAGTTTCCCAATCGTTATCTTTTTTTTTTCTCTCCTTCTATCGGATGGGGTTAAACGCCCGTCCCTCCCCCTTTGGCCTTTTTTCCGCGCCCTCTTTTTTTTCATAGTGGTCGATCGTATTGCTCGCGCATGGGAAGAAGGCTTCGTTGATTCTGATTCTTTTGGGATAGAGTGTTGACTTCACTTGAGGAACACCATTTTTTTTCCTCTTCAGCCTTTTTTTCATCGCGTTTTCTTTCCCTTTTTTAGCGGGCGAATGAGCGTAAGACATCTCTTACTGTAGTTAGCCTTATCCATTTCTGATTTCGTTAATATTTCCCCCCCCTTCCCACCGATGGGTGGATGCTCCCTCCAGGTAGCCCATTAAAAGTAATTCCTGCGCCTGATCGACCTTTTCCCCGAAGTCCCTTATTTCTAAACGGTACATTTCTGATCGTTCCGGGAGGAGAAAATTCTTTTCTAAAAGAGACCCCCTCTCGCACCCCTCCTTCGTGAGGGCGGGCCCATTACAGTCATCTAAAACGCCCCCTCCACCCTGCGCACAGGCAATTTAGCTGAATGTCTCTTCCCAAATCCCGGACCTCCTCTCGGTATGCGTCTTTTATCCTCTTCCTTCCCCCCTCAAGTTCTAGACCCCTGAAAGTAAAGCAGTCGTTCAATCCTCGCACTTGTATCAATCCCAAATGCTCTAGTGCAGCCCATCAAACTTCCCCCCCTTGGACGAACGCCCTTCTCGTCACGCCCACTTTTCCTTTCGATCTTGATGAAAAGCTCCCCCTCTTCCCCCTTCCCCCAATAGTGCCCTTTCTCAAACTTTCCTTTAGAGTGGTCCTTTTTCCAGCTTTGATGTGAAATTTTTCCCTAACTCAACCTCCGCCGTTGCGCTTTAGTAGCAACAAGTTTGCACCATTGACCATTCGCCCCTTCCCGGCTCGAAGCTCCCCCCTTTCCCCTCAGCCGCACATATGGCGTTTCAAGGAAGAGTGGTCCAACCCCCACCCCCAATGAACGGCGGTGTAATTCTCCTCCTCCCTTTTACCTCCTTTTTTTTCTAGATCCCCCCAGGGCATTTGGGTTGGATTTTCTTAGATGACTTTGTGCTGACCCCCTCGGCTTTGGCTACATTGATCGCCTTCGCGTGCCTGTTCCCTTCCTTTCGTACAGAAACCTTGTCTTCATGCCACTGGTTTCTTATTTTTCTCATGCTTTTAGGGGAGGAGTTGTTTCCAATGACAACCATCTAAGGCTCTGAAAAATGTCCCCCTACTTCCTACGGTACATCTTTTTCTCTTTGTTTTTTTCAATCTCTGCCCCCGGAGCGCGTGTCATCAATCTTTAAGGTTGGGACAACTTCTGTTTCTGCTAGTCGAAGGGGTCGTCAGCCCTCTTTTCATGTTGACCTATCTTCTTCCTTGAATCAAGTCGCCGCGCGTCAATTGCTTTACGCTTGGACAAGGCTCTTTTGTCGATTCACTTTCGTACTCTGTTACAGTCCCGCTTTTTTTTTTCCGACGCATCCCCACATCTTGCGTAAGATTTCGGGATTGTTTCATCCCGGACTCAGCGTCTTCCTGGGCTCCGATATGTTTAATGGGCGTTTGAGATTGAAGGGTTGGGTCCCCGCACTCTTCCAAGATGGCGATCTCCTTTTTTTTCTTTTCGCCACTCTCCGCCCCTCTACCCCTTCTCAGGGACCCTTTGCAATGGCTGACTGTCAGGTCTTTTTTTTTCTCACGTTCCGTTCTGAACTTTCCTTCAAGATACCCCTCCTGGCGTTTTTTTTCCCTTTTTCCCTCCTTTTTTTACAAAGGACGGAAGAATAATACCATCTTACTCACATTTTAATGAGGATGTTCTTCCTCTTTCTCTCCCGGATGCTCGATCCGCCTCTAATTCTTTTAAATTGCAAAGTGGTGGTCCCTTCTTCGCTCACCCCTCGCGTCCTCTCCTCTCCCCCTGGATTGACAACCAAGCCTCCTCGACCCCCCTCTCATTACGATCAAACGGTTTCCCCCTGCGAGGAAAATGACGTGAAAGTTGACGTAATGGATTAAATTCGCGACTGCTGCCCCCCCCCTACGTCTCTGCCGGCCATATTTCTCCTATGTGGAAAGCCCCTTTTTCCCTTCACTTCCCCCCCCTCCGCAATCCTGAGCGCCCTTTCAAAAGATGGCGAATAATACGTAACCCCTTCCCAGACACTACTTCACACAACAGACTTCTTCCCCCCTCTCTTGAAGGACTCCCCTTGTATCTCGCCCCCCCGAATCTTTTCTTTTCCCTTCAATCCTGCCTGAAAGTAAAATAAGAACAGCAATTCTCCCGGTTAACCTCTCGCCGCAGAAGATCATATTTCGATTTCTTTTTCTCACTTCCCCCCTTTCCCTTCATACGTTTCCCTTTTCCGCTTTTTCCTCTTTTTCTTCTTTGAGAGCTATTCGCGGGTCTCGCCTCTGAGGGGAAGGGCATGTACCTGAGGATTGTTGCTCATATGTTTCTTCGGAGATAACCGTGTCCTCGTTCTTCTCTGCAGCGAGCGGGTTTTTTCTTTCTTTCTTCATAGCTGTTTCTCATGTTTTCCCTTTTTTCAGGATGCTTCCTTTTTTTCCGGGAAAACAGCGGGCGTTTCCCTCTGTTTCCCTTGAGAAGGAGGGGGTTCCCCTCCCTCTTCCTGTGACGGTGGCCACCCCCCCCCCCCTTCACTTTCCCCTTTGCTTTTCTCCCCCTCTCTTATTGATCGGCGTATCCTTCTTGCTTTGTTGAGCTTGCCTATCTTTGCTTTCTCGCGGGTAGATGCCCCTTTCGTTCCACCATTTCGCAGCGCCATCGCGGACTCCCAAGCGGGCGACCTGAGTAAGACAGTCAAGAATGAACTTTTCTTTGCACGCCTCCTGATGATGCGGCAGTACTCCCTTCTCCTTTTTTTCCCCAAGGAGGCCCCTTGATTTGTCGCGTCCTTTTATTTTTCCTCTACGCCGCGAGCGCCTTCCATAAGAGACTCCTTCCAAGATCGCTATCGACACGCGTTTTCCCTCCTTTTTTCGTCGTTTTGTAGAGTTTCCCTACGGTGTTCCTGATCCCCCCCTTTTTCCTACCCGCGTGGGGGCGGGCCAATCCTTCAACCCGTCAAGCTTCCCATGGCGCAAAACCTATAGTTTTCCAATCGTGGAATGTGTCCGTGGTTCCCCCCCCTCCCGACCCCCCTTTTTTCTTTACTTCGCCATAGCATCTTTGTCCATAAAGACAGGACTCTTCCCCCCTCGGAATGGTAAATTCTTTCCAGCCAATTCCCCCTTTCCTTGATACTTCTGTGCCCCCCCTTTTTTAACAAGAAAAACTTTTTTACTCCCAAGTCTCCGATCAGACGAAAGAGTGAGTAACACCCCCCCTTTCCAATTATCTTCCTCTTCCCCTCGCTCGCTCCCTTTTTCGTCCGCCAACACCCTAAATCGAGGAACGTAATTCCTTCGTTTAGAGCGTCCTGTGCTTCCTTTGCTCACTCCTTTCTCTTAGTAGCCCTTTATTCCTGTAATTCGACCCGGTTGTTTTTTTTCTCTTTCCGCATCTCAGCTATCCCCCCTCGACAGAAGCCGCTGGAGTTTAGGAACCCACTGCATGGAAGATAGACCCCCCAAATGCAACGTTCTCTCTATCCCCCCGTTGTTTTTTTTTCTTTCCTCACCTTTTGCCATGTTGGGTTTGGATTGTCTCACTCTCTGGCCGAAACGCCACTTCTTTTCCGCCCCCCCTGCCGATGTCGAGGGAAGGGACTAACCATTTGAGAATGACTTTCTTCCCGTTCTTGTTCTTTTTTACCGGTCCAGAGTTTTCCCCCCCTGGGCACAGCATCATTCTTGCCACTCGATCTCCAGGGTAATAGATTTCTCGTTTGTTGGAAGCATTGAAATTTGTGTTGTTCCCCTCCTGTTCTGAAGTTTTTTTTTCTTCAACTCGGCGTTCGGACAATAGTAGAAGGTGAGTTTCCTAGTAATCCCCATTTCATTTCTTTTCAACCGCGGTCTCTTCAGTGTTTTTCGCGCTTCCTTTTTCCCTTTGAACGAAGATCCCCCCCCTTTCAGACGTGGTTCTTCCTTTCTCTTCCCCTTTTGGCGCCGAGTCTTGGCCAAGACGCATCACCACATCCTCCTTCAGACGGTTTTCTTTGTACATACCGGACTTTTTCCCCCTCCTCATTGCACGTGCTTTCTCTTGATCGGTTATTTCTTTTTCTTCTTGTTGGCTGATGCCCTCCCCCTGCGTAGGGACAAGCCCGACTCGTTTTTGCGATCTTTTCGCCACAGTCCCGTCTCCGCCCTCTCTCATGCGCAGGTTTTCTTATCGGTCATGCTCATTAGGAGCTGATTTGGATCCTGTTCTCTCGTTGATTGGAGAGAAAGATAAAGGGCCTTTTTGAAGCCACACATCCTTTTTTCCCTCTTCGCCCCCCTTCCATCATTCAGCTGTGCCCTGACACGATTTTAAGGATTTTTTTCGATGGATCTCCAGCTTATTTTTTTCGCTAGCCCCCCTTTGCGCTGCCAGCAAGGAATGGGCCGCCATTTGATTCTATCAACTCGACCTAGATGCATTGGATTTTCCGACGTCCCTTTCTAGACGATCAATACGATCCCCCAATATTGATACCCCGCCCCGGCCCCCATTTCTCTGAAGTGAAAGGTAGTGGTTCCCCCCCTCCATTTCCTTGAAGGCTTCCTTCTCTCCCTCCGGAACGCCTTGGAACCTCTTTTCCTTTTTCCCCATCAAATCAACCCAGAATTAATGAGCGAACTGATGGCACTTCTCCTTCAGCGAGGGCCAGAAGATGTAATACCCCCCTCCTTCCTCTTCCAACGCTAGATGCCTCCCTGAAACTCCCTTCCCCCCCTATGAGCACCCTTTTTTCCCCCCCCACAAAGCACTGACACTCCCTTTTTCCTTTTCCTCCCCTCCCAGATTTCCAGCGACCCCTCCGATAATTTTTCGTTTTTCCTTATTCCTAATCTCTTCTCCTCAGTTGTGGGGTTGAGAGCTCTCTCGATGATAGTATGGGAGGAGATCCTCTTCGATTGCATCTTTCCTTTTCTTGTAATCCCCTTATTGATCCCCCTTTCTGTTTCCCTTCTTAGATACCCGTGTTCATGCGTTTTCCGGCAGACGGAGTTGGGCACGACGTCCTTTTCCATCGCTTGCTTCCTCTTCGAGTAGCGCCATGAGTTGCCATCCCCCTTCTTCTTTTCCTTCCGGTGTATCCCCTTTTGAAACATTCGGTATCTTCCTTTCTTCCCTTTTTACCACGCAGTCCTTTCGGTGGAAAGGAATTTCACCCCCGCTCTTAGTTTGGGTGATAGAATAGTTTTTACCTCTCCTCTTTTCTTTGGCGAGCATCTTCTTTCCCGGGCTTCCTCAGATTTCTCCTTTTTTCGACCTCCAATGGCGGTCCTTGATGGGAGTTGCTGACCCCTTTCTTCTTCTCATGAATAGAGGATCTAGAGAAACCCCTCCCTCTCCCCTGCGGGTACTCCTCCCCCTCTTTTTTTTAAAACCCGGTTTTTCCCCCCCGCAGATGATGATGCGGCCTTCCGAAGCTTTAAAAGGAGCCCCTTCTGGTTGGCTTATCTTCTTGAAAGGTATCTTACTTCCCCTTCCCTCCCGCTCGAGCTCCACCCCTTCGCCGCTCAGTCAAGTTGAAATATCGTCCACTTCCCTGCCATTTTTGAGTTGTTTGCTTTTCTTCTACCCCCTGCCTAAGTCCTGCCAGTTCCCCCTGCCCCCCCCCCCCTTCCAGACGCGTGAGGCGACATAGGGCCCCCCTTCCAGCTCTTTACCCGCCCATGGTTGAACCCATATTTTTTTAGCGGCACCCTCCTCTTGTTCCGGTCCGAGTAGACCCTTTCTTTCTTGGCCAGCCGCTCGTCCGGCCCCAAAAATAGACGATGACCAGGACTACTTCTTCCCCCACGTCGGCAATTTTCTCCTTCGTTACCAAGAAAATTTTCCCCCTTCCCCGGCGACTCCCAAATTCTCGGTTGAAGCAAATGACCTTAGGCTGGATTTCCCCTTAGATTAATTGTATATAAAGCTCTTTTCCCCCCTTTGACCCCCCTCTTTTTTTATTGACAAGGAACTTCAACCCCTTTCCCCCTTCCCCCACCAAGAGAGAAAGAGAGGACTTCCTTCGAGTGGTAACTTTTTCTCTCCCCTCTGTATGCTGTCTAAATAATAAAAGACGTCTTCCCTGTTGATCTTTAGTAGTCCGCGACTTCGGTTCTCCCCGTTTCTTCCCTCCTCCCGGCACCGAGCCGCCAGGTAGAGACGCAGCACCTCTTTACTGAAACGATAGAAATCCCCCCCCCCCTTGCCCTTCGGTGCAAGTAATTCTCTTTTTTGTGCTCCCCCCCACTCCCCCCCTTTCCTTTATAGCTCGCTGCCTTGCTTCGAAAAGACATCTGTGCGCTTCCTGGAGGACAAGTTTCCGCAGCTTCTCGGTCGCCGCTCCTCCTGTAAGGACTCCCCCCCCCCCCTTGTCCTCCCCAATGGCGTTTGCTTCCCAGTCCTCCCCCTCCTGGGTATGGAGAGGAGTCTCTTTGACCTCTTAAGGATATTACCCCCCGTGCCCCTCGAACTTCTGTCCTATTCCCCTTATGCACATTTTTCCCGATAGGAGAGAGTGTACATCCTTTGGCACCGTTCCTCCCCGGAGCGTTAGGCCATTTTCTCTTTTTTTCAGCCCTATTTCCTTTAACGCTTTCCCCCGTCTCTGGCCTTTTTTCCGTCGCCCGCTTCTTCATTGATTTTGAAACCGAACGATGATTCCCCCTTTTCCTCCCGTGGTTGTCTCTTTTTTTCCCTTTATGGAACCTTTTCTCTTTGGCCAAGATCCTTCTTACGCGTCGATTCGGTTTGAGTCATACCGGTCCTCATTGCGGTTTTTTCCATAAATTTTTTTTGTGCGGGTGTCTTACGGGGTGGAAGGGAGCTAACTCGTCGGAAAAGAATTTGGCGATTTTCTTTGTCTGATTTTGAATTTTTCCTGCCCCTCCCCTTGCGCAGGGAACCTTTGTCGAGATCTTTTCTTTTTTTGAATGTCAGGCGGCGCTCGTCTCCGCGCTCCTTACAGGCTTCCTTTTTTTCCCACCCATTCATTGTCCCTGCCAAGCTTCGCCGCAAAGGACGGTCATCCTCTCCCCTGGAACGACACCTTTTTCGTCGGCCTTATCGCCTTTCGCCTCCTTTTAGCAAATGTTTTTCTCAGCAATCGACCATCCCTCCGCCATTTCGCTCTTCTCTCTCGAGAATTTTGCAAAGATAAACGCATCATGCTCGTGATTCCCCCAATACGAGAGACCCCCTGATTTCTCCCCCCCCCCTCCACACTAAATTTCCGTGAATTCCTGATTCTTTTCCCCCTCGAAGTATACGCCCTCCGCGTGGAAAAAGCCCGCCTTCTTTCCTTCCATCCCCCATTGAAGCAATAATGAGAGACATTCTTTTCTCTTGCCCTCGAACACCCCCTACCGATGTACCCCCTCCCCTTCTCTGTCCTACCGAAAGAATGACACTTTCCCCCTCCGAAGGTCCACCTCTATGAGAAAACTTTTCCCCACTAAGCAAGGTTTCCCCCCCCATTCCTTCTTTCACAGCCCCTCTTCCCTAAGGACGATAATAGTCAGCGTCCTCTCCGTCCTCTCTTTTAATCTACTAAGTTTTTTTTTCTCTCTCTGTCGCGAAGCCCTCCTTCTTCTGCGGATCCCTTTTTTTCCCCTCTGGCTTTCTTTCTTTTCCTTGAGGAATTGTTGCACTTATTATAATAGAAGGTTAATTCGTAAGTGTGTTCCAGTTCCTCGCGGCAGCGAATCTGGTGGCATTCCTTCCTTTTTGCTTTTGAAATCGTCTGGCTCTTCCCCTCTTCCATGCTTCCCCTTTCTTCTTCACTTTTCTTTTTCTTGAAACAGCGTTTCCTCCATCGTTATAGGCGTAGCCGTGCCTCTTCTTTGTGTCCGCCCATTCCGAATGGACGGGGACCTTACCCTCCCTCCCCCTCTCGTTCCGGCGCCTTGAGTTTTTCTTTGTCGATCTTTTCCCTGGCTTCTTCTCTTTTTCCCCCCTGCTAGATGGCTCTGCTTCGAATCAATGGCGGCCCCCTTGCTCATGCCAGCGCAAATTCATTGCTCATGTACATCGCGGTCTATTCAACAAAGCGTTTCCGCAGACCTGCGTGGTAGTTGCCTCATGCGATGATTGCTCCTTCGGCGAAGTTCCTTCTTTTTTCGTACGGCCAGTTTCATTACAAGTATAAACGTCCGTCTAGAGCAGACTGCCCTCCCCGCATGCCTCCCCGTTTTTGCGTTTCTTTTTCTCTTTTTCAGGACTACGGTTTTGCAAGAGACAAGACAGCCAGATTCCAAGTTTAGTTTAGGAGGTCCCTTCCCCCCCCCCCCCACCCGTCACTTCATGGCCCTTAGACTTTCCCCCCCTTCTGGTACGGTATGACCCCCTAAAATTCGACGAGTAGCGTTTTATGTTCCAGCCGATCGGCCCTCCTTCCCGGTCATTTCCTCCCGAACCTCTGCCTGGGCAAGCAGTTTTTTCCTCAAATTCCTATCGCGCGGATCCTCCAAGAAAAATGCTCTCCCCCTTTTGCCGCCACATGAAATAGTCTTCTTTCCCCCCGTCGACTCGCCCCTCCCGAGTGTCCTTTTTCCGGTGAAAACTCCGATCTTGTTGCACCAGATAGAGTTTTCCCCCTCACATCCCCCTACGGCCCAACCTTTCCGGAAAGTACTTCGAGTGGTCCATTTCTGCAGCTTTCCGAATTGATAAATCCTTTCCCCCCTCCTTTCTTGCGCTTATTTCCCCTAGACTTTCGGTTTTTTCTGCGTCCTTTCCCCCCTTTCTAGGCACGAAAGCTTTTTTCCAAAGGTAGCACGAAGCAGCCTGGAGTTTCTAACAAGGCAGAACGGTGCCCCTTTCCAATCCACCTCTTCCTTTTTGAACCTCCCCTTCCGTGTTTTTTCGGATCTTCACGGACAGGACTTCGTCTAGATAGATGCATGGGCCTAACATCCAGTTGAGGAGGCATTCCTCACGTTCTCTGATTCGGTGCTTCCTTTTTCCCCCCGGGGTCGACGGCCCCCCCCCCTGTCTAGGTGCCTGTGTGCCTTTCTTTCCCCTCTGAAAAGGGCAGCGTCTGGTTTTTTTATGCATGTCTTCCACTATTCAGGCTCTGGAAACACCTTTCCCCCCCCCTCCTTATTTCCCGGTTCCTCTTTGTGTTCTATTTTTTTGCCTGCGCGTGTCATAGAGAGTTTGGCACGGTGACGAAACTCTTTTCTTTTTTTGCCCATTCTTCCCTCCCCCCTATTTTTCCTTTTCCCTGCGGCAAGATTTTGTTCGGAGATCAAGTCTCGCTTAGGGATGCTTTCCTGCTGTTCCCTTTCTTTCTTTTTTTTCGAGAAAATTTCCGGGCGTTTTTTTTTTAACGTCTCGGATATTTGCCCTCCTCCCCAAGCTACTTCCTCTTTGATTTGGTTCTTTGAAAATTAGAGAATTGACGTTCTTTTGCCACTCCCCTGGCGGTTCTTCTCTGACGGGTTTCCCTTTCTCACCTCACCTTACCCCAGCTTTTCTCTCTTTCTCGTATTTTCGAACGTCCATTGTATAAGACATCTACAACCTGACCTGCCCACTAGGGAAACGCGTGTCGATTCTTCTTCTTTTCTATGGATTTCTGATTTTCCTTGTCGATACCTGGCCCTACATCCACAATCATTGGCTCCTTTTGACTTTCCCCTCCAAAGGACTCATAACCTTCTCGCCCCCTCTTTTTTTGATGGCGGAACGCGTTCAGACCCTCTGGGCGATCGATCCGCGCCCCCCTGCTTTGCTTCTCCCCCCCCTGGTGGGCCTTTCGGAGATAACACCCTTTCTCCCTCGCCATTGGCTTTGCAAAGCTCCAACCTCCCTTCCCGTCCGATCCCCCAAAACTATTTGCGCGTTCCCTCTCTTGCCTCAGGTCAGGGCCACCGTCCTACTGCGGGTAACCCCATCCTTATACTCTATAACGATGTGTAACTTTTTTTCCCCTTCGATTTTAACATTTGCGAACCTTCTTCCTCTTCCTTTCCGGCGAAAGCGGCGCCATTCCTCCTTCCCAAAAGCGTAGGCCCCCTCGGCTGCCTCAGGACAGGTATTTCCCGACGACTAAAGGACCTTCTCAATACTGCTTTTTCCAAGCCCCCTTTCCCCTTCCCCGCCAGAGGCAAGACGCCGCGCTGCAGAAGAAGAGAATAGTAGAGTTTCCCCCGATTATTTTTTCGTCCCTCCTCCGTTGTTGTTTGTTGCCTCTCCCCCTTTTTTCTACGCTCGGTTTTTTCCTCCTCTATTTTCCTTTTTTTGTTCTGTCCTTTCTTTCTCCTTTTTGAAAAAGAGAGTGCTCCCCTCTTTCATTACGTTCGGAGATACCCGTGTTTCCCCTCTTCTCGGAAGCGATCCCTTTTGGCCATACGACGTAGGGGGGAGGTCCCTTTTTTCTTGCCTAGCGAGCCCCCTCCCGTTCGATCCCCTCTTCTTGATTTCCCGTTCCTCCTGGGAGTTAAACATCTGTCCGTATCCGGAGAGAAGGATGGCCCCCACCCGGTCCCTTTTTTTCCCTGTCCCCCCTTTTACGCTCTTCTTTTTTCCGAGTTTGTCGATCGTATTTATCTTTCCTGGGAAGAAGGTCGTTGAGCTTTTTAATTTCAGATGTGCTCTCGCGATGTTGTTCTCTCCTCCATGGCGGCTCCTGCATATAGAGGCTCCAGCGGGCGATCCATGAAAATAAGCTCCCAATGTTTTCCCCCCTGCAGGCAAGCTATTTTTCAGGTTTCCTCTTCAATGGCTTTCGCCCCCTTCAGGCCAGGGATCCTTACAAGTAAGAACGCGCGAGCTCTAGCGCTTGACTGACCTTCAAGCATGACGATATCGCCCCCCCTTTCCCTGCGCCCTTTTTTTTTTATTTTCCCCTTTCTTCCTAAGGTTTCCTCCCCTAGTCAAGAGATAGCACCACGATTTTTTTTTTTTTTTTTTTGGTAGACGCTGGGGAGTCCCTTCCCCCAAACCCTCCCCTTTTTTCCATAACCCTTTTTTGACCCCCCCCCTCGCAAGGGAAATCGCTTTCCTCCAGGTATGAACAAATAACGAATTTTTTTCTACGAGTTTTTCGTCTTGGCCAGCGATCAGGTTCCCTTCGCCTTCCCTTTTCCATAACCCCCCCCCTCCGTTCTCTCCCCCCCCCCCCTTAATGGTCATAACCTTGCTCGTTAAAGGTCACCCCTCCCCGCCTGCGTTCCTTCCCTTTCTAACCTTTCGGTTGAGTCTTTTGACCTTCCCCCCTTGGGCCGAACGCCGAGTGTCCCCGGTGCAAAAACTTCTCGATCTTTCCCTCCCGCTCCCGGCGTCCCTCCAGTGCCCCCCTTTTTCCCCCCCCAATGAGAACTCTCTTCCTGCATCGAGTGGTTCTCAAGAGCTGAATAGCTGATTTCTACCCACAGACGGATGGCCGTTGCGCTTTTCCCCCCCCCCCCTTCAAGAGACTTTCGGTCCCCCTTTTTGCGCCCACCCCCTCTCCCCCTCTCTTTTTAAGAAGCAACCTTTACTAAGTTTCGGAACAGAAGCGTTTCTTCTGCCAACCCCACCAATGCCCGTCGGTGTGACTTCTCTTTCCCCTCCTAATCCTTTTTCTCGATTACCCCTTTCTTCATTTGGGTTTTTTTTTTTCTTCAGCTTCCGCTGCCTTGGTTCACGCCATATGTGCGGCGGCGGTCCTTGGGTTATCCTCTTTCCGTTTTTCTGATGAAGGCCGGGAATTTTCCCCCTTGTGCTAATGCCAAGGTTCTTTTCCCCTGCCGCTCCCGTTTTTCTGGAGGAGTCCCTTGACAAGGGCCCCTTTTCTCGCGAGTACCAAGGGACCACTCCTACTTCTTCCCCCCTTTCCCGACCTTTGTGTCACTATTTTCTTTCTTTAAAGAGAGGTTGTCACAAGCTTTTTTTTTGCCCTTTGTCTTGAGGGACACTCGTGTCTTTCCCCCTCGTCGACTTTCAGTTTTTTTAATGTGCTTCACCGGCAAAGAGAGACATTGTCTCTTCCCTCGTTTGGCGATCGATCTTCCTCCCCCTTTTCTCCCTTCCCTTTCCTTTCCCTTTCGTCTGGCGTCCTCCCGGTAGGCTATGGCGACAGATCTCGAACTCCTATACACACATCCTCCTCTCTCTTCGGTTCTTTCCTCCCCCAGCGAGGGTTGTGAAAGACACTTTTTTCTTGAAGGGTTGGGCAGGATGGCGTGGTCAGCTTTCCCATCTAGGGTGATTGCTTTTTCTCCTCTGCCTTTCTCACCCAAAACTTCCCCTTTTAGGGAAACTTTTCCTCTATTTCTGCATGTAAGGCGGCGATGATGGAGATTTTCCCTCGTCTTATGGACTGAAAGATACCTGGACGTTCTTCTCCCCCATAATTTCCTCCGATTTTCCGGCCCTCCTTCCTTTCCCTCTTACGGAAACTTCCTTCATGATGATGGCAGGACCTTTTTCTCAGCCCCGTGGCGCTCGACTCTTCCATATGCAATGTCCTCCCCCTCGCCCCCTCCTTGCTTCCCTCCCCCCCCCCGGAGAGAGCCCTCTTTGGATGGAAAAGATAAACGAAGTTTTTCCCATGTCTAGCCTCCCTCCTCCCAAACAATATTAGACTTTTTCCCTCCCCGGCCCCTCGGAACTGATCTTCCCTTGAAGGTCAGGGACCGTTTTTCGGGTAACCATACCCTTCCGGATACGCCTCTATTTTCCCACCACGCACCCTTTTTCCCTTTCTCTTCACTGAGCGAACTGATGGTTCCCCCTCCTCCTACTCGAAAGAGGCGCCCCCCCCCTCTTTTCCATCCAACGTCGATGCCCCCGCTCGCTTCCCCCCCTGAGCGGTTCCCCTTTATCTCCGACCCCTTATGTGAGTCCTCCGTTTTTTTCCACAATCCGCAAGGAATGTTCCAATTCGAACAGCAGAGCTTCTTCCATAGCTCTCTTTCTATATAGTCGGCGTGCGTCCCTATTCCCCCTTTTCATCCCTTCTCG
>Ga0179593_1579520_pt1 | contig 15022 bp, 21 predicted proteins | sample CZODoug2_1_08_16_FD_185931 | JGI IMG/M metagenome (GOLD analysis project Ga0179593, IMG submission 185931) | Vadose zone soil fungal communities from Angelo Coast Range Reserve, California, USA - CZODoug2_1_08_16fungal (PacBio error correction) | ecosystem: Environmental > Terrestrial > Soil >... | reverse complement strand
GCTCTGGTCTTCTGGTTGAGTATTGAAGCACCTTGTTCCAGGTCAAGGTGTTTATTTCCTTCTGAATTTCTCCTTGAGCGGATCCAAGTTTCTCCGGCCGAGATTTTTTCTGTGAACTGGTTTTTAGTTTCTCCATTTCTATCCCTAAGATTATTTTTCCACCCGTTACGTTTCCTAGGCTTTGTGGCGACGGCCCCCCCTAGTTTCTCCTTTGATCTTTGTGACCTGAACGGAATTAGAAAGCATGGCATAGCTTCCGGCTCTCCCCCTTAAGATTGCGTGCTTTTTTCACCAGGATCCCCTTTCTCTTCCCCTTTCTCTATGCGGGTCTTACTGCTCAGTTCTCCCATCAACGCCTGATGTCATTTTCTAATTTCTTTCCCTCTTTAGAGGCCCAAAGGTTTGTCCCCCGAAAATGAGGGGAGACTTCTTGCGCTTTTAGTGCCCTATTTTGAGCTGGTCTTCCCGTCGTATCTTATTTCCTACTGTCTCCTTTCTCCGATTTCGAGGACCCTATCTGCCCCCCCCCCGAACTTTTTTCCACTTGAGGCTTGCTCGACGTTCCCCATCGGAACATCTTCTCCCTTACTCTTTTCACTCAGTTACCGCGTAGCCCCCCCCAGTATACAGGAAGATTCCTTTAGCGGCGTCTTTTATTCCCAGGTTTCCCTGCCTTGGGACTCAACGTTGTCTTCAGTTATCCGACTTTCCCTTTCTTTCCCCCCCCTTCGACTTTCCCCCCGCAGATTACCCATCGAGAAACTTTCTTTTGCTCCGTTTTAGACTTCTTTCGAACCCCCTTCTGCTTTCCGCCCACCACGACGACCCTTTTTTGAGCCGTAGGCGCCCGCCGCTTGTTCTTTCCTTTCCTGCGGCCCTGCCAAACCGTTTTTTTTTTGTCTTCCTTTATTTTTTTACATGCCACTCCCGATTTCCGTACAAAGATGACGCGCCTCCTCTTTTTAGACCATGCATCCACGAGTTCCCTCCTCCCTCATTAAGGTTTCCCCTAAAAGTCCCCCATGATTTTTCGCTTGCGTGTCGTTCCTTTCTTTACTTCCCTGCATCTCCTCGCCTGCATACATCCGCCCACCATACCGGCAGTCAAGTTCCGTATTCATGCCTTTTTCCGCCCCCCCCTCTTTCCCTGCTGTTTCTTTTTGAGTCCGCTATTAGGCAACAGCAAATCCGCCATTCCTCGTTTTTTGAATAATTTACATACGAGGGTTCGCGTGATGTTCGAACCATTTGCCTTCCTTTTCGGCGAATTCTGACTAAATCGTGCCGCTCTTGCATCATTCTTTTTCTCCCCTGTTCGTTTCTCGTTATTTCATTCCCTTTTCGGCGCGTCCACAGGGCAAGCTCTTGGCGTTATCTCTTCTTTTCCCCCTCGCTTTACAAATCCCAAAGTTTTCGCCAGTGTCCCTCTTTTTTTCCACCCCTTCCACGCCTTTTACTCGTTATCTTCGCGTGTAAAAAAATTTCCCCCTGAGCTTCACTCTCCCCCCGTCAATTCTAATAGACCTCCTGTCCTTTTAACTCGTTATTTTGCGTTTTTTTTTCCCACTTTACCTAAATCAGTTTTTCTACACCACTGCTTATTCGACGTTTATCGCTCACGTATTGTTTTTCATGGGAGCCAAAATTCCAGCAATGCACCTTTCAGTTTCTTTGAACTACCACTCACGTGCCGATTAATTTGGCGTGTACCCCCCCGTGAGCCCACGCCGATCAATTTTTTTTCGCGATTTCCCCCCCTCCCCATCCCCCTCGCGATACTCGATTCGTGGCTTCTGCCTTTTTTTTGTTCCTTCCTTGCCCCCCCCTTCTGAATTCCTTCCCACCCCCAGTTGGGCTGCTTTTATTAATCGCAAATTGGTTTCGACTATTAGCGCTTCATTTTCGTTCCCCCGATCCCCTTTTCCTTACTTTCTTTTCCCTGACTTTGAATGCGTATTTTCCAGCCCCAGTGCTGCGCCATTCCGTTTTTTCTTTTCTCCGGGTCCCACACTTGAAACTCCGCTGGTGGCTCTTTTTCTGGGATCGTCATCTCTTTTTCCCTTCTCGTTGTTGTTGTGTTTCATACTTCTTTTCGCGGGTGGACCGGAAGTGTTGATCTTCTGCCCATAAGCAGATTGTTTTCTTCAGACCCCCTTTAGACGCGCCTCTATTTTGCTATTGAGGGTCTGACTTCCCTTGGAAGTATGAGAGGACGTTCGGATACTTTCTCCCCCAAATTTTTTTCACGAGAAAGCCCCAAATTGGTTTGCGCTCCTTCCGCCCCCTCGTTCTCAGTGCTATCACCCAACGACGCGGCATCGCCCGACGCGAGTCTTTCTACCACACTCTTTCTTTTCCTTTGCACGCGGCGTGGGCAACCTTTGATTTTCCATAAATATATGACTTTTCCTTTTTCCCCCTCAGGTTTTTTTTGCGCCGTCCCGAAAGCGATGGTCCTTGCTGGTCTCCCTCCCGGGGATGCCTCCACGTCCCTCATCTTTCCCCCTCTCTAAAGGCGCCGAAGAGGTTTGGGTTCTCCCCCTCTGGCTTTGGCGTGGGATCAAGCGATTTTTCCCTCCCCGAGACGTCTTTTGTCAGTTCCTTCTTTTTGTTGTATACACAGCTTAGTGAAGCATTTTTTCACGCGCGACGGGATATCCCTTGCTCCTTTTATATTTGTACCTTCTTCCTCTCACTGGCGTCATTTTGAGTTGAACTCCTATTTGCAAGTCACACCCTAGAGGAGACGCGTTTTGACGCGCGAAAACGAACTGTCTTTTTTTTTCCTTCAATTTTCCCTCGGCAGTTCCTCTTTTGAATTGCACGACTCTTAGGTTGTTCTCTTCGTAGAATCCCTTCTCTGTCCTTTTCCCACCTTTTCCCTGCTCTCGTTTTCGTGGCGCCAGGATTTTTTTCCCACCTACGGCTTGTCTGATATGTCGAAGAACGAGACCAAGCGAAAGCCCAGTAGCGTTGTGGTGGCGGGAGTCAACCCTTTCGACCTTCTTTTTCCGGGCTATGGAGCGCATTTCGCTGTTTTCCCCCCCCCTGCAGTGTGGGCCTTTTCCTTTTACAGCTGGCTTTTGCAACGCAGAGAACCCCCTTCTTGTGACGTTACGTTTTGTAGTTTCCCCCCCTTGAGTCGTTTTTTTTGGAGCTGGTCGACCGCTTTGCTTTGCCGGTGGTCGGATTTTCATCTTCCGGATTTGCTTTTTCTTTCCCGTTGCTGCCAAGCTTGCCGCAAACATAGATCCCTCCCTCGGCGGGAGCCTGACCGCTCCAATCTTGTTTTGTCCCCCGCCCTTTTGAGAAAAGACGATCGTACGAGCGCCGCTCTTTTTCCTCGAGTCCTTTTGCGTTGTGTTCATTTTTGTTGTGATCATTTTTTCATTTCTTTTTTTAAAATTTATCTACGTCTCACTCTTGGAGTCCCGAAGCGCCTAATTGAACGAAGGTCGGCCCCTCGCGCGAAATTTTGATTTCTTTATCTTTCGATGCCTTCCAAATCCCGAGACTCTCTTTTTTGAAAGGCGAGCCCGCCTCAGTTGCCTAAGTTAGGTTGTTTTCCTCCTTTCCCTCCTTTTAAATCCGCATCGGACTTAAAGCAGTTTTTCTTTTTGCGGGTACCTCACAACAAGTGTCTCTCCCCCCCCCAATCTGCCCTTTTTTCACTCGAGAATTCGGTTTTAAAGGATTGAGATCGGCTTTTTTCCAGCTTTAGCGAACTTCTCTTACCGCAGGCTTGGTTTTACTGCTGCCTTTCAGCACTGCCCCTTGCGAGGAGATGGACACTGCGAAGTAGAGGTTTTAATTAATCCAGTTTCAGCATCCCCCCCCCCCCCCACCCTTTTTCTTCTTTTTCCCCCAAAACCCCCCAAACAGATATCTTCTCGTAAGCCCGGCAAAGCGAGTTCCTCCACATTTCATTGGGCATAGGCTCTAGCGCGCTCTTGTTTTCTCAGAGCCTCTTTCACCCCCCCCCCCCCCCCCTCCGTCGAACTCTTGAATTCGCTCTTTTATCTCAAAGAGCCCCTCAATCCCCTCCCCCCAACTCCGGCGGAATCTCCATCGGGCAACCTGCGCCTTTTTGCCTAATTTCCTCCTTCCGTGTTGAGAGTCTACTCTATGCCTGCTGGGCGTTGCCGACTCTCTTTTCCTGTGTTTTCCTTTTTTCCCTTCGTTCTCTGTATTAAGGGCCTCTCGAGCGGAATCACTTCCTTTTCCTCTTTTTTTTAGGGCCCTCTGCGGTCAGCCAGACGAGCGCTTTCTTCCCGCCTTCCACCGGGTCTCCGTGGGTCCTTAACACCACTATGTCAGCTTCCTGGGCCCCTTTCTCAGTTGTTTGTCCTGAACTTCCAGTAATTAGATTGGAATGGATTTTCCCCCCCGAAGTTTTACATAACCGTGATCGTCCTCGTCCGACTTTTCCCTTTTTTCCCGCTTTTTTTTCTGCTTCCATTACACATCCCAAGCCTGATGTATCTCTTTTCGCGTTCAGCGACATGTTTCTTTCCAGGCATTTTCTTTTTGTCCCTCCTCTCGAGGTGGAGACGCCGCTCCCGATTTTCGTGACGCGACAGCAATTTTTGCTCTTGTGCTTTCGCCGGAGTCCTCCTGAGTTCAGATAAGTGTATCCCCCATCGCGTATCCTTCACACCGAACTTAGTCTTTTTTTCTTGATCTTTCCTTTCGAACGGCAATCTTCCTCGGTCTGGGGGATAACTTTTCTTTCCCTTCTCGTTTTTTCGATTCAAGTTTAGCAGGCGCGGTCCACCGCCGGAGTCCGTACAAGGGCTTCTGTTTCAGGCCTCCTTGCCCCTATTTAAATGACCCCATGAGCCTTGAAAAACGACTTTCTTCTGCACTTCTTTTCTCCGTAGAGATCGTTGTCTTTTTCCCTCCAAAAAAGCCGTATTTTCGTTCTGCCAGCCCACCACGACCCTCCTACTGTGCTTCTTCTTGATCTCTTTAAGCACGGTAGATGACCTTTGCCCAAAACATCCACCCTTTTTCACCGCTGCCAGCTTTTTTACCATGCATAGCTCTTCGCCGTCGCCCCTTGATATCACTTCAGGTGGGATTCGCAAGAAACTCACACTTTTTTCGGATGGTTTTTTTTGTCAAGTATGCCACTGCTTTTTTTGTTTTAATCCTTCCCATTTCTTTCCTACCTCCCCACCTTTTTTGATCGTCCCGACACCACTATCGCGCCAGGCTGCTTCGCTTTTGCCACGCGCTTATTAACTCATTTCCCCTCCCAAAGCTCCTTATTTTTTCCCCCCCGCCTCACTTCCTGATCCCCAGCCTCGAGATTCCTTTCTTCCGCCCCCTTTTCGAAGAAGTATCCCGGACCGCAAGCCAACCTCTTCCGCGTTCTGCATTTTCGATTTCCCTCCAGAGTTATTCCCCGGCCCGTTTTCTGGATCTCACTTTTTTTAACCCTTTCTTCGCTCTCCGCTTTTTCTTTCCCCGGTCAAAAACCTCCCCCTCGCCAGTGATCTCTTGACCTCTCCCCCCTTACCCGCCTTGGTGTAATCCAGTCTCGCCCCTTGTAAACCCCTTTTCTTGTCTCTCCTCCCCCCCCAACAAATTAAATAATCGACATTTCCAAACTAGTTCTCGGGACTCCCTTCTCTCCGCGCTTCCCTTCTTTGGATTAACAATCAGGTTATAAAACGCCTTCCGGTCCCCCCCGTTCGCTGTTATTACACTGGCTATGGCCTCCCCCCACTTATAAGCAATTACTGTCTTGACTTCTGTGCTGTGAACCGCTCCTCCCTTAAACACACTCTTTCCCTTTCCGGTGCTCCCCTTTGTTTTCTCCCACGCCGACCTCCCTTCGAAGGATTTTTTACTTTCATTTAAAAAGACACTCCCTTTCTCAGCTCCTTCGCTTTTCCTTTGTTTCTCTCGACATCCGAGCCAATTCGAGCCGTTTACTTTTTTTGTACTCTCGTTCACCCCCCTTTTTTTTCCGTAGGTATTTTTTAATTCGCCATAGATACTCCCCCTTTCGGAGCTTACTATCCTCCTTTCAGTCCCCTTTCCCATAAGTTTTCCGCGCAGGCGGGCGCATTTCATATGCTTCCTCCTCTTTTCCCCTAGGGCCTTCCACGGAAACTCCTCTTGCTCTGTTTCGTGTCTCTAGTCAATCTCCTTTCTTTCTCCAGTTGTGGGTTTGTTATTCCTTTTCATACGCCCCTTTCTCGCGGGGGCCGAAGTGTTGATTGACCCTGAAATTCTCCCGCCGGTCAATGGCCCTTTCTTCATATGGACCTTCCTCCTCCGTCAACCGTAAGTTTTGATTTCTTCTTGCTGCGGCTCCCTTGAAGTCTGAGAGGCATCTTTTCTTTCTCCTTCCCGAAACCCCTTTCTCTTACTGAAGCAGCCCAACTGGTTTTTTACGCCGTATGCAGCTAGACGCGTCTGCGTGCTTTTTTTTTTCGCCCCCTCCTGACTTCCTTCTGAGATCCGAGATTCGTTGCATTTTCGCATGAGCCCGTAGGCTGGGCCCTGCGTCTCTTTTCCAAACTCCCTTTTTCCTTGAGAAGGTTCGTGTTGACTCGGCTTCCCTGTCCTCCAAGCTCCTTCATCTATTGCTTTCCCTTGCTGCCCAATATCACCCGTCTTCTTGAGTAATAACCTCCTTTCTCCTCGATCCCTTTTTCGAAGCGGTTTATAAACTTCTTTGACCCCTTGGTTCGGGAACAGAGATTTTCCTCCGAGACCTCAGTTTTGTCCGCTTTCTCTCTTTTTTGACTGTCCCCCCCCGAAAATAGCTGTTTTTTCGTTTTTAAGGTCTTGGCGGTCCTTACGCTATCGATTCATACCCTTTCTCAATTGTGATTTTTTTTCTTTGCACACCGCGGCCGAGGAGATCACGCCCTCGCTTGCGACGCGCCGAACAAACCTCTTCTCAGGGTACCCTTCTCTCGGAAGGATTGCCGATTTCTCCTGTTATGAATTGGCCCTCCCCCGCCTTTTTCTTTTGTCACTCCTTTTTCGTACGAGCGCTTGGGCGGAAATGTATTCACATCAACGCGCTCCTCCTTTTTTTTTCCGTATTTTTTTTTTTACCCCCCTATCCGTTTTTGGCGGATTTCTTCTTTTCTCAGTCTCCAGCGTCTCGAATAGGGTGGCGGGAGAAAAGGCCTTCTATACGGATACCTGTTGATTTCTTGGCGTTTTTTTCGTTCAATGTCGGGATCAAACCTTCCTTTTCCCTTGCCTTTTCCCCCCCAGTGCGCCCCCCCTCCGCGACCCCCTGATTTGACGTTTTTGTTCTCCCTCAACCTTCTCCTCCCTTGAGTCTTGACGCGCCCAGAGGATAATGGGCCCGACCCTTATGCTTTTCCTCTTTACGGAGCGTAATCTCAATGGGGGTCTTCGGCCTACCCTTCGTGCTTCTTTTTTTTTAGCACCACATTTCAAACTCGAGGCTTCCTTTTCCCCACTCCTTCTTTTGGTTGGCTGACCGCCAACGGCTCTCAAAAGAATTCGACTACGCGCGCACCGCTCCTTTTTTTTTTCCGGCTTTTCCCATATGGCATTTTCATTTGGTTTCAAAATCCTCGAGTCTACTCCCTCTGGCCTCCCCCCCCCCCCTCAGTATTTCGAAGCCTCTTTTCCCCCACTTTTTTCTCGTCCCCCTTTCCGCGACTTAATGACACGAAGTGCGACGCCTTCCCTTTCTCCCCCTGACCGAGTCCGCGCTCAAGATTTACGATTTTCGGTCACGCGTCTCTAAGTTCCTTTTTTTAACTTTCGGACGCGATTGTCCTTTCTTTCTCTCTAGATCCTCTTCCTCCGTCCCGCTGCGTTCCCCCACATTTTGGCTCACAGCACTCCACTAGCAGCGCGTCTCCCTCGCTCTTTGTTTCCCCCTTTCTGTTCGGATTTTTTTTTCACCCAGGTCGGAACGCGTTCCTCTATCCCCAGCATTCCTTTATTTGCCTTCATTCCTCCCTCCCTCCTTCAACTCCTTTTTTTTCTTCCTCGGTGAGACCTCGGGTTGTCGCCAAGCCCTGGCCGTTTATCAGCGCCCTCCCACCTGCGTTCCCCCAAAGAGATCTCAGCCCACGTCCGTACAGACTTTTTTTCTGACTCCACACCCCGCTGAACCGTAAAGGGTTTCTGGCGAGATACCGTTTTTTTTTTTTTCCGCATCCCTAACTTAACTTTCAAGCCAATTTTCGCTTCGAAATTCTTTCCTCATCTCGGACATTCCCTCCTGTCAACTTTTTTCAACCACCTGTCCTGAAACGGCGTAGAATCGGCACCTTTTTCCCTGGAAATTCCCCTTTTTGAACCATTCTTTTTCCCTCATTCCGTTGTTGTTTTTAGATCTTCGGAAAACGTTTGATGGCCTCTACCCCTTCTTTTATCCTTCGGTTAATCCCGGTGGGTGAAGGTAAGTTATTCTGTTTATATGCATGTTTTCCTTTTTTCCTTTTTTTTTGTACCTTTCCTTTTCGGGCTTGTGGAGTGCTGACCCAGGGCGTGTTTGAGACTCTTCCGTTTTCGGCTGTTCCCCCCCCCCCTTACCTTTAAGAGTTTTTTCTCGGAACTTACACACTAGCCCAGATCCTTCTTTTTCGTGCCTCTCGTGTATGCCCTTTAGAAGGGGCAGATTTTATTTTTTTCCGTGCGGCTTTCCGGCTCCTTTTTTTGCGTGCTCCTAAAACCCGCGATAAACGTTTCGAAAGAGTTCCACCTTCCTCGTTCCTTTTTGGAATGTGCAGCCGTAGCAAACCCTTCTTCTTTCTCGAGTGCGACTATCTCCTTTCCTTTTTTTTTTTCCGACCTTGCGCTCCCCCTTTTGTCACCCCGAATATTCCTCTTTCTGACGACGATTCCCGTTGAGTGCCTGCGATTTCCCCCAATGTTTTTTTTTCCCTGTACACCTTTTCCCCCTTTTACCGTAATCCTGGAGTCCTCCTGATTCCTTCGCTCAGTTCTCCCCCTTCCCGTATTTATTCCTTCCCCCAAGAACTTTCTGAGGGAACCTTCTTAGATCTTCCTCCAATCTTCTTTTCCCTTTTTTGGGACCCCTTGTTAAGTTACTCCTCCTCCTTCCCCTTTCCCCCCTTCAAGTCGTTTTCCTTTTGCCCGTCGGGAGCATCCCCCTCCGTTTCCCGGTGGGGGTTCCGCTTTATTGGGCTCCCCCCTCTTGTCTTGACGCTTCATTTTCCCCTACCCTTTCAACCTGATACGTGACCACGCCGTTCCTCAATCTTTTAGCGTTGCGCGCGTTTTCGATGTCGTGTTGCCTCCCTCCCCCCCCGCCGTATTTTTTCTCTCCCCCCCCCCCTAAACTAATTTTCAGGCCGGTCCGCCGCTGATGTGATCTTTTGTCACTGCCTTTGCCTCAACAGGAAGGTGGTAATCAACCGCCACCATCATCCTCTGCCCTTCGAATTCGCACGGTAGCCCTGAAGAACCTCGAGCGCGTCGACATCCTTCCCTTCAGGTTCTTTTTTTTCCTTAACGCTTTCCAGATTTGTCGCTGCGTTCGTCCCTGTGTAAAATCCTGCCCCCCCACTTTCTTCCTTTCCTCTCCATGCTGAAAAGACCTCCGCCAACATAAACCTTCCCAGTATAAGTATCTAATCTTTATTCCCCTTCCTTTTGATTCTTTTCCCTCCTCGATTCCAATAGACCTCCCTCCCAGCCCTAGGGGTTTTTGAATCCCATCCTTTTTTCGGCAGAAATTTTTCGAGTTTTTTTTTTTGGTGCTTTCATATTTGCCGCCCGCTCGTGTCCGAAGAAGTATTCCTGACCCCTTCCCCCCTTGGGCCCTTATGCATTCTTTCAGAAGGATTCAATTAACACTGCCTCTCAATCGTAGACGTCCCCTTTTTTCCCTTCCCGGGCCCGCGATGCGTTAGATAGCCCCTTTTCCTGCAACTCTCCCCTTTTTTCACAATCATCCGTATGAGTTAATAGGAAATGCGTCCCTATTTCCCGCCAAGGACTCTTGTGCTGATCCTCCCTTCGTTTTTTAAATACCTCTCGGTATTGTCGATCCCCCCAAGCACCAATTAACGACATCTACCCCCCCCTGCCCCTTTTTCTTGCCACTCTCTTCTTCCCCGTCGACCGCACCTCTACTCCGATATTCGTTTCCCCCTTTTTTTTTCTCCCCCCTTCGTTCCTGCCGTTATCTCTTGCGACTTATGTCTTCCCCCCCTTTTTTCCCCTCCCCCCAATTACCCTCCCCTGCAAGCTGTCGCGCTTCGACTTCTCCGTTGTCGTGCCTTTTTCACCACACGGCCCTTCTCTTCCCTTTCAAATCCCTGGGTAACCCCCCCTTCCTTTGCCCACGCCGCCCTTTTCCGAAGGGCCCTTTCCCTCCCCGTCAACGTCTTTTCAGCGCGATAAGGGCTCTGAGGTCGTATTGTTATGATTCTTCCCTTTCCACTTTCTTTATTCTTTGAATCTTCGGCACACCCAGGGGGTTCTTTTTCTTTCCCTCCCCCCTTGGTTTCGATTTCTTAGTCTTCTTCCCAGTTTAATTCCCCCTCCCCCCCCCTCAGAGCAAATCCGGGAGGTTCCGGCGCGTCTTTCCCCTCTGCTTGTCTTTTCCCCTTTCACCTTTCGAATCAACACTTCCGTTGACCTTGTCGCGAAAATACTCTTTTTCCTTGTAGTTTTCCTCTCTCCCCCCGTTGTTGTTGTTTCGCTCTCTTAATATCCCGCACTTCGGCGGACAAGCGGAGTTTTTCATCGGCACCGCCTGCTTTTTTTCTTTTTTTTCCCTTTGCCAGAAGTGAATGGGCGTCCCCAGTCTTCTGAAAAGACTCCCTGCCTTCACCCAGTCCTTCTTTCCTTTCTCTGAAGAGCCAATGAGCGCTAAGGGCGAATCTAACCAATTGACTATTCCCCCTTCTCCAAACTGGTTTGTTTCTTTTCTACCTTGCGCTGAATGCTCAATTGATTATCACCAATAGCCTGTCCTTTCCTTGCGCTTTTTTTTGTTGCTGTCTCGCATGAGCCATTAGGGCCCTGGCAGCGCAGGGGTCAATTTTTTTTCACATACTCCCTCGAGAGGCGTGTTTTGTTTTTCCTTCGCTCTCCTTTTCCCTCACCCTCTCTCCCCTTAATCTTCCCTTGAAACCTTCCCAAGGCGAGCCATCAATCATCCTCGCACTCGATGGCGGCCGAAGCGTTTTTCACACCCCCCTGGTTGGTTTTTTTTTGTGTCCGAATATCTGCTTTCTGCGGCGTCCCCCTTTCCTCATCTCTCCTCCCTCCTCTTATGGCAGAGGTCTTTTAGGGAAGTTTGCTTTTGGGATCGACCCACGCTCTAGTGCAGGCCTTTCTTCCCTGAGCGTACTCGTCTCCCTTTCTTCCTTGGCTCCTCTTCATATGGCGAAACTTCTTGACACTGGATATTGCAAGACCCCTCTGGCTTCCTCATAGTGGACGCCTAAGCCCACGGGAATGACCGTGTCTGTTCCGATGCGACGCCGGCAAGTTTGATCCCTCCTCCTGGAAAGCCTTTTTTTCTTTTCTGGCGTCGATACGTCTTCGCCTTTCAGTCCTTGAAAATGTATTACTTCCTTCCCCTCCAACTCTCCGGACGGTATTTTGTTCTTTCCCAACCCTCCCGGGCTCCGGAGTTTCTGATTTTGAAGTTGCTTTCTTCCCATCATCTTTTGGAATCTGTGGCGTCCTTGAAAATTCATTCGATCCTGGCTCCTTTTTTGTCGCTTTTGGAGTTTGTGTTGGGGGGGTGTGGGGGGTTTTTTTCCTTTCCATTTTTTTTTACAACAGGCCAACGTGGGCCTACTTGAACTCCTTTCTTCCCCCCTTTTAACAACTTCTTCTTTTTCTGGCTTCCCTAAACTTTTTTTTGATCTCAATGAGTCCCACTCTCAATTTTTTTTCCTTTTTTTGTGCGGGCAGTTTCCTTATCCTTCCTCTAATGTTCCACCCTTTTCATATTACCGGCGTTGCTGGGCCCCAGGAAGAAAAAACACTCACCTCCTCCCTTTTTTGAAGTATTCGTGGTGGGCTGACGAAGCCTCAATATTGTGGGGTAGAGCAACCCCTCCCTCCTCCCTCCCCCTCCTCCGCTTTCTCAGGCCCACGGAGTGGCCCGGGATTCCTTTATTTTCCCTCTCTGTCGAGACCATCTTTGGCCAAGCCAGTATCTCCGCGCCCACTTGTATCGAGTAGCCCCCTCTTATCGCCAGTGCGACGAGTCCTCCCCCTTTGTTCCCCTGCTTCGCTCCTTTTTTGACCCGGCGATTACGCGCTTTTGCCCTTGCTACATTCGGTGGTCCCCGTTCTCTTTTCCTGCGTCCCTTCCCCTCTGGAGTTTCTACTGACGTCCCCCCTCTTCCGCTGCCTGACAGCAAATCCCCCCACAGTGGGCCTCCTTCCCCCCCCCGAGTTCCCGAAGATTCGGTTCAAAACCTTGGATGCGCCCTTCCCCCTGGTAAGGTAACCCCCTTCCCCGTCCCCTTCCGCTTCTCCCGCAGGTTATTGCTACTTGCTGCAATAGCCCGAAATCGAGGCTATCCGATTAGCTTCCCTTGGTGATTCCAGCGCTTAGCCTGAAAGAGGCTTTTCTTTTCCCCAAAAATGTCCCATTCTTGTCTCTTAACTTCCCCCACCCACCGATACCTTCCAGCCCTTCTTTTCCCTTTCCATTCCTCCGCTTCACAGCCGTGAACAGCGTTTGAATAGGACCGCCTCTTCCTTGGGCCTATTTACCAACACTAACAGGTACTTTCCCCCAAAAGCGAGGCCCGTTCCACTTTTGCATACTTCTTCCCCCCAGACCTCCCTTACATCCTCGCCCTCCCCTTCCACGCCCTCCGATCGGCTCACCGCCCCCAGAATTTTGCCTCTCTTATTTTTCTATTTTCCTTCCTACGTGTTGTGTTGTTCAGGCCCTTTATTTTTTTCCCCTCTGACCTTCAGGGGGGGTGCCGGACGATTCTATTTCTTTCTCCTTCGACCCCCGCTTCAGTACATCCCCCCTTTTGGATTGACCCAGGGAACGTTAGTTTTTAATCTGCGGTTCTCCTTTCGAGTCCCTCCTTCCTTCGGTTTTTTTTTTTTTGTGGGGAGGACTTAACACACTAGCTGTTTCAGCCGGGCTCCCTTCTCCCGTTTGTTTTCCAGTAATTACGCGAAAGTGGCCGTACTTAAGAATTTTTTCTTTCCTTTTATGCCTTTTTTTTCACCACCGCTTCACCGTCTTTGAGCTTTTTTCCTCGTAATCCTTTTGCCCTCCCTTCCACTGCATGCTGCTCTACGCGTTACCCTTTTCGGTTAGACAGGCTTCGAGAAATCAACTCAACCTTTTTTTCGACGCTTTTTTTTATGAGAGGCAACTTTGGTCTTGCGGCACGGACTGCTGTTTCCTGTCCCCTCCCCTTGCCTCTTTCGCCGTTTCCAATAGTTTTCCCGGAAAACACCTCCCTTGAGCGTATTTCAATTTCTTTTTCTTTGCCCCCCCTTCCCTTTCGCGGACTTCTGGGTTTTGTTTCAAAAGTCCCCTTTAGTCCCTCCGATTATTTCGAGAGGACTAATCCCCTCGTTTTTCCAGGTTGTTTTTCTGATAGGTTATACTATGTGTTTATTAGCCTGCTTCCTTTTTCTCCCTCAATGTTTTCACCAACTCGTTTTCCTTCCCTCGAGGGCATCAGCGGTGCGTTTATTCTTTTCGTGTTTCAACCCACGCATTCCTGTTAGTAATCCCCCCCCCCCCCCTCCCCCCCTGGCCCCTCCCCTCTTTTTTATGTGTAGTTTCCCGGCGCTTGGCCAGCGCGGGAGATGAAAGGCAAGCCCCCTCCACTTTTCCTCCCCCGCTGCTCGTCCCGGTTTCCCCTCCTGGCATCCCTCTTCGCGCGTCTTATCCATTCAGGTTGTCCAAGCAAAAAGTCAATTTTTCCCGGCTTTGTTCCTTTTTTCCAGTTTTGTCTTTCCACGTGGCTGCATGTTTCATCCCCTCTCATTGCCCCAGCCATCAGTCCCCCCCCCTTCCTTCATATCGATCCCTTCCCCGCCCCCCCTTTTTCTCTCGCCTTCTGATTATTGGCTGCGCACGTCTTTCAATCAGGAAAATCCTCCCGCTCTTCTTTTTTACTAACGTTCCGGACGCCCCCCCTCCACTTCCCTCTTTTTGTCTGTCTTTCCCATCCCATTGCCACCCCTCTGAGCTCGTCGAAGAATTATCGAAGACCCCCCATACGCTGCCCTTTCTTTTTCCTGGCATCACCTCGATTGGTTCCATAGTTATCCTTCGTGGTACTTCCTTTTTTCCCCTTCAGCCTCCCCTTTTTCGAGTGTCGCCTCTGGTTCTGCCAAGATCAGAGTGTTCAACACCCTCCCCCCAGTTTCCTGAATATCGACCAATCTCTTACCGCAAAGGACTCCCACTCTTTTGATATCCTTTCCTTCCCCGACCTTCCCTCTAGCGGTAGTGTCCCCCTGATTCCCACCAATTACATCCCATTTTTCCCTCCGTTTTTTAAAATCGCTGATCCCGCGACGCTCCGGCCGACTGTGCTTTATGTGCATCCCCCCCCCTCCCTTCCCCTTTGTACGGAGTAATTGATTACTCTTTCCTTGGGGATTATGGGCCCCCCCACCCCCTGCCCTATGCCCCCTTCTCTTGCGTGACCTGCGTGACCTTAAACACCCCCTCCTCCATTCCTTTCCTTCTCCTTGGTTCCCCCCCCTTTGGAACCCCCCCCTCCGCGGATGACAGGCCGAAGGGCTACCCCAAACTCCCCCCCCTCGCTTTTTTTGCGCGTCGTCTTGTCTATCTCTCCTCCCCCTGCTTCTCTCCTCCATCTCTCTTTAACCAGTGGGTCTGTTCCGTAGTAAATCGACAAATTGGTTGGTTTACTATCATTTTTTTCATCTCATCCCTCCTGCCCCTAAGAGCAAATCCTGACAGTTTCCGGCAGTACTTTCCAGTCCGCCCTTTTAGGCCCCTCCCCCTTGTGCTTTCCGTACACTTCGGGTTTTGCCGGTCCACCCGCCGATAACTCCGCGCGTCCCT